>Ga0315282_10006818_pt1 | contig 18979 bp, 13 predicted proteins | sample YL17G07_20_MG_FD_203693 | JGI IMG/M metagenome (GOLD analysis project Ga0315282, IMG submission 203693) | Sediment microbial communities from Yellowstone Lake, YNP, Wyoming, USA - YL17G07_20 | ecosystem: Environmental > Aquatic > Freshwater > Lake > Sediment | place: USA: Wyoming | collected...
ATCTGGGGGCCGGGACCACGTCCACCCCGAACTTGCGCTCGAGTTCCAGCTTGTCCTCAAGCATCCGGAACAGCGAACCGGTGTTATCTTTTCTTGAGCCCTTCCCCGCCATCGAATGCCCTTTGCCTCGAGCCGTCTGCTGAAGAAGTCGCTGAGCAAGAAGTCGCTGAGTCACTGAGTCGCTGAGGAAGAGGACGCTGAGCTTGCCCGCCGCAGCCTTGGCGAAGGCGGGACGCTCAGACGCTGAGACACCGAGGGGGAACAAAGACACCGGCGTCCACCGGTGTTCCTTCAGCCTTCAGCCTCCAGCCTTCAGTCTTCGGCCTTCCGGCCGATCTCCCCTACCCCGCCTTGAGCGCCGCCGTAGCCTTTTCCTTCGTCGTCAGCACAAATTCATCCCGTCGTCCGTCCCACAGGACGCGGACCAACTGGTGGTCGTCGTTCACCCAGTAGTAGGTCGGCTGGATTCCCTTCCCCGTCTGCTCGAACTTGTGGAGCGTCTGCTTCTTCCCCTCGATTTCCAGTTCTTCCCGACCCGCGTAGGCGACCTTATGCCCCCGGTTGGGCCTTGGACGCTTGAATCCTATCGCCCTCGTCCAATTGAACTCGAAGACCTTGTCCTTGTCGAACGGGAGCGTGCGGGCGATCTCAAAGAGCGCGAAGTCGATCACGGTGTGTTCCGGGATGTCGATCTCGACCTCCCTGTCGTCCACCGTCCCCTTGAATTTCCCGGCGGAGGGTCCTCCCGCCGGCCGCTCGATCCTCGCGTTCATGTTGGTGGCCGATCTTCCTTCTCCCCCGCACACGATCCTCACCGGACTAAAATAGGCGTCGTCCTTGCAGAAGGTCTGCATATGAAGTGACTTCTGCTTCCCCGTCTCGTTGGTTACCATGTCGTGCACAAGAAGAACCGGCGCCGCCTCCTCACCCGAAGCTTTCTTCACTATGTGGAAATACCCGCGAGCCTTGCCATCCCTCGAGTAGACAAACCAGGCATCCCCGGTCGTCTGTGGCGCCGCGGGCTCCTGGCCAAAAGCTGTCCACGACGAGAGAACGACCCCCGCGAATGCTGCCGCAAGAGCGATTCGACTTCTGGCCATGCGTCCCTCCATTCCGCCTTTCGCCGCCGATGTGGCGTCCAGGGTTGCCTTCGGCCCCGCCTCCGTCCCCTCGACAGGCTCAGGGCTACGGCGGGCAAGCTTCAGCCTTCAGCCTTGCGGCCGACCTCCCCTACTCCGCCTTGAATGCCGATAGCGCCTTTTCCTGCGTCGACAGCAGGAACTCTTTCCGCTCATCCATCAGGACGCGAACAAGTTGGCGGTCGTCGTTCACCCAGTAATAGGCCGGGCGGATTCCCTTCCCCGACTGCTCGAACTTGTGCAGCGACTGCTTCTGCCCTTCGATCTCCACTTCTTCCCGCCCGACGTAGACGACCTTGTGGTCCCTCTTGAGGTTGAGCTCGCTCGCCTCCAGCGAGTTGAACTCGAAGACCTTCTCCTTGTCGAAGGGCCTCGTGCGCACAATCTCAAAGAGCACGAAGTCGGTCACGGTGTGCTCCGGGATGTCGATCTCGATGGCCCTGCCCCTGACCGTCGTCTTGAGTTTCCCGGCGGAGGGTCCTTCCGCCGGCCGCTCGATGGTCACGTCCATGTTGGTTGCCTCTTCTCCTTCTCCCCCGGAGACGATCCTCACCGGGGTGAAATAGGGGTCGTCCTTGCAGTAGGTGTGCGTCCTCAGGCATACCCGCTGCCCCTTCCAGTTGATCCTGAAATCGTGCACGAAGAGAACGGACGCCGCGTCCTGTCCGGACGGTTTCTTCACCACGTGGAAGTACCCGCCCGGCTTGCCGCTGAGCGACCAGACGTACCAGGCATCCACTGAAGGCTTTGACTCCGTGGCTTCCTGGGCGAGAGCCGCCCACGGGAGCAGTGCGACGCCCGCGAACGCTGTCACAAAAGCGAGTCGATTTCCGCGCATGACGTCCTCCATTCCACCGGTCGCCGGACTACTCCGCTTTCAATGCCGCTAGCGCCTTCTCCTTCGTCGACAGCACAAATTCTTCCCGTCCGTCCCACAGGATGCGGACCAACTGGCGGTCGTCCCTCACCCAGCAATAGATCGACCGGATTACCTGCCCCTTCTGTTCGAACTTATGGAGCGTGTGCTTTTCCCCTCCGATTTCCAGTTCTTCCCGGCCGACATAGGCGACCTTCTGGTCCCTCCTGACATACGGATGCCCGAGATCTATTGCGTTCACCCAATTGAACTCGAAGACCTTATCCTTGTCGAACGGGAGAGCACGGACGATCTCAAAGAGTGCGAAGTCGACCACGGTGTGCTCCGGGATGTCCATCTCGACCTTCCTGTCGCCCGTCGTCTTCAGCTTCCCGGCGGAGGGTCCTTCCGCCGGCCGCTCGATCGTGGCCTCGATGTTGTATGCCTCGGTGCCTTCTAACTTGTACAACATCCTCACCGGACTGAAATAGGCGTCGTCCTTGCAGAAGGTCTGCATATGGAGCAAATACCGGTTCCCCATCTCGTTGATTGCCAAATCGTGCACAAAGAGAACGGACGCCGCCTCCTCACCCGAAACTTTCTTCGCCATGTGAAGGTACCCGCAAGCCTTGCCCTCCATCGAGTAGACAAACCAGGCATCCTCGGTCGTCTGTGGCGCCGCGGCTTCCTGGGCGAGAACCTCCCACGAGAGCAGCGCCACTCCCGCGAACGCTGTCACAAGAGCGAGTCGATTTCCGCGCATGATGTCCTCCATTCCGCCTTTTGTCGCCGACTTGGCGTCCAGGGTTGCCTTGGGCCCCGCCTCCGTCCCGACGAAATCGGGACTACGGCGGGCAAGCTTCGACCTTATGCCATAGGCCCTTCTGTTTCTCCCTCGGCCTTCGGCCTTCGACCTTATTGGTTCTCCCTCTGCGACCTCTGCGGTTACGCTCCGGCGGGTCCCACCTCGAGGATCTCGCGGAGTGCGTCGAGGACGCGCTGTTGGACTTCCTCGAGCGTCCCCTCCAGTTCGCAGCCGCAGGCGAGCTCGTGACCTCCGCCGCCGAACCGTTCCGCCACCTGCATGACGGGAATGCGGTTCGAGCGGAGGCTCACCCGCACCCCCGCGCCCTCGGCGCACTCGCGGAAGAGCACCCCAACGTCCACGCCCTCGAGCGTCCGCGGGATGTCGGCGAAGTCCTGCGTGTCGTCCGGGTGGACGCCATGCCTCTTGAGCATCTCCTCGGTGAGCGTGGCCCAGGCGAGTCGTCCCGAGGGATCGAGATGCACCTCTTGAGCGACCTCACCCCAGAGTGCGAGCTGTCCGGGCAAGAGGCTGCGGTAGACGCGGTCGCCAATGGGGCCGGGTTCGGCCCCGAGTTCCATCATCTCGGCGGCGATCCGAAGCGCCGCCGGCGTCGTGTTCGGAAGCGAGAACCTCTGCGTGTCCGTCATGACGGCGGTGTAGATGTTGGTCGCAACCTCCGGCGTGACCGTGAAGCCCCCGATGCGCGCGATCCGCCGGATGAGCTCGCCCGTCGAGCTCGCCTCCGGGTCCGAGTACTCGATGTCCGCGGCGAGGTCCCCCGTCCTGTGGTGGTCGATGCTGATGGTGAAAATGTCTTTGGGGAGAAGTCGGAGGACGCCTTCGAGCCGGGCCCTCTCGGCCACGTCCGCGACGACGAGGGTGTCCAAACGTTTCGGGAGCGGGGTACCGGGCGACTCTTGGAGGTTCACCGCGCGCCCGGCGCCCGGGAGGAACCGGAAGGCGTGCGGAATCGGTCCGGGCGTCATCACCAGACTTTCTTTCCCCAGACCGCCCAGGAGCAGGTCGACCGCGAGAGCACTGGCGATCCCGTCGCCGTCCAGCCGGACGTGCGAGGAGACGACAAATCCCTTCCCCTTCCGGATGCGTGCGACCATGCGGTCGATCACTTCATCTGCCATCGCTCTCCCCAGGCGGCTGTCGCGTCGAGATCGCATCCCCCTGTCGGATGGAGTTCCCCGGGAGTTCCCAGTGAGTGACCATCCCCTCGGCCATCCCGCCGCGCAGCACCTCGGTGATCCGGACGTGACCCACCACCTTGGCGCCCCGGAACACCTTGAACTGCATCCCCTCCTTGATGGGGTCGCCGGCGTTCACCTTGACCAGCACCTGTGCGCCGTTTCCCCGCGCCGCGACCACCGAGCCGGAAATGTCCGGAAGACTCCCGAGTCTCTCCCGGTTATTCTTCCACCATTCCTCCCAGCTTGCAATGATTTTCCGTCGTTCGTCGGGGTTCTGGGCGGCGGCTAGGCCGAAGCGGACGCCGGTCTTCCTCGCCAGGGCGCTCTCCGCCCGGTTGGCGTTGGCCGCCAGGGGGTCGTTCAGCGCCCGGATGAGCGCCGGGATCGCGTCGATGTGGTCGAGCTCCTCGAGTGCCGTGACGGCGCTGAAGCGGTAGAAGGGGTCGGGGTGTTCGAGTCCCTGGGCGAGGAGCGGAATCGCGGTGGCGTCGCCCCGCTGTGCGAGGTACTTCGCCGCGGTGAAACGCACCGTCGGGTTCTCGTCCTCCAGGAGTCCCTTCAGGACGTCGGGAAGCTTCGGGTCGTCGAACGTGATCATCTTCCGGAGGACCGCGACCCGCTCCGAGGGACTGTTCTGCGTCCGAAGGAGCTCCGCGAGGGCCGAGCCGACCCCCAGCGTGTCCTTCGATTCGTACATCGGGAGATAGCGGTAGTAGACTTCGAGGGTGAGCGTCATGAGTGCGGTGGAGTAGATGCGTCCGGCGAATCCGCGTGCCCAGTAACAGTCGGGGTCCCAGGAGCCGCTCTTGTGTCCCTTCGTGCACTGGGAGCGCACCAGCATGTCACGGATCGCGCTATTCCACTTGTCCCACTCCACGCCTCCTTTCTGGTAGAGCGCGAGAGTGGCGTAGTACCAGTAGTACATGGAGTGGTCGCGACCGTACTCCCCCTGAAGCTTGTACCACGCCGGGAGGTTGTCGAGAAGGATGGCCGCCTGGCGGGCGACCGTGGGATGCTTCGGTCCCACTCCCATGTAGAGGTTGGAAAGCATCCCGACTGCGACGAGTGCGATGCCTCGACGGCTCGTCGCGGCACTGGTGTACCCGACGTACCCGTCCTCGTCGGTGACGCGCTCGAAGTGGTTGAGGATCCCGTAGGTAACCTTCCAGGGGACGTTGAGCCCGGCGGCGTGTGCACTCTTGAGTGCCATCACCTGCCAGCCGGTCACGGAGGTGTCGTTGCGGTCGGTCCGGAGTTCGGTGTAATCCCACCCGCCCGACCTCTGCTGGGCCTGGTAGATGTAGCCGACGGCGCGGACCAGCGGCTCGTGCAGCTTCTCATCCTTGGTCATCGCGTAGGCCTCGGCCAGACACAGCGTCGCGATGGCCTGGTTGTACATGCTCGTGCGGTCGCCGCGTCCGAACGCACCCGTCCGCAGGTTCTGCTGGACGAGAAGGTAATCCATGGCACGGGCGGCCGCCTCGCGGAACTCGCCCTCGCGGTGCGTGTTCCCGTGACCCAGAAAGGCCATGAGCGAAAGTCCGGTGACCGCGACGTCGTAGGTGCCCGGGATGTTCTCATGCTGACGGGGAGCGGTCCCCTCGCAGAAGTCGCCCGGCGGGCAGTGAGCGGTGTAGCCGGAGGCCGACCACTTCCCGTCGCGGTCCTGGTGTGCGACGAGCCAGCGGAGCGCGGCCTTCACCGCGTTCTCGGCGGCCGGCGTCCCCCCGTGCCGTGCGATCCCGTCCTCTCTCCCCCCCACCGTGCGGTCGCCGATGATCCCCGTCCCTCCCGACCCGTTCGGGCCCGCCGCGATGATCCTCGTCGTCTCCTTCTTCGGCGCCGAGGGGATGAGTCCCTCCTCGCCGGTCTTGACGACGGTCTTCGGGGTTTCGGGGACGGGGCGTGCGGGAAGGATCTCCTCCACCGGCTCCGGAGGCTTGTCCGGCTCGTTCCCGCCCTTCTTCTCCTCTTCGAGCGTGCGTGGAACCCTCTCCACGAACTGCACGCCCACCTGCGTGGTCTCGTCGTGAGGCAGACGGGCTTCGCACCCCGCGAAGTAGATCAGCATCCCGAGCCCCACGTACAGCACGGAACTCGTCACGAACGCAATCACCTTGCTGACGAGGAAAAGCGGAGGCTTCGGGATGTGACGCAGCTCGCTCATCGTGCGGCCTGATTACGACCCGTGCCGGGGCACTTCACCGGATGGTTCACACGTTCCAACACACTATATTCTACCAGAAAAACGCAAGGAGTCAGCCCATAAGGACGGGAAAAAACGAGGGGATCGCACCCAGGTGTCTTTTCTCCCTCTCCTCCCAGGGCGAGATTCAGGCATGCACTGAGCGAAGCGAACGTGATCGCACGTAAGGGGCCAAGCAAAGAGCACGGATGGGCACGCCGCCCGTGGCACGTATGAGTAATCCGCTGCGACCAAGAGACTCCCGTTTGACCCCGGAGGGTCCTGAAAAACGAACGCGGGGGGCTATCTGGCCCCCCGCACGGGGATGCTCCCGTCTCAAGCAGAATGAATCCCGATGAGATCGGGACGATGGTTCGAAGCGCAGCCGACGTCAGCTCACGATGCGGACGTTCGTGGCCTTCAGTCCCTTCGGGCCCTGTTCGATCTCGAACTCCACCTCGGCCCCTTCGGTGAGCGACCGGTAGCCTTCGCCTGTGATCCCCGAGTAATGCACGAAGACGTCGTCGCCGCTCCCGTCCTGAAGGATGAATCCGTAGCCCTTCTGGTCATCAAACCACTTCACCTTACCCCTCGGCATCTCGCACTCCTTCTCGAACTGCCACACGTCCGCGGCCCTGCTCGGCTGCCGCCGCGAAACCGAGTCCCATCCACATCCATGAGCACAGTAGGCCGAGCTTCACCATGCCTCCACAGTGGCCCGGCATGATAGCCAACTTACTTCACGCGGTCAAACAAAAAAAATGGGACTTCCCGGCGTGCCTATTCCGTTTCTGACATAAAGGCAAGACCGGATATGTGATGCGAAGAATCAAAGCGCTCTCGAATCGTGACTCAAAGCCGCATAACCCTTGGCGAAGCAAGATGTTACGCGACTTGTTGTCTCGCCATGCCGGACTGATACCGCATCCTCCTGACTGTGGGGGCACCGAGAATCCCCTTGGAATCCGAGTAGTTATCTCTTCAAAAACTGGTTTCTTTCGCTAATATTTGGACCACCGGGGAGGATATTTGCAATGAAAAATGCACTAATGGTCACTCTCGGCTGCAAGACCAATCAATACGAAGGAGAAATGCTTCTTCAGGGTCTGCGAGGGTGGGGAATCCGGCCGGTCGAAGACGGCGGTTCACCGGACCTCGTTGTGGTGAACACCTGCACGGTGACGGTGCGAGCGGACCGCAAGTGTCGTCAGCTCATCCGGAAGATCGCGCGGCGGCATCCCGGCGTCCCCATCTACGTGACCGGCTGCTACGTCTGTCGGGAAAGCGGGGAGCTCGCGTCGCTCGACGGGGTGGCGGGCGTCGCCGCCGACAAACGCGAGCTTCTTGACATGATTCGACGCGACGAGCACCTGACGTGCGCCCCCGCGGACCTGGAAGCGCCCCCGACGTCTCGGCGCCGCTCCCGCGCCTTCCTCAAAATCCAGGACGGGTGCGACTCATTTTGCAGCTACTGCATCGTGCCCCACGTCCGCCCGACACTCTTCTCCGAGCCGCTGGAGCGGGTCCTCTCGGAGGCCGACCGGCTCGTCCGTGCGGGCTTCCGCGAAATCGTCCTCACCGGGATTCACCTCGCACGCTACGGCGTCGACCGCTCGGATGGCGTCGGGCTCATCGAGGTCATCCGTCGGCTTACTGAGACGCAGGGACTTCTGCGCCTCCGCTTGAGCTCCATCGAGATGCCCGAACTCGCGGACGAACTCATCGAGCTCATCGTCGAGAGTCCCGTCCTCTGCCCGCATCTCCATCTCCCGCTCCAGAGCGGCGACGACCGGGTGCTCGCCGCGATGAACCGCCGCTATACCGCCGCGGACTTCCTCGACACCGTCAGCCGCATCCGCAGGAGCATCCCCGAGATCTCCATCACCACCGACGTGATTGCGGGCTTCCCCGGCGAGACCGACCAGGCCTTCGAGAACACGCTCGGTCTCGCACGCGAGGTCGGCTTCAGCAAGATGCACGTATTCCCGTTCAGCCTCCGCCCGGGCACACCCGCCGCGGAACTCCCGCACTGCCTCCCCGCTCGCATCATCACCGGGCGGAAGAAGCGACTCCTGCGTCTCGCGGACGAACTCGCCCTCGCCTATAAGCGACGGTTCCTCGGAAAGACCGTGCAGGTTCTCGTGGAAGAAACCGAAGCGGCGCAGGACGGGGGCTTCCTTTCCTCGGGGCTCACCGAGCATTATCTCCGCGTCCGATTCAGCACCGGAACGGATTTGCTCAACCAGTTGGTCGGGGTGAGAATCGAGTCCGTTACCCCGCACGTGATGGAGGGACAACTGCCGGAAGCGGGTCCGTCGTGAGGCGGCGGTGGTGCCGAATCCCCTGGCCGCTGCAAGGGTGAGGGATAACAGTGGGCCGGAAGGAGTGTCCATGCTCGGGTGGACGGTTCTGGCGATGGAGGGGTGGATTCGGAGGACACCGGCGCGGACGCACCGGCTGATGAAGCACGTCCCGCTCTGGGGCGTCCGGTGGGCGAGCGACGCGAAGCTCGTGCGCACCCTCCGGCACGTCTGGCGCAATTCCCCGGCGCAGCGCAAGCGCTGGGAAAACTGCGGCGTCAGGCTTCGGAACCTCCGTTCGCCCGAGGTCCTCCGGCGCATCCCCTTCACCACGTCAAGCGACATCGCCGAGCACCCCGAAGACTATTTCTGCGTGGCGCCAGGGGAGCTCATCCACGTCCTCAGCACCTCCGGGACCAAGGGCGTGCCCAAGAAGGTTTACCTGACCGCCGACGACTTCGACCGTCAGGTGCAGCTTATCGCCACGCAGCTGCGAGGGCTCCCGGGTGCGACGCGCGCCGCCGTCACCTTCAACACCGAATTCCCCACCTGGTCCGCGGGACCCGTCGCCCGACGGGGCGTCGAAGCCGCCGGGATGTTCGGGATACTCGCCGGCGCCCGCCGCTCCGTCCCCGAGCAGATCCAACTCATCAAGGAATATGAGATCAACACCCTCCTGGGCCTGCCGGCCTACATCCACCGCATCACGGTCGAGGCGGCAGAGGACCTCCGACGCCTGGGCGTCCGCTACATCCTGCTCGGCGCCCAGCCGTGGACCGAGGAGTTCCGCCGGATGCTCGAAGCCGCCTGGGGTGCGAAGGTCATCGACGTCTACGGGAGCACGGAGTGCGTCTACGGCATCGCCGCGGAGTGCATCCGCCGGAACGGACTCCACATCCCGGAGACGGATCTTCGCGTCGAGATCATCAAGTCCACGAGCGGCGAGGTCCTGCCCGACGGTGAGGAAGGCGAAGTCGTCGTCACCACCTTGAGCCGACGCGGGATGCCGCTGGTGAGGTACCGGACGGGCGACCTGGCGCACCTCTTGGCGGGACACCTCCGGTGCGGGTGCGGCCTGCCGCTCCGGAAGATGTCGCGCGTGCGCGGCCGCGTCGACGACGTGATCATCCTGGGCGGCGAAAACGTCTACCCCGACGAGTTCGACCGTGCACTCCTCTCCGTCCCGGGCGTCACCGATTACCAGCTCGTCGTCGAAAAGGAGAGTTTCCGGGACGTCCTGCATCTTGCGGTGGAGACCGAGCGCCGGGAGCCGCACCTGCGAGACGTGCTCTCCCGGGCGCTGGTAAAGATACCGCAGGTCGAGATCGGTTACGACATGATGAAGACCCTGACCGTGGGCGGGATCGAGTTCGTCCCGCCCGGCGCCCTTTCCGCGGGCCGGACCAAAACCGTCCGCATCATCGACCGCCGCAATCCTGCCCTCCACCCCTCCCCGACCGCTGCAGGACTCCCGGCCCCCCAATGACCCGTGCCTGTCCCGTACTTAGCGAAATATTTGCCATTGACAGGATGGAGAGGCCCCGGTAGCATGAGGCGTGAAGTTGATCTCGGGTGGCCGCCTGTCCAACATCGTCCTTCGTGCGAGGAGGAGAACCATGACGAACCCGTCCGTCACCCGGACTGCAAGGGAGTACAAGGTGGTCTTCTGCACGACGGAGGAGGCGGAAGAGACGGTCTCGACGAACATGCGCTACGGGTTGATCCGAATCACCTCCACCGGCATCGAGATGGAAGGCTATCACAGCGTGAGGCAAGGGGCGGCTATGGGCGGTGTACTGGGCGGGGCCATCGGCGGAGCCATCGCCGGGGCGATCAGCGCCGCCAAGCAGAAACGTGCAAGGTCCTGGTGGCAGGTCGACCCTTCGCGCGCGCGGGCCTTGTATGACGACCGGAAGCGCGTGGTCAGCATCGCTTTGCCGGAAGGCGACTGGTTCGCCGCCCGGCTCCAGGGCGGCTTCTGGGGGGTGAAGCCCCAAGAGTTCGATGCGTTCGTGGACGACCTGCGAAGCGTCTTCGGTCCACGTCTGATACGCGGCCAACTCGGCAAGTGGAACCGCCGCATGAGGATAATGATGTGGGTCTTCGGTGCATGCATGTTCACCGCGGCGTTTCTGATATTGGTTCTTTACCTCTCGGACAAGGGTCACTAGCGCCGCGGAGGCGTCGGGGCCTCGACGAGGCCGGACCCCTGCTTGATGCTCCCTCTTCGCCGGGGGGGGGCAAACCCCTGAGCCAACGTACCCGTGCCCGCCCGGAAAATCCTTGAAGCCCTCGTGCCGACCGAATTATCATGAATTATCGACGTGGTCCAGCACGCTGCCAAAGAGATCTTGAGTTGTCATTCTGAGTCCCGATGCAATCGGGACGAAGAATCTTGTCCGTGAGCCGAAAGGACGTTCTCTGACACTTGGCGGCCAGATTCTTCGTCTTCCCGTCCCGATGTCATCGGGACGGGACTCCTCAGAATGACATCCCGGCGGTTTTTTGGGCACCCTGATAGAGTCCCGTTGCGCGCTGGAGGCACAGGGGATGTCGAGTCGGGTGTTTTTTTCGGCGGCGCGTCGTCTTCCACTCGGCCCGAGGGAGATGCTCTGGCTCGCACGACACGCGCCGCTCTGGGCGGTCCGCCGACTTCGCGAGGCGAGACTGCTCCGGACGCTGCGGCACGTCTGGGAGAATTCCCCCCTTCAGCGCCGTCGCTGGCAGGACGCCGGCGTCGCCCTGGCGGACCTCCGCTCTCCCGACGTCCTCCCGCACCTCCCCTTCACCACCGGCGACGACCTCGTCGAGCGTCCGGAGGAGTTTTTCTGCGCGCCGCCCCGCGAACTCGTCCATCTCTTCACCAGCTCGGGCAGCCTCGGCCGGCCCAAGCCGACCTATCTCACGGCGGACGACCTGGACCATCATCTCTGCATGGTCGGGGCCGGCCTGAGGACCCTCCCCGAACCCCGACGGCTCCTCGTCATGTTCCGGACGCGCACCGCCCACTGGGCCGCCGGACAGGTCCCCTACTGCGCCGCCCGACGTGCAGGACTCTTCGCCCTCCTCTCCGGAACCGAGCATGCCCCCAGTGAGCAGGTCGAACTCATCCGCCGACACCGCATCACCGTCCTCGCCACCTCACCCACCTACCTCCATCGCATCACGCTCGAGTCGCCGCGGGACGTAAGAACCCTCGGCGTCCGGTGTATCATGCTCGCCACGCAGCCGTGGTCCCAGGAGTTCCGCCGCAAGATGGAATCGGCGTGGGGCGCCCGACTCCTCGACGCCTACGGCGCATCCGAGTTCGCCTATGCCATCGCCTCGGAATGCATCCGCCAGAGCGGACTGCACGTCTGTGACGTGGATTTCTGGGCGGAGATCGTGGACCCGGCGACGGGCGGGCCGCTTGCCGACGGACGGGAAGGAGAAGTCGTCATCACCACGCTCAGTCGTCTCGGCATGCCCCTGGTCCGTTACAGGATGAGGGACCTGGCGCACCGGATCCCGCGACACGGACGCTGTCCGTGCGGAGCGCCCTTCCGGAAGATCTCACGCATCCGTGGACGTCTCGACGACATGATCATCCTCGGCGTCGGAACCAACGTCTACCCCGACGCCATCGACCGCGCCGTACTCTCCGTCCCTGGCGTCACCGACTACCAGCTCGTCATCGAGAAAGATTCCTACAAGGACGTGTTGAACGTCACCGTGGAGCACGAGGCGCCGCCCGGCGACCTGAGGGACCGAATCGCCCGGGCGCTCCGCGCCATCCCCGAACTCCGCGACGGGCTCGAGCACTCGCTGACCGTCGTGCTGGGAAGAGTGGACGTGGCGCGCCCCGGTTCCCTCGCCGCCGACCGTCCCAAGACCCGCCGCATCCTCGACCGCCGCCCCTCCGCAGTCCGAGCGGCCCCGACTGCAGCAACCAGCCGCCGGCCAGAATACACGGGGTCAAATAACCGGAAACAACCGGCGGAATAACCGCAAATAACGGCGGTCAGATAACAGGCAGATACCGCGGGACCGTGGGACTATAGAAAAAGTGGCCCCGCCGCCCGCCGCTGGGGAAGTTCCTGGCAGGGGGTGGCGGCTTCACCGCAGAGCAGTTGAGCAGGGGAAAGGGGAGCAGGTGAAATGCAAGAGCGCATTGATCTATGGGGTCACATTCTCAACTGCAGTCACCTGTTCACCTGATCTCCTGTTCGCCGGTGCGGACGAAGATGGGCGACCGGCCGGCCAGGTGGATGGCGGCTTCCCAGCGGGACGGGATTCGGGAAACGTGAGGCCAAACGGATGCTGCTGGAATCCCCGGATGGAGCCGGTAGAATAGGAGTGGAATCCGCAAGGGTCCTCCAGCGGAGACGCAGGCGATGCGTTTCAAGAAGTTCATTCCGCCCATATCGATTGTCCTTTTCCTCGTCTTCACCTTCGCGGGGACGTATTACGTCCGCCTCCGCATCCTCGAAAAGCACATGGTCGCCGCGATGGAGATGGACGACAGGGACTCGATCCAGCGCCTGGCCGCGTCGTGGCCCTCTCCGGCGCGGGCGAAGGACGAGCATGGACGGACGCCGCTCCACTGGGCGGCGGAGCACAACGACGCGGCGCTCACCCGCGCGCTGCTCGACAGGGGCGCCCAGGTGAATGCGTTCGCAAAGCGGGACGAGCAGAGAAAGACGGACCTGGAGTTCTTTGGCGGGACGACGCCGCTCCACCGGGCGCTGATTCTGGACCAGTGGGACGTTGCGTGGGTGCTGGTCGAGCGCGGAGCGGAGGTCAACGTCCTGACGCAGGGCTGCGGAGACGGGTTCGACTCGTACGCCCCGGTGGAGCTTGCCGCCCCGGACGCAAGCCCGGAGTTCGTCGATTTCCTCATCCGCTCCGGCGCCGCCGTTAAGGATTGCGGAAACCAGTTCCACTGCCCGCTCACGGAGGCGTTCAACAACACGGGCGTGATGCGAGTCCTCCTCGATCACGGGGCGGACATCCAATGGGCCGGGGTCGACGGTTACACCGTGCTGCACATGGCGGTCTTCGACAACCAGCCCGCGGCGGCTAAGTTCCTGCTCCAACGCGGGGCGAAGGTGGATTCGCGGGACCTCGGCGGCGGGACGCCCCTGCACCTCGCGGCCCATTACGGCTACGTCGAATGCGCCGAGGCGCTCCTCGCCCACGGCACCAACGTCGACGCACGGGACGCCGACGGCAAGACCCCGCTGACGATCTCCGAGGAGCCGGCGGCCGACGCCTGGGCTCCCGTCGAGAAGCGCAAGCCCGTCGCCAATCTCCTCCACCGGCACGGCGCGAAGGAATAGCCGTCCCGCTGAAGTTGCTCCGCCGAAGCCACTTCGGGCTTTCGCGAAGGCGGATCGGGAAGAATCTCCTCTGGCCAGCCAGGACCCCCCGCGCTCCTGAATTCGGGAAAGCGGTTGCCAAATAGGAGCATGCTGGGTGACGTAAGCGTCGGCCGACGGATGCATGGGACCAACAGCAGGCGGCGAAAGCACTTTGTCTCCGCAGGAGGTGCGGCTCATGGCTTGAGGTCAAAACACACGAGCACCCTGGTATCCCTCACGAGGACCTTGCCCTCCGCCACGACGGGCGCCGTCCACACGCTCTTCTCCACCTTCGCGAAGGGGTCGATGCGGCCGAGTTCCTTGTACCCCTTCGGCGACATCTCCACCATCACGACCGTCCCCGTCTTCCCGTTCACTGCAATGATCGTACCGTCCGCCGCGATGAGGCCGCCGTGCTCGAAGCCGGTCTGCTCCCAGACCCGCGCCCCCGTGGCCGCGTCCACGCATACGAGACTGTCCTTGGCGCGGTTGCCGTAGAGGTAACCGTCGCAGTAGACGGGGGTGCTGACGAGTGCGTTGATGTTCTGGTTCGTCCAGGCGGCGCGGGCACCGGCTGCCGAGACCTCGACCATCACACACCCGTTCATATGCAGACTCGTGATGAAGACCCGGTTCTCACCGACGACCACCGGCGTGCTGACGTTCGTGCCGTTCTTGGCCGGGTAGGGGAACGTCCAAAGGACCTTTCCGCTCTCGGCATCGACGCCGAGGAGGGTCTTCGTGGTCAGGACGACGTATTGCTTCTTGCCCGCGAGCGTCGCGACGACGGGGGTGGCATACGCAGGCATATCACTCCCGCCGCCCCTCCACAGCGTCTCGCCCGTGTCCTTGTTGAGCGCGGCCACCGAGGCGTCCTGTCCGCCCGGATAGACAATGAGCCGGTCGCCGTCGATGACGGGAGACGCCGAAACAAAGTACGTCGGGCGGGTCCCAGTGAAGTCCTTGATGATGTTGCGGGACCAGATCTTCGCGCCCGTCTTCGCGTCGAGGCAGTGGACGACCCCGAGCATGCTGACGGCATAAACGCGGCCGTTCTCGACGAGCGGCGTCGCGCGCGAGAACCCGAGGTTCTCCTTGTCCGAGTCGGGGTAGGTGAAGCTCCAGATGTCCTTTCCCGCGGCGAGGTTGATGGCACGGACGACGTCATCCGAGCCCTTGTGGTCGATGATGAAGACCTTGCCATCGACGACCGACGGGCCCGAGTAACCCCGGTCGTGCATCTCGACGCGCCAGAGCTCCTTCGGGGGTTTGTTCTTCCAGTCCCTGTTTATCCCCGTCTCGGGCGAGATGCCATCCGCCTTCGGCCCGCGAAAAGCCGGCCAGTCGCCGGCGAAAAGAGAACCCGCCACAAAGATCAAAGCCACGACGCAGACAGCCAGCACGACAGCGGGGCGCATGATTTCCTCCCCTGAAAGACGCAAGTGGGCGCTTCTGCCATCAACTGCTGTCAGGCAGGGGGGGGCCCCCCAACGCGATCCATTGCGTTGGGGGACCCCCTGTGCTCCCCGATGCTACGTGGGTGAGCATGGAAGTCAAGGGCGATGGGGCCGCAAAGAAGCAGCCCCATGGCCCATCAGACACGCGGGTCAAAGACCTGACCGTGCCGGTGAGATGCCAGAGGGTGCATAGTTGGTTGCTTGGCGGGGCATCCAAACGGCGGCAAGCAGGGTCGCCTTCCTCTACGCAACCTTAACCTCATCAACCAGATAGGTGAATTCCACTACCCGTCCCGAAATTCTATTTTCGGCTTTGACACGGACCCGCGCTCCGACCCACGACCATGCGGTCTCACCTAAGTCTTTCATAGTGTGAGAGAACCGACGGTGAGACCGCATTCCATAGGGGCTTCGCCCCTCTGGCGGGCCAAAACGCTCTTATTCATCGTGTTTTCGCCCTGTCACCCCCTGGGAGAAAGGGCGCTTTCTCCCAGACCCTCAACGCAAGCGGTCGCATGAACCTCGCACGTACTTCAAAGAACTTATGTGCGACCGCTTAGGCGACCGGCCAGTCACATCGTAAGCGGTTGCGAAGAACGGCTCCGATGGGTAGACTATCCGGTACCTCTACGCTTGCGCCGGTGGGGAAGTTCCCGGCGAAGCTGAAGCAGCGGCTGGCACATTGTGCAAGGGAGCCGCGTGCCACCCACTCTGGCACAACGAGCGGGGGCAGGTCAAGTTCGGAAAGGAGAATTCGCGATGAGAAAACCACAGGTCATGACGTGGCTGGGCCTGGCTCCGCTGGCGTGGGCGGCGGCGTACTGCTGCGCGTGGGCGGAGACGCCGGTGGACTGCGGAGGATCGAACTACCGGCGTGAAGAGGTCTTCGAGTTCGCAAAGGAGCCGACGCTTCGCAAACTCGCCGATACCTCCTGGGAGATCAGCTTCACCTCGAAGGGCGCGTGCGACGCCACGGTGGGCGTCGTCAACAAGGACGGTCGGATCGTTCGCCACCTTGCCTCGGGTGTGCTCGGCCCCAACGCACCGGAGCCATTCCGTAAGGACTCCCTTTCCCAGACGCTGACTTGGGATGGGCGGGACGACCTGGGCCGTCCGGTGAGCGAGCCGGGGACCTGCCGGGTGCGTGTTTCCCTGGGCTTGAAGCCCGTCCTCGAGAAGGTCCTCTTCTGGCACCCATACCGATGCTACAATTATCCGACCGGTCTAGCGGCCACGAAAGAAGGCGTGGTCGTCTACGGGGGGAACCTCTACCTCTTCAGCCACGAAGGCAAGTATGTCCGTACGGTCAATCCGCCGCCGAAGGAGAAACTCAAGGGCGAGATGGGCGTGACTGCGGACGTCTTCTCAAGGGGCATAAGGCCCAACGAATCGCCGGTCAAGGTTACGCTTCCCGACGGGCAGCTTATCGCCGGCCCCAACCCCGTGACCGGCCGGTACTGCGCGCTATTGGAGGTGGGATCCCTGACCACCCAGGGGGAAAACGTATTCGGTGTCGCGCAACAGAAGTATCCCCCGAAGCTTCAGATTTTCCGGGTCGGCCTGGACGGCTCTGCACCCCCCAAGGGATACTACCGGGATTTCCAACTCCCCCGCAAGAATGGCCCCGCCGGACTGGCATTCAGCCCGGACGGCAAGTGGCTTTATGTCACCTCCGCCTGGGGCGACGCGAAGGCCGGACAGGGCGTCTACCGCGTGCCGGCTGACGCCGAGGGTGGGAAGATCGGCGAGCCCTTCCTGGGAAAGATCGAAGCCGGCGCCGATCAGGACCACCTGAACCATCCTTCGGGCCTGGCCGTGGACGCCCAGGGCAGGATCTACGTCGCCGACTGTGGCAACAACCGCGTCCAGGTCTTCACCGCCGAGGGGAAGTGGGAAAAGTCCGTCCCGGTTCCCGAGCCGCGTCATGTGGCCATTAACCCCAAGACCGGGGCGATCTACGTCCTTTCCTGTCCCGCCCAGGAGGAGAAATTCAAACTGGTCAAGTTTGAAGCGAACCGGGCGGGGGCCGCGGCGGAACTGACCATGAACATGCCCAAGACCAAGTATCCGGAGAAACCCGTGCCGGTCTTCTGCCTGGACACCTGGATGCAGGAGCCGACGATCTGGATCACCGGCAACGATCTGGACCTGCAGATCTGGACCGACAAGGGCAAGGAATTTGTGCTGGCGCGCGACTTCCACAAGGATCTGATCGCCGAATACCCCGGCCAGGCTGACGTGGAAGGCAAGATCAGAGACTACCGGGGCGTCTGGCCGGTCTCGACCGGCGGCATGCCGATCGTGGATTACGACGAGCCCTACGTGCATCTGAGCCAACCCATGACCGACCGGTCGTTCGGGTCTTACTCCCAAAAAGGATCGGGCGTCCGCATCCATACCGAAACCGGCCGGCTCGAGGCGACCTATCCCCTCTACAGGTTCGGGTGGGACGGCGTGCCATACGGGCGGCAGATAGAGTACGGCAAGATCAGGATCGGTCTCTATCGCATGGATCGGAAGACCGGCAAACCCGTTCCCTTCGAGCACGAGGACCTGCGGAACATTCCCTACCAACTCCGGTTTCCGTTCGGCGTGGCGCCCGACGGCGGCATTGTCATTCACTGCGGCGGCGACGTGGACTGGAAAAAAGACGCCAAACTCTACCCCGGACGGCTGTTCAAGGCAGGCGGCTGGGTGGTCCGCTACGACGGCAAGGGCAAGCTCGTCACCGACGATCTGCTGCCGGGCCTGCCGCTCACGAGCGCGGGCATCCATCTGGATATCAAGGGCAATCTCTACCTCGTCCTGGCCCTGAGCAAGTACGTGGACGGCAAGGAAATCTCGGTCTGCTCGCTGGTGAAGTTCCCGCCCACCGGCGGGCGGTTCATGGTGAACGGCAAGGGCGTGCCCATGCCCTTGGCCGAGCTTCCCGCGCGCCCGCCCGACTTCAAACACAAACTGACCATTGAGGGTGATGAAGCAAAGGTCCCTGGCGCATACGGAGACAAGGTCTGGGCGGAAGGGATGCTCTGGAGCAACGGCGCCGTCTTCCCGCCCGTGTATCCGAATCACTGCCATTGCGTGAAGGGTTTCTTTGACCTGGACCGGTACGCCCGCTCCTTTCTCCCCGAAGCACATCGTCAGTCGATCTCGGTGGTCGACAGCAGCGGCAACTTCATCCTTCGCATGGGTGAATATGCCAATGTGGATGACAAAGTGGACGGGATTCCGATTGCCTTCTGTCGCAACGTCGGCGTCAACGACGCCTATCTCTATGTAGACGACGTCACGAGCGGTCGTCTGCTGAAAGTGCGCCTGAGCTACGAAAAGGAGAAGGAACTGCCCTAGACGATTGCCATGACTATTCCTTCGTGCCTAGGCTCGCGGCCGGTTCCGCCTCCACTGACCCGAGGGAGTTCCTGGCGGGGGCTGCAACGCCCGAGAGCAGTTGAGCAGAGGGAAGGGGAGGAGGTGAAATCCAAGAGCGGATTGTTCAATCGGGTCACGTTCTCAACTGCGGTCACCCGTTCACCTGATCTCCTGTTCGCCGGTATGGACGAAGATGGGCGACTGGCTGGCCACCTGGAAAGCGGCTTCCCAGGGGGGCGTCACCAGGTTCGAGATACTGATTGCCAAGAGCAAACCATATGGGTAGGCTATTCAATAGCCTGAACCGTAGGAAGCCGGGGGTCCCCA
>Ga0315282_10006819_pt1 | contig 18978 bp, 14 predicted proteins | sample YL17G07_20_MG_FD_203693 | JGI IMG/M metagenome (GOLD analysis project Ga0315282, IMG submission 203693) | Sediment microbial communities from Yellowstone Lake, YNP, Wyoming, USA - YL17G07_20 | ecosystem: Environmental > Aquatic > Freshwater > Lake > Sediment | place: USA: Wyoming | collected...
CTGGATCTTCCGGAGCATAGGTTTTGAAACGTTTTCCTTCCGTATCTCTCCAGGTAATATTTCTGCCGCGTGTCTCCACTTCTTGTACCCGGTTGTTCTCCACGGAAGTGATGAAATCAGAATAGTTTCTTTCCAAGGCTGTTTGACGGGGCTTGTTGAAAAGATTAAAGAGAAGGACCATTGCAACGATGATAATTGCCCAGAAAACCAGATTTTTATAAAGAGAACTCAAGAAATTTCCTCCGATATTTTAAATTTCAGCTTAATTTGTAACATAATCCATCTCTTATTTCAATATTATATATCGATGGGGAAATAGTGGAATCTGAGGGAATGCCACCTTCTGGTGATCCTCCAATCGCTTGAAATAATTAAGAAAGATTTTATAGAGGCAAAAGAGTTACTTCTCTTTTTCCTTGAAAAACGGCTGGAAAAGATGTAGCGTTAAAAACACGTGGTTTTAAGTATTCAGGGCCCGGGCGACGACAAGGTTTAATCAGTAACAGAGCGTTTACGATATTGTGTCAAAATCCAAATAAGGTCTCAAAGCATGTCCACAGAACTTTTGAAACAATGCCCTCTCTTTGCAGGGTTGAAGGAAGAAGACCTGAAGAAGATAAGAGCGCTGGCCTCAGTCAAACAGGTCAGGAAAAAAGAGATCCTTTTTGGCCAGGGAGAGGAAGCGAAAGGCTTCTACGTGGTTCTTTCAGGGAGGATTAAGCTTTATAAGATTTCTCCGGAGGGCAAAGAGCAGATTCTCCATGTGGTCTCTTCGCCGGATGCCTTCGCAGAAGCAGCTCTCTTTGTCGAAGGGAATTACCCTGCTTTTGCTGAGGCATTGAGCGACAGTCAACTTCTCTTTTTCCCTAAAAGAAATTTTGTTCAGTTGATCGAAAGGAATCCCCAGCTTAGCATCAATATGATCGTCTCTCTTTCCCAATATTTAAGGAAATTTGCATCCCTGATCGAAGAACTTTCTCTGAAAGAGGTTTCCTCAAGAATTGCAAAATACCTGCTCGACCTCTCTTTCAAATCAACAAAGGAGGGAAAGGGCACCAACGAGGTTGAACTGGATCTGAGCAAAAGTCAGTTGGCTTCGAAGTTGGGGACGATCAGTGAGACCCTTTCGAGAACCCTGGCAAAGATGAGGGCGAAGGGGATGATTGATGTTAAGAAAAACAGGATCCTCATCTTAAATCGTGAATCCTTAGAGGAATTGGCATCAGGTTTAAAGATTTGATCGAGAAAGCCCCTCAGGAGGATCATTCCCCATCACGGTCTCCTTGCCCAGCCTTTTGAGATCACTTCCTCTCTAAAATCTTGAGAGGGTGATTCGGTTTAAACTCAATCTCTATGGTTTGAATGCCTCAACCAGAGCATCCATATGCTCTCCTTTTTTAAGGAGGTGTATACCGGTAAATCCAGCCTGAGATAGACCCGTTTCGATTTCCTCGAATGTATAGGTTCTTCCGCCCGGAGTTCCCAGCAGCATGTTTACTGAGAAAATGGCGCCATCTTTTGGATGAATTCGATCAGGCTCCATGACGTGATCCCGAATTAGAATTCGGCCTCCGCGGTTTAGAGAACGAAATACCTTATTGAAAAGGTCCAGATTCTGTGCCGGACCGTTCTGATGAATGATCGCAGAGACAAAGGCGAGGTCATGTCCGGAGGGAAGCTCATCCCGGTAAAAATCTCCCGGGACGAAAGTGACACGGCCGATCATCCCCGCGTCGCTGAGACGCTCACGGGCCATTCCGATGACTTCAGGCTTGTCAAAAAGAGTTGCCTTCATTTCAGGAACCGCTCGGAGAAAGGCGATGGTGTAAGTTCCAGAAGCACCCCCTACGTCCAGCAAGGCCTTTGATGAATCAGGAGTGACTGCGGCCACGATCTCCTGTGCCCGCGGTGCCGCGATCACATGCATGCCTTCGATGAATGCCCGCAGTTCCTCAGGGCTCCGGGAAGGTCTGTCTCCATCCTTCGATACCAGGGTGCCCTGTGCGGCGTCTGTCAGGTTCGTCCATCTCTTCCAGAGGTAGGCTGCGTGAAGCACCATAGGAAGAACGGAATTGGGAGCATCTTTGGAAAGAATTGAGGAGGCAGAGTCTGTACGGTAGGTCTCACCTTGTTTGATCAAGAGGCCCATTGCTGAAAGAGCGTCCAGCAGGACCGTTAAGGCCCGCAAATCCGCACCGATTCTGCCCGCAACTTCTTGTGCGGACAAAGGGGCCGCATTCAGGACAGTGAAGAGATTCAATTCGGCTGCGGATAGCAGGATACGGCTCTCCATAAAATTGTTGGCCAATCTTAGAACTTCTTCTGGACTGTTGCGGCTCATGATCTATTCCTCCTATTCATTTCAGCATGAATAATCATAAATCAAGTAAAAAGTTGAAACAACACGAAAAAGATGATATAATAGCTCATCTTTTTTAGGGAGTCTTGTAAGTTGTTGTATTGAAATGGCTTTCGCGTTAGGAATCCTGCGAAAAAATTCAAATGATTTCAAATGGATTTGACGAAGCACCGGTAGACCGTGAATTTTATTTTCAGTGGCATATCACTGAGCGCTGCAATCGCCGGTGTAAACACTGTTATCACTCTTCTTATGACTCGGTCGGAGAACTCTCCGACGAACTTCTTCTAACGGTAGCGGATCGCCTCACGGATGCTCTGAAGGCATGGGATATGCGTGGGGCAATAGGACTTACAGGCGGCGAGCCCTGGCTGAGGCGCAGAATCGTTTTTGACATCCTAGATCGCCTGGCGTCCAGCAACGTAGTCGATCGCGTCGATTTGATGACAAATGCTACCTTGCTTACAGAGAACGATTGCGCCTTACTTGCCCAACATCCAATACTGAGACGAGTGCAGGTATCCGTGGAAGGAGCATCGGAGGCGTCTCACGATGCAATTAGAGGTAATGGTTCTTTTCTTGAAACAATGCAGGCCATTAAGCGCATGAAGCAAAATGGTCTTACTGTCGCAACAATGATGACGATTTCGCGTAAGAACATGTCGGAAATTTTGGCTCTCCTTGAACTACTGCGAGAGCAGGGTGTAGACGCATTCACCATTGACCGCTTCATACCAGAGGGGCAAGGGGCTCAGAATCGAGATTGGCTGCTTAGCTCAATCGACGTGAGAGACTGTTTTCAGAGAGTCTACCGATGGGCGATGGAAAATAAGAAACCCCGCGTTCTAATGTATCGGCCACTCTTTTGCTTAATCGACTCGAAATCCCCCTATGTGGGAGCGATGTGTTCTGTCGGCGTCAACGCCCTTACTATCCTCCACGATGGTTCAGTGTATCCGTGTCGCAGGTTGCCTATTGTGCTCGGCAACGTGTTGAAGGATAGCCTGCACCAAATTTTCTACGAGTCGGTAGACCTTTGGAAGGTCCGCGTTCCTACCAATCTGAAAGGTCGATGTTCAACCTGTCAATTTGTTCCCGTTTGCCGGGGTTGCCGTGCAATGGCACTGGCTGTCACTGGTGATTGGCTGGAAGAGGATCCGCATTGCTGGCTAAAGGAAAATACCCAAAAATAGCTCCTGGCTTGAGGCTAGTCCATCCACGAGGTTCCGAACAGTATTTCGCCTACTGGCCGGATACGGGTGTGCGGTACGAAGTGAATGAGGTTTCCTTCAGCATGATGGGAATGATGAACGGTGACACCGAAGTGGGCATCATCTGTTCTGCTGTACGACAGGAGTTCAGTGGTGCAGACTCAGTCGCCAGGGACCTGGAAGCGCTGCTGGAGCAACTTGTGCAGGAAGGGTGCGTAACAGTAGAAGAGAAGTGAATTGATTGTTTGGAAAGGAGGATCCGTTATGAAACAATATCAGAAACCGACGTTTAAGCGGGTAAAGGGCCTCGCGTTCGTGTTAAGTACGGTTCGCAGTTCTCTGCATAAGCTCGTATGCCGCCAATGCTCCGGTTGCCACGGTTGTCGATAGGCCCGGTCCCGGCCTTAAGTGACTTCGGCATCGTATAGAGAGAGTGATCAGGAATGTCCGAAGTCGGCCGCCGTGGTAATGACAACGCAGCACGACGCCAGCTATGTGGATTGTAAAAATGCAACCCGGCGCAGTTTTCTGCTTAGCCCTCTTAGACAACTGAGGAGATCCTGAGCTACGGCTCGCCGGCTTAGGGGAGAGACGCCAAGCGATGCTTGGGGACACTGCCAACGTGACACGCCTCGTATCCCATACCTTCATCTATCACACTTCTGTCTCAAACCTTGTGGAATGTCCGGTTTGCACCCTGGGATTTATCTACGCCGTTGGCGTGTCTTGAAGAATCTTCCAAACATAATTTTTCTCGGAGATTGGTTGTGTGCGGATTTCTAGGAGCCTTGGGCTCTGACATTGGTGCTAACGATGTTGAGAATGGCTTGAAGGTCATCTTACACCGAGGGCCCGACGGGACACAGGCAACGAGAATGGGCCAACTTTGCCTCGCAAGTTGCCGCCTGGCGATCCATCCGCCTTGCGACGAGTCTCCTCTCCAATTCTCGGGAAAAGAAGTTACAGCGTTGAATGGGGAGATCTACAACTTGTCCGAATTGACGGCACTACCCCCCGCAGGTGCAGCGAGCGTTACTGATACAAATCTCTTGGCCCGAGCCCTGAGCGAAAAAGGGAAGGCAATACTGCCCGGGCTCCGAGGTCTTTTTGCCTTCTGCTTCTGGGATGGGCAGCGAGTGCTCCTTGCGCGCGACCGTTTTGGGATAAAACCACTCTACTATGCTCGTCTTCAAAAGGGTTTGTTTTTCGCATCCGAGATGAAAGCCCTTCTCTCCCTCCCTGGTTTCAGTAGGGAACTAGACGAAGATGTAATCTCCTCTATCAGTATTGTCGGACACAATCTTTTTCCCGGAAAGACACCATTTCGCCAGGTGCATTCATTAAAGCCCGGACATTTCATAGAATGTTCAGCTGGAGAAGAGCCACAGGAAAGGCCGTTTGCAGTGATCCCTCAGGCCCCTCTGCCCGGTTCCGGCTTGAAGGTTGCAGTGACTGAAGCAACAGAACGAACCGAGGAACTGCTTGCCGAGTCGATCTCACGTACCGTTTTGCATGATCCCCACCCCAAAGCGTTGTTCTTCTCCGGAGGATTAGATTCGTCTTTGCTTCTCGATTTCACCCGCCAGCATGCTCCTGTGACCTGCTTCGTATTAAGTGACAGGAGCGATGCAGATGATCTTGTAGAAGCACGTCGGGTCTCGCAAGCATTGGGCGTTCGACTGGAGGAGTGCTCGATTAACGAGGAAGACCTGGCACGTGAAATCGTCAATTATGCATGGCATTTTGAGCATCCTATCGCCGGAGGGGCCTTTGATTTGTTGGGCGGTGTGGCATTCCATGCGCTGGCGAGGAGCATCGGAAGGAACTATAAGGTAGCTCTGTGTGGAGAGGGGGCGGATGAACTCTTCATGGGATACCATCGTCTTCACATGCGACCAGACATCTTCGTTGAATCTCTGCGCAATCGACTCCGTGAGGCAACTCCAGTGGTCAGAGAATCACTGGAGGCGGGTCATTTTCTGGAAGAGGGACCCTTAATGACCCAAGCCATTCGAGACCTCGCCCTTCACCAAGGTCTCTCAGACTACCATCTCGCCAGCGTTGATCGTTCAGGAATGGCGTTCGGACTCGAAGTCCGGCCTCCCTACCTAGACGATGAATTGGCTGCATGGGCAACTTCACTGGATGAATCGGTTTTGATAGATCGAAATAATGCCTGGACGAAATTACCCCTACGTGCAATTGCCAAAAGGCGCTTTTCTCAACCCGGCACTGAGCGCATTGCTGTGCGGCGGAAATGGGCCATGCCATCTGCGATTCAGCTCTGCTCCGAGCAAATGATGAAGCATTTGAGAGCTACCTGCAGGGTTAGCGATAAGAAGAACAACCTGGATGAAATCCTGATGGATATCTTTGTTTATCTTCACGTAGATCCTGGGTGCACTAGTCCCCCGGATTTTTCGCTATTCGATTTTGTAAATGATTTACATCGACCAACGGGGTGATATGAGAGTTTTACTTATCGGCAAGTTTCCACCCGGGCAAGGAGGAATCGCCTCCAAGACCTATTGGTTGTACATGGCACTCGCCCGTCGAGAATTCCTATTTGACATCGTTACTCTCGTGCCCAATCTCTATGCCAGCAAGGACCAGGCTGAGCTTCCGTCTGGAGTGCACGTGAAACTGCTTCAAGCAAACACTAAGGGCCCCTGGTTTATCCCCGGCGGAGAATTGGACACCGAGCGGTTGATTGCAGCGGCGCTCGAGATGGCTGCGGATAACAGGCCGGATGTCGTGGAATGCAATTACTTGGCACCTTATGGGATAGCCTCTTTGGTTGTTTCTCGGTCCCTTGGCGTCCCCTTGATCGTCCGTCATGCAGGGAGCGATCTGGCGAAGCTACTCGGTTGGGAGGAAACCCGGGCTGCTCTTGAAACCCTTTTGACTTCTGCCGACCTAATAGTGAGCAACGGTGACGCAATCGATCGGTTAAAACGTTTCAATTCAAGAATCATTGCGCTGCCACGATACGTTCCAGACCCTGAGAGATTCAACATGGCTCCCCGAGTGCCCGAAGAACAATTGATTTTATATGCGGGTAAGCTGAACTATTACTTAAGATTAAATGCCCTTGACAGCCTTCTTTTAGCGCTTCGCCTCCAGCCCTCTTGGAATCTATTGGTAATAGGGGGAGGAAAAGGGCAAGAGGCTTTTGAAGCCGCCATTAAAGTGAACGGACTTGAGAACAGAGTACGCATTATGGACTTCTTGCCGCCGGAGAAGATGCCTGAGATGATTCAGACGGCCCAGTTGGTCTGGGCTGTCGAGCGCCAGGGAGATATTTCGGATTTCAGCAACACTGTCTGGGAAGCGATTTTCTGTGGTCGAAGATGCCTGGTCTCTCCCACTGTTATTCAGCACCCGGACGCCGCTATATTTTCTACTTCTCCTTTACTCGTAAGCGTGGACCCAGACGACCCGGTTTCCATCGCTTCCACCTTCGATCGGTGTCAAACTGTTGTGCCTCAGGAAGCCCCTGACTTTTCTGAAGTACACCGCAGGTATGTTGATAGCAACGCCGCTATATATGAGCGTATCTGCCGAGGATTGTTTGTCGGCAATGAGAGTTAAAGAGTGGTTCTATGATCAGACCGCGGGTTCTTCTGGCACTTCCTCGCTACCGGGGCTTTAACCACAGCCTGTTTCTCGGAATAGCCTGCCTGGCAACAACCCTTAAGCAAAGTGGCGCTGAGGTTGAGGTTTTTGATGAGGACGTCGCCGCTCAGGTGGAGGCCGAGACAGGACGTGGCCCCCGACAGATATTGAGCCAGATCCTGGAATCCTTCAGACCGACGCTGGTTGGCGTCCATGTCAATACTCCCAATTATGCAGCGGCTCTTCAACTTTCAGAACGACTGCGTGAATTGACGGATGTGCCGATTATCGCAGGAGGGCCGCACGCAACTGTCGCTGCTGAATGTCTTCTAAACTGGCATGCCCAGTTTGATTATATCCTCCGCGGTGAGGCAGATGATTCGCTGCCTGCTCTTGTTTGGGCTGTGACTTGCAATCGACCGTTGGACGACATACCGGGGCTGTCTAGAAGGACCCGCTCGTCAGTAATACATAACGCCAGATCCCCGCTGCTCGATTGCCGCCGCATACCGAGACCGGATCATGGCGTGTTTCTCAATCCTCCGGATACGGATCTCCGCAGATATGCTCGTTCCACTTACCTTCGAAATTTCACCTCCACAATACCAGGCTTTTCAGGCCGAATGGTAGCAGGCGCTTACAGCAGCAGGGGCTGCGATTACAGTTGTCCATTTTGCTCACCGAGCGTTTTCTGGGCAGATACCTCCACGTCCCGGCCTGTCCGACGGCTTCGGCTCGTCGAGGATCTGATTAAGGAATTGGAGGAGGTCAGAGATCTGGGGTACGGCGCGGTTTTCTTCGATGAGCCAACATTCCCAATGTCAACCGAGCGTGCTTGGATCGACAATTTCACGAAGCGGATGAAGGCCTTAGGACTCCTGTGGGGTGCTCCAACCCGTCTTGAGGAGTTGGATCCGGAATTGCTCCCTCAACTGGCCGACTCAGGCCTCCGCTATACTTATTTCGGACTCGAAACACCTCAATCCGATGTCCAATCAAGAATTGGCAAGCCTGCGGAGATTAAAACAGTTCACGATCGATTGTGTGCTTGCGAAGAAAATGGAATTCAGTGCGATGTCTCCCTGTTTTTCGGCGGACCGGGAGAAACCGATGAGACAGTAGATATGACCCTTTTATGGATGGACAAATGCCTTCCACGGGGGAACGCTTTCTTCTCGCTTGCGGCTTACTGGCCAGGTACAACCTGGTCTCAGGCAGTGGGTTTGACGCCTGAATTTTGGGAGCCTGATTTCGATCATGAGCAGGCAGAAAAGCTGGGGGCGATATGGTATCCGGAATCAGCAACTTCGATTGAACGCTTCTACTCCAACAGCACCGGTACTTACCATCCTTCTTCTCTGAGCGTCGAACGCGCACTGCGAATTAAGGAGCGCATTATTGCCAGCGGATTTCGGGCACGGTTTAGCCGGTATGCTCGGACACTTGACGCACCGGAATTTTCGGCATGAAGACAAAGCATCTCTTCACCTATGATATCCGTCCGGGCCACCTTTTCAACATCCCGAGTTGTCCCGACAACGTTATGTTTGATCTCACATGGAAGTGTAACTACCGTTGCTCGTTTTGCTACATTCCACACGATGACCGAAAGCTTGGACACCCTCCTTGGGAAGTGACGGAAGCGATCCTGCACAAGCTGGCCGAATGGGGCGTCAGGGAGGTGCTTTACCTCGGGGGGGAGCCAGTGATCCACCCCAAGTTTGACGAAGTTATTGAACTCGGTTCACGGCTGGGCTTATCCCAGCGGGTGGTTACAAATGCCAGCCGCATAAGCTCATCGAGGGCTAATCTACTCGCCGAGCATGACGTCGAGGTGGGCGTCTCGCTTCACAGTGCCTATGCCTCAGTGCACAATCATCTGACAGGAACTAGGCAGGGATTTCAGAAAGCCACTAAGGCATTAGATTTATTGGTGTACGCTGGTGCCCGAGCTTTCGTCCAATATTCTCCCACCCGACTGGATCCCGCAGGATTAAAAAAACTCGCTGATTTTCTGCGCAGCCACTACAGCGAGGGTGTCCGATTCATTGACGTCAACCGTCTTTTACCCTTCGGTGAAGCGGCTCAGGACAAGGCTCAAGTGGTGCTCGACGCCAGCGGTTGGTGGAATGTCCTCAAAATCGTCGGCGAACTTGTATTGTCAGGATGGACCATCAGGGTGGAGTCCGTACCCCACTGCTGGGTGCGTGATCGGGGATCAAGTGAGGGATTACCCAATGAGATTGTTGAAGCTGTTCTCTCCACCCTGCGTCCGTGCTATATGGGCATTAATCAACTGGCATTGAGTCCTTTGGGTTTGATCAAAGTATGCCCAGGTGGCCCTCCAACAGCCCATGCCATATTGGATGCCAAACCAGATCAGTTATGGAAAGAACACCCAGACCTCGTTGCTCGACGTGTGCTTTCCTTCCTGCCCCAAAGATGCCTGGATTACCGGTCAATTAAAATATGTAACTACTTCTATGACTGTTTCGGAGGTTGTAGATCTGCCTCAGGTCATTCTTCTCCATCTTTTGACCCTTTAAGGTGAGGCTCCTGTGGGGTCTTCCGCAGACGTTCAAGTAACGCAGTCAACTCATGCTGGCGTGCACGATAACAATCCTTACACACAAACAACAAAGCTTCATCTTCATCTGAGATCGCAACGGGGTTAACATCTTCCGGGAGAACATAAGCAAGGCAAATCTTGCATCGGACGGATCGCCTTCCAACATTGACACGTAGTCCAACATCGGCTGGCAAAAAATCCATGTTGAACATCTGATTAAGCCGTCTTGAGAGATCCACACGTAACCCCCCACGTAGCTCTTCACCAAATTCCGAGAGTATAATTAAGGGCCGCTTAATCGTTTTGCTCGAGGCAACATTCGATTTCTTCAAAAATGCCTCCAAATCGCACATGAGCATTGTAATGCCGGGCAGATATAGGTGGTTTTGTTTCTTTAGTGTCGGCTGCAATTGGTTAAGGGCATCCCTTAAAGTCTTTTCTTGATTAAATTGGCTACATAATTCGTGAGAATTGCTGAAGGCGCCACTTTTAATAACCGACCCGAGGTGTGGGACCAAAACGTCGCATTGGGCAAGCTCTTTAGTACACAGGTTACTGGAATAGCGTGTATCCCCAGTAAACCAAATTAGGAGGTCTTTTTTACTCTTAATTTGCTTTTGATCCTGATCGCCTTGATCTGCCACTCGGATGACAATCCCCGTTGAATCAAATTCAGTGCCGTCCGTGTGAATTGCACGGACTGTACTCACAGACGCTAACGGAGGCACTTGAGTTGTGTCCAGCTTGTTCGACCCACCTACCTTTAGTGAAATTGATGTTCTATTGCTCCCTTGGCCACCGGCACTGACCACATCTACCGTGTCTCGTTGAGGCCGATCCCATGAAAGGACAACAACATCATGGATATAGTCCATCTCATTATCTATTAAAGTCTTGAACCGCTGAAACACTCCCTCAGTCAGCACCAGGAATACGCGGCTTGTTGTTCTTATGCGCTTTTCACGTTCCCGTAGTAAAGTGAGGATGTTCGAAAGATTCTCGACATGGTCAGGATGCGCGTGTGTGATCGCGATTACGTGCAAGTCCGGAAGCGTGAATCCCTCGTCGAAGAGGTTTTCTAAATAATTATAACCAGGATCAATAGCGATTCCAATGTAACTCTGTGACTCTTTATCCCATATGCGCACGAGATAACCGCCGCCAACCGTAGTTGTACCGTGGGAAGCGAGATTTGGGGAAAAAGAACTCCAACGTTTTAGAGAAACGAATTCAATCAATGGAGTGACAGGGATTTTCAATTTATGTATTTCTTTCGAATCGTAAACATATTCCAATGAGGACTCTTCCAGAAACCGGGTAAACTCCGCCTCGAAACGGGCCATTCGGCTCAGCAGGTATTTAGTGGAGGTCACGTATTTAGTCGAGGTCACATCCGATTCACAGATTGGTTTTGTGTCTCCAAGTACCAGGGTCTTTTCTGCACAGTTGGTAGGGGCATTTTTGCAGCCTTTCTTGCGCTTCCTCTTTGATCCCGGACCACAAAGTTCCTCTGGATTTTGAAGCAGATCAAATACATTCTGTTCATAGGCGACATATTCGAAGGTTTTCTTCTCTGGCGATGATGCTTCCCAGAGACGTTTCTCTAATCTTTTGGACCACAGCAAAAGATTTGGCCCTGACCGGTCTACAATTGATTGAGTTTTGGGCTTTCTAATGGTGTCTTGGAAGTCAATAGTTGCATTAAGAGCAGGGATTAACCATTTCAGTGCCTTCCATGTCTTGATAGCGTCTCCAAGTTCTAACTGCAAATTGGCTGATTGATTGTCAGGTGAGAGAAACTGGAATACAGGGTTTCTGTGATAGCTTCGAATCGCCTTCTGAAGGTTTTCCAACACTTCCTTTACGTTCCTAAGGCATGTCGAAAAGATATCGATTTCGACACTTCTTCTCTTGTTTTTTTGGTAATGGTTCTTTAATGCCTCAGAAACTGTTTGTACACTTTGAGCGACACCTTGAATAGTCCCTGGCAGATCAACAGGATCTCCCTCATGCCACCTAATTCTCCACGCAAGCGCTTCTGCCCAATTCGAGGTGCTACCGACAATATCCTTGAGTTCCTCGTCTTCTGCAATCAGTCTTTCCTTATTAAGGTATTTGCTTTCTTTATTTTCGTTCATTAACTTTGGCTGCTTTCCTGGAGGATCTGTGCCATTAGAGGATTCGATATTGGACAACTCAACTTCGATACGAGAACGCCAGTAGGAGCTTGGTTTCTCCCGATTATCCCTTGCCCGTTTTAACCACCATGCAGCTTCCGCCTTTCGGTGGCATTCCTGTAAGGACTCTGACAAAATAAATACACGAGGGAAATAAACCAGACGTGAAACAAGAGGACGGTACTTTTCTTCAATTCTATCAAACCCTTTATTAAAATCTTTCTCAAGGTACTGGACCAGAAGACGTATACACTCATAGTAGTTACGTTGGTGGTTGAACCCGCGGCCCTGGTTGTTGATTGAGATAAGACGGAAAAGCCAAGTCCAGGCGTGTCTTCTCGCGAAAGGAAACAATTTATCGAATGCCCTGGCCATACCATGTGACACGTCGGCTGTCGTACCCGATGCACACGCCTCCGAATGAAACAAGTTTGCCAGAACTCTCCACTCCCTTCGCTTCACCAATTTAGGATCTCCATTAATAAAGCCGAAACCCGCGAGACAATCCAGGTTGATGGCATCCAGAGTGGTATTGAAAACCTCTATGGCTTTGCAAACCGATTCTCTCCCCTTCTCATCATGAGATTGAGATTCTGCGTAATCCCTCCGTTTTTTGTTGCAGTTGAGCGTTGTTTCTGCACGGGCAGCTTTCATTTTCAGAAACCACTCTGCCATACTTTTAGGGTTGTTAAGCTCAGATTTCGTGATCTCAGATTTCAGACGAGATTTCATAAGCGGAGAGTAGGTATCCTTATCGCCGCGGCGGCAACTTTCAATTTTTTGTTGGGCTTCAAGGAACCAACTGCTCCATCGATGGTCCTGGTTCCCAACCCACTTTTCAAGATCCTCAGGCTCCTCTTCATCAATCAACATATCAAGGAAGCAACTCTTTAGAACCCACTCATCCAGCTTACGATTCAAAGTGTTCATTTGATCTCCTTCGGCTAAACACCCTAAACGTGCCCGAATCAATCCCGTAAACAATTTGAAAATTGCGGTCGCCGTTCCACCGAAATGATGGACCAGTGCATCCAAAATCGACTGCAAGGCTTACGACATCCCAGGTTATAAACGAGTTCAATACCAAGCGGGAATCCCCACCCAACGCCCCCAAAAATGCGAAGCCGGGGGAACGTGAAACTGCTTTATTATGAAGAGGCTAAATTATGATCCGCCGAGTTTTTCTCAAGAATACAGGTCGAAGACAGAGCTATTTACAGTATCTATAGAACATTCTATCTTGGCGTGCAAGGAAAAAGGCAGCGTGCGGAGGATTCATACAATCAGACCTTACTAAATTCTGCTGTAAATAGATTGCATCCCTTGGATGTTACGGTTTTTAATAGCAAAAATGCAAGGAATGTAGTACACATATGATGTCCAGGCCCAACACAAAGATCCCTCACGAGTTGACTCAAGATGGGGCCTTAAAGCGAATCCTGGGTCCCTTTGGTTGGCAAAAGAGCCAATTCCCCGACATCGGGAGCTTCTTCGAGGAGTAGAATAGCCCGTGTTTCCTCAAGGTGCCAAGAAGGCAGCTCTTAACTAAAAAGTATGACATGGGGTGTGGAAATGCGTGACACTTTTCTGGCTTTATCTCCTCCATTTTTGGGCGAGGAGGAAATCAATGAAGTGACAGATACGCTTCGTGTCGGTTGGATCACAACCGGCCCCAAGGTGAGGCGTTTCGAAGATGAGCTTGCTCATTTTGTTGGCGCGCCATCCGCCTTGGCGCTCAATTCCTGTACTGCTGCCTTGCATGTGGGCTTGGCTGCCCTCGGTATAGGACATGGCGATGCTGTCATTACCACCCCCATGACTTTCTGCTCTACGGTCCATGTGATTGAACAGGTGGGCGCCCGGCCCATCCTGGTCGATGTGGAACCTGATACCCTCAACATCGATCCCAATAAAATAGAAAACGTAATCAAATCCCAGATTCGGCATTCCGAATCGCGAATTAGGGCCTTATTGCCCGTTCATTTATATGGTCACCCATGTGACATGGACTCAATTGCGGACATTGCCAAGAGATATGGGCTTCGAGTTATTGAAGATGCTGCCCATGCGTTACCGGCAAAATATAGGGGCCGCTTTGTCGGGACGATCGGAGATCTTACGGCCTTCAGTTTTTATTCGACGAAGAATCTCACAACTGGAGAAGGGGGAATGCTTACTGGAAGCCCGGAGCTACTGGAGGAGGCCCGTATCTGGAGCCTGCACGGTATGAGCGGGGATGCGTGGAAGAGATATTCAGCCGAGGGCTCCTGGTATTATGAGGTCATCCGTCCCGGATTCAAGTATAACATGTCGGATATTCCTGCGGCGATCGGTATTGCGCAACTTCGTAAGCTGATGCAATTCTGGGGCCGCCGACGGGAAATCGCAGAGCGCTACAACAAGGCTTTCTCCGAATATGAGGAACTGCAAATACCGGCAAATCGTGCCGGTGTAGAACATGCCTGGCATCTCTATGTGGTGCGTCTGAATCTGAGTCTCTTAACAATTTCGCGTAATCAATTCATCGAAGAGCTCAGAATTCGCAACATCGGAGCAAGCGTGCACTTCATCCCTATTCATTTGCATCCCTACTACCGGGACAAATATAACTATAAGCCCAATGACTTCCCGGTTGCTTTTGACCAATACCAGCGCATATTTTCTTTGCCGCTTCATCCCGCAATGAGTGATCCAGACGTTGAGGACGTCATCGAGGCGGTAACTGAAGTCATCCGTACCCACAGAAGGTAGGATAAAGGCTCGGAAGGTCAGATCTCAACAATCAGCTGGTTTAGAATTAGAAATGGGGTCTGGCAAATATTGGGGCGGGAAAAAGTTGCTGGTCTAAGATAATGCGCTCTCCCACTATCCCATCATAGAATTCGAGATTTGTGCTACCCGTTGAGCAAAAGAATCTTTCTTGAGAGCTGCGAGAAGGTGAACCCTTATTCACGTTTTTGGCGAAGGTATCTGCCTACGGGCCTAATGGTTTTATTTCCATCATCGTACATTTGAAGCCGTCTATCATAATTTCATCACCATCGCAGACATCGCTTTTGAGGGGCTGAATTTTTGAGGACGGCTGCACGGTACAATTCAGTAGATCAAAACGCAAGACAGGTTTCGATGCAGCATAAAGAATAACCGTATTGGGCCCCTCTAAGAAAAAGCTGTTGAAGTATCCGATACTCGTGCATTCGGCGGAGCTCAAATTCGGAAGCAGAAAAATCGCAACCAAACATGTCATGAAAAGGATCCTCTTTTTCATTCCTATGCCCTCCTTGCGGTTTGAGTTGACAAAGCGGCTCTCCATTTCAGCTTATTTGAAAACAGTCTGACTGTAAACGGGGTGAACAGGGTATTTTCCTTATGAGAATAATGTATTTTAGGGTTTCTCCCTATGAGGGGGGCAACAGAGAGGCGAAGGAGTTCTTTCGAAATTGGGACGACATCATAGGGGGAAGAATGTAATTTGGCAGGAACTACCGAAAAATAATGGTGGCGTCCACAGCCACAGGCTCGCCATCCACAATCAATAGAGGATTGACATCGATCTGCTCAATTTCCTCGAACTTCAGAGAAAGCCATCCTAATTTGATTAACCAATCTCCCAGGCTTTCCAGATTCACCGGTTTTGACCCTCGATAGCCCTTTAATAAAGCCTGTCCTTTCAAATCTGAGACCATTTCAGGTACTTCTTCTTTATGCAGGGGAACCAATCTGAAGGCCACGTCCTTGTAAACTTCTGCCCGAACTCCTCCCAATCCGAGCATGACCGCGGGACCGAATTGAGGGTCACGTATAATTCCTGCGATGAGTTCAAGATCGCCTTTCAGCATGGGTTGTATCAGGAACGATTCGGGTTTATTCTTAAGATGCAGCATTTCTTGATAAGCGGATGTAACCTGGTCGGCATTCCAGAGATTCAGCTTCACCAGACCGGCTTCGGTTTTGTGAATTTGCTCTTCGGCCATCCCTTTTAGGACAACGGGATAACCCATCTCGTTTGCAACGTTGATAGCCTCGTCAAGATTTTTAACGGCAGCCTCCCTGACTACTTCGAGCCCGAGGGCCTTGAACCATTTTTTGGATTCACGCTCGTCTAATATTTTTGTGTTTGATCGGATTCTCTGAAGGGCCAGTTCTTTTAGGGAAGCAGGAACCGGAAAATCAAGTTCAGAAATTTGAGAACGTCCGATTCTCCTTTTGGTTCTTTCAAAGACACTGGCCATCACCTTGACCGTGCGGTTTATCTCAGAAAAAGTTGGCCAGCCTTCCTCTTCCAAGGCCAATCGAGTCGGCTCTCTTGCTTTTTCTGGCCCCAATAGCCAGAAGAGCATGGGCTTTCGAGAATCCTTCATTCCGGACATAATCTCCTTCATTTTTAAAGCCCAGAGTCCAAATCCGGCAAAAACATGGACGATCAAGCCATCGACTTCGGGGTCGTCACGGAGGGCCCCGATTGCGTGTATGTAAGATTTCGATGGTCCATGCTTCTCTATAGCCGGCCAGTAATCCACCGGATTCTTAACAGGCATCCAGCCGGGGGATAGCTCTTCCAGCCGCCTGAGGGTTTGAGGTGATAGGCGAGCCAAGCTCATGCCATGTTTTTCCATATGGTCCGTGGTGACAATTCCCGAAGCCCCGCTAAAGCTCAGGATAGCGATCTTGGGCTTTTGATCAGGAGGAGATTGGAGATAAAAATCTCTTTCCAAAGTACGGGCAATATCGACCATCTCAAAAAAATCATCTGCTTGATGCACACCCGCCTGTTTCAAAATTCCGTCGATCAGAGGGTAATTGCCGGCCAGCGAAGCGGTGTGACTGACTGAAGCTTCAGCACTAAGGGGACTTTTTCCTCCTTTGAGGACAACGATCGGTTTGTCCGAGGAGGCGGCGAGTTCGAAAAAACGGCGCCCCTTCACGAAGGATTCCAGATAGAGAGCAATGACTTTGGTGTCGGGGTCTTTGAGGAGGTATTCCAAGAGTTCGGTTTCCTCGACATCGCTCTTATTTCCGATCGAGCAAACCTTGGCCAGCCCGATGGTTTTGTTGCCCATGAGGGTCGTGATGAAGCCGGCGGACAGTAGGCCGCTCTGAACGATGAGAGAAACATGGCCTGGATTCACTGCTGCCTTCCAGACTTCGGGGGTGATAAATGAAAAAACATGTCGCCTGGACGTGTCGATCAGTCCCATGCAGTTCGGTCCCCATATTCGCAGTCGCCCCTTCTGAGCGATGTGGAGACACCGATCCTGTAAGGATTTTCCTTCCGGACCGACTTCTGCAAAACCGCTCGATTCAACGATTGCCCCGCGCAACCCCTTCGTGACACAATCTTCCAAAACCTGGGGCACTGCTGGGGCAGGGACAAAGATCAATGCAAGGTCTAAAGGGCCCTCGATATCTGCCACCTTCTGATAACACTTCAGGCCAAGGACTTCATTATATTTGGGATTGACAGGATAGATGGGTCCTTTGTAGCCAAGGGTCAGGTTGGTCACCAGATACTGTCCGCCATGATACCGTTCCGGAGTGGCACCCACCACGGCAATTCCTTTTGGTTCAAAAAAGAAATCCATAGGCTGACTTTCCTTCGAAAAAAACGGGCATCCCCTATGCCAAGGGTAATTCATAACTTATCCCCAAGCAAAAGAAAAGATGAAATTGATAAATTGAAAAATTGTTGGTAAGTTAGTCTCGGTTCGTATGCGTATCATCCGCGAAGGAGGATGTTAGATGGAGATCAAAAAAGTGGCTGTCGTCGGTATGGGAACGATGGGAATCCAGATCGGGATTGTCTCCGCCCGGGGTGGCTTTGAAACCGTTATCGTCGATCTTTCTGAAGAGTTGATCAAAAAAGGGCTAAGTTCGATGAGATCATTTTTGATGGGTCAGGCGAAAAAGGGGAAGATGGAGAATGAGGAAATGGATAAGGTTCTTTCCCGGATTCGCACAACAACGGATTTAACGAAGGCTCTTTCTGACGCATCGCTCGTCATCGAAGCTGCTTTTGAAGATATCGATGTGAAGAAAACTTTGTTTAGAAAAATGGACGGGATCTGCCCCAGGGAATCGATTCTCGGCAGCAACACCTCCACGCTCAGTATCACGGAAATGGGGGCCGTGACCTCCCGGCCCGAAAGATGCATCGGAACGCATTTCTTGATTCCGGCAGCCCTGACGCCGTTAGTTGAAGTGGTGCGCGGGTTGGAGACCTCGGATGAAACTCACCAAACGATCATCCATTTTTTGGCGAGGTGCGGCAAAGAAACCGTCACGGTCTTGGATTCTCCCGGTTTTGTGATCAACCGGCTTTACCTCCCAATGGTCAATGAGGCCTTCTATGCCCTGGAAAGTTCCCTTGCCGGCGCTGAAGAGATCGATCGGTGTTGCGTAAGAGGCCTCAGTTTCCCTTTAGGTCCCTTAGCCGCGGCGGATGCCTTCGGCCTCGACATTCTTTTGAGGTGTATGGAAACCTTTCACAAAGAGTTAGGTGAAAAATATCGGCCTGCACCCCTTCTCGTTAAATTGGTCAAAGCCGGACGGCTCGGCCGAAAGAGTGGGAGAGGAGTCTATGATTATCGCCCCTCTGGGAGAGGGGGGGAAGGATGAAGGGAAATAACAAACCCCTAAGGCAGGAAGTGATGAAACTACTCGCATTCGCTATGAGAGAAGATACAAGGTCCTTCCTCTCCCGCAGCTGGTCAATGAGCTGGCCGCTGACGCTGATCATGTTTTTTGAGTTCTTGATGGGCCTGACGGATGTCTACATCGCCGGGAAGGTTAGCAAAGAGATCCAGGCGACCTACGGTTTTGTCATTCAGCTCTATTTTATTCTTATCGTGATCGCCAACGCGCTCACGGTGGGCACAGTCTCAGTCGTCTCGAGGCTGTTCACGTCACGAAATCAGAACGACTTATTAAGGAGTCCATAATAGAAAAGACATTGTCTTAAGCAGCATATCGAGTGGAAGCAGTATGAAAGAAGCTGCGTATTTTATCGGGACGACGTGCTAAATGACGCAGAGCACCTAAGGCCTTAGA
>Ga0315282_10006820_pt1 | contig 18976 bp, 19 predicted proteins | sample YL17G07_20_MG_FD_203693 | JGI IMG/M metagenome (GOLD analysis project Ga0315282, IMG submission 203693) | Sediment microbial communities from Yellowstone Lake, YNP, Wyoming, USA - YL17G07_20 | ecosystem: Environmental > Aquatic > Freshwater > Lake > Sediment | place: USA: Wyoming | collected...
GCCATTATGGGTTCAAAGGAGTTCGCCGAGCTCCTGATCGCAAAGGGGGCGGACGTCAACTCCAGGGCTTATGTTAACGGCCGGACGCCCCTGCACTGGGCGGCCTCTCAAGGGAACAAAGACATCGTTGAACTTCTGATCGCCAATGGTGCAGACATCTCCGCCAAAGACAACGATGGGAAATCGCCGATGATGCTGGCCATCAAGAAGAAGCACGATGACATCGTGGAAGTCCTCCGCAAGGCGGGGGCGAAGGAATAGCGGAAGCGATGGCCGGCCCCGTGGACAGCGGCTTCCCACTGGGACGCCATGCTCCAATTGCCGCTGGAATCCACAGATTGGGCCGGTAGAATGTGAGGGGAATCCGCACCGAATCGATGACGGAGGATCTAAGATGGCGCGATGCAAGGTCATTTTCTCAGTAAGCGTCATCCTCGTCGTTGCCGTTGTACTTGTGGGGACGTACCTCGCCCGCAAGTCCCTCCTTGAACAGGCGATGGCAGAGGCCGTGCAGTCGGGCGAAAAAGAGGCCATCCTATCGCTCATGGAGCGGTGGCCCTGCCCTGTAAGCGCAAGGTCGAAGTACAAAGGGACGACGCTCCACTGGGCCGCAGAGGTCGGCAACGTTGAAGCGGCTCGCAAGCTTCTCGAAAAGGGGGCCAATCCCGACGCCCACTTTTTCGCCGAGCCCATATTCATGGCGTCCGCCGACACGCCGCTCCACGTGGCGGTCGAGCGGGGACACACCGAAATCGCAAGACTTCTCATCCTGCACGGGGCCGATGTGAACGCGGTGATCCCCGGAGTTGGGACTTTGATGGGAATGGCCCCGCTGGACCTCGCCGCATTCAAGAACAACTTCGACTGCGTCCGCCTGCTCGTCGAATTCGGGGCGAAGGTGGAAGGTTCAGGTCAGCCTGGTCTTGCAAGGGCCGTGATCAAGACGCCCCTCTGGGTCGCGATTGAGAGCAAGAACCGGGAGATGGCTCAGTTCCTGATCGACCACGGGGCCAATATCGACAGGACGGATCCGGACTGGAAGAATCCCCTCCACCGCGCCGTTGGGACAGGGAACCGATTCGTGTTCGACCTGCTTGTGGCCAATCACGTCGACATCAATCGCCGGGACGAAACCGGTCAGACGCCTCTGCACGTGGCCGTCAAGCGGTGTCAGGAGTGGCCGGGGAGCGCAGAATGGGTCACGCTGCTCCTCCGGTCCGGGGCCGAGGTCTCCGCAAGAGACAAACAAGCCCGGACGCCACTGCACATTGCGGCCGATCTCGGCGCTGCGGATGTCGCTGAAACGCTGATTGCGAATGGCGCCGACGTGAACGTCCGGGGTGAAGAGAACCGAACACCGCTTTTGATCGCGAAGGCGCGGAAAGAAAAGTTCGAGAAGGAGCTCGAAACGGAACGCGCACAATGGGAGGAGAAACTGAGATCGAAAACCTGGTCCATGTTTGAGCAAAGACCTCTCGGCTACGAGCACGCAATTTGCCAGCTCGATAAGGTGATCCAGTTGCTCGTTCAGCACGGCGCGAAGGAGTAGTTCGCCAGCAGTGTTCTTGTCGCCCGCCCGCCGCTCGCGTGGATGGAGGAATCTTCTCGGGGGCGGCGGCTTCGCCGCACAGCAGGTGAGCAGTGGAGCAGGTGAAAGAGGAAGTCCCGCCGTACTGCAGACGGCTGGAAGCACATGAGGGCATACGGGAGCAGGCCGCTCGGAAGTCCTTGAGCACCAAGGCCGATGGAGTCTTGCGAGGAGAAGGGGGATATCATGAGAACGATATTCTTGGCGAGCGCGGTGATCGTCTTCCTCGGCGGGTTCACGCGGGCGGAGGCGCGGGTTTCGACGGCGCAGGAGCGGCAGGACTTCATCAAGGCAGTGAAGTTGCTCGAAGAGGACCCCTTGAGTGACAAGGCTGCGACTCTCCGGGCGTGGGCGGCGAATTGGCTGGATGAGTGCGAGGACATCGAAGCCATTGTCACCGTGGACTTGCTGGTGCCGGTGCTGCATTCAAAGGAACAGAAGTTCCAGCCCACTATCGTCGGGCAGTTTGCGTTCGCGTGCGGGGTGTATGCAATCGAGAAAGGGAAGAAGGACCAACAGGACCCCGTCGAGCGAAACGTTCGGGCGCTTGAAAGCACCGTGAGGATGTACCGTAACCTGGTCAAGGACCATCCAGAGAACAAAGTCGAGGGTATGGAACAACTGGTGAAGGTCGTTGACGAGAAGAGGGTAGTCGAATACGTGAAGAAGATCCTCGCCGGAGACCCTCAGACGAAAGACGGAGAGAAGAAGTAGTGTGGCTCCCGAAAAGTCCATCTGGCCGAATCCCATGCGGATAAGGATGAGGCAAGGTCATCGTTGTCAATCGAGGATGGTTAGGAGTCGGCATCAAGCAAGTCAGGAGAGAAGAAACAGAGCAAATCGCTGGGAGGTTGAGTTGGTATGGCCTACGCCATTGCTTCGGCAAGCTCCTCCACCTCGGCCTCCTCCCACTCGAAACTGCGAGAATCAGTATCGAATCCTACCCCCGCTACGACAATGATTCTCGCTCCTCTGACGATGAATGAGAAGCCGAAGCGCTTCCCAAAGGCATGACTATGCATCACGGACGCCCTCCGATGCCCAGGTGAACGCCAAGACGAGCCAGTCCTCTGGTCGTGGTTTATCACCAACGCCTCTCGCCCCGACCATGAAGCCATCGAGCGCGCCAGTGACATACATCGTGGGGTACATTGATTGCCCAATGAGGACTTGCCGTGAATGGCATCACGAACGGTGTGAGAATCTGGCGGGACGGTTCAAACGAGCGCCAGTCGCCTATCGTGCCGTCCAGGTCGTCGGGGACGCGGAAGTTCCCGAATTGCTCCCTGGCCCCGCGAGGTCCGACGTGGCTCGGGCGCGTTTGGACTTGCGGCGGAACGTTGAGAGAGGTATGATGCGCGGGTGAAGCCGCGCAAACGTTCAGCTCTCGGAGGACACGGGTATGAAACTGGGACTCGCCGCATGGTCGCTCAATCGCCGGTTCGGCGCAGCGACGCTCAAGTTGCTCGATTATCCCCAACAGGTCAAGGAGGAATTCGGACTCGCCGTCATCGAGTTCATCTCGCTTTTTTTCGACTCGACGGAGAAGGCGTATCTTCTGGAGCTGAGGCGGCGCACGGACGCCGCGGGTGCGCGCGTCGCGAACCTAGCCGTCAGCGTCAAGGGTGACCTCGCCTCGGCAAGCGACGAGGAGCGCAGGGGAGCGGTAGCCGATTGCGCGAGGTGGTTCGACGTGGCGCTCGCGGTGGGAAGTCCGTATGTCCGCGCGTTCGCCGGCGGCCCGCAGGAGGGTGTGTGCACAGAGGACATCCTGCGGGCCTCTATCCGGAGTTTCCAAGAGCTGGCCGCCCGTGCCAGGAAGAAGGGCGTCAAAATCATCATCGAGAACCACGGCGGGGTGATTTCGCGCGAGGCCGACCACCTCGTCCGTCTGATGAAGTCGGACCGATCGGGCTTCCTCGGGATGTGTCCCGACTTCGGCAATTTCGCCGCGGAACTGAGGTACGAAGGGCTCGAAAAGGTGGCGCCCTGGGCACGGGTCCTCCACGCCAAGACCCGCGAGTTCGACGCGAAGGGCGAAGACACCCGCGTGGACGTCAAACGCTGCCTCGACATCTTCCGGAGGGCCGGGTTCGACGGCGACGTCCTCGTCGAGTTCGAGGGCGAAATGGACGACCACGCCGGCGTCCTGAAATCGATCGAACTCCTCCGGCGGTGCCTGTGACGGAGGACGTTCATCCCCGGCCGACGGGGAGGCTTCACTTCCTCGCCTTGTGGGAGTGGTCCTTGAGCCACTGGTAGGCGGCTTCCTGGAGGTCCTGGGCGGGTTTCGAGCGGAAGACGAGACAGTCGATGATCGCGCGCTTGCACTCGGTCCGCTTGCCGAGGAGCTTGAGCACCTTCTCGTAGATCTGGCGTTTGTCGCCGTCGGTCGGCAGACGAAGCTCCTCGTACCACCGGGAGACGGCGTCGGTGTAGGTCGAGAACAGGGTTTCGTAATCGGAGCGCGGGATGCCTCCGGGGGGTCTGGCATCGGGCTCCCGCCACTTGAGTCCGATCCGGAAGAGTGCGACCTGCTGATACCGCAGCATCTTCTGCTGGCAGAACGGCTGCATCGGCATCTTCACGTAGCTCAGGAAACCCGCCCCCGACTGCCCGAACGTCTGGATTTCGTCGTCGAGCTTGCGGATCGTCTGGTCCTCCAGGCGCATCTCGAAGTAGTAGCGCTTCTCGTCCCAGCGATACGCCTCGGTGAAGTCGACGTAGGTGATCTCCTTCTCGGACACCTCCTCGCAGTCGCCGATGATTCCGAGTCCGGTGGTATGAACGGCGTTATCGATGAGGTTCCAGAGGAGCCGCTTGAGCATCGCCCGCTTGATGTGGGAACGTTCCGGCCCGATGAGGTCCACGTATCTCTTCAGAGCATCCTGCTTCAGTCCCCAGGTGCGAGAGAGGGAGATGACGGACTTCTCTTCGAGCCACCCCTGGATGGCGACGATGACGGCATGGATGGCGAGCCAGCGTGCGGGACTGACGTGACCGTGCCAGCGGAACGGGCGGGCGATCCCGTCGTCGACCATCCGCATGAGGCCGTGCAGGTTTTCGGGGAAATCGTACTTGTGCGAGCAAACGCCGACCGCGACGGCCATCAGCCGACGGATGCCCTCGGTGAGTGTCCCGCAGCGCGACTCGACCTGGCGACACAGTTCCTGCCAGGGAGCGAGCGTGTCGAGAAAAGCAAGAACCGTGTTCCACGGAAGACAGGCGCCGGTGATCTGTTTTCGATTGGGCAATTCGATGACCTCGCGTCGGGAGGTGCTCCAGGTCGCTCAGCCGCGTCCGGGCTACGCCTTAGGGTTCTCGATGATGACGGCTTCGCCGATTTGCGGGAACGTCTTTTCGAGTTCCGCTCCCAGCTCCACGGCGAGTGCCCTTCCTTCCGGGGAGAAGAGACGGATTTCCCCGCTCGTCGTGGCGAAACTCTCCACGCGAACCAGGAGCCTGATGTCGCGACTCCGCGGATCCCGGGCGTTGATGTCGTAGGTGGAGCGGGCCCAGCCGGTCTTATAAACCTCCAGACCGTGCTTGGCCGCCAGCCGGCCGACGATCTCGGCAAGCCGGTCGTTATCGGATTGAGGCTGTGCGGTTCGAACCATTTGACACCCCATCTCGAAACGCTAGAATGATACTCATCGGCCGGACAGGCTGTCAAGCCGGAACGAAAAAAGTACGGAACCGGAGGCGGGTGCGGGCCCGGCGGAGAGGCTAACAGGTTTTCCGCAAAGGTCTTACGCGTCCGGACGCTCCCGCGGGCTTTTTTTGCGGGAAGTCGGGTTCGGCTCATGTCGGGCCCGCGCACGGCCGATATTCCATATCTGAGCCGTGAGGGGGGAATCGACCACGTGAGGGGGATACTCGTGCGGCGGTGCAGGTTCCTGGCGATTCTATCGGCGACGGTCCTGTGCGGGTGTGTTTCTCCCTACACGAAGACGGAGCAGTCCGACCTGAAATGGTATGCGCAGGACCGGTACCGGTTCGCCGACGCGATGCCGGCGGGCAACAAGGAAGAGGGGTTCAAGAAGATCGAGGCCTACTGGGAAACCATCGAAGCCATCCGGCACGTGAGCAAGAAGGACGAGACGCTCACCTTGGACGGCGAATCGATGACGCGCGATGCCGCCCGCCAGCACGTGAGGACGAAGATCAAGGACACCGAGAAGACTGCCGGGATCACCTCCGCCGATTATTGCGCACGTGCCGCGGTCTGGACAGCGATGATCCCGGTCCGGATTCTCAACACCCCCTTTGACGCCGGCATGATTTTTGTTGAGAGTCCGGTGACCAATATCGAGAGGTAGCCGGGTGACGGGATGCGGCCGCACGGCCCGTCCGCCGGTACGCACAGAGGCCCGCCCCGATGCGTCGGGACGGGCCTCGCTCTTTATCTGGGCCGGGCATCCACCTCATCGACTCGACGGGATCAGGGGAGAATCCCGTCCGGCGTCAACTCAGTCGTTGACGTATATTCTCCGGTACGTGGTGACTCCGTCCCAGGTTTTCACCGGCTGGTACACATAGTTGCCCTGTCGAAGAATCTGCTGGCCCTGGTAATAGGTCGAGTAGCCCGAGCGCGGGGTATTATACACAGGCGCCACGTACCGCGGTCTTGCCACCATGGGCCTCTGAACCACGACCGGAGGCCGCATCGCGAAGGGCCTCTGAACCACCACGGGTCTTTCAATCACCAGGGGTCTCTCAATCACCACGGGTCTCTCAATCACCACGGGTGCAGGGTAGACGACCTGCGGGACGTACGTGGGGCAGACATAGACCGGTGCGGGCGGAGGCGCCGGGACGTAGGGTTGGTAGTACACGGGCGCGGGGTTGAAGAAGGAGATCGAGAAGCTGATCCACCCCCGGCTCGAGCCCTGCGTCTTTCCGATGCTCATGAACGTCTGGGCATACGTCTGCCCGCCGATCACCAGAAGCACAACCAGACTCGCAAGGAGAACCGATCGCCGTTTCATGTTTCTTCCTCCTGTCAAGGGGCCATTGAATGCGTTTCCGAATGCTCAGACGGAAGAGCACGCGGGGTATTCAAGAAATTCCGTGTATCCGCAAGTCCCGGGCCGGGACGTTTTTCGCAATTTCCGCTTGTACTCTCGCCACGAATATGGTAATTTCTCCTTGGGCAATCCCTGCTAGCCGTCAACCTGGCTCCTCTTGCGGGAGTACAAGATGAAGTGCACGGATGGTCTCTGGAATCGCCCGGTCCGGCGGTGCCTCCTCTTCTTGGTCATCGCCGTCAACCCTGTCTGGGCCGATGACGACATCCTCAAACTGTCGGGCATGCCTGCCGAGCAGGGAGGCGTGTGTCTGGTTCTCGACTGCGGCGACGGGAAACTCGCGGCGGAACTCACCCGCGAGACGAAGTGCACTGTTGTCGCGCTCGCCAGGGACGAGGCGGACTGTGCCAAGGCGCGCGAGACGCTGGAGGAGGCCGGTCTCTGCGGCACCCGCGCCGCCGCCGTCGTGTTCTCCCCGGAGACGCTCCCCTTCCCGAAGGGTTACGGCAACCTGATTGTTGCCGAGAACTTCGACCCCGGGGCGAGAAATGCCTCGCCCCTGCTCAGGGAAGTCCGCCGCGTCCTTAATCCCAACGGAGTGGCAGTCATCGGCGGCGCAAAGACGGACGCGGCAGGGCTGAAACCGGCGCTCGACCAGGCGGAGGTCAAGGACTACAGGATTTCCGGGAGGTATGCCGTCATCCGCGGCAGGATGCCCGAAGGCTCCGACGACTGGACCCACTACCGGCACGATCCGAGCAACAATCCCGTGTCGAGCGATGCGACGATCCGGCCGCCGTTCCGGACGCAGTGGATCCTGAGCCCCGCGCGGTCCGTCGGGGCCGTGACGCTCGTGTCCCAGGGACGCCTCGTTCTCCTGGACGGGGGCCCGGGACGCGCGGAACCGGGACGACTCTTCGCCAGGGATGCGTTCAACGGCACCTCTCTCTGGCAGCACAAGCTCAACGCCCCCTCGCCGTCGCAGAGGGGACTGGTCATCCTCGCCGACAAGGTCTACGTCATCGACGAGGGGGATAAGATCCTTGTATTGGAGGCGGCGACGGGGCGTGACCTGAAGACCTACAAGGCTCCCGAAGGGAGTGGGATCTCCGGGCGGTGGCAGGCGTTTTTCCTGCTCGATGACGTCCTTTACGTACGGACGGCGTCGCCCAAGGACGCGGAGAAGGGGCCGGGGCCGACGGGGGGCTTCTTCTTTGCAATGGATCTCGCGGACGGGAAGGTGCTCTGGACGTACCGGTGCGAGAAGCCGATCATCGAGCTTTCGGCGGCCGTCGGCGACGGGGCGTGCTATTTCTACTGTCCGGACGCCGGCGTGATTGCCCTGGACCTCAAGACCGGCAGGGAGCGATGGAAGAACACGGAACTCGCCGCCGACATCAAGAAGGGAGGCAGCACCGGTTTCATGAGCAACGCCTCCTGGAGCGTGTTCGCAGGCGGCAAGGTGCTTTTCTACGGGATCGGCAAGACCCTTGCACTGGACTCGAGGACCGGGAAGCTCCTGTGGACACTCAAGAGTTACCGTGCCCCTCTCTTCGTCGCGGACAAGATCTACACGTATGCGCGCGGAGGAGACGCGCTCTCGGTGATGGACGCCTCGGCCGGCTCATCCGTCGGGACGCTGAAGCTCCCGGCGTCGATGCCCGGCTGCGGCTCCGGGACCGCTAGCGTGTCCGCCATCTTCTCCGCGGGACAGGGGTTTGCCACCTACGACCTCCGGACGAATCAAGACTACTCCTACAACGTCTTCCGCACCCCCTGCGGCCTCGGCTCTACCCTCGCCGACGGCCTCGTCTTCACGACCCCGTTCTCCTGCAACTGCAACTACGCGATCACCGGTCAGGTGGCGTTGGCTCCGGCCGGGGAAAACTGGCAGGTGCCCGACGGGAAGAAGGATTGGGAGTCTCGTCTTGAGCAGGGTCCGGCCTTTGCCAGTCCCCTCGCCCTCGATGGCGCACCGGAGGAGTGGCCCTCGTACCGTCACGACCCGCGTCACAGTGCAGTCGCCGACACCACGGTCAAGCTGCCTCTCAAGGTGAGTTGGGAGCGGAAGTTGTCCGGGACACTGACGGCGCCCTCGACGGGAGGGGGACTCGTCTACGTCGGTTCGAGCGACGGGCACGTCTGGGGACTGGACGGAGCCGACGGGACCGTCCGCTGGAAGTTTCTCTCGGGCGCGGAGGTTCCGGTGACGCCGACCTGGTGGCGCGGACGCGCCCTCTTCGGCTCTCACGACGGCTGCGTCTACTGCCTGGAGGCGGCGACCGGGAAGCTCGTCTGGAAGTTCCGGGCCGCCCCCGAGGACAGGTACATCCTGGTTCTCGATCGGCCGACCTCCACCTGGCCGGTCCAGACGGGGGTCGTGGTCGAAGGCGGCGTGGCGTATTTTGCGGCCGGGATGTGCTCGTACGACGGAGCCTATCTCTACGCCCTCGACGCGGCAACCGGCAAACCGGTCTACGCCAGCCGGATCGGTCCTCTGAACGAACTGGGCGGCGGGGTCAATCCCCAAGGCGCGATGGCCCTCAGCGGCGACCGTCTCTACGTCCCTCAAGGCGGACATCATCCCGCCTGCTTTGCGAAGAACGACGGCCGCCTGACCTGGTGGCAGAGTACCATGGGTCAGGTCATCAAGGAGGCAAAGGTCGAGTACGCGAAATTCAACTACAGCGGCGGCACCGAGCTCGTGGTTGAAAGGGACATTCTCCTGGTGGGAGGTCCGCGGCTGATCGGCGACCGGGGGTACCCCTTCCTCATCAGCGACGCGGCGACGGGACTTCCCTATGGGACCGTGGCCGCCGTCAAGGAGCACAAGGCCGTCCTCTCCAAGATCGGTCTGCTGTGGGAGCACTACCTGGGCGGCGTGGGCACGCCGGTCCTTTCCGAGAACGTCGTCTATTCCATCGGCGGCTGGCCGAAGCGGCTCGTAATCGCCTATGACCTGATGAAGCTCGCCGGGGCGCACGTCGTGGGGATGGAGAATCGGGAGAGGGCCGCCGGCGAAGCGAGGCTCTGGTCGGCGAGCGTGCCGGCGGATGCGCATTCCCTGATCCTGGCGGGTCCCCACGTCGTGGTCGCGGGCAAATCGGGACTCAACGTGCTGGAGAAAAAGGACGGCGGCAAGACGCTGGGCAGCGTCAAGGTCTCCGGGACGATCGCCGGCGACGGCCTGGCCGCCGCCAAGGGCCGGCTCTTCGCGGTGACCAGGGAAGGCTCCGTCTTCGGGATCGACTGACACCCTATCTCTCGTCTTCGCTTTGTCCCAGGGGGCTGGCCGCCAGAGAGGACATGGTGCATGGCGCGTCGAAAGAAGCACACGGAGAGGTGCACCCGTGCGGAATCTTCCGGGCGGAAGTCGCGCGCGTCGCCGCGCATCACGTCGTTTGCCTCTCCCGAAGGCCGCGCGGAAATTCGACTCGTCCTCGGCGACTGCATCGAGGGGCTATCCTGCCTCGGTGCGAAAAGCGTCGACGCGGTGGTCACCTCGCCGCCCTATAATGCCGGCAAAGACTACCACACCTACGACGACTCGATCCCCCGCGAGGAATACCTGAAGTGGACAAGGCGGTGGGCGGAAGCCGTGGAGCGCGTGCTCTCCGACCGGGGTTCGTTCTTCCTGAACGTCGGCGGCCGACCGCGCGACCCATGGGTCGCCTTCGACGTGGTCTCGGCATTCCGCGACCTCCTCGTGCTCCAGAACGTCATCCACTGGGTGAAGTCCATTGCGATCGAGCCGCAGGACCTCCCCCGTGTCCTCTCGGCCGGGGAGCCCGTGACGTTCGGACATTATCAGCCCATCAGCGGCTCACGGTATCTCAATCACTGTCACGAATACGTCTTTCACTTCACCCGAACGGGCAGGGTCCAACTCGACCGTCTGGACGTCGGCGTCCCTTACCGGGACAAGTCCAACGTGACGCGATGGGCGTCCGCCGGGGCCGACCGTCACTGCCGGGGGAACACCTGGTTCATCCCCTACAAGACCATCCAGAGCCGTGACCGGGAACGCCCGCACCCCGCGACCTTCCCGGTCAAGCTTCCCGAGATGTGTCTCAGACTGCACGGACTGTCACGCATCAAGTTGGCGATGGACCCGTTCCTCGGACTGGGGAGCACGGCCGTTGCGTGTGCGAACCTCGACGTCCCCTTCATCGGGTTCGAGATCGACGAGGAGTACATGAGGGAATCGTGCCGGCGGGTTGCGGAAGCACTCAAGACGAGAGGGACTGCCGGGAAAAGATAAACCCCTCCCGGCGCGCGAGAGGGGTTCCTGTTCCAGCACCATTCGCTACCACAATTCGGCCAGGAGATTGTCGATCGCCTTGGCGAGCTTTTCCGGGGTCTCGTATGTCCCCTTCGCAATCTGCTCCCTGACCGCGTCAACCAAATCCTGCCGAATGTCCGGCAGACGGGAAAGTTTGTCGAGGAACCTGGCCATTTCGGAGATCTCCACGCTGTCCGCACGCCACGCGGCCGGAGTCCCCTGCACGCCTCTGATGATACGCACCGAACCCAAACTACGCACCGGGTCGGCGCCGCCGATATCGGCGGGCCCACGAATCTTCATTACACCCCCCACTTCCATCCCGACACTTCGCCGGAACCTGACGGCCGCGCCCTAACTCCTTTGGCCGCATAGCCATCAGCAGACTCAGTCAAACTATCTGCGACCCAGCGGGACCACCCACAAGTCCCGCACTGTACTATTTCAATCGGCTTGGGAGCCGCGAATCTTGACAAAAACCGGGAGAATTGACCAATTAGCGCTGTGCCAAATGCCTGAAACAACCCAACATCTTGTAGTTTCCGGAGTTAAGGTCCCCATAAGCTGGATTCAAATATCGGACAAAATCAGTCCGCTTCGCGGATTGGCCGGGCCAAGGCGTCCCACCCCAAGGTGCTTCTCCGATGGCAGCGTCAAGAACGGCCTTGGAAGCCTCTTGGGCCCGCTTTTTGGTGCCTTCCCAACTCAATTTATCACGAAATCCAGGGCACGGTCAAGGGCAAAATGACGCCGGTGCGCGAGGCCTTTGCTGCTTGAGCGGCATACGGCCGGCCGAGAGCGAAAATTCCCGCTGCAAGTTTCCCCTGCGTGGGTTAAACTAATGAGTGGGGGAACGTCTGTATTTTTGTCTCCGGGCCCGACGTGCGCTCCGTCGGGGAAGCGTCGGACGAAGGGCGCCGATGTCTTAAGGGCATATTCCTATGTCGAAAGATAGTAAGAAGCTGTCGCGGAGGAAGTTCTTCAAGGTTGCGGGGCTCACGGTCGCGGGGCTGACTCTTCCGAGCGGGCTGCGTCTTTTCGAGAGGGGGGTGCTCGGGGCGGCGGAGCCGAGGTCGTGCGGCCCGCCTCCCCCGGCGAGGCCCGAGCGCATGACGGGCGGCGAGTCCTTCCCGCCCCTGCCCCTGCCGGCCACTCCCATCCGCCGCACGGAACGCAAGCGCGAACCCGCTCCCCCCACCCTCATGGGCAAGGTCACCCACGGGAACGTGGTGTGGGCCACCGACGCCTCGGGCAACCGATACCAGTACCGCGACTGGACCACCGACCCCGCCGACGTCCGGAACCTCCTCGACTGGACCAACGACAAGCTCGGCATCCGCTACCGCCCGGTGGATGTGGACCTCAAGGACTTCAGCTACTCGCCCGCCGAGATCCCGATCCTCTACTTCACGGGACACGAGGGCTTCACGCTGACCGAGAACGAGCGGCAGGGGCTCCGGAATTTCCTGAGGGACGGGGGCTTTATCATCGGGGATGCCTGCTGCGGGATGAAGGAGTTCTCCGACGCGTTTGCCCGTGAGATGGACGCGATCCTCCCCAACCGCAGGCGATTCGAGATCGCCGACGACCATCCCATCATGGAGTCGTTCTACCGGATGGGGAAGGTGCAGTACCAGGTGGCGGGGAAAGGGTCCTTCCAGGAGCGGGTGCAGCTGGAAGGGATGAACATCGGCTGCCGGACCGCGGTCTTCTTCACGCGGTACGACCTCTCGTGCGGGTGGGACCACCACACGCACCCGCACGGGGCGCGCGTGATGCCGGGCGATGCACTCCAGCTCGGGGCGAACGTCCTCACCTACGCGCTCGCGACCTACCAGCTCGGACGATTCCTGAGCACCGAGAAGGTCTACTACCAGTCGGACCGGAAGACGCGCGACGAGTTCGTGTTCGGCCAGATTCAGCACGACGGGGACTGGGACCCGGACCCGAGCGCGGTGATGAACCTGCTCAAATACGTCGGACGTTATTCAACGATGGACGTGCAGTTCAAGCGCACGGACGTCGACCTCCGCCGCGGCCAGGACGTCTTCAAGCACAGCTTCCTCTACATGACGGGCCACCACGATTTCGCGCTCCAGGGCGGGGAAGTCGCGAACCTCGGGAAGTTCCTGGCCTCGGGCGGGGTGCTCCTGGCGGACGCCTGCTGCGGGCGCACCACGTTCGACACGGCGTTCCGCCGCGAGATCGCCCGCGTGCTTCCCGGCGCGAAGCTCGAACGCCTCAAAGAGGACCATCCGCTCTTCAGCTCGCTGGAGCGGATACGGACCGTCGAATACACCGATCTCCTCAAACAGAGCCGGCCGGGCTTCAACGCCCCCTCACTCGAAGGCATCAGCCTCAACGGCATCCTCGCCGTCGTCTACAGCAAGTACGACCTCGGCTGCGGATGGGAGGAGATCGACCACCCGTACGCCCGAGGCGTCGCCTCCGCCGACGCACTCAAGCTCGGCATGAACACCATCGTCTACGCGATGACACATTAGACCGCGCGGCTTGCGATGGGATTCCCTCCCCCCTTGAGGGGGAGGTCGGGGTGAGGCGTGCTTTTCAGCAAATAAGGTCCATGACCCAAGGCTCAAGGTCCAAGCTTGCCCGCCGTAGCCTTGGCGGAGGCGGGGTCTGAGGAAGGCAAGAGCGCCGAAAGCTTCTCGGTCGGTCTCGTAGGGGCGCACCACCGTGTGCGCCCTTTTCTCTGCTTGACACCCTTCCTGAGACGCCTTATCATCGTCGATGACGTGAACTCGCCTGATTCCCCAGAGAGAGGAGAACAAATTGACGGTTCCGGAGCAATGGCTGCAGAAGGCAAAGTACGATATCGAGACGGCACGGGCAATGCTGAAAGCCGAGCGGTACGAGTATGTCCTCTTCTGCTGCCAGCAGGCCGTTGAGAAGTCGCTTAAGGCAATCATAGCCGACCGGACGAAGAAAATGCCGCCGCGGCTGCACAATCTGATCGCGCTCAGTGATACGGCGGGACTGGCCGTGGACGATGTGCGCGCGGACGTCATGCGTGCGTTGACCGATTACTACATCGACTCGCGGTATCCCGAGATCGCCGGTGGTCAAGAGGGAGGTGTTGATCGCCAGCTCGCTGAGGAATTCCTGGGGAAGACGGAGGGCCTACTCCGATGGCTTACTACGTTGATGAAGACATAGGCGTCACCATCGCCAAAGCGGTGCGCTCGCTTCAGGGTCACGTGAAACCGGCGGCGGTGTATCTGTTCGGCTCGCAGGCGGATGGTACCGCCGGGCCCGACAGCGACATCGACCTGGCGGCGTTCGTCGAACGCGAGAAGCCGATGAACCTGCCCGAGCGGGTGGAACTGGCCGTGTCGGTTCAGCGCGAGGCTGGGGACCGGATTGAACTTCACGTCTTCCCGGCGAGCAGCCTTCAAAATCCCGAACCCGCCAGTTTCGCCGAATACGTCATCGAGCACGGCAAACGCATCGACCTCAATCCGGGAAGTTGACATGCCCCGCATGCCTTTTCACTTTCCCCCTCGTCGCGAACTCGGGCGGACGGGGTTCGTCGCGTCGGTCATCGGCATCGGCGACCTCGCCGACCGGTCGGTGCCGATGGAGCAGTGCGTGAGCACGGTGAAGCGCGCCATCGACGCCGGCTTGAACGTCATCGACACCGCACCCGTTTATGAGAACGGCTACAGCGAAGAGATCGTCGGCCGCGCCGTCCGGACCTGCCGCAACCGCATGTTCGTCATCGACAAGATCGATCACCCCGACGAGCCCGTCCCGCCGCAGGTCGAGGGAAGCCTCAAGAGACTCGCACTGGAGGCCGTGGACCTCTTCGTCTTCCACGGCGTGTCCACAGAGGAAACCTGGAAGCGTCTCGTGGCGGCCGGGGGAGGGATGGAGCAGCTTGGTGGATGCGTCTCGGCGGGGAAGGCGAGATTCCGGGGGATCTCGAGCCATCACCCGGAGGTGCTGCGCGCGGCGATCGAATCGGGACTCTGCGACGTGGTGATGTTCGCGGTCGGACCGTACGGGGACCCTCGGTACGTCGACGAGATTCTGCCCCTGGCGCGGAAGAAGCGGGTCGGGACGGTGTGCTTCAAGACCTTCGGGGCGGGCAAACTCCTGGGCGACACGACGGGATACGGCCGGCCGCTTGCGGAGCGGCCAAGGGGGAAATTCAGTTCGGGCGGAGCGCCGGTTCCCGACGAACCGATGCTGCCTCATCTCTCGGTTGCTGAGTGCGTCAACTACACGCTCACGTGCGACCCGGACGTCGCACTGCTGGGATTGAGCTTCCCGAACGAGCAGGACGCGGCGTTCGCCGCGGCCGCTAGGTTCAAAGCGTATTCCGCCGAGGAGTTGGCCGAAGTCCGCCGCCGGGCTGAGACCGCCATGCAGGGAAAGGGCGACGCCTGGTGGAATCCCTGAGGGGCGTTCGGTTCCCGCCGCAGAGAAATCTATTCAAATCCGCCGGCCACTTTGGTAGACTGACCCATTCGGCGGCGCCCAAGCCCCGCCCCTTGGATCCCGACCGGGTCGGGATCAGGGTCAACCTGAGCAAGCCCCCGGCCCTTGGGCCGGGGTGTCGAATGGTTGACAGAAGCGGGACCGGGGACTTTCCGAAGACCATGTGTTTGACAGGACGACCATGACCGAACCGGAAAAGCAGCATCACCAGTTGAGTGACGCCGAAGCCGTCGAGAGGCTCGCGAAAGCGCGCCAGATCCTCGTGCGCGAAATCCACAAGGTCATCATCGGACAGGACGCCGTCATCGACGAGATGCTCATCAGCATGTTCTGCCGGGGACACTGTCTGGTGATCGGGGTTCCGGGACTGGCCAAGACGCTCCTGGTGCGGACGATCGCACGGGTGCTCCAGCTCAATTTCAACCGGATCCAGTTCACGCCCGACCTCATGCCCTCGGACATCACCGGGACGCACGTCATCGAGCAGGACATGACGACGGGGAAGCGGGAGTTCCGGTTCGTGAAGGGGCCGATCTTCGCGAACATCATCCTCGCCGACGAGATCAACCGGACGCCTCCCAAGACGCAGTCCGCGCTCCTCCAGGCGATGCAGGAATACCAGGTGAGCGCGGGAGGCGAGACCTTCCAGCTCGAGCCGCCCTTCTTCGTCCTGGCGACCCAGAACCCCATCGAGCAGGAAGGGACGTATCCGCTGCCCGAGGCGCAGCTCGACCGGTTCATGCTGAACATCCTCATCGACTACCCGGCGCGTCAGGAGGAGCGGGAGATCGTCAAGTCGACCACCTACGACATCGAGGCCGAGCTGAAGCCGGTGCTGAAGGGAAGCGACATCCTGTTCATCCAGAAGATCGTGCGGCGGGTTCCGGTGAGCGACCACGTGGTGGACTACGCGGTGAACCTGTCGCGGGCGACGCGGCCGGGTCGGCCCGAGAGTCCGGACTTCATCAACAACTGGCTGAGCTGGGGCGCGGGACCGCGTGCGGCACAGCACCTGGTGCTTGCCGCCAAGGCGAGGACGATCCTCGCCGGGCGGTTCAACGTGTCGGCCGACGACGTCCGCGCCGTCGCCCACCCCGTCTTCCGACACCGGCTCTTCACCAACTTCAACGCCGACGCCGAGGGAGTCACACCCGAACACATCATCGCGAAACTGCTCCAGACGATCCCTGAGCCGACGGAACAGGATTACGCCGGGAAGCAGGCCTGAGGCCTGCCTTTTGGAATGACTAAGCTCTAATGACTAATGTCTAAATGAGAGTGCACCACGGGTTGTCGGTCCATGGGTGCGGAGCGATGGCTGAACGCGGAAGAGGCAGGCAATACGACCTCGAAGAAAGGACGGCTGAGTTTGCGGAAGCGGTCATTGCGTTCGCCAAGAGAATTCCCAGGAACGCCGTCAACTCCCCGATTATCCGACAACTGGTGAGATCAGGGACGAGTGTCGGTGCGAATTACTGCGAGGCGGATGATGCTTCGTCGCCGAAGGATTTTCATCACAAGATCAGCCTTTGCCGCAAGGAGGCCCGTGAGACGAAATACTGGCTGCGTATGACGGCACAGGCGGAGCCCGAACTCAAGATCGAGGCCAGGAAGCTCTGGCGCGAAGCAAGGGAGCTGCACTTGATCTTTGTCACAATCTTCCGGAAGACGCAAGAGTAACGGTCGGCGATTGTTCCTTAGTCATTAGTCATTAGGATTTAGTCATTTATATCAAAGAGTAGGCCATGAAGGGTACAAGCAGGGTTCTGGCCTTCGGCTGTCACCCCGACGACGTGGAGTTCACCTGTGCGGGGACGCTCGCGCTTCTCAGGAATGCCGGGTGGGCCGTGCACCTTGCGACGGTCGCAGGCGGGGAGTGCGGGAGCGTGGAACTGAGCCGCGAGGTCATCCGCAAGGTGCGCCTGGCGGAGTGCGCCGACTCGGCCGCGGTCCTTGGCGGCGAGTACACCTGGGCGGGAGGCGAGGACCTCGAGATCGACTTCTCGCACGACCTCCGCACGAAGGTCGTGGACGTCATCCGCAAGGCGAAACCCGACGTCGTCATCACGCAGCCTCCTTCGGATTACATGAACGACCACGAGGAGACGAGCCGGCTCGTGCGCTTCGCCTGTTTCGGCGCCCCGATGCCGAACGTGCCCTCGCCCCGGTACAAGCCCATCGAGCGCGTGCCGCACCTCTACTACACCGACGCGATGGATTCGATCGACATCTTCGGCCGACCGGCGCCCGTCGGATTCTACGTGGACATCACCTCCGTGATGCACGTCAAGGAGAAGATGCTGGCCTGTCACAAGAGCCAGCGCGAGTGGCTGAGGAAACACCACGGCATCGACGAGTACATCGAGCACATGAAGAGGCAGTCGGCCGGGCGCGGGGAACGCGCGGGCGTCCAGTATGCGGAGGCATTCCTCCAGCACCTCGGACACGGCCACCCTCACGACAACATCATCGCGGAGACGCTGAAAGACTACGTCATCTCCGCATAACGGGCTCCTGAAGAAGTGTGGTCCGGGTGCCTCGTGGCCCGGCAAAACGTTCGAGGCGCTCCACTAGGGCGCGGACTACATTCACAATAAGGGTGCGTGCGACTTCTTTGGCAGCCGCCAGTCCATCAGCAAAGGAGGAGACCGATGGAGAAGCCATTTTACGTGGAGGCGCTGGAGGGGAACGATCACGAACTCCTGAAGCAGATGAAGTCGCTCCAGGAATTCGCCTTGAAGGAGGGGGCGTTGTCGGCGAAGGTGAAGACGCTGATGAGCCTGTTCGGGGACGCGATCCTCGGGAGTTCGCAAGGGGTGAAGGCGCTGGCCGAGCGGGCACGGGCCATGGGCGCAACCGAACCGGAGATCGCCGAAACCGTGCGCATGGCCTTCTATTTCGGCGGCATGCCCGGCCTCGTCACCGGAACCCATGCCTTTCGGACAAAGCAGGGAGCGTAGAGCAGGTATCTGAGGGATTCCCAGGAGAACCTTTCAGACAATGGTGGGCCGGACATTCGTGTCTGGCCACCGGAGGACAGGCAGGGTCGCCATACGTATGGCGACCAAGAATGCTTGCCCGCCACCGGCGGGCCTGTCCCACCGTGAAAATTTGGCATTCCCTGAAGAAGTCAACTGGGCGTCAACTGGGGCGTGCGTAACAGGAAATCCTCGGAAGGAGAACACATGGCAAGACCGTTGAGCACCGTGGCGCCGGAGTGGTGGGACTACACGACGCTGGAGAGGGACCTGATCGCGGAGGTGGCGGCGCTTTCGGCCGAGGACGTGCTGAAGCTCTCGCGCGACGGGTTCCGGGTGGTCTTCTACGACACGCTCGAGGACTTCTACCTCGCCGAGGCGCTCGAGTATATCGCCGCGTGGAAGCAGTCGACGCCGGACCGGCCCGCGGGGATCTGCGGGCCCATCGGCCCGACCGAACAGCTTCCGCTCGTCGCGAGACTCGTCAATGAACTGGGCATCAACCTCGGAAAGCTCGACGCCCATTTCTGGGGCATGGACGAGTGGTACCTGGACGGGAAAGAGGCGCCCGAGACGCACCCGCTGAGTTTCGCCCGGGCGGACAGGGAGCTGTGCTTTGGCCGCGTCCGGCCCGAGCTCG
>Ga0315282_10006821_pt1 | contig 18972 bp, 12 predicted proteins | sample YL17G07_20_MG_FD_203693 | JGI IMG/M metagenome (GOLD analysis project Ga0315282, IMG submission 203693) | Sediment microbial communities from Yellowstone Lake, YNP, Wyoming, USA - YL17G07_20 | ecosystem: Environmental > Aquatic > Freshwater > Lake > Sediment | place: USA: Wyoming | collected...
GGGTTTTTACTACGTGCCCTTCGATCGGGTGGAAGGAGCCAACGGTGTGCCCGACGCGATGTTCTCCTCACCGGTTCTGGGCGATCTGAACCACGACGGGCGTCTGGAAATCATCGCCGGCGGCTTCGACTACTGCCTGTACGCCTTCGACTGGTCGGGGAATCTCCTCTGGAACCTCAACTACAACCAGGACGACGGGCTCGAACACTGGTATTATGGCGGGGACACGATCTGGGGAAGCCCGATCGTCTGCGATTATGACGGCGATGGGTGGACGGATATCCTGTTCGGCCTCAGCAACGGCGGCGATCGCTGTGGTGGACCCAACCGTCGGTCCAGCTGGTGCGAACACGGGGCTGGTGCGGGCCGGTCGTGATCAACCTGCCCCAGACCGCTCGCGTGACGACCGGCGAGAAGCTCAACGTCACGTTCGGGGTGCTCGCGCCCAAGCAACTGGGGACCTACGAGATGGGCTGGCGGATGCAGCAGATCGGCGGCCCGCTTTTCGGTCCCGAATTGGCCACGCAGTTCTCGGTGACCAGCTCCGCCTCGCGTGGGGAAAACTATCGGTAGCCCCGCCCAGCGACCCGGCAACGACAAACAACTCCCGCGCCAAATCGCTTGACGACCATTGACGGGTCGTTTGTCATGGCGCTCGCAACGCACGAGGTGCCATCACCGACGGGTCGTCGAGCGGCAATGGGAGCGAGGTGAAGGGCTTGTCGGGATTCCTCACGCGTGGTTGGCGCCTTCTCGTCGGCTGTTGGAAACAGACCGCCCGGCCGGCGCTTCGCGAGCTGGAATATGTATGGCAACGCAGGCCTTTTCTCGTTCTCACAACATTTCTCTTTCTCGCGCTCGCCCTCCGAATGGGTCGCCCGCCCGTCTACCGCGGGGACGGCTGTGAGTACCTGCTCATGACCCGAAGCCTGGCCACGCAGGGCGATCTTTGGATTTCGGTCGGCGAGCTGGGGGTCTTCCAGCGGAAAGACAGCCCCTGGCAGTTCGTGCGAATTCAGCCGGGCCAATATCCCCTGATGAAAGGCTCGGACGGCCACGAGCGCTGCCTGCACCCACCGGCGGTGGCCGCGTTGGTGGTTCCCTTCTACTGGTTGTGCAACTGGATTTCGCCCGACGGCGGATTCTGGCGCTGCTATACCGTGTTTGGCCTTTGGGCCGTTCTGGTCGGATGGTATCTCCTGGCGTGGTTCTGGGAACGGTGTGCGAGTCCGCTTCGTTCCGCCGGCGAGCGCCTGGCGTTGCGCGTTCTCGCGGCCGCGGTGATCCTCTTTTCGCCGATCGGCATCTACTCCTACTGGTCGCACTCGGAGGCCGGGGTCTTCCTTCTTCTGGGCCTCTACTTTTACTGGCTCGAGCGCAACTATCCCGTCCCGGCGGCGGTGGCGCTGGGAATCGCGGCGGCGCAAAACCCGGTGTGCATACTCTGGGGCGTTCTTCTGCTGGCGAAAGTGTTCGCCGTCTGGCGCCAGAAAGAGCAGGCGGCGGTGGGAGCGGGCCGGCTTCTTCGCAACCTCGTTGCCCTGGCTGTTTTGCCGCTGCCTCTGCTCGTCGTGGGAATCCATAGCTACCGTCTCTATGGCGTTTTCTCGCTGTTGCCGCGCCACGGCAGCGGGATCGCTTCGCTGATTTCGGTCGGGCGGACGCTGCGGTTTTTCATAGATCCGTTCTTCGGCCTGATCTGGTTCTATCCGTGGATTTTTCTGGGGTTGTTCGTGGCGAAGCGATGGCGCGCATTTCTCGTTCGGCTGGCCGTGTCAGTCCCCATCGCCGCGCTCTCGGCCGCGGTCTTAAACATCAATAGCCAGATGGTCGGGCTGCGATACCTGGTCTTCGTGTATCCGGCGTTTCTTTTCCTGCCGTTTTCTTTTCCGCGACGCTGGATGGGCCGCGCGGCGCTCGTAGTTTACGCGGCGCTCTGCCTCGCGATCACCCAGCCGTTTGTTTTTCAGCGCGCACAGGCCGAGAATTTCCTCGGCGCACTGGGCAACAAAGCGTTTTGGGGACTCGAACTGACCTTCCGCACGTTGCCCGCGCTCTATAATCCCGAGCCGGAGTGCTTCGCCGAAAACGTCTTTCACTCCGAAAGCTGGAAAGCCGGCGCGATGAAAACCCGCGTCAACCGCACCTGCTGGTTCGTCTATGCCGACAAGAACGCACTGCCTCCCGGCAAGGCAGCGCTCATCCTGACCCAGCGCGGTGGGGCGCATGGCGGCGACATGACCCGCGCAAAGTTCGGCATCAACCGATGCCTCAAGCTGCGCGACTGCAAGATCGAGAAACACGGGGAGGACTACCGGTTGGACTTTACGGTCGGGCCCGACGATTATCTGAAACTGGCGTCTTGGCCCGACTATCTCTACCTCAAATTCGACCACAGCGATCTGAAACCCTTCGCGATCGAACTGCCCGACGGGCAAATCACCAATCTATAGCGCGGTTCTCGTTCGAATCGGCTTCACTTCTCCGTCTCGATCGTTTTCAAAATCTTCAGCGCCTCGGTCACATGCTGCCGGGCTCTGAATGGAGAGGAGAAGATGAACCGCACGACGCCCTTCTTGTCTATTACCTACGTCACGCGGCCCGGCAGAAGGCCGAGGGTCGTCGGCACACCGTAGCGTTGCCGAAGTTTCCCGCTCCGGTCGCTCAGCAGAATAAACGGCAGATTGTGATGGGCGGCAAATTCCTGGTGCGAGGCGACCGGGTCGGAACTCACCCCGATCAGTGCGGCGCCGGCCTGTTTGAACACCTCGTAGCTGTCGCGAAAGGCGCAGGCTTCGGCCGTGCAGACGCGCGTCTCGTCCTTGGGATAGAAGTAGAGCACCACGGCGTTCTTGCCCCGGAAATCCTTGAGACTCACGATCTGCCCGGTTTGAGACGGCAGGGCAAAATCGGGCGCGCGATCTCCCACCCGGACTTTCCCGCGAACCGCTCGTCTCGCCTCGCCCGCCTTTTTCCCAGTCGTCCCCGCCGTCCTCCCGCCTCGACTGCAACCGTTCGAGACTGCGGCAACAAGCATAGCCCACGCCAGAAGATTTGCGATGGCTCTCATCGCCTGTCCCTCCCTTCTCTCCCACAAAGCCTTCGACAAGTCTCTGTATTCGGCAATCCGCAATCGAAAATTGTAAATCGAAAATCTCATCGCTCATTGATTATGCGAATGTCCCGTCTCCGCCCCTCCGCCTCGGCTCGGCTGCGTCTGTTGCTCTTCCGGGTCCATGGTCATTCCGGGCATACTCACGGTTGCCGCACCGCTTGTGGTGGTCGTCGTGGGGTTCAGGCGCGCTTCGGCATCAATGAGAAACGAGCCGCGCGCCACGATGCGCTCGCCGAGACCGAGCCCCGCGAGCACCGGATAGTAGGCCCCGGCGCGCGAGCCCAACGTCACGGCGTGGGCATCGTAGATGCCGGGCAGGGCCTCGACGTAAACGATTTTGCTGTTGCCCGTGTCTATGACGGACATCTCGGGAATCGAGAGGACACGCTCGACGCGCCACTTCGTCGTCTCCATCCCGCAGCCGCAAACCTGGCAAATGCCACCCTTGGGCTGGAACACGTCCAAGTGCATCGCACAGGTGTAGCCTTCAATCCATCGTTCGGTGGACGGCATTTCGGCCACGCTCACGGCCGGCTTCATCTCGGTTTTCGTTTTCTTCTCCAGGGGCATCCCGCACTTGGGGCATTTGTCGGGCTTGTCCGACACCACCTCCGGGTGCATCGGACAGACGTAGTATTCGGCGCCCTGGGGCAGTGCTGCCAGAAACGCCTCGGCCGCCGCTTTGGTCGTGGTGGGCAGCTTGAGCTCCTTGGACGCCGGCGCGGAAGCCGTCTTGCCGGCCGCCGATTTGACTTCGGGCTTTGCCCCCGCTTCGGGCTTGGGTTCTTGCGGCGTGCCGATCTCGCCGTAGCGGCCGATCGGCGAACGCAACACGGCCGTCACATACATGCCGGGCCGTAGCTTGTTGTCGGGATTGGCCACCACGATCCGAACCCTTACGGATCGCGTTTCCAGGCTTACCGTGGGATAGATAAAATCCACCGTGCCGAAGAAGATCTCGCCGGGTCGCGACACCGTGGTCACCTCGACCGGCATCCCCACCTTGACCGCCTCGATGTCCGACTCGATGATTTGCGCCTGGATCCAAACCGTGGACAGGTCGGCAATCGTATAGAGCGTCGTGCCCTCCTCCATCATCTGGCCCAGCAGCACGTTCTTTTCCAGAATCGTGCCGGCCAGCGGCGAGTAGAGCGTCACACGTTCGTCGGCCTTGCCGCTCTTGGCGATGGCGTCGAGCTGGTCGCTGGTGAAGCCCGCGAGGTCCAACCGGCGGCGGGCGAACTCGGCGATCTCCTGTGCGCGGCGCTTGGCCTCGGCATTGGCCTGCGGGTCCTTCTCCGTGGTGCGTTGAGCCGCCAGGGCCTGAACGTATTCCTGAGCCGCGGCCAGGAATCGGGGACTATAGATGCGCGCAAGCGGTTCGTCCTTTTTCACCACCGCTCCCGTGGCATTGACCATCAGGCCGTCCACGCGCCCCGGAAACCGCGCGATGATCTTGGCCAGACGCGTTTCGTCGGGCTCGATCGTGGCGTATGATCGCACGGTGTGCAGCAGGTGGCGGTAGGCCACCGGCTCGACCCGCACCCCCGCCTGCATGATCCGTTCGGGCGAAACCTGGACCCGCGTCAGGACGCCCGCGGGCAACTCGGTCGGCGCGCCTCTCTTTCGCTGCACGAGATCCATCCCGCAGATCGGGCAGTTGCCGGGCGCTTCGCGCACCACAAAGGGATGCATCGGACAGAAATACTCGTACGCTCCCTGCGCGGCATGCTCGCTGGCCGCCTGGGCGGCGTGCTGGCCGTGCGTTCGCTGCCATCGCTCATAGTAGTTCTGGATGTTGTCCCAGTAACCCACGACCAAGGCGGTGACCACCAGAATCGCCACAAACCGCAGCCGAATCTCGACCAGCTTCAGGAAAAAGAGCAGTTTCTTCCCGAAGCCCTTCTTTTCCGTTTCACTCGTGCCCATTTCCCATCACCTCATTGCCTTACGGCCTCACAGTCTCACAGGCTGTCACCTCACTGCCTCAAAGCCTCACAGCCTCACAGCCTGTTCCCTCGCCTTTTTCTCCTGGATCTTCCTCCAGCGGCGCGCCTCGACCTGGTAGAACAGCACCGGCAGAAAGATGTCGATCACCTCGTCGGCGATGAGCAGTCCGCCCAACACCGGCGCGGCCATCGGCGCCATCACTTCGGCCCCCACGCCTCTCGCCCAGAGCATCGGCGCCAGTCCCACGATCGCCGTTCCTTCGGTCAGCAGCTTGGGCCTCAGCCGGTGAACGGCGCCGCGCAAAACGGCGTCCTCCAGCACTTCGAGGCTGGGGATCTTCTCCAGACCGCCGAGCTGGGCGATCGCGTCGCGCAGATAGACCAGCATGATGATGCCCGTCTCGGTGGCCATGCCGAAACACGCGATGTAGCCGACCCACACGGCCACACTGAAATTGTATCCGAAGAGCGTCTGGAAAATCACCCCTCCCGCCAGCGCTCCCGGCACGGCCAGCATCATCAACACCGCGTGCGTGAAATCGTGATACGTCAAATAAAGAATGAGGAAGATCAGAACGATCACCGCGGGAAAAACCATCCGCAGCGTTTTCTTCGCCCTCACCTGGTGCTCGAACTGGCCCGACCATCCCAGGTAGGAGCCTTCGGGCAGATGGATTTTCGTCCCCACCACCCGCTGCGCTTCCTCAACAAAGCCCACGATGTCGCGGCCGCGCACGTTCAGTTGCACATAGGACCGCAGCAAACCGTTCTCGCTCTTGATCATCACCGGGCCTTCGACCACCCGCACCGTCGCCACGTCGGAAAGATGGATGCCCGGCAGCTGCTTGCCCCCCGCGCCTCCCGCCGGCGTCGCCGCCCCACCCATCGCTCCGGCCGCAGCGCCGCCGCTCATCCCGCCGGTTGCCATTCCCGCGCCGCCTCGCTGCCCCCCCGCAACAAGGATTCCCTTGATGGACTCTTCGTCCAGGCGGTAGTCGCGCGCATAACGGACCCGGACCGGATAGCGTTCGCGACCCTCGACCGTGGTGGTGATGGGCTTTCCACCCAGGGCCACCTCGACCACGTCCTGAACGTCGCCCACGTCCACGCCGTAGCGGGCCGCGCGCTCGCGATCTATTTCGATCTCGACGTAGCCTTTGCCGACGGTCTGATCGGCCACCACGTCCACCGCCCCCGGGATTCCGCGCAGAACGTTGGCCACCTCGTTCGACACTTTCTGGATTTGATCCAGCGAGCGGCCGAACACCAGCACGCCGATCTGGGTGCGAACGCCCGTCGCCAGCATGTCCACCCGGTTGATGATCGGTTGCGTCCAGATATTGGCCCAGCCCAGCTGGCGGACGAAGCCGTCGAGCTCTCGCACCAGATCGGCCTTGGTCTTGGGCCACAGGAAAACGTGCCGGCCGAATTCGGCCGCCAGCGCCTTCGCCCGTGCCCCCCGAAGATCCTGCGTCTGGGCCTCGTCGGCATTCCAGATGCCCCGCATCTTGGCATTGGTGTCCAGCTCCATAATGAGCGCGCGCTCGAAGGCCAACATGGCGGGATCGAAAATCGCCTGGTTGGCCCGCTTCACCCAGGCAGCCATCTGATCGAAACGGTATCGTTCGAGCACCTCGGCGGTCCGCCGGTAAAAGTCCTTCCGTTCGCCGCCCAGCGATTCGTTCAGAGCCGCGATCAGGGAACTCCAGGGCGAGCGAACGGGCGCCAGCGGATCCACGAGCGCCGGATCCAACCGTTTGTCCGCCGACAAAGTGGCGACGGCCGAATCCACCGTGTCTTCGACGTCAACGATCAGGGGGACGCGCCGCCGGTAAGTGTCTCGCCACCGCGTAACGAGTTCGTTGAGAAACGCTTCGCGGTCGCCGGGTTCCAACGGCCTGCTCCAGCCGTGATGCGCGTCAATCCGCGCCAGAGCCTCCTCGACGACTCTGCGGACCGATTCCCCGGCGAGTTTCTCCTCGTAAGCCAACTGCCGTTCGAGAATGTCCACGCGCATATTGGCGTCAAAGGCATCCAGGGCGGAATTGGCCACGCTGGTGATGAATGCCTTTCGCTCGGTGGGCGAAGGAATCGGCTTGAGCACGCCCGAGGTTTCGAGCAGCGCCACGACGCGGTTGGTCTCGGCCTCGGCATCGTCGGGTCGAATTTTTCGTTTCAGCCAGTGCTCCTTGGGCCGAAGGTTGACGACCGTCTCGACCATATCGAGCGGCGAGGGATCGGTCGGCGTCTCGGCGCGCCCCGCCTTGCCGACCACCGATTCCACTTCGGGCAGAACCCGGAGCAGGGCGTCGCGGGCCTTCAGATCGTCGGCCACCTCGGTGACCGACGCGCGCGGGGCCGTGATCGGCATGTCCAGGATGCTCCCCTCGTCCAAGGGCGGCATGAACTCGCGCCCCAGGTGGCGAGCCAGGGAAAATCCGAACGCCAGCAGGATCACAAACAGCCAGACCACCGTCTTGGGCCGCTTCAGCAAATAGGCCAGAACAGGCCGGTACATTTCGATTATGCTGCGGATGATCCAGTTGTGCTCTTCTTTCGAAAGCCGCCCGCGAATGAGGATGGGGATCAGCGCCGGCACCAGCGTCACCGAAATGATCGCCGTCCCGACGAGGGCAAACGTCTTGGTGAAGGCCAGCGGATGGAACAGCTTCCCTTCGGTCCCCGACAGGGAGAAGACCGGCAGGAACGAGATGATCATGATCGTGACGGAGAAGAAGATTGGTCGCCCCACCTGGCGCAGGGCTTTCACCACGATCTCCGTGGTGTCGCCGGTGATCTTCTTTTCGCCAAATTCCAGCGTCAGGTGGTGCGTGGCGTTTTCCAGCATCACGATCGCCTGGTCCACCAGGATTCCGATCGAGATCGCGATCCCCGACAGCGACATGATGTTGGACGAGATGCCAAACCACCGCATCAGCATGAAGGCGATCAGGATGGAAAGCGGCAGCGTGATCACAATGACGAAGACACTCCGGAAGTGAACCAGGATCACCAGGATCGCGATGGCCGCGATCAGGACTTCGTGTTCGAGGACCCTGCTGACCGTGTGGATGGCGCCGTCAATCAGGCGGGTGCGCTCATAGAAGGGAACGATGCGCACACCCGGCGGAAGACCTTTCTGAAGCTCGCGCATTTTGTTGTGGATTCGCTCGGTGACGGCACGGGGATTCTCCCCGTATCGCATCATGGCCACGCCGCCGGTGACTTCGCGGCCGTCTTTTTCGAGGACGCTGCGGCGGAAGGCCGGCCCGGTCTGAACGATGGCCACGTCGCCAACCCGGATTGGCACCCCTTCGCGCTCGACGATGACGATGTGGCGGATGTCGTCGAGCGACCGAATCCAGCCCACGCCGCGAATCAGATACTCGGCGTTTCCTTTCTGAACCACGCTCCCGCCCACCGCGCTGTTGCTTCGGCTGACGGCGGCAAAGATCTGGCCCAGCGTGACGTTGTATGCACGCAAGCGTTCGGGCGTGACGTCAATCTGGTATTCCTTGGGCATCCCGCCGACGCTGGCCACCTGCGCCACGCCGGGGACCGAGTTGAGCTGGTAGCGAACGTACCAGTCCTGGATGCCGCGCAGCGTGCCCAGGTCGTACCCCTCTCCTTCGACCGTGTACCAAAAGATCTGGCCGAGGGCCGTGGCGTCGGGCGCCAGATAGGGAACCACGCCTTGAGGCAGATAAGTACTGGCAAGAGCCAGACGTTCGAGAACTCTGGTGCGGGCGAAGTAGAAGTCCACCGAATCGTCAAAGATTATATTGACCATGGAGAAGTTGAATTCGGACGAGGAACGGATCGTTTTCACCCCGGCAAGGCCTTGGAGGTTGACCGAAAGCGGATACGTGACCTGGTCTTCGATTTCACGCGGACTTCGCCCCATCCAGTCGGTGAAAACGATCACCTGGTTCTCCGACAGGTCGGGAATGGCATCCACCGGCGTGTGGCGCATCACCCAGTAGCCAAGAGCCGCGACCCCAACAAACGCGATGATGACGATGGAGCGGTTGCGGCAGCAGTATTCGATCAGGCGTTCGATCACGGGTGGGGCTCCTGAGGCTTCTGGCCGGCCGGAACGAAGTTGAACAGGTCATCGCCCACGGCCTCTTCGAGCTCGGCGAGGAATCTCAGACGATCGGCCTCGGCCCGGAGTGTCAGTTTGCGAAAGTCCACCAGCAGCCGTTCGGTGTCGAGGATGTCGAGGATGTCGCCGCCGCCGCTGCCGTAAGTGTTGATCTGGGTCCTGAGCAGCTCGCGGGCTTTGGGGATGATCCGGTCGCGATAATCGCTGAGGATGCGGTCGGCGTCGCTGATACCGGCCAAGGCCATCACGACGCGGGCCTGCACGTCGGACGCAGCGTCGCGGAAACGCGCCCCGGCTGACTCGCGCAGGGCCAGAGCCTCGGCAATTCCCGCCCGAATCCGCGCCCGGTTGAGCGGGAGCGACAGGCTCAGGCTGATGGCCGGCGACAATTGCTCGAGCCCGCCGCCGACGCTGTAGTCGCGCTTTTTCTCCAGTTCCGCGAGCACCTGCCCCGCGCCCCGTGCTTCGATCTCTTTCTGCAGGGCCGCCAGCTCGGGGTTTCGCCGGACGGCTCGTGCAAACAACTCCGGCGCCGGCTCCGGTGACTCGCGAATCTCCGGAAGACTCACCGTGCCCAGCTTAGCATCGGGCGGGCGATTGAGCACTCCGTGGAGCTCCGCGATCAGCTTCCCGCGCGCAATTTGCAGCGAACGCTGCTCGCTTTCGACGGTCTGAATCTCCACCTCGAGCTTGCTCAAATCCGCCAACCCTTCGGCTTCCATGGCATGGAAACGATGCAGCGCCACTTCGACAGTCTCGCGCAGCAAGCGAAGGGTTTCGGACGTTTGCCCCAGCAGCGCTTCGTTCAGCGCCACGTCGGCGTAAGCCTGTACGACCTGTTTTTGCAGGCGATACTTGGCGGCGCGGAACCGCTCGCCCGTCGCCTGCGCCTCCAGCAGCGCCAATTCCGCGCGCTTTTCGCGCTTGGCGCGAGCCGGGAATTCCTGCTCCACCATCACGCTGATCCCGCTCAGTGCGCCCCCGAACGACTTCATGTTTTCGGCACTCAACATGTAGCGGAAATCCAACCGCGTGTTGGGCAGCGCGCCCGCCTGGGGAATCCGCTCAATGGCGGCTCGCCACTCCCGGTAAGCCATCTCCAGATTGCCGCTGGCGTTGAAGGCATATTCCAGGACCGACGGCAGACTGGCCGACGTCGTGAGCTCGGGCAGCGGGCGCTTCTCCACCGGCACCGCATAGATCGCCCGTGCCCGCTCGGCCTTTTCCCGCTCCGCGCGCTCGCCCGGCGGCTCAATCACCCAGCGGCAGGCCGTGAGAGCAAAAGCGACCAGAAACAAAGCGATTCCGAACCGCAAATACCGATGTGCGGGTCCTCTCTGCATGGTCCACCCTTTGGCCATTTACGGCAAGAATCGTTCCAACCTTTTCCACTTGGCTCAGAGGGTATAAGAACAGGTCAGGGGGCGCAAGTCCTTTTGTCTTGCGGCATGCAGTGTGGGCCATCGTGTTCGAGCGCGAACCCAGGCAACTCGCCAGAACCTGACTAGCGCTGGTCACCAGTTTCTGGTGAGTCGAATCGCGGTTCAGCCGTCTTCGCGCAGACGGAAATCGTTCATCTTCTTGCGTAGGGTGGTGGGTGAGATCTGGAGAAGCTTGGCCGCCTGCGTGATGTTCCAGCCCGTCGCGGCCAGCGCTTTGCGGATGTGTTCTTTCTCCGCCTCGCGCAGCGACACGATCTCCGCTGGTTGAGCGACGGACTCCTTCGCGCCGCCGAGTGTAAACTCCAGATCGTCCGATGTGATCACCGGCCCGCGTGCGAGCGCGACCGCCCGGGTCAACACATTCTGCAATTCTCTCACGTTGCCCGGCCAGTCGTAGCCTTCCAGCCGTCGGATGGCGTTCTCTTCGATTCCGGAAATCTGACGGTGGAGCTTCAGCCTGATCTGGCCGACGAGATGGCGTGCCAGCAGCGGGATGTCCCCGCGCCGTTCGCGCAACGGCGGCAGAACGATGCGCAAAACCGCAAGACGGTAGTACAAATCCTGGCGGAACTTGCCTTCCCCGACCAGCGCTTCCAGATTGCGGTTGGTTGCGGCGACCACCCGCGCCTTGAGCGGGATGCTCCGAAGGCCTCCGACTCGTTCGAACTCGCGCTGTTCGAGAACGCGCAGCAGCTTGGCCTGAAGGGCCAGCGACATGTCGCCGATCTCGTCGAGAAACACCGTACCCTCGCCGGCAAACTCCAGCTTGCCGAGCTTGCGCTCGCTCGCCCCCGTGAAGGCGCCTTTCTCGTGTCCGAACAGCTCGCTTTCGAGCAGCGTCGAGACGACCGCCGAGCAATTGATCGCCACGAACGGTTGGCCGGGGCCAGTGGCCTCGTGGAGCGCGCGGGCGACCAGTTCCTTGCCTGTGCCGCTGTCGCCCTCGATGAGCACGCTGATCCGGCTCTTGGAGAGCAGACCGAGCTGCTTGAGAATCTCCACGATTTTCTTGTCGGCGCCCACGATCTCATCAGGTTCTTCGGAGACCGCCTCCGTCCCGAGGCCGGGTTGACCTTGCTTCTGCCCGGCTTTCAAACGTTGCGCCTTCTCGATCATCAAGAACAGGTCGTCCAGCTCGAACGGCTTGCGCAGATAATCAAACGCCCCGCCGCGCATCGCTTCGATCGTAGCCTTCATGTCCTGGTGGCCGGTGATCATGACCACCGGCACGTCGCCGTGTTCGGCCTGCACCAGGCGCAGCACCTCGAGGCCGTTTTCGTCGGGCAGCTTGAGGTCCAGCAAAAGAAGATCGGGCTTGCGTTGCGCCAGCCGGGCAAGACCCGCAGCCGCGTCGGACGCCCACGTCACCTCGTGTCCCTGTTCCCGTAGTTGAATCTCCAGCGAACGACAAAGCGCCGTGTCGTCGTCAATGATCAGGATGCGGCTCATACAGGCGGCCCTCCGACCGGCAAGAGAATGGTGAACATCGCGCCTCCCGCGGGCCGGTTCTCCGCGAGACAAGTCCCCCCGTGATATTCCACGCTCTTCTTCACGTTGGCCAGTCCCAGACCCGTGCCGCCCGGCCGCGTGGTAAAAAAGGGCTTGAAGAGCTCGGCCTTCCGCCACTCCGGGATACCCGGCCCATCGTCACTGACGCAAATCGCAACCTGATCCGAGACGTTCTGTGCGAGGCTTGCCGTGACACGGACTCTGCCGCCCTCGTGCGTCGCCTGAATGGCATTGGTGAGGAGATTGGTCAGCGCGCGCCGGATTTGTTCCCCGTCCGCAGTGATAAGCGTTTGGCCCAGGCGATCTTCCACCTCGACGGCGACGGCCTTTTCCTGCGCCTCTTTGCTCACCAACTCCAGAACATCTTTCGCGATTTCCGCAAAAGTCGCCTTGCCCAAATTGAGCTGAAGCGGCTTGCCATAGTTCAGCAAATCGGCGAGCATTTTTTCGACGCGCGCCAATTGCTCCAGCGCGATCTCTCCCAGCTCGGAGAACGCAGGCTCGCCCGCAACCTTTTGGCGCAGCGCCTGGAGGTTGATTTTGACCGACGAAAGCGGATTGCGCATTTCATGGACAATGCTCGAGCTCAATTCGCCCACGGCCGCCAGCGACGCCGCCTGCATCAGCCTCCGCTGGCCGGCCGCCAGCTCGTCGAGCATCGCATTGAACGCTTCGCCCACTTCGGCGGCCTCGATTCCGTCGAGCCGGCCGACACGTTCCTCCTGACGCCCGGCGGCGATCTTGCGCGACACTGCCGCCAGTTCTTTCAACGGTTGCGACAGCCTGGCGGATGCTTTCACGGCAATGAAGATGACCAAAACCAGGGTCAGCGTTCCGGTAATCAGCGAGCGCGTCCGCAGTGTGCTCAACCACGCAAACGCTTCGTTTCGATTGAGCTCGGCCACGACGATCCCGTTCAGGGTCGGGACCAGCGACGATGTTCCCAGCACGCTGATTCCGAGAGGATTCGTATAGTCGAGAACTCGGTCCGACGCACCGGATAGAATTTCAGGCGGGATAATACTCTTGCGGCCCAGCAGCTCCGCAGCGCCCGAAGGCGGATACAAATAGGAGCCTTCTCCCGACAAGAGATAGACGGTCCCCATCTTGCCCAGACCCGCACGGTCCTGAAAAACGGTCTCCAACGCATGCGAGATTTTCAGGCGGGCCACCAGATAGCCGAGCTTCTTGCCGTCGCCGCTGAAAACGGGCCGACCGATCTCGACCACCATGGTACCGTCGTCCCCCAAATGGGGCGAAGCGATGACCAGACCTTCGGCTTTCTCCAACTTGGACTTGAGATCGGCGGCCAGCGGATCGCCCTGTGACGGGCCGCTTTCCGGCGCTCGCGCGAAGGCCGTCCAACCGAGATCATACGTCTCGATCGTCGCATAGCTGGGGCGACTCTTCTTCACCCCGTCCAGCAAACCGCAACTGTCCTTCGAAAGAACGCGATTGCCTCCCTCGGCGGTGCCTCCGCAGTCGCCCCGCAGACACGGCGAAATGGCCAGGAACTCGAAGTCCGCGCGAATCTCCGCCAGCCAGGCCTCGAGCCGCGCTTTTCGCGATTCCAGGACCGACCGCAGGTGAGCGTGCTGCGATTCCCCGATCGCCTCGCGGGCGCAGTGGTAGCCCTGAAAGGTCATGATCAAAAGTGGCACAAACGCCACGAACGCGATCCAGAGGAGAATCCGCCAGCCCAGACTGGCCAGACGCCTCGGGCGCACAGGAGAACCCTCTCCCCGTTCGAGGATGGGTTCCCGATCTTTTTCCGACATGCGCTGCGCCCCTCCTTTGGGGCCGCCATCCCTGCTCCCCCGCAAGACTGGGTGTATCATCCAGGTTTTCGCCCGACTGTGTCGAGGAAAACAAGTAGGGTAGGCTGTTAGCCTGCCAAAGCGCGTCATTGCGCGGTATCGCTCCCTCAACTACCGTCTGATCGGTCACCAAACCGTATCAAGATGCGCCCCATGCACCCCCGGCACGAACTTTGCTGTAGACTTCCACCTGGACGATGTGCTGAATGTAACCCACCATATTAAGGAGGCAGAGTAATGAAGAGAATCTTCGCATCACTGACAATCGTCGCCGTAGCCCTGGGCGCTTGGGCAGCCTCGACGGCACAAGCCCAGTGTGGCGGCGGGTGCGCCGGCTGCCCGGCGGTTGTGGCAATGACCGCCGACCAAGCCGAACACCACGCCGGGCCAAACGCCGAACAGCCCGCCGAGAAGTCCAACGCCAAGGAACCGGTCTTCCTGGGCAACGCCAAGTGCCCGATCAGGGGCGGCAAGAGCAACCCCAAGCTTTCGGTGGACTACAGCGATCCCAAGACTCACACGTATGCCAAGATCCACATCTGCTGCCCCGGCTGCGCCGAGGGCGTCAAGAAGGATTTGGCCGCCGCTTACAAGAAAGCCTATCTCGACCGCGAACTGAAGGACAAGGACGGCAAGGTGATCGCCAAGAAGGGCGAGCCGCTCGACCTGAAGAATGAGACCTGCCCCGTCATGGGCGGCAAGGTGGCCCCGGGCCAATACGTGGTGTACAACGGTTACAAGATCGGCCTGTGCTGTCCCGGCTGCGAGCAGACCGTCGTGAAATCACCCGACAAGTATCTGGCCAAGCTCGTCAAGCCGCAATCGGCCGCCGCCGAAAAGGTCGAAAAGCCCGCCGCGAGCGACGCGCCGGCCCCGAAGTCTCCGCCTCGCGCGCCTACAACCGCGCGCCGTGGGTGATGAGCTCTTAGAGTGCACCCGTGAGGTGCGCATCGAGTTGACGGGCCTTGCCGCACGCACCGAACTGCGGCAAGGCCCTTTGCTTTGCGGCGCATCACGGGCGCCGTTTCTTGCGGGATCTCTCCGCAGGAACTCCCAAAAGTCGCACCACAAGCCGACGCAGACCGCTGATTCAGAGAAGGACCGCATCCTGACTGAACGAAACAAAATCGGGCCAACACGTTGGCCCGATTTTCGTTTGTCGGGCGCATATGACGTTCTACCCCTCCAGTGTAACTTTCAGGAGCTCCTGGGGATCTCCGTGACGCTTTCCGATTGACCGCCCACGGCGCTTCTTCAATATTTCACCCGTCAAGCCCTCACGCACAACCACGGGCCAGCGGGAGAGATCCATGGCAAGGAACAACTCCGGCTCAGAAGCTCAGGAAGCAAGGCCGTCGGCTGACCGCGACCTGCAATCGTTCCTGCTCGACCGGACTGCAGCGCTCGAGCGCCTGCTGCCCTCTCCGCGTGACACAAGAGCCATTGACCAGGAGACGATCCAGGAAAGCCTGGCCCACGTCAAAGCTCTTGCCAAAAAAGCGGCCGCCGAGAACCACCCTCAAATCGGCACGGCCTGTCGTCTGGCCGTTCTGTTGCTGGAAGACGCGACCACTTACGGCTATTCGTTCCGAGACCACGGATACGTGATCAACGTTCTGTTGCCTTTCTTGAAGCGCTGCGAATCGCAGCTGGGTCAGCCCGTCTCGCGCGCAAGCGTCGCCCGGAACGAGCTGGTGGTTCTGAAGGCCACGGGCGAGGCGGACTTTCAAAACTTCTATGACTTCGTCTCCGCCACGCAGCGGATCAGGTTGCGCATGGACTCCTTCAAGATTCTCCGCGGCTATCACTACAAGGACCACTTCTATATTCGCCGCTTGCTGCACGACGGACCGCCCGTGGCTCGCGTCCTCGATGTCGGTTGCTGCGGAACCGTCTACCCGGACCTTTTCGATCTGGGTCGCGTCGAGTACGTCGGGGTGGACATCTCGCAGATTTCCCTCGACCGCATGGCCGAAATCTACCGGGGCAAACCCATCCGCTGGGTCAAGGACGACGCGACCACGTTGGGCGCGGTGGAAAACGGGGCCTTCGACCTGATCCTCGCCACGCAAGTCCTCGAGCACCTGCCCGATCCCGAAACCGCCCTCGCCAACATGGTGAGCAAACTGAAGATTCGCGGGCGGCTCATGATCGGCACCGAGAGCGCTTTGCGCGGCGGGGGCGCCGGACGATTGCAGCGCCTGCTTGCGAGCGCCTCGTTGCTTTTGGGCAGCTACTATCTTGTCCGTAGCATGTTCCCCTACGCCTTTCCCCACCGGCAGGTGGATTCGTACATTGATCTCGAGGGGAACTATAGAACCATCGCCGTGCCCCATTTCCATTTCCATCCCCTCTTCTTCGAGCGGGTGCTGCGCGAACAAAACTTGCCGGCGCGGGTTTCCTTCCTGCGCGTCTCGGGGTTGATCAGTCTCTACAGGCTGGGCCCCGCCTGGCATTTCCGCGCCCAGGAACTCAAAGCGATGCTCCCGATCTTGCGCTACATCGGCAGCCAGATTTTCGTGGCCATCGAAAGAACCGCTGGCGATCCGGGCCGCTGATGGGAGGCGGCGAATCCAACCTTGACAACTCCGCCCTCACCGACCTTAATAAAACATTGCGTTGCGACGCGAGAAGCAACAGACAGATTGATCCATGATACCGGCATCCAGCCCCCAGCCTGACAACACTTCATCCCTACAGTCCACCCATCGCCTCACGACTCGGTTGGTCGCCGTTCTGGTCTTCTTCTTCGCCCTGTTTGTTTTCACCTATCACACCAACGTCGAATTCCAGGGCAACGACGACTATCTCCATTCGTGCGAAGCGACCTTCTGCTCGCGGATGCAGCTGTTCCCGGCCAGTTTCAGCAGGCCCGATTTGGCGCGGTTTGCCAGAACCACCATCCGGCCGTTCATTCATGCGCCCCACAACCTGATGCCGGCCCTCGCCTTTGGGTTTCTCTATCGAATCCTGGACGCGCTCGGGGTGCCTTTCTCGGTCGCGCTCATTCATTTTCCCGTCGCCCTGATGAGCGCGATCTGCTGTGCGGTGTTTTTCCTCCTGCTGCGAAAACTCGGGTTCGACTTGCTCACGGCAATCTTGGGGACACTCATTCTGATCATCGCGCCCATCTTCTCCATGAACAGCCGCGGAATCGCGACGCGTTTCCTGGCCGTTCTGCCGTTCAGCCAAGTCCTCGCACTTTACGCTTTGCAGAATCTCTCCGATCGCAAATCCACGCGGGTGTGGGCCGCGCTTGCCTTGCTCAATGCTGCCTTGTCGGACGTTCTGTTCTTTCTCACCGTCCCCGCCTTTCTGGTCGCCTACGGGTTGCGGAAAACGTCCGTCGGGGAGTTTCTGCGCTCGCCGCGCGCCTCACTGGCGGCTGCCTGGGAAAACGCAAAGCCGTTGCGCAACAAGCTCATCCTTCTTCCTCTGGCCTGTGTGCTCGTGTGGTGGGTGGCGCTCACAATCGCCGCGATCGTCGCCGCGCACTTCGGCGTTTGGCATCCCGAGACGCCTCTCTATCGCCTCGGGAGCCACACCGCTCACACCGGCTCTATGCTCTTTCAGCATCCCGCGGCACGGCACAACTACGCATCGGTTCTCGCCGGCGAAGCGTTTCTTTATATCTTTTTGGCCGCGCTGGCCGTCTACTGCTTCTTCGTCAAAGATAGGATCACCGGCTTTGCCTGGTCATTTGCAGTCGTCGCGGGCCTGGGCTACGGAACCCTCTGGTATGTCCTCTGCCGCGACGATTGGGGTGTGAGACACTACTACCAAATATATGTACTCGTTCCGCTTCTGCTCATTCTATTACATGTATTTCGCGCCATCGCGCAGCAATATCCGAAATCGAAATATATCTTACGCGTCGGGCTGTGTATCATTCTGCTTTTCGCGGGACTGGGAAATCTAAGCTATATTTGGAACATCCCTCTCGCCATTCATTGCCCCGCCTATAACGAGTGGACGCACGGCGCGAATTATCCTAACACCGGCACGAAGGCCGTGGGCTACCTGGTGCGCCGGATATGCGAAACCGCGTGCAACCAGCACCAGCTCCAATCCATTCGGTTTTATCCTAAGCCTCGCAGTACCTCGCTCGAGGTCTTTTCCGGCCTGATGTTTGACGGGCGATGGTATGAAGAGCGGTGCGGCGTGAAACCCAGGGTGACGATTGAGGAAATGGATGATCCGGCGAAGGTCCTCCCGTTGGCGGGCGAAGAAATCCCGGCCCTCTGCGTGCTGCTGGATTTGCGGCCGAGCACAAGCAGCGCGTCTCTGTCGAGCAAGGATTATGTGCGATACAATGTCCTGTCCGATGGCGTCCTGATGGCTTCGCTGTTCGTTCTCCCGCCCAATTCTGGCCGTCCGGACGATTTGAAGCCGGGCGATTATACACTTGACTCACTGGACCAGCGATTCGATGCAACGTATCGGCGGTTCGTGGATTATTTTCCGTATCCGTAGTCTGCGCCCCACCCGGAAAGCAATGAGATCGCCCGCGCCGTTGTCGTCTAGCCCAACTTCAACACTGAAGGACTTTTTTTGGCCGCTTTTTCGTGGGGCGGGAAAGGTAAGTGGCGGAGTGTCAATAGGTTTTGATTGGGGGACGGCGCACCATGAAAAGCCCCCTGGCCGAGCGGCCCATCTTCCACCATCTCGAACATCGCGCCGACACGCACATCTTCCTGTGCGTTCTGGCCTATCATCTTGTCGTGGCCATCGAAAAGACACTGCGCGACGGGGGCCTTTGGACCTCGTGGGCCACGGTGCGCCAGACCCTTCGCAAGCACCAGGTCGGCACCATCGTGCTGCCGGCGCAAAACGGCTGGACCCTTCGCATTCGCCGCGACGCCCGGCCCAACCCCCACGTGGCCGACCTCTACGACCGCCTCGGCGTGCCGCGCCGCATCCTCGCCCCCGTCAAAACCTGGGCCCGGGAGGCCCACACCCATAGTGACTGAAAACCAACCCCAGCCCCCAAAAACACTGGCAATTCAGCCACCCCATGTCGAAGTTGGGTTAGGGC
>Ga0315282_10006822_pt1 | contig 18971 bp, 13 predicted proteins | sample YL17G07_20_MG_FD_203693 | JGI IMG/M metagenome (GOLD analysis project Ga0315282, IMG submission 203693) | Sediment microbial communities from Yellowstone Lake, YNP, Wyoming, USA - YL17G07_20 | ecosystem: Environmental > Aquatic > Freshwater > Lake > Sediment | place: USA: Wyoming | collected...
CGGTGTACCTCAAGGTCAAGGGCGTGTCGATCGAGTCGGTCCTCAGCCTGACGCTGGGCGCGGACCTCGGCTACAAGGTCGAGCCGGGCTACGTCCGCATCACCACGAGGGACAAGTTGCAGCAGAATCTGCCGGTGGTGACATACCCGGTGGAGGATCTGTTGATCCAGATTCCGGACTTCGGGGAGGGCGTGGAGCCTTCTCGCCCCTCGCGGCCGGCCCCGGCCGAATCGACGGAGATGCGCGCGGCCCGCGAGAGCATCGAGAAGGCGCGGCAAGTTGTGCGGGCCAAATCCAAGGAACTCGATAAGGTCAAGATCAACGTGGGGGACCTCACCCTCGGCACGGAAGGCGACAGGCGGCTGGCCGAGTTCGTCGCGAACAACTACTCCTGGGCTTTCGGGCCGACCGGTTACGGAGCCCGCGAGAGGGCCGAATTCAGCAACACGCAATACTTCAGCAACTTACTCCAAGTGGGCGGCAGGGGCGGCGGCCAGGTCGTCACCGTCGAGAGCGGGAACCTCTTCGTGCCTAACGATCCCCGCGCGATCCGGCAGGTGGAGCAACTCATCGAGCGCCTGCGCGTGAACATGGGCCAGCGCGTGCCGGTCGGATCGCGGAACATCCTCGTCACGGACCGTGCCGCCAGGGCCGCCGGCATCAAGTGGCAGGAGGGGGCCAACGGCGTCACGTACGGCCTCGCCAACGAGGGGCAACTGCTGGCGCTGCTGGACCTGGAGCAGAGGGCCGCCAACACCGTCGGCGTAGCGCCGCCGGCCGCCGAGGTTCGCCAGGAGACAATCGTGGGCACCGAGGCGATCGTGGCCAACGGCGGGACGCTCGACATCGCCCATGTCGCTGACGAGGCCAACACGCTTTCCTATAATGGCAACACGCTCAAGGTGGCCCACGACGACTACCTTGTCATCTCGAACGGCGGGTACCTGACGGCGATCAAGACCGGCCGCATGCAGCACTGGACCGCCGAGGTTGAGCCGGTGCAGTTCCCCGGCGTGCCGGCGGCGGTGGTGGTCCCGGCGGTCGGCTACACGGTCAAGTTCGAAAAAACGCTCCTGGATCCGAGCGATGCCCTGGAACTGGTGACGGACTACACTTGGGAAGGAGAAAAGCGATGAAACTGACCGGTTGGATGGCGTCGGCCCTTGCGGCCGTCGCCCTGGTGGCCGCGCCGGCGGCGGCCGAGCAGAAAGCCCCCGCCGCAGCCGACGAAGCCAAGGTGATCCTCCCCTGGGAGACCTTCAAGAAGATCACCGGCTACGATGAGGCCAAGCCCGAGCAAGCGGGCATGTTCACGCTCTCGTGGGACGAGGTCCAGACGCTCTTGGGCATCAAGATCGAGAACGTGGGGCAGGGCACTAAGATCCGCATCCCGTGGCAGGAGTTCAAGGCGCTGCTCCTTTGGAGCATCAACCAGAAGAAGCCGCAGGTGCCCGCGCCGCCGGCCGACTTCGCCGTCACCGGGGCCGAGTACGTCGGCGAACTCTCGAAAGACGGGGCGGTCTTCAACGCCACCTTCAAGATCAGCATCCTGAAAGAGAACACGTGGAAAACGATTCCCCTGCTTCCCGCCACGGTGGCCATCCAGGAGATCAAGGTGCCGCAGGGGGCCTACATCCGCCAGGCCAACAACTTCTATGAACTCCTGACGGCCGCGCCCCCGGGCGATATCACCGTCACCGCCACGTTCGCCGTCGCCGTGACGGAGCAGGCGGGCTCGAACACGCTCAGGTTCGATCGCGCCCCCAGCGGCACGTGCCTGGTGGACCTGAAGGTGGCCCAGACGGGCGTGGACATCGCGGTCACGGGCGCCCAGTCGGTGGTCAAGAAGGAGGCCGCCGGGGCAACGCGCGTGCTGGCGGCCCTGCCGGCTGCGGCGCCGGTGCAACTGTCGTGGGAGCGGGCCATTCCCGAGGCCGAAAAGGTGCCCCCGAAACTCTACGCCGAGACCCAGACCCTCGTGGCCGTCGGCGACGGCATCCTCATCGGCCGCGAGAAGATCAAATACAACATCCTTCACACCGGCGTGCGGGTCCTGAAACTCAAACTCCCCAAGAACGTGAGCATCCTGGAGGTCAAGGGCGAGAAGGTCCGCGACTGGCGCGTCGGGCAGGACGAACTGACCGTGGCCCTCGCCAGCGAGGTCATCGGCGACTTCCTCCTGAACGTTACCTACGAGCAGCAGACGGCCGCAGAGCAGGCGGCCGGGGCGCTGCCGGTCCTGCGGGCCGGCGACGTCGTCCGCGAAAAAGGGCACATCGGCGTCGTCGCGCTTGCGAACGTCGAACTCTCGGCCCCGCAACTCAAAGGCGCCACCGCCATCGACGTCAGGGAACTCCCGCCCGAACTCCTGTCGATGACCGGCCAGCCCATCCTCCTGGCGTATCGCTACGTGGCCGACACATTCGACATCCCGCTGGTCATCAAGAAGCACACCGACGTGAGCGTCCTGGTCACGATCATCGACTCGGGCGTCATCACGACCATGCAGACGATGGACGGGCGGCGGATCACGAAGGTCGTCTACAACGTCCGGAACAACCGGCAGCAGTTCCTGCGCCTGGCGATGCCCGAGGGGGCCGACATCTGGTCGGCCAGCGTCAGCGGCAAGTCCATCCGCCCCGCCAAGGATGAGCAGACCCGCATCCTGATTCCGCTGGTCCGCTCCGAAGGGGCCGCCAGCGGCCTGGCCGCCTTCCCGGTGGAACTGGTCTACGTTGAGAAGGGCGAGGAAGCCGCCAAGCCCGCCAAGGCCGACGAGGCCGCCAAGAAACCGGAGGCGGCCAAGAAGCCGCCGGAGGCCGCCGGAAAGCCCGCCCCAGCCGGCACACTCCACATCGTCCTGCCGCGATCCAGCGAACCCGTCACGCACCTGATGGTCAACCTGTATCTGCCGAAGGAAGGCAAGTACACCAAGGCGTGGTCTAGCGAACCTGCTATCGAGGGGCCGCTGACGGTGGTCAAGGAGTTCCGCCGACTCGTCGGGACGCTCGGCGAGCCCGCCGTGCAGGCGGAGGAGCACGCCCAGGCGCTCCAGCAGGCGGCCCAGGCCCAAAGCGACGCCGCCACGGCCGCCGCCGGGGCGACCCCCATCCGCGTCAACCTGCCGATCGACGGCCAGCCGTTCCGCCTCGAGAAGATCCTTGTGCTCGATGAACCGCTTTTCATCGACGTGCACTATAGCGGCTGGGAAAGGAAGTAGAAACGCATTGAGGATTGCGGATCGAGCGGCAACGGCAACAGGCAACGTCAGAGGCCGGCGCCAATCACAATTTGGCCCTCCAACTTGGTGGGTACTTCGATTCAGGGGCCGGCCCACCGGGGGGAAAAGGCCCCCGCAGCAGCAAAAAACCTCGTAAAAGCGTTTGCTTTTTCGGGGAAATTGTGTATAAAGTAAGTAGTGAACCTTGCCGGTTTGGGAAGGGGTTGGACTGGCAGGCATAATCCGGGTTGTGATTCCAGGGCGATCTCGGAGGGGAGATAGCCCCCAGGTCGCCCTCTTTGTCAGGACGTGCCATGGGGGCCGGCAGGGGGATGATGCCGGTGACACGGCACGCCGTAGTGCAGGGAACGGGCGAACCGTAGGGGGTTCGCCGATACCGGTCAGCCGGTATCCAGGGCAAGGAGCGAGATCATGTCTTCAAGAACGTGGTTGTTCGCCACGCTGGTGGGCCTGATGCTGGTGGTGCCGGCGGTGCCGGCCCTGGGTGATGCCTTCGTTACGGGGACTATCCTCGGCCGCATCTACGACCCCAGTTATGGAACGGACGTGTTCCCGAATGCGAACCCCGCTCCCTTCCTGCCCGTCCTGGGCGTGCAGGAGAATGACATCGTGGAGTTCATAGTCCTGGCCAAAATGGCGGATGTGGGAACGACCAACACGGACCTCTACGGCCAGGCCACCACGATTACCAGCCTCGTGCCGAGTACGGACCCCAATCATCCGAACGGCATCCACTCGCTCAAGTTCAACTTGTATCAAGTGGTGGACGCGCCGATCCAGACAACAATGGAGGAGTGGGGGCTGAACGTTGATCCGTCGGGGCCTTGGACCGGCACAGGCACCGCTGTGGGCACGCTGCTGGCGCGGGGGGCGACCGGAAAGGACGACCTCGTGAATGTCGCGGCCATGGGGCTGCCGGGCGGGTTCGTCGGCGTGCCGAACCTTCTGCCTGTCTACGTGGGCGTTGGGTGGGCCGATGTCAATCCGGGGAGTATCGCGGGCCACAACGTCCGCGCCAAGATCGAGGGAAGTTACGAGTTGCCCGTGCCCATCGGGGATGGAACCAATCCGCATGAGATCGCGGTGGGCGTCGCCGTCAACGGCGACACGCAACTCGTCGGCGTCGCGGGCCAAGAGGATCCCATGCTGAGGTTCGAGGGGCTGACCCTGTACGACGAGTTCCTCAACAATGTCAGGGCCAAAGTGGGTGCGGATGCCGGCGGGGGCGTCTACACCGCCGACTACACAAAGGGCGGCTACCAACTCTCAGGCTCGGCCAGTTACAACGATTTGGCCAAGAATGTGTCCTATTCGTGGGACCTGGACGGCGACGGGCAGTACGACGATGCTTTCGGCGCCGACCCGGAAATCCCTGCCGCCGCGCTTCTGGCTATGGGTGAGGCGGGGCACACGATTTCTCTGAAAGTCGAGGCCGACGGACTGGTAGGCACCGACAGCGCGACGCTCAACATTACGCCGGAGCCGGCCACCCTGGCCCTCCTGGCGATGGGCCTGATCGGGTTTGCCCTGCGGGGCCGCCGTTCACGCTAACAGATCCGGAGTCAGTTCCACAACACCGGATCGCGCCGCTTGCACGGTGGCCGGCAAAATGCCCTTGGCTGGCCTTGCGGATCGGTTACGGACCGATCATCTCAACAAAACCCAACGGACGGTTCTGTTGAGTCAATAGGCCCGACTCGCGTTTTTCCGAACCGGCGTCAAGTCACCCGCCTGACCGCGGCCCTGCGCCTCGCCGGCAAAACCTCTTGCGTGTTCCACCGCCCGGGACTATCGTTTACCTTGAAGCCGCGGCCTGCCACGGCCGGCGTGGAAAGGAAGTAGAAACGCATTGAGGATTGCGGATTGAGCGGCAACGGCAACAGGCAAGGGCAGAGGCCGGCGCCAATGGCAATTTAGCGCGTAAGCCATTGTGACTTACAATGACTTACGATTTTCGGAGCGCCAAAATGCCCCTTTGGGGGCCAAAGTTATCCACAAAATGGCCTTGGCGGTGGCGCCACGGAAGGTCGGCCCTAGAAATGTTAAAATGGGCAAGCGCGAATTGGGGTGTTTTTTGGCAAAATCGAGAACCAAGTGGCACCCAAAGGGGGGTCAAAGGGGGGGCAAAAGGGGGGTTGTTACAAAAGTTCGGTCACGTAAGTCGCATTTCAGAAATGCGACTTATGAACGGCCACTGTGCGAGGGGTTGCCCGAACCGGTGATGCCGCAAGTCATCGGCGTGCCGTGTTTCACACGTGACCTGCGGCGGCGTAGCATGGACGCCCAGGGCGAGAGGGGATGACAGGCCGGTGCGCATCGACAAGGACCGCTTCCGCCTCCCACCCAGAAGGCATTTGCCTCGCCACGGTTTATGATGTATAGTTGCCGTTGCGGGAGGCGCGGGGTTAGGCCCCTCGCGGGGGATGAGTGATGTTGCGCGGGCTCAGCAATGGCAACCTGCGCGTGTTCGGCGGGCGATTTCCGGGGTAGAAGCGGAGGTCGCCCTTTTTCTTTGGCAACTCAGATGGCACGGAAAGGGGCCGGACGATGGTTACCATGAGATGCGCGGCAAGGGCAGCGGTCGTGGCCGCGGTGGTTCTTGGGGTTCACTGTCCAGCGGCGCTGGCAGAAGTGCGATACACCCTCACCGACCTGGGGACGCTGGGCGGGTCGGGGAGTTATGCCTTTGGGATTAACAACCTCGGGCAGGTCGTCGGGGCATCCTCGCTAAGTGGCGGCAATGATTGCCACGCCTTCCTCTACACACCCGGCTCGGGGATGAAGGACCTGGGGACCTTCGGCTGGACAAATAGTTGGGGTTATGGCATTATCAACGCCGGGCAGATCATCGGGGATCATTCGACGACCTCCGATTATTACCACTCCTTCCTCTACACGCCCGGCTCAGCGGCGACGGACTTGGGGACACTCGGCGGAACGGATGAGATGGCCCGTGGCATCAACGACCTCGGGCAGGTCGTCGGGACGGCTAGGACGGCTGGCACGGCTGGCGGCGGTTTTCACGCCTTCATCTACAGCGGCGCGGCCATGACTGACCTCAACGGCATCATCGACCCGGATTCCGGCTGGCTGTTGACAAACGCCGATGCGATCAACGACAAGGGCCAGATTGTGGGTTACGGTGTGGACCCGTTGGGCCATCAAGAAGCCTTCTTACTGACGCCGATCCCTGAGCCGGGTACAATCGCGCTGCTGGCCCTGGGCGGTGCGGCGCTCGTCCGTCGCCGGCGGGTTGCGCCGCGGACGGACAGGCCGTAGGGCAAACAGACTGCCGACGCCGAAGATCGAGGACGGCAACGCGGGCCTCTGAACCACGGCGTTCTCCCTCAACATGGCGTCGCCATCTTTCGCCCCAACGGGGCGGCGGATTGTAGCCACGGGTGGAGCGGCGGGGCCGCTCCGCGGCCCGACGCGGAACCCGTGGAAAGCAAGGAGGCACGCATGGCTGGCGTCTGGCTGGTGACGGGGGGCGCGGGGTTCATCGGGTCGAACCTGGCGCGGGCAATCCTGGCGCGCGGCCGGCGGGTGCGAGTCCTCGACAACTTCCTGACCGGCTTCCGCGAGAACCTCCAGGAGATCCTGGCCGACATCGAGTTCGTCGAGGGCGACATCCGCGACGGCGCCGCCTGCCGCAAGGCGTGCGCGGGGGCCGAGGTCGTGTTCCACCAGGCCGCCGTGCCCAGCGTGCCGCGAAGCATGGAGGACCCGCAGACCAGTTTCGACGTGAACGTGGCGGGGACGCACAACATGCTGATGGCCGCCCGGGCTGCCGGGGCAGCGCGGTTCATCTGCGCCGCCAGTTCGAGCGCCTACGGGGCCGACCCGGAACTGCCGAAGCGCGAGACGATGGCCGTGACCCCGATCAGCCCGTACGCGGCGGCGAAGGCCGCCGATGAACTGTTCGCGGCCACGTTCTGGCGGGCGTTCGGCCTGTCGACGATCAGCCTGAGATATTTCAATGTTTTCGGCCCACGGCAGGACCCCACGAACCAGTACGCCGGCGTCATTGCTGCGTTCGCGTCGCGGATGCTGCGGGGCCGGCGGCCCGTCATCTACGGCGACGGCACCCAGTCTCGCGATTTCACGTACGTCGAGAACGTGGTGCAGGCAAACCTCCTGGCCGCCGAGGCGCCCGAGGTCCACGGCGAAATCGTCAACGTCGGGTGCGGCGAGGCGGTGAACCTGAACGACATGGTCGGCGCCTTCAACGCGGTCCTGGGCACGTCGCTGGCGGCCGTTTACGAGCCGCCGCGCCCCGGCGACGTCAAGGACTCGCTGGCCGACATTTCCGCGGCCGCCCGCCTCCTGGGCTACAAGCCGCAGGTCCGGTTTGCCGAGGGGCTGCGACAGACGATCGACTGGTACCGCTGGGCGATCGAGACGGGGTACGGCGGCTGGGCGGAAAGCACGTAGCCTGGGTCCTACGGGTCCACGCGTTCATCGTGCACCGTCGGTCACCCGCGTGGGTGCGGATCACCCACCCTACACCTGAATGCTTCACGGCGCGGGCGGCGCGGGCAGAGGAGGCGGCTTGGCCTCCAGCAGCGCGTCCCGCGCAACCCGCAGGATGGTCGACGGGTACTCCACGGTGCGTATCGGGTTCAGGTAGACCCATTGCCCTGGCTGGGCCTGGCCGCGAGGCAACCGGACGCTGGGCGGCGCCCCGAGGTCCTGCCATCCCTGGGGTGTGCGGCACTCGAAGATTTTCCGCGGCTGCCCCGCCGGCTCGACGAGCCAGGCGGTGGCCGTCGCCTCGGCCAGGCCAAGGAGGCCGCGCTGCTCATCGAGACCCTGGGCGTAGAAGCACGCCGACGGCAGATCGGCCAGCACCTCGACGCGGCCGTCCTGGCGCGTCCACCGCATGAGATGATTCTGGCCGGTGTCGGTTGCCCACAGAACGTCGACGGGGCGCAGCAGGAAGGCGCACGCCCGGTAGTGCTGGTCGCCCTGGGCAATCCAGGTGAAGGTCGAGCCGCGGTCGGTAGAGTAGCCTATGCGACACTCCGGGCCGTTGTCGCCGGACGCCAGCCAGAGTCGCTTTCCGTAGGGGTCCCACTGGACGGCGTGGATGTGGCGGACCTCGCCGGGGGCGAACTCGCAGGCTACCGTCCACGAGAGGCCCGCGTCATCGCTCCGATAGAGGCGGACCGGGCCTCTCTCGTCGTTGCGCCAGTATTCGCCGTAATAGACGGCGCCGGCCTCATCGCGGGCGATGCCGAGGGCCATCACGCCCCGGCCGATGCCGCGCCCGTAATGGCGCAAGGCGTGAACTCGCTGACTCGCCCCGGTCTTCAGGTCCACCCGGTACACGCAGCCGCCGGCGAAGGCCACAGCAAGGTCCGGCGTGAGCGGCAGGACCTCGGTGAGGTCGTAGCGGCCGGTCCACTGGCGGACGGTGCGGAAGCAGCCTGCGGCAGGTTCTAGGCCGGAGCACGGGAGCGTCGCCACCTTGATGAAAGGGCCGCCCGCTCGGCCCCGGTAGATGGTGTAACCGCGCGTGGCCCAGACCTCGTCGCCGAGTTGGTGCTGTACGACAAGGTCGTCGGCCCGCCATCCGGCCATCCCGGCGACCTGCGTGGCCTGCCACTGGATTTCGCCCGGGGTCCAGACCTCCCACGCCGCCAGCCCCACGCCGATGGCCAGCACAACGGCAGCAACACCCAGAAGGATTCGCTTTCGGCGCGACAAGGTTTCTACTCCCCTGCCATGCGTCATTGCCGCGCGGCAGGTCGGGAGGCCCGCCGCGCACATGGCCCTGCAACGCGTCTTGCTCCTTCTCGTGGCGCTGGTTGATATCGACAAGACCGCGAAAGCGGAGACAACGTTTCCGTTTGGCAGGTCCTCACGGGCCGGAATCATTATAGGCGAGATTGCCGAGGTGACAAGCGGCGGCGGCCGCCGCCCGGCGGAGTTGAAAACGTGCGGCCCGCGCCCTATGATCATCTGCCAGGCACGGTCGGCGGGCCGTCGCGGCGCCGCAGGCGCACCGTCCCAGTTATGGATACAGCCCCTCTGCCCGGCTTGCCGACTTAAGTATTGCCCTGACGCCGGGTACGACCGGGAGCAGCGATGGCGGCGGACCCCGTGACCCAGTTCGAGCAGACCTTTGCCCAGTGGTTGGGCGCCGAGCGGGCCTTCGCCTTCTGGAAAGGCCGCGTGGCGCTCTACGCCATCCTCAAGGCGCTCGGCATCGGCGAAGGCGACGAGGTCATCCTGCCCGGCTATACCTGCGTGGTGGTGGCCAACCCGGTCAAGTTCCTGCGGGCCAGGCCCGTGTACGTCGACATCGAGCCGGACACGTACAACATCGACCCGTCCCTGGTCGGGGCGAAAATCGCGCCACGCACCCGCGCGATCATCGCCCAGCACACGTACGGGTACCCGGCCCGGATGGACGCCATCCTCGACGTGGCGAAGCGCCGGGGCCTGCCGGTCATTGAGGACGCGTGCCTGGCCGTCGGCTCGGCGCTGCGGGGCAAGAAGGCGGGCACCTTCGGCCTGGCGGCCTACTGGTCGTTCCAGTGGAACAAGACGTTCACGACGGGCATCGGCGGCCTGGTGACGACCAGCGACCGCGAGTTGGCGGCGAAGATCGAGAACCTGCGGGCCGCCGAGGTCTGCCGTCCCGGCTCGCGCGAGGCCCTGATGCTCGCGGCCCAGCGGATGGTCCATCGAGCCGTAGTGTTCCCGAAGACGATCCTGACGATCCAGGCCGTCTTCCGCTGGATGACGGCCCACGGGATGGTCGTCGGCAGTTCGAGCCGGGCGGAATATGAACTGGTGGCGGAACCGGACTTCTTCAAGGGGATGAGCGCAGGCCAGGCGCGGGCCGCCGTGCGCCAGATGCACCGGCTCGGGGCCAACCTGGCGCACCGGCGGCAGATGGCCGACCTCTATCACCGCCTGCTACGCGAGCGAGGCTGGCCGATGCCGTCGATCCCCGGCGACCTGGACCCCGTGCTGGTCCGCTATCCGGTCCGCGTGGCCGATAAGCCGAAGGCGCTGGCCCTGGCCGCGAAGCGCCGCGTCGAACTGGGCGACTGGTTCCACTCCCCGCTGCACCAGGCGGTCCTGCCGCTTGAGATGTACGACTACCGCGCCGGCATGTGTCCGGAGGCGGAAAAGGCGGCACGCGAGGTCGTCAATCTTCCGACTCATCCGCGGGCGGGCGAGCGGCACGCCCTCCGGGCCGTGGAACTCCTGAGCGAGATCGGGCCGGCCCCATGAGCCAGACGCCCCCCAGCCCGCCGAGCACTCGAATGCTCCACGCCATCAGCGTCGACGTGGAGGACTGGTTCCAGTCCACGATCGACGCCCGGGCCGCACTTTCGGACCGCTTCGAGCGCAGCACGGCCAAGGTGCTCGAGGCGTTCGCGGCCGCCGGCGTGCGCGGGACGTTCTTCGTCCTCGGCCTGGCGGCCGAGAAGGCGCCCCACGTGGTCAGGCAGATCGCCGAGGCCGGGCACGAGATCCAGAGCCACGGCTACGCGCACCGGTTGAACTACGACCTGGCGCCAGCCGACTTCCGCGAGGACGTTGTCCGGGCCAGGAAACTTCTCGAGGACCTCGCGGGGCGGGAGGTTTTCGGCTACCGGGCCCCCTTCTTCACGATCGACGAACGGAACCTGTGGGTCCTGGAGATCCTGGCTGAAACGGGTCACCGCTATGATTCGTCGATCTTCCCTCTGAAGACGTCTCGCTACGGAATCGACGGCTATCCGCCCGAGCCGCAGATCGTGACCACCCCGTTGGGGCGGCGCCTGGTCGAGGCGCCGGTCGCCTGCTTCGACTGGCTGGGGAAACGCCGACCGGTGGGCGGCGGAGGCTATTTCCGGCTCTGGCCGTACTGGGTGATCCGCAAGGCCTGGCGCCAACTCGAATCCGTCGGGCGACCCGGCGTCGTGTACTTCCATCCCTACGAATACGATGTTCTGGACATGAGTGCGTACCGGGTCCGTGTCGGCCTGGCGCAGCGGATACACCAGGGCCTGGGACGCCGGGGGTTTCCGGGCAAGATCGACCGGCTTCTGCGGGACTTTCGTTTCGGCCCCATGGAGGAGGTCCTGGCGCCGCTCTTGAGGGAACTGGCGTGAAGATCGCCATTCTGACTGCCGATGAGCCGCTGTACCTGCCGGCGTTCTTCGACCGGTTTCTGGTCCGGCGGGCCGCCGAGGTGGTCGGCATCTTCGCGTGCGAGCCGATCTACAAGCGCCAGACCAAGATCTCCATGCTCAGGCGCTACATGAGAACCTTCGGCCTCTGGAACACGCTGGGTCTCGCCTGGCGCGTGGCGGCAGCCAAGGTCAAGGACCGGTTGCGGATCGGCTATGCGAGACGCCGATTCTACTCGGTGGCTGCGGCGGCACAGTATTACCACGTTCCCGTGGGGTATCCGAGAGACGTCAACGCGCCGGAGTTCCTCGACCAACTGCGCTGTCTTGGCGTCGACGTGATCCTGTCGGTGTCGTGCCCGCAGGTGTTCCGGGAGGACCTGATCCGCCTGCCGCCGCGCGGATGCCTTAACCTGCACGGGGCCGACCTGCCCAAGTACCGCGGCATCCTGCCGAGTTTCTGGATGCTCGCTCACGGCGAGACGCAGGCCGGCGTTACCATCTTCTTCATCAACGCCGGAATCGATACGGGCGACGTGGCAGGCAAGCGGGTCTTCCCCATCCTGCCCGACGACACGCTCGAGAGCCTCATCATCCGCTCCAAGCAGGAGGCCTGCGACCTGGCGCTCGAGGCGCTCGATCGGCTGGAGGCAGGAACAATCGGCCGCAAGCCTCTTCAGGGCGAAGGCAGTTACTTCGGCTTCCCGACGCGCGACGGGTACCGGGAGTTCCGCCGCCGCGGGCGGCGGCTGCGTTAGGTCGTCGACGGCCGGACCTTGCCCCGGCGGGCCAGGTCCAGCAGGAGTCGGGAGGCGTCCTGGGCAATCTTGTCGCGGTCGTAGTGCTTGATGACCTCCAGGGCCCGGCGGCAGAGGCGCTCGCCGAGGGCCGGATCGTCATGAAGCCGGCGGATCGCCTCGGCGAGGGCCTTGCCGTCCAGCGGCGGCACCACCAAGGCAAAGTCGCCGCTGCGGACGAAATCGACCACCTCGCCCTCGGCGGCCACGATCGCCGGCACGCCCGACGCCATCGCCTCGTAGATCTTCACCGGCTTGGTGGGCAGGGCGCACTTCAGCGGCACCAGGGCCACGTCGATGCTGGCCACGATGTCGGGCATCTTCGACTTGGGCTGCATCGGGATGAACAGGATGTTGTCGAGGCCCCGGGCCTTGGCCGCGGCCACAAGGTCGTCCTTGACCGGGCCGGTGCCGATGAGGGCAAACCGCACGTCCTTCAGGTCGCGCAGGTGCTCGGCCGCATCAATCACGATCTCGAGGCCCTGAAGTAGCCCGTGAAGCCCGCAGTAGCCGACCGTGAACGTGCCGTCCGGCACGCCCAGGTCGCGCAGGACCACCCGGTTCCGCCGGTCGGGGCGGAACCATTTCGTGTCGACCCCGTTGGTGATGACGGCCGCCGGCACGTGCGGGAACCGGTCGGTGATGTTGCGGATCAGGCCCTCGCTGGTGCCCGTCACCAGGTCCGAGTGCTCGTAGAGAAACTTCTCGAGGGCAAAGGCCATCCGCGTCAGAGGCGACGTGGCCGACAGGTATCCGCCCATGACCACCGTGCCGGGCCAGACGTCCGAGACGTTGAAGACGAGTCTGGCCCCTGCCGCCTTCGCCAGCACCAGGGCCGAAAGGCCCAGGAAGAGCGGCGGGCTCTCGACCATCAGGATGTCCTGCTGGCCGAGGTTCAACAGGCCCATGGCAGCGCTCGTGAAGACAAACGACAGGTAGCACAACAGGCGCGTCAGGAACCGGGCCGACTGCGTCGGGAAGATCGGCGCACGCAGGATGCGCAGCCCTTCGTGGCGCTCGACCATCCAGAGGCGGCCGCGGTACTCGTCATAGATGCGGCCGCGAGGATAGTTCGGCAGCGCCGTCAGCACCGTGACCTGGTGGCCGAGCCGGCGGAGGCGCACCGCCAACTCGAAGAGCCGCCCGGGGGGCGCACCGCTCTCGGGCCAGAAGTACTGCGTCAGGATCGCGATCCTCAAACGGTCGGTCATGTTCTCTTCTGAACGTTCGCAGGCGCCTGGCGTGCCCCTACGCCACCGCGGCGTCATCCACCAGCGAGGCCAGGAGCCGCTCGTACTTCGCGGCGAGGTCCCGCCGGTCGTAGTGCGTCTCGACGAAGCGGCGGCCGGAGCGGCCCATGGCTTCGCGCCGCTCGGGGTCCGCCTTCAGTTCGCGGATCCGCGCGGCGATCGCGTCGGGGTCCGTCGGCGGCGCGAAGACGCCGGCCCCAGCCTCTTCTACCAATCGGCGCGCGGCCCCGTCGATGCACACAAGAATCGGCCGGCCGCACGTCATGTAGTCGAACAGTTTGTTCGGGTAAACCGTGCGAAAGACCGGGCTGTCCTGGAGGATGGCCGTGCACACGTCGGCGGCGTTGATGTACTGGCCGATCTCGCCCTTCGGCACGCTGTCGACGAACCGCACGTTCGCCAGGCCCCGGCGTTCGGCCTCCTGGCGCAGCATGGGCTTCTCCATGCCGTCGCCCACCAGGAGGAAGGCCACGTCGGGGTCCCCGCGGAGGCGTTCGGCGGCATCGAGCAACTGGCCCAGCCGGTTCGCGACGCCGTGGGCTCCGACGTAGGTGACGACGAACTTGCCCTCCAGGCCCAGGTCGCGCCGGACGCGGTTCTCCTTCGGCCCCGGCGCCAGCAGGTCCAGGTCGGCCCCGTTCGGGATCATCGACAGGCGCCCGCGCGGCACCTTCTTGCGCGTGGCCAGGACCTGCTCGAACGCGGGCGTCAGGGCGTTGATGTGCCGCGCCCCGCGATACGCCAGCCACTCCATCGCGTATCCAGCGGCCTTCATCAGCCGCCCCCGCACGACGCCGGCGTCGATGGCCGACTCCGGCCACAGGTCCCGCACCTCGAAGACGTAGGGCACGCCCGCGAAGAATCGCAGGAGGATGGCCGTCAGGGCCACGGTCAGCGGCGGGCTGGTGGCAATGACGATGTCGGGCCGCGGCACGGCGGTCAGGCCGGCCCACAGGCTCGACACCGCGAAACTCAGGTACGCCCACGCCCGCCCGACGAACGAGACGTTGTACTGCTCTGACACGTGGCAGCGGATGACATGGACGCCTCCTGCCGCCGCCTCGCGGACCAGGAAGCGGCCGCGGTACTCGGGGGCCTGGCGCCCGGTGGCGTAGTGGACCGTCCCGGCCAGGACCGTGACCTCGTGCCCGGCCTCGACCCAGTAGCGCGCGAACTGGTTGAACCGGCTGCCGCCAGGGTCCCGGGCGCCGAGAAAGTACTGATGGATAATGAGGATGCGCAAGCGCCGTCTCCTCCTACGGGGTCCGGAGAACGTCCCGTTGGCCCGCGTCCACCGACGCCAGTGCCGGCAGCCGACATCGAACATGGGTTCTACTCAAGGCCATTCCTCCGACTTGCCGATGACAGCACAGGCGCGCCGGACAAGCCGTGATGATGCTCGCTTGCGAATGTGTTGTCCCGGAAGCGCGTCGGCGGGCCCCCTTGAGCGCCGCGTTAGCGCTTTGACTAGCTTGCCCGTGCGTGCACATACTATCAGCGGATTGGAGATCCGTCGCGTGGAACAATCAGGCCGGGAAAAAACCGGAGAACCCAAGAATGATGTGGCGTCGCTGATCGGCCCCTCGCCGGGTGGAACGCTGGGGGCATACGTGGCGTACATGAAGTCGGCCGCCCTGCCGGCGGCCTTAGGCGCGGGCGGCAAGTACGCCTGGGTCCGGCAGGAACGTGGCCTCCTCCAGCGCCTTCCTCTGGAAGAAGCATCGCCTCCCGATGCCGCCGAGGTGGACGCCATGCTCGACCTGAACGGCATCTGGCTCGTCAACTATCTGCTCCCGCCGGACGCGGTTCGCCGTGCCAACTGCTTCGACTACGTGGCTCGCGACCCCAGTTATGCCCTCGAGGGCCTTTCCGGCAACACCCGCAGCAAGATTCGTCGCGGGCTGCGCCGGTTCAGTATTCGACTGTGCACGTGGGCGGAACTGGCCGAAAGAGGATTCCCCGCCCACGCCGACACGGCCTCGCGTCACGGCTACCGGCTGCCGCCGCCTGACGATCTGAAGCCGTACATTGATCGCTGTCGCGGCCAGCCGTTCTTCGACATCTGGGGCGCCTGGCACGGCCAGGAACTCGCCGCCTGGATCACAGTCGTCAAGATCGACGACTGGGCGATCATCGACTTGGCTCGGTCCACCACGTCCGCGCTCTCGTCGTATCCGAACAACGCCTTGTTCTACGAAGCCCTTCGCCACCTTCTCCAAGTGGAGAAACGCCGCTACGTGACGTACGGCCTGAGCAGCCTCCAAGTCAGCGCCAGCGAACTCTCGTTGCACAAGTTCAAGAGGTCGATGGGGTTCGAGGCCGTGCCCCTGGAGCGGGTCTTCGCGGCAGGCCCGCTCCTTTCGGCCGCGTTGAACTGGCGGTTGTCGTCATGGATGCTTGAGAAGGTCACCCGCATGTTGCCCCAGTTCGCCCTCCTCCGTAAAGCCGCCGGCCTGTCGCGGCTGATGTCGGGGCGGGAAAAAGCCCCGCTGGACTGGGCCGACGCGCCGGAACTCGACGGAGGCTGACCTAATCTCCCACGGGCAGCCGCATCCGCGTGATGCGGGGGCCCCGGTCTACAGTTTTGCAGCCCATCCTCACGTAAAAAGCGATGGCGCGGGCATTGTCCGTCGACACGCTCAGCTCGATCTCGCCGCAGCCGGCCTCCCGACAGGCCTGACGGAAGGACGCCATGAGCGCCGCGGCCGCCCCTGTGCCCCGCCATTCCTCCAGGGCGCAGATGACCTGAAGCCGTGCACGTTCCCGTCCGCCGGGGGCGACGTCGTCTGTTTCCCCTTGGTCGCTTTGACGCCGGCCGAGTTTCCCTCTGACCCAATTCAGCAGCGCCGAGCGGACAACGCAATCAACGATACTCTTGCGCAGGATCGCCCCGAAGAAAGCCCTCCAGGCGCGGCGCAGAAACCGCGACCGGATATCCGCGCTGCCTCCTGCCACCACCCCCACAACCTGTCCAGTCTGTGGCTCGAGGGCGGCCAGGGCGATACCCCCGGTTCCATCCAAGTACGCTCTGTAGAAGGCTTCCACGAAGCCCAACCCCATGCGGCTCATGAACTGTTCCGGGAAACAGGCCAAGTGGCACCGGGCCATCCCATCGACGAGAGACGGGTCGGCCCGGACCACTCGGAACCCAGATGCGCTCCGTGATGGGTCGCTCACGGCCTCAGATCCCTCTATCGCCTGCGCTCACGGTAGGCCGATACGCACGAACTCCCCGGGTTCAAACGACTGGCCGCCAGCCTGAAGAACTTGGTCCCGAAATGACTCATCAAACCGAAGGAGCACCCGATAGTGTTCCTCCCCAACCCGAAGGGCCAGCGCCAGGGCCCGCTCGGGCCGAATGGCGGCGCCCTGCGGCGTTCTCGCCGCCAGTGCTTGCATGGCTATCGGTTCCGCTGGTTCCCCAGCACCTGATCCTATAGCCGTCGCCTGGACCGTCGGCAACTCGTCGGTCCAGCGATATGTAACGCAGGGTGCCGGCATCTTATCGCCGAAAGAGCGCGCCGTCCAGCCCTGGATCGGGTCCTCGCGGCCCACGACCACCTCGGTCACCAGGCCTTCGCGGACCATCGGCACGAGCCAGACCGTTCGGCCGCCCGCCGTCACGGCCCGGACGGCATCGTCCGCCTCGCCCACTGCGGCATCGGCGGCGAAGTGCCAGTGCTGGCCGAATGCATGGCGGCCCCGGCCCTCCAGGACGTCCACCACCAGCATGAACCGCCCGGGCACAATCACGACGCGGCGGCGATGCACAATGCCGCCCAGAAAGCGGTAACTGCGGTGGCGGCAGTCCATCACCACGATGCCGTCCGACAAGCGAGCGCCGCTCTCCATCCGATCCGGATGAAACAGAAACCGGAACGAGCGGTGGGCCAGGGCCTGGCTCTTGCCATCGACCGAGACGGTGTTGTGGGCGCGGGTGCTTCGGAAGTACGTCCGCCACTCCCAGGGGCCATTATACGTCCAGGTGCCGCCGTCGACCAGCAGGTTGCGTCCGCCGACCGCCAGGTCCACGTGGCCGAGGTCCGCCTCGCAGTGGCCAGTGAACGGGGCGCACTTGAGCATCAGGTAGTCGGCGCCCCGGTCCCACCCCGACCGCCACGTGTGGATGCCCCCCTCGGGGAAACTGATCGCCGTGGCCGCCGGGCGATGGGCCTCGATGCGGTCCCACGCCTCCAGGCCGGCGGGACCCAGGAGCCAGAGCACCTCCTGGCTGAGCCGTCCGGCCGTGAACTTGAAGTCGCTGCGGCCGAACAGGGCGGCGCCCGTCGCGAGCGTCGGCCGGTAATCTTCCGGCCCCTCGCTCGAGAGGAAGATGGCCTTAGCGTTGTCGATGTCGCCGTAGAGCGAAGTGGTTCCGTCTGGTTTAGTGACCGCCTGGACGACCTCGATCATCTTCTCCAGTCGCTCGGGGCCCCCCGGTGGCGGCGTCCCGCCGTTGGCCCGGTGCAGCAGGTCCGCCAGGACGTAGAAGTACAGGACGAAGCGGTGATAGGATATCGATGACTCGATGCTGGTGCCGTCGGCCCGCACCTGGCGCGGCAACTGGTCGAACAGGACCTTGAGGCCGAACTCGCGCCATGCGGCGGACTCATGGAACTCCGGGAAACAGTATCCGAGGAACACCAGGCCCAGCGCGTCGCCGAGGAGGTGATTCGTCGGCATGACGTGAAGCGAGTAGGCGATGTCGCGCCGCAGGTGCCGGCCTTTCGCCAGGAGCGACCGGTACATCTCCAACAGAAGGTCTGGGGCAATGGCGGCGCTGTCGAGGAAGAAGTTGAGCGACCACGCCCAACTGACCGCCCGCATCGCGTGTTCGAGGTTCGAGGCCCAGTTCACGCCGATCTCTACCGGATTCTGCTCGATCCACGACTTCAGTTGCCGGGCCCATTCGGCCGGGTACTTTTCCTGGCCCGTGTACCAGTAGGCGCGGCCGAGGTGAAGCCAGAACTGGTGCCGGTTGAGTTCCCAGGTGGTCTTGACATCGCCCGGGGCGGCGGGGCAGCGGATGTCGATGGCACTCCAGTGGCGCCGGGGCCACGACTTCTCCTTCTCCAGCAGGCGGTGCCAGTCGATCTCGCCGGGGAACTCGACGTGGCATCCCATCAGGTCGAACCGGTGGGCACAGACCGCATCGGCCAGTTCGATGCACCGGGCCCGGTCGGCGGCAAATCGGCCGTTCAGGATGGCCGCATACTCCTTCCGCCGCCGCCAGTCGAAAAAGAACGGCGTGCGGCGAGAGCGGAGGTGGTCGGCCAGCGCCTGCGGCCCGCTGAATCGGCCGCCCAGCGCGGCCAGCAACTCGGCGTCGGTCGGTGCCCCCGCGCGATAACGCCTCTTGTGCAGGCCAGTCCTGCGGCAGAACTCGTAGTAGACGCGGTAGAGGTTGGCTGCCGGCGGCAACGTCCGCATCTCGTGCCAGAGGGCCAGGGCGCGCGGACCGGAATATTCACTGAGCATGCGGCCCGCCTTTCCGGCTACGCCCGCTGGGGCGGCCCATCGAGCGCACCGGCGTACTCCGTGGCCAGGAGGA
>Ga0315282_10006823_pt1 | contig 18971 bp, 18 predicted proteins | sample YL17G07_20_MG_FD_203693 | JGI IMG/M metagenome (GOLD analysis project Ga0315282, IMG submission 203693) | Sediment microbial communities from Yellowstone Lake, YNP, Wyoming, USA - YL17G07_20 | ecosystem: Environmental > Aquatic > Freshwater > Lake > Sediment | place: USA: Wyoming | collected...
CTCTGGCTTCACGATGGCGGATTGCTCCACCAGGTGCAGAGTTCAGTTCTGAGGTGGCAGCTATGCCTTTTCTCAGGTCTGACTTTCACAGACTGGTCACTCATCAGCTTACCTCGGCGCACTCCCCGAATCCCCTCGGCCCGTGTCCGCCAGAGCCGCAAGCCGTGAGCATCAGACTGCCGTCCGCCCTCGACCTCAGCCTCAACCTTGACCTCAGCATCCGTCGGCCCGCCGCCCGGCGCGTGCTTGACTAATGGCGTTCTGAGCTTAACATTCTCCCGATGTTTCCACGGCACACTGGGGTTCTGCCTTGGCTGTGAACGCGGCGGCCAAGGCAGACAAGAGCCAGGAGCGTTTCTACGACGCCCTGAGGGAGCTGTTCGTCGGCGCGAAGGTTGAGGGGCAGACATCGTTCATCGTTGATTCGTACATCGTTCTTCGTTTGGGGAGCGAATGATGGCGACGTTCAAGTCCTTCGAAGAGATCGAAGCCTGGCAGCAAGCGCGGATTCTCGCAAAGCAGGTCTATGAGGCCTCGGGAAAAGGGACATTCGGACGCGACTTTGCCTTACGCGATCAGATTCGACGCGCCGCCGTGTCGGCACTATCGAACATCGCCGAAGGCTTTGGTCGGGGCGGTGTCCGGGAGTTCATTCAGTTCCTGACGGTCGCGCGCGGTTCGACCAGCGAAGTCGGCGCCCAGTTGTACGTTGCACTCGATCAGGGCCACTTGAGCGAAGAGAGATTCCGGCAACTGCAGGACCAGACCACTCGGACCGGGTCGGTGATCAGCGGACTCATTCGCTACCTGCAGTCTGCCAAGCTGCAAGGCAGCAAGTTCCGATGAACCAAGAACGAAGAACGATGGACGAAGAACGAGGTGAGTTCTTCTTCGACGCCTCGACGCTGGAGCACAAGCGGGCCAACGAGAAGCGTGACCTGGTCTACGAATTCACGAGCAAGCGCGAGGATGGCACACTGGCCTTCTCCACCGCCTACAAGGAAGGGAACAGGAAGACCAAGCTCGACGACATCATGCGCCAGTTGCACAAGCTCGGCGTCGAGGTGAAGGAAGAAGCGGTCGAGCGTGCGTTTCGGGTATTCGAGCGGCAGAGCGAGGTTGACTACTTCATCAACAAGAATGCCAAGGCCTTCCTGCGCGAGCAGTTTGACCTATGGTTGTATCAGTACGTGTTCTCCGGCGAGAGCGAATGGACCGAGCAGCGCATCAAGCAGTTGCAGGTCCTGAAAGACATCGCCCTCAAGGTCATAGACTTCATCAGCCAGTTCGAGGATGAACTGGTGCGCATCTGGAACAAGCCCAAGTTCGTGCTCAACTCCAACGAGCGTTTCTACGACGCCCAGAGGGATATGTTCGTCGGCGCGTCGGTTGCAGATGTCCGAGATTTCGCTACTCTATTTGCTGTGAGAACATGCTGAGGAGCGACCTGCCGTTCGGTAGCGAATTCTCTCCATCTCAGGTGGAGCTTACTGAGCTACTCGACATAGCAGTCCGGACGAAAGGCGACTGGAAGGCTCTGGAGAAGGCGATTCGCGTGCGTTACTTTGACTCGCATAAGGGCACGAACGACTACAACCGAGCTAAGCTTGCCAACAACACCAAACTCGGCATGATCGCCTACGGCATCTATGACCGTGCGACAAGCTCCCTGACTCCGTTCGGCCAGAAGCTAAACTCCCTGCGAGACGACGAGCGGGCGCTATACGCGGAGCTCGCGCGGCATATCCTCCTTGACCTGAACGGAATGGCACTTGTGCAATGCGTTCAGGACATCCAAGCCGCCGGTGAGGCAATCGACCTCGTGAAGCTCAGGGAATGGTTGGAAGAGCGGGGCGTCCACTTCCCAAGGGGCGGCAAGCATCCGAGCATGATGCGGCTCTGGCTCGAAAAGGCAGGCGTCTTTACCTCGGGCTGGCGGACAAATGAAGCACGCCTCGCCGAACTGATAGGCTTGTCGCAGAGCGACGTAGAAGCTCTGTCCTGCCTGACTCCCCAGCAGCGAGCGTTCGTGAAGGCTCTGGTAAACATGGGCGGTCCTGGTCCCTATGCCTCAAACGATGTCGAAAAGCTGGCCTCGGCGACCTACGGCGTGAAGTTCAATGAGAAGGGACTGCCCAAGGACGTGCTCTATCCACTGGAGAAGCTGGGCTATGTCCGTCTCGTGCGCGGCACCAAGGATGGCGGGCGAGGAGCCAAGCCCTTTGAAGTCTATTCTACGGACAAACTCGTACGCGACATCGTTGCGCCGCTTCTTGAGCAGATGGAGAAACAGACCGCCGCCGACCTCAGACCTCTATTGCGCAAACCCCTGCCTCAAGTTGTTACCGAGATGTCCTCACGGGACAAGCACGTCCGAGGTTTGGCGCTTGAGGCGTTCGCCTTCAAGCTCATGAGGCTGATAGACCTTAACTACGTCGCTACCAGGCTACGTGGCACCGCGACCGGTGGCGCGGAGGTCGACCTCATCTTTGAATCCGACCGTCTCGTCTTCTCCCGCTGGCAAGTCCAGTGCAAGAACACGGCCAGAGTGAACCTCGACGACGTGGCGAAGGAAGTTGGGCTCGTCCACATGCTGAAGAGCAACGTTATCGTCGTCGTCAGCACCGGCGATATCGGACCCGAGGCCAGGAAGTATGCCGGCACCGTAATGAAAGACTCGAATCTCTGCATCGTTATGGTCGACCGAGCAGACACCGAGCAGATCGTCGCGAATCCCAGCGCCATAGTCGACGTTCTCCACCGAGAAGCTCGCTCAGCCATGAGAATCAAGAAGCTGGAACTCTAGATGAATGCGGTCGAATCCGATCTGAGGCCAACTTTCGAGACAGACTTGGGTCGCATCTACCTCGGCGACTCGCTCAAGCTACTCAAGGAGAAGGTCGAAGACAAGTCCGTGGACCTAATCGTAACAAGTCCGCCGTTCGGCCTGGTGCGCAAGAAGGACTACGGGAACGTCGACGCGCGGCAGTATCTTGAGTGGTTCCGGCCGTTTGCCGCGCAATTCATGCGCGTCCTCAACGACAGCGGCAGTCTCGTTATCGACATCGGTGGGTCCTGGATACCCGGCCTGCCGACTCGCAGCCTCTATCACTACAAATTGCTGGTAATGCTCTGTGAGGAATACGGGTTCCATCTGGCGCAAGACTTCTTCTGGTGGAACCCGTGCAAACTGCCAACGCCTGCCGAATGGGTGACAGTCCGTCGCGTCCGAGTCAAGGATGCCGTGGACTGCGTCTGGTGGCTCTCGACGACCCCTTGGCCGAAAGCGAGCAACCGACGCGTACTCCAGCCCTATAGCGACAGCATGAAAGACCTTCTGCGTAACGGCTACAGAGCAATGCTCAGGCCTTCGGGGCACGACATAAGCGAGAAGTTCTCCAGGAACAACGGCGCGGCAATTCCGCCGAATCTAATAGCAGTCGCCAATACTGAGAGCAACAGCTACTACCTCAGGTACTGCAAAGAGCACGGGCTGAAGCCGAACCCGGCAAGGTTTCCGTCAGCGCTGCCTGAGTACTTCATCCGAATGCTGACTGATTCGGGCGACGTCGTGCTCGACCCATTCGCAGGTAGCTGCGTTGTCGGCGAGGTCGCGGAGCGGCTGGGACGGAAATGGGTATGCGGTGAGATCGTCGAGGAATACGTCAAAGGCGCACTGGCCCGATTCCAGAATGGTAGTGGTCGGAAGCCGGCATCGAAGGCATCGGCAGACGACTACTATCGCGTCGCGCACCCAGCCTTGCTCTGGAACGGGACGCCGGAAGATGAGCTAAGAACTGACGGTGGTCGTAGTCGTGGGGTCGAATCCTGGAAGCCCTATCAGACGGCGTTCGTCCGAGATGCAAAGCGCCGACAGCGCCCCGGCAAGAAGCCTCGCGTCAGAGGCCATGACAGGTGATCTTCCCTCACCAGCCCGCCTATTTGACCCTCCCGCCCGCGAGCTTGACTCTATGCGATATTGGCCCATAATTCCGAGTGAGTATTTCGATGCTCTGCAAACTCAGCTAGTTGGTAATGATTGACGCGGCGCTGCAGACGATCAGTATCAAGGTGACCGAGCTAAGACTGAAGTGTGAGGAAGGGCTGCTGGTGTACAACCCATTCGAGTTGGAGCTATCGGAGGCCCATCCCTGCTGCTGCGTAATGGGTCCGTCTGGATCGGGCAAGACTAACTTCTACAAGAGCTTGGTGCGCCGGTTTGTAGACGACTGGCGAGAGTACCAGTCCGTCGACTGTAACGTACAGATTCTGGGAAATTAGGGACAGACACCTATTCGGTCGTCGCCCGCCCCGTCTTCCTCCCGCAAAGTGGCAGACGGCTAGCGGCTCACGCGATTGGCGAGTGACGATTGACGACTGACCGGACACTAGACCACTGGACGGCTGACCGCCAACGGCTGACGGCTAACAGCGGCGCGCAGGATGCGCGCAGGTTCCAGTTCCCAGTTTGCAGTTGGCAGTAGCGGAATCCGGTCTTGGCGCTCTTGGCGGTTACCTAACGGGACGGTACGGCCACCAGTTCCCGAAGCGGAACGGCACATCCACCAGTTTCGCAGGACGAAATTGGATGGCAGTCCCGTCGCGTGCAGACAGGAGCGCGGGCCCCCGGATGCGTCCGGGATACCGTACCGGGGATGCTCCGGGGTACCGTACCGGGGATGCTCCGGGGTACCGTACCGGGGATGCTCCGGGGGACCGTACCCGGGGTGACCCGGGGGGTCATGGTCGGATTTCGGGCATGCTCTTGGAGATGCGAGGGTTAGGGCCGATTTTCGGGGTTTTGGAGAGTTGTCATAGTTGTAATGTCGGGTCGCTCGCCAGAGTGGTGATTTGGCCCGTGGACGGCTTGGGACACAATCCGAAATCGTCGGAGGGGGACAGTCCCAGCCTTCGGCAGCCCAGGGTACAGTCCCCACGATTTCGGTTATGTCCCTCGCAATTCGGTTATGTCCCGCGCCGGGCGGAATCCACGGGTTGACATCGGCGGATGGCTGCATAGCATCTAGGTGATGAAAGCAGCGCTGGTCTGCGTTCTGTTAACGGCAAGCGCGTATGCGCTGGCCCCGGCTGATTCGCAGCGCATGCGCACCGTGGGCCGATGGCCGTACGGGCCGGACCGGGCGGTCTTCACGCGCGACACGTTCGCCTACATCACGAGCGGCGCGGCGTTCGAGGTACTGAGCATCGCGGACCCGGCAAGCCCGCAATTGCTCGGCGAGTGTTTTCTGCCCAACATGGCGACCGACATCTACGTCTCAGGGAATTATGCTTTCATCGCGGCCGAGGTCTGCGGCCTCTCCATCGTAGACGTGTCGAACCCGGCCGCGCCGCGCGAGGTTTCGCACTGCCAGACTCCGGACGTCGCGTTCGGCGTGTTTGCCAGGGATACGTTTGCCTACGTGGTCGACCGCTACACCGGCCTCTTGGTGTTCAATGTCGCGCACCCGGAGTCGCCCCGCCGCATCGGCACGTGCAACACGCCGGGCATGGCGAGCGCCGTGTACGTGCAGGACACGTTCGCGTACGTCGCGGACAATGAGGCGGGCCTGCGGGTCATCAACGTCGCCAACCCGGCTCTCCCGCATGAAACCGGGTTCTACGATACGCCCGGCTATTCGCGCAGCATCTTTGTCCGGGATACGCTCGTGTATCTCGGGGACTGGAATCAGGGCGTCCGGGTCCTGAGCGTCGCCAACCCGGCGTCGCCCGTCGAACTCGGCTCCTGCGCGCCCGGCCAGTTTGTCGAAGGCGTGTCAGGACTCAGCGATACGCTCTTGTGCGCGGCATCAGGCTCTGACGGGCTGTACGCGCTGAACGTCGCCGACCCTGCCGCGCCCCGCGTGCTGGGCCGCCTGGATACGGACGGCCAGAGCTACGACGTCCAGCTCTCGGGCCAGACCGCCTGCCTTGCCGACTACTATGGCGGGCTCAAACTCGTCAGCATTGCCGTCCCGGCGAATCCGGTTCAGGTCGGCCATTATGAAACGCCCGGGACCTCGCTCAAAGTCTGCGTCCACGATACCGTCGCCTTTCTGGCCGGAGTCGAAAGCGGGCTCTGGGTCGTGAACCTGGCCCAACCCGACTCTCCGCGCACGCTCGGGCACTGGCATCGGGGCGGCGAGGAGATATGGGACGTGTTCGTACAGGACACGATTGCGTATCTGACCGACTACTACTACGGGCTCAGGCTGATAAACGTCGCCGACCCGAAAGAGCCGGTTGAGGTCGGCGGCATTGCTCTGCCCGGCTATTCTATCGGGGTCTGCGCTCGGGACACGCTGGCCTTTCTTGCCTGCGGAAGCTCAGGCGGCCTGAGGATTGTGAACGTCGCCAACCCGGCCGCGCCGGTCGAGGCCGGCTTCTGCCTGACTGCCGGCGTAGCTCGTGAGGTGCGCGTGACAGGCAGCATCGCGGCCGTGGCCGACGGCGCGTCCGGGCTCACAACCGTCAACATCGCTGACCCATCCGCGCCGTACGTGGCCGGCAACATGGATACGCCCGGCGATGCCTACGAAGTCCGGGTGGCTGATACGCTCGCCTACCTTGCTGACGGCAGCGGGTCCGGGCTGAGGATAGCCAGCATCGCCGACCCGACTGCGCTCTATGAAGTCGGCTACTCATCCACCGGCTCTTGCGCCTACGGACTTGGCGTGCAGGACACGGTGGTCTGCGTTGCCGACCAGTGGGACGGGGTGCGGGTGTTCGGCGTGTCCAATCCGCGGTCGCCTACTACGCTCGGATACTACGACACCGGCGGCTATGCGGACGGGGTTGAGATGTCGAACTCGCTCATCTGCGTTGCCGACGCCTTGAACGGCCTGCACGTCTTCGAGTTCATCGGGCTGGGCCTCGAGGAACCGCCTGGGGCCATGCCCGTGGGGCGACTGTCGTGCCGGCCGAACCCGACAACAGGGCGCGTGCTCCTAAGCTGCGCGATTCCCGCGCCGGGCAGGGCCAGCCTGCAGGTCTACAACGCCGCGGGCCGGAAGCTCGCCACCCTGCTTGAAGGCTTCAGCCGGGCCGGCCCCAGGACGATTACCTGGAACGGCAGGGACGATGCGGGCAGGGCTGTTCCGAACGGCGCGTACCTGGTCCGGCTCTGCGCCGGCGGGTTCAGCCGGAGCGCTTCGGTGCTCGTGGCCCGGTAGAGCATCAGGGCCGTTGACAGCGAGAACGCGACTGGTATACTCGCATTGACGGGCAGCGGCCCTGCGCCTTTCTGCCGGCTCGAAGGCTGCACGGCAACGCCTGTCAAAGGACTACGGAGGTGTAGAATGAACAGGCTCGCGCACGCGCTGACTGTCATGCTGGCCCTTGCGACCGGAATGGCGTTCTGTACCGAGTGGCAGGCAACCGCGCCTGCGCCCCGGTCTCTTCCGACCCTGGTGGTGGACAGTGCTAACCGCCGAGGCGTCATGTTCGGGGGCGGTACGTACGACCACTTCATGAACGACGTATGGGAACTCTCCCCGAACCCGAACGCCGGGTATGTCTGGCGCCGGATTCAGACCAGCGGCACGCCGCCGCCCGGCCGCGCCGGCCACTCGGCAATCTACGACCCGATTGGACAACGCATGGTAATCTTCGGCGGCAGGGACGCGAACTCCGCCCGCTCCGACATCTGGGCCCTGGACTTGAACACCAGCAGTTGGCGGGAGTTGCACCCGGCCGGAGAACAACCCGGACCCCGCGTTTTCCACTCGGCGGTCTACGTTCCGGGGCGACGCTCGATGATTGTGTTCGACGGAATGAACTTGAGCAGCGCATACGACGAGGTCTGGGAACTGAAGCTCGACACGCTCAAGTGGTGCCGGCTGAGCATCCCCGGAACGCACCCGTCGGCCCGCTGGTCATACGTCCTTGCCCTCGACCGGGGTGAGGACCGGCTGGTCACGTTCGGCGGCCAGTACGCCAACTCGATGGCGAACGACGCGTGGGCGCTCGACCTTACGCCCGGGGGCGAACACTGGAGTCAGTTGAGCACGTCCGGCAATGCGCCGGGGCCGCGCTCGAATTCCGCCTGCTGCATTGACAACACAAGCCGAAGACTGTGGGTGTTCGGCGGTTTCTACTACCCGCCGTTCACTCCGTACAACGAGCTTTACTGTCTCGACCTCGCCTCTCTTGCCTGGGACCGCATTCAGGTCTCGGGTGAACTGCCGTGGGAGCGGCGCTGCGCGGCAGGATTGTACGACCCGGCCAACCAGAACTTCATCGTGTTCGGCGGCCAGGGATATGAGACGTTCTTCAGCGACCTGTGCTTCGTTGACGTGTCGACGGTCGGCATGAAGGAGTGGCAATCGGCGAGTCCCGGGCAGACCGGACTCGCGCTGATGGCGCCGACCGTGACCACCAGGCCGGTGCGGTTCCGCTACTCCCTGAACCAAAGCGGCGCAGCGTGCGTCAGAATCATGGATGAGGCGGGCAGAACAATACGAGAGCTGTTCTCGGGTAAGGCTCAGTCGATGAATGGCTCGCTGGTATGGGACGGGAAATGCGATGACGGCAGGCTCGCGCCCGCGGGAAGCTATTTCTGCTACCTTGAGAGCGGCCAGACCGGCGTGTCGAGGAAGTTCGTGCTTACGGAATAGAAGGAATACATGGACGAAAGGACCGAAAACGAAAGTCGCACCTGGACCGAGGAAATCGAGGTCGCGGGAGGCGAGGTTGTCAGCCGCATCAAGGAACTGGTCCAGGCCGGCAACGTCCGGCGGGTGATACTGAGAACCCCGGACAACAAACTGCTGTTTGAAATCCCGCTGACCGCGGGCGCTGTTGCCGGGGGCGTTGTCGTCCTGCTGTCTCCCGTGCTCGCGGCGCTGGGCGCTATGGCCGCGCTTCTGGCCGAAGTCAAGATTCAGATAGTCAGAATAGACGCGGCCGGCAAGTAGGACGGTCGGACTCAGGCAGCGGGCGGCTAGCGGGCCGCGGCCGGCGTTCGCTTTCGGCCGCGCACGCGCAGGAGCAGTTTATCCAGCTCCACTGCCCAGAAGGTAATCGAACTCAGACCGAGACTGACGGCGAGGTCCCGGGGCGAGAGGGGCACGGTCCTGAACACGCCCTGCATGAACGGCAGGTAGATGACGGCAAGCTGAAGCGCGAGAGTGAGCAGGAACGTCCCGAGCAGCGCAGGGTTGGAATGGAACCCGATGGTGAACGTGGAGTCACGGCTGGACCGCACGGCCAGGCACTGGAAAAGCTGGGACATCGTGACGACCGTGAAAACCATGGTCTGCCAGCCCGGGTCGCCCCGGTGCCACGCCCAGAAGCCCATGCCCAGCGACGCTACGGCCATCAGCAGCCCGACCCAGATGATGTACCAGCCCATTCCCTGGCCGAAGATGCTCTCCCTCGGGTTGCGCGGCGGCCGGCGCATGACGTCGCGCTCGGCCGGCTCGACGCTCAACGCCAGACTCGGCAGCCCGTCGGTCACGAGGTTTATCCAGAGTATCTGCAGCGGAACGAGCGGCAGCGGCATGCCGAGGAAGGGCGCGATGAGCATGACCCAGATTTCGCCCGAGTTGGCCGAAAGGATGTACTTGATGAACTTGCGGATGTTGTCATAGATGGCCCGGCCTTCCCTGATTGCGGCCACAATCGTCGCGAAGTTGTCGTCCAGGAGCACCATGTCCGCCGCCTCTTTGGCCACGTCCGTGCCCGTGATGCCCATGGAGACGCCGATGTCCGCCTTCTTGAGCGCGGGCGCGTCGTTCACGCCGTCGCCGGTCATCGCGACGACGTGGCCCTTGTTCTGCAGCGCCTGAACGATGCCGAGCTTGTGCTCGGGCGCGACCCGGGCGTAGACCGTGGTTCTCTCGACCAGGGGCTCGAGCTCCGGCACCGACATGCGCGCCAGTTCCTGGCCGGTCAAGAGCCCGCCCTCCCCCATCCCCAGTTCCAGCGCAATGTGCCGGGCGGTCAACGGATGGTCGCCGGTTACCATCACCGGCCTGACGCCCGCAGCGCGGCACGTAGCGACCGCCTCTTTCACTTCAGGCCGCGGCGGGTCAATCATGCCGACAACGCCCACGAACACGAGGTCGCGCTCAAGGGTCTGCTCGTCGCCCGGCAGCACGCCCGCGGCAACCGGCCTGAAGCCCAGCCCCAGCACTCTCATGCCCTCGTGCGCCAGGGCATCGTTGCCGCGGACTATCCGCTCGCGCCGCTCACGGGTCAGGGGCTCGATTCTGCCGTCCTCCCAGACCGAGGTTGACAGCCCGAGCAGCACGTCAGCCGCGCCCTTGGTGAACGCGACGTACCCGGCCCCAGCAACAGACGCCCGCAAAGCGTCGGCCAGACGCCCTCCTGGTCCGGGTGCGACATCGAGCCGGTGGACCGTGGTCATCCGCTTGCGCTCGGACGTGAACGGCAGTTCCGCGGCCCTGGGCAACTTGCGCCCGAGTTCGGCCTGGTCCAGGCCCGCGTCCGCGGCAGCGATGACGAGCGCGGCTTCGGTCGGGTCGCCGACCGCGCTGAACTTCTCCGGGTCGGATTCGTCGCGTTCGAGCACCGAGTCGTTGCACAGCGCGCCGCCGGCAAGGAGCAGCGAGACGCCGGCATCCGCGCCCGCGTCGCTCCGACGCGCCCGGTCCTCAATGTCGAACTGCCTGCCGCCGACGTCGAGCCGGGCAACGGTCATCCGGTTCTGAGTCAACGTGCCGGTCTTGTCCGAACAGATGCAGGTGACCGAGCCCAGGGTCTCGACCGCGGCCAGGCGGCGAATGAGCGCCTTGCGTGCCAGCATCCGGCGGGCGCCGAGGGTCAGCGCAATCGTCACCACGGCGGGCAGGCCCTCGGGCACCGCCGCCACGGCCATGCTGATGGCCACAAGGAACATCAGCCGGAACGGCTCTCCCCGGAGAATCCCCAGTCCGAAGACGACGAGCACCACCACCAGCGCGGCTGCGGCAAGGCCTCGCGCCAGTTGCTCCATCCGGCGCTGGAGCGGAGTCGGCTCGCGCCTGACGGTCCGCAGCATCTCGGCGATACGGCCCAGTTCGGTGCGCATGCCGGTCTCGGTCACAACCAGCGCACCGCGGCCCGCGACGACCGTCGTGCCCAGAAACGCCGTGTTGCTGCGGTCACCCACCGGCAGGTCAGACTTGCCGATGGCCGCTGTGACCTTTTCTGCCGGCTCGGACTCGCCGGTCAGCGCGGCTTCCTGGATGCGCAGGTTGGCCGCCTCAAACAACCTGCCGTCCGCGGGCACGCAAGCGCCCGCGTCGAGCAGGACCACGTCGCCAGGCACGAGGCGGTTTGATGGCACCTCCAGCACCCGGCCGTCGCGCCGCACGCGGACCGCCGGCACCGCCAGACTCTTGAGCGCGGCCATGGCCCTCTCGGCCCTGTGCTCCTGGAAGAAACCGAGCACGGCGTTCAGGACCACGATTGCAAAGATGGCGCCGGCGTCGGTGTACTCCCTGAGCAGGACCGAGACAATGCCCGCGATTAACAGAATGACGACCATGATGGACGTGAGTTGTTCCCACAGGATGAGCCAACCGCTCCTGGCTCCGCGTTCGGCGAGGCGATTGGGGCCGTATTCGTGCAGCCGGGATTGAGCCTCGGCCGATGAAAGACCGGCGGCGAGGTCTGAGCCGAGCCGGGCGACTACTTCCGATGCATCAAGGCTGTGCCAGTTCACCGGGCTTGACCGGAAGTCAGTCGGCGCCAGTCGCGGGGTGATGAGGCCCTATTGCTTGGGCGGCTCCGGCTCTTCTCTCTTGTCCTTCAGGGCGTCGGCAATCATGCTCACCGCGCTGATGATGCCCGAAGCCTCATAGGGCACGAACAGCTTGGCGGCCTTGCCGTCCGCCATCTTCGCCAGGGCGTCGAGGTATCGGATGGCAATCAGGTCCTTGGTAGGGTTGCCCTTGTGGATTGCCGAGTAGACGCGCTCGATTGCCTGGCCTTCACCCTCTGCCACCGTGAGCAGCCGGAACCGGTCAGCCGCGGCGACGTTCTGGATTGCCTGCGCCTGGCCCTCGGCTTGCAGAATCTTGGCCTGCTTTTCACCGTCGGCCCTGAGAATTGCCGCCGTCTTGAAGCCTTCGGCCTCAAGTACCACCGCTCGCCGTTCACGTTCGGCCTTCATCTGCCGGTGCATCGCTTCGGTCACGTCGGTCGGCGGTTCGATACGCTGCAGCTCGACGCGGGTGACCCGCGCGCCCCACTTGTCGGTCGCCTCGTCGAGCACGTCGCGCAACTTGGCGTTGATGCGCTCGCGCGACGTGAGCGACTCGTCGAGGCTTATGTCTCCGATGACGTTGCGCAGGTTGGTCTGGGCCAGCTTGATGGTCGCCAGTCGGAACTGAGCCACGTTGTAAAGAACCTTCACCGGGTCGGTCACCTCGTAGTAGATGACCGCGTCGACCGTGACCGTGGCATTGTCCTTGGTGATGACTTCCTGCGGAGGTACGTCAACGACCTGCTCGCGCAGGTCCACCTTTATCAGCCGCTCCAGGAACGGGACGATGAAGTTGAGGCCGGGGTGCACCGTGCGCTGGTACCGGCCCAGCCGCTCCACGCAGGCGCGTTGATACGGCCGGACGGTCCTGATGCCGACCAGGCCCAGCAGGAAAATGAACAACAGTAAGACGACCAGCAGAGCGATCATTTCAGGCTCCCTTCTTCTATCGGCTCAACTATCAGGCGCGTACCCTCGACCCTGAGCACGCGTACTCTCTGCCCGCGGTTGATGGCGACCGCGGCCTCGGCGCGCCACTCGTCCCCGGAGACCTTGACCCGGCCGAGCCCCGGCGGGCTGATGTCTTGAACCACGATTCCGATTGCGCCGGGCATACGGTTGGCCCCGACCGGCTCGGGCTCATTACGCGTTATCCTCCGTGCGATACGCTGTGAGAACACGACCATCAAGCCGGAAAGCACGACGAACGCTCCGAATTGAACGTACGGACTGTGCACGAAGATAGCGAGGATGCCGGTTACCACCGCGGCGACGCCGAACCAGATGATGACCAGACCGGGCATCAACATCTCCAGTGCAGCCAGAATCAGTCCGGCGACAATCCAGACCGCGGGCTTCAACTCAAACACGATTACCTCCGATCACGTTGCGCGCTTCATGCCCGACGCTCGAACCGGTCGAACGCCCGGCTTCCATGACACATGATGACCGGCCCGCGGCTGAAGTCAAGCGGCCGCGCGTCAGCCACCGAAAGGAAACTCCGCCAGTCTCGTATACACCGGGCCCTCGGGTCCCAGGACGCTCCGGAAAAGGATGACGCGGTCCACGGTGAATGGCTCGCTTTCGAACTCCGTTTCTATGAGCGAGCTGACGTCGGCAGGCAGGCGGGTTCGGCCCAGGGTGAGGTGCGGGCTGAACGGCCGTTTCTCCGGCTTGAACCCGATTCGAACGAGGGCCCGGACCGTGGCCTGCTGAAACCCGCATAGCTCGTCCTTTCCCTGCTTCGTGCCCACCCACACCACGCGCGCACGCACTGGACCGGGGAATGCACCAAGGCCTCCGAGCCGGGCCTCAAACGGCCTGGCCCCGGCCGCGACCCGCGAGAGCTGGGTCCTGGTTGATTCGATGAATGCGGTTGTGACCTCGCCCAGGAACGCGAGCGTGAGATGCATCAGCTCCGGCTTCGCCCACCGCACGTCTGCCGGCCGTTCCCTTCGCAGCCCGCCGAGCAGCACGCCGACCTGCTGCCGGGCATTGTCGGATATGTCCACCGCGACGAAAGAACGCACTGTTTCGCTCATCTTCTCTCCTCCAGGGCGCGGCGGCACAGGTCGAGCGCCGCGGCTGCCGCGCGCTCCTTGACCATCCTGCGACTGCCGGCAAAGAAATGCTCCTCAACCACGGTTCGGTCGCCCACGCGCGCGGCCACATAGACCAGCCCGGCCGGCTTCTGTCTGGTGCCGCCGCCAGGACCCGCGATTCCCGAGACCGCGATTCCGGCATCCGACTCAAGCAGACGCCTGACCCCGGCGGCCATCTGTCTGACGGCCTGCGGACTGACCGCGCCGAAGCGGACCAGCGTCTCCTGCCTCACGCCGAGCAGTTTCACCTTGGCTTCGTTGGAATAGGAAACCACGCCTCCAAGATAGTAACCGGAGCTGCCCGGAACGTTCGTCAACCGGTCGCCGATAAGCCCGCCGGTGCACGACTCCGCGGTCGCGACCGTCATCCGCCTGCGCCTGAGCAGACGACCGACAACCTCTTCCATCGAAGCGGCGCCCGCGCCGTAGACCGCCTTGCCGAGCAGGCGAGTAATCTCATCGCGGCAGCGCGTCAGCCGGGTCTGCCCGGCGGCCCGGAGCACCACGTCGACGCCCTCCGTCGATGGGTAGAACGCGACCCGTACGTCTCGGTGCCGCCCGAGGATGGCCTTTGCGCGCTCTGCAATCACCGACTCCGGCATGCCGAAGGTCCTTATCGTCGCGGTACGGGGCCGCTGAACCCCGAACTTCGCCTTGATGTAACGCAGGACCCCGCTCATGAATATCGACTCCATCTCAACGGGCACGCCCGGGAGCAGCACGAACGTCGTATCCCCGTGCCTGATAATCATCCCCGGTGCCATGCCCAAGGGATTGTCGAGCAGCCTGGCCCCCTGGGGAACGAATGCCTGGCGCTCAGCCGTCTTTGGCACCTTCATGCGGCGACCGCGAAACATCGCTCTGACCTTTTCCAGCGTCGGGTGATGGACGATGAGTCGGCGTCCCGCGAAGGCGGCCACCGCGCCGACCGTCCTGTCATCCGGCGTGGGTCCCATGCCGCCGGTCACGATGACCAACCCGGCCCGGGTCGCTCCGCGCAAAGCCCTGACTATCGCATTCCCGTCGTCGCCGACCTTCACGATTCTCTGCGGACGCAAGCCGAGTTCCGCGAGGCGCCGGCCGATGAAGGCCGAGTTCTCATCCACGACCCGGCCCGAGAGCAGTTCGTCGCCGACAACGATGAGTTCTGTTCGGCTCTTGTCCGGAGTGGCCATCAGTTTAGTGATACCTGAGGACGGGCAGGACAACCATGGCCAACCGCAGCACGACGTTCGCGCAGATGCCGGCCAATAGGTCGTCAACCATGACGCCCCAGCCTCCGGGGAGATTCTGGGACTTGTCTATGAACGGCAGCTTGACGATGTCGAAGAACCGCCACACAAAGAACCCGGCGCCCAGGCCCCAGAAGGACACCGGATTAAGAAAAAACGTGACCAGCGTGCCGACAACCTCGTCGATAGTGACCTTGCCCGGGTCGTGTCCCCAGACCCGCTCGAGGTCGGCAGCGATTGGCACGCCGATAAGGAAGATAACGGCGATTGCCGAGAGGTGCCAGTAGAAGGGCAGCCGCGCTAGAAAGAACGCCGGTGCCAGCACGAAGAGGCTCGTGACCGTCGCCGGCGCAATCGGGAAGAAACCGGTGAAGCAACCGCTGCCGAGCAGCGCCTCGAAAAAGAAGCGGGCCCGGCCTAGCGGCGGCGCTTGCTCGGGAACCGCTTTTCCCATTCGACCACGAAGTTGGCCACGATAAAGATCGAGGAGTAAGTTCCCACCACGGTGCCGACCGTCATGACAAACGCGAAATCCTTGATGCTCGCCGCGCCGAAAATCAGCAGCGCCAGGGTAACGAAGAGCACGGTCAACGACGTTACGAATGTACGACTCAGCGTCTTGTTGATAGCCTGGTTGACCACGTCGAACCAGGACTCCTTGCGCATCTTGCGCGCGTCCTCGCGAATCCGGTCCGACACGACGATGGAGTCGTTCACCGAGTATCCAATCATCGTGAGCACGGCCGCAATGACGGTAATCGTCACCTCCTTGTTGAAGAGGCAGACGAAACCCAGGGTGATGGTCGTGTCGTGGACAAGCGAGAGCACCGCGCCCATGCCGAACCTGAAGTCGAACCGGAAGCTGACGTAGATGAGGATGCCGATGAGGCCCAGGAAAACGGCCAAGAGCACCTTGCCCTGCAGCTCCTTGGACACCTGGGGCCCGACGGTCTCCTCGCGCAATATCTCGAACTTGTTGCCCGGGAACGACGTCGCGAACTGCCGGTTGACGACCGTGGCAAACGTCTCCCGGCCGCCGCCGGTCTCTCTGGGTTTGGCCCGGATCAGAAAATCGCCGCGTTCCTCACGCTGGATGCTGGCTCCGCCCTCGCCGATAGCCGCAAGCGCGGACCGGACAGCGTCGGTCGAGACCGGCTGGCTGAAACGCACCTCGAGAAGCGACCCGCCGGTGAAGTCAACCCCGTAGTTGAACCCGCCGCGCACGATGAAAGTCACGATGCTCGCAAGCATCAGAACGGCCGAGAGCACGAAGAACGCACGCCGCTTCGGAACAAAGGGGATGTTGGTGTCGCCGATGAGTCTCATGTCATATCCTCAGTTTCTTGACCTCGAACCGGGCCAGCCACCAGTCGAAGATGAACCTTGTCAGGAACACCGCGGTGACGACGTTGATGACAAGACCCGCGGTCAGGGTTATCGCAAACCCGCGTATCGGGCCGCTGCCGACGAAGTAGAGCGCGATCGCAGTGATAATCGTCGTCGCGTTCGCGTCAACGATTGTCACGAACGCCCGGTCGTAGCCCGCATCGACCGCCGCCATCACCGTCTTGCCCCAGCGCAACTCTTCGCGTATCCGCTCGAAAACGAGCACGTTGGCGTCCACCGCCATGCCGATCGTCAGGGCGACGCCCGCCAGCCCGGGAAGGGTCAGGGTCGCCCGCAACCCGGCAAGAATCGCCATCAGAAAAAAGATGTTGAAAACAAGGGCCATGTCCGCCAGGACCCCCGCGACCGAGTAGTAGACGACCATGAAGATTACGACTACGAGCGCGCCGATGAGGCTCGCGAGGATGCCGTGCCGAATCGAATCGCTGCCCAGCGACGGCCCGACCGTCCGTTCTTCGACGATGTTCACCGGCGCGGGCAGGGCGCCCGACCGGAGCACAATCGCAAGGTCACGCGCCTCGTCCGGGTTGACCTGGTTCGTTGTGATCATCGCGTTGCCGTCCGGGATCCGCGACTGGATGACCGGCGCGGACTTCACGACGTTGTCCAGGACGATTGCCAGCCGCCGGCCGATGTTGCGCCCGGTCACCTGGGAAAACACCGCGGCATCCTTGCGCCCAAGCTTGAGGCTCACAATCCACGTGTTCTGCATGCCCGGTTCCGACCCCTGGTAGGGAGCCGGTCGAGCGTCCTTGATCGCCGAGCCGAGCATCTCCGGTTCGGCCTTGAGCATGTACAGCCGCCGGATGGTCCTGCCTTCGTACTGCTCAGCCGGGCCGAAAGCCAGTTCGTAGCCCGTGGGCCAGTACGGTCGAGATTGCTCTTCGAGCTGCTTGAACTCCGGAAAGTCGCGCTCATCGACGCCGAAGTCGCCGCCTATCGTCTGCACGTAGCTGAGAAAAGTGCCTTCCTCGGCGTCCTTGCCGAGCTGCACCGGCGTCGCAGTATCCTTGCGCGACGTGTCGGCGCTGGCCGCCAGCTTGCCGGTGTTTGCCCCGTTCGTGTCCGGCCTCGCCGCGGTCCCGGCCGGCACCGCCTTCAGCTTGTCGTCAATCGCCTTCAGCGCGTCGTACGCAGCTCGCTCTTCCTGAACCAGTTGGAACTTGAGCTGGGCGGTCTGGCCGATGAGGGTGATCGCCCGCTCGCGGTCAACGCCCGGGAGTTGAATCAGAATCCGGTCCTGTCCGGTTTTCTGGATGATGGGCTCGAATACGCCGAACTGGTCGACACGGTTGCGGATGACCTCAAGCGCGCGGTCACCGGCATCTCTGGCATCATCGGCGCTCAGTTTCGACTTATCGACATCGAGGGCCAGGTGCATGCCGCCGACCAGGTCCAGCCCCAGATGGAGCGAGCGCTTGTGAACGCCCACTTTCTCTCTCTGGAACTGGGCGATTTCCAGCTCAACCTTCAGGCTGTCGTCATTGGTCGCCGCTCGTGCGAGCTTTTGGTTGAGCGCCTTCTCCTGACCGGGCATGACGAAATAGAGGCGATAGGTCGGGTACAACGACCACAGTCCGAGCGCTATCGCCGCGATGAAAATGCCAAACTTGACCCTGGTACCTTTCAAGAGTAGACCTCCATGATCCGCTTCATCTCTGAAACTGCATCACGCAGCCCGGTGAACAGGCCCCGAGCCACTATCGCGAACCCGATACTGAAACCGGTGGCAATCTTTTTCTCCACAATCGGAACCACGTTCCGGTAGTCCAGCCCGTGCCCGACATGTACGACGACTCCAGCTTGAAGGGCGGCCGCCGACGCCCGTACCAGCTCATCCAGCATTGCGGGCCGCTTCATCCACCCCTTGCTGTAGCGGTCCGTATTCAGTTCAACGACGTCTGCGCCCATCTCCCCGGCCGCTCTCACCTGGAGCGGGTCGGGTTCAACAAACATGCTGACGCGTACCCCGGCCCGATGCAGACGTTTGGCCGCGACGGTCAACTTGGCTCGCTCGCGCATCAGGTCGAGCCCGCTGGTCGTGGTGACCTCGGCCCTTACCTCGGGGACCAGCGTCACCTGTGCCGGCTTGACCCTGGTGGCGAAAGCCAGCATCTCCTCCACGGCAGCCATCTCCACCGTCAACTCGGTCTTCAGCGTGTCGCGCAACGACCTCACGTCCCGGTCGTTGATGTGCCGGCGGTCCTGCCGCAGGTGAACTGTGACACCGTCTGCGCCACCAAGTTCAACCAGCGCCGCGGCCTGCACCGGGTCGGGAAAAGACTCCCTTCTGGCCTGGCGCAACGTCGCGACGTGGTCTATGTTGACGGACAGACTGAGCAATACGGACGCGATTCTAGGCGACAAATGCACGTATGTCAAGGTAATCGCCCGGCAGGGTAGTATTCTTATCTGTGTGTAACTTGGCTAGAAAAAGGGTCGGGCCGGGTGTATCCTTCTGGCCTGACCGAGTATATGACCGTAAGGCTATCAAACCATGGAGGATAAACCCATGCCCGAACC
>Ga0315282_10006825_pt1 | contig 18964 bp, 25 predicted proteins | sample YL17G07_20_MG_FD_203693 | JGI IMG/M metagenome (GOLD analysis project Ga0315282, IMG submission 203693) | Sediment microbial communities from Yellowstone Lake, YNP, Wyoming, USA - YL17G07_20 | ecosystem: Environmental > Aquatic > Freshwater > Lake > Sediment | place: USA: Wyoming | collected...
TCCTCATAAGATACACCAACGAACCTCTCTACGACAACTTCAAAAAAGCATATATCCACAATGAAACCATTCAATAGAACGCGAACAGCACAACTCTAACCTGCAACTGCACAGCACCAAAATTTTTCCTCTTTTTTTGGATATTTTCAAAATAGTTGGTGCTGATTTCTTGCTAATAAAGTCGTAACCTGTTCAATAAAATTGAACGGCCGTAATCTTATGATCATTTAGGCTTATATCTTTCATTTGGATAGGGTTACCTAAATGAGAGAACCTACCGATGCCCGAGCAGAACTCAAAGGCACTGCTCTGAAGGTCTACCTTGTTCTGCTCAAGAGGGGAGACGAGGGCGCAGGACCGAGAACTATACAGAGGGAGCTGAAATTGAGTAACCCTAGCCTTGTGTCATACCATATTGAGAAGCTCGTGTCCCTCGGCTTAGTAGAGAGGGATCTTTGGGATTTATAGGGTAAAGAGGGAGGTGCCCGTTGAAGCACTCGTGGGCTTTGTAAACTTGTTTGGCAGGATGCTTCCTAAGTACCTTTTGTACTCAATATTCTTCACGACAATGCTAATAACTTACATTTTGATTCATCCGTACAACCCCGTTGTTGCAACTGAGTACGTGGCCACTCTCATTTTTGGAGTATGTGCCTGCATAGTAATGTGGTATGAGACGATAATCGTATGGCTAAGGAGACCGTTCTAATGTGTAGATTTATTTATCATTATGAAGGAGTAAGGAGGTAGGAAAGTACAATGCGCAAACTCCTACTTCTTGGTATATTGACCGTACTCCTAGGGTTCTCTCTGGTATACTTTCCATTCTTGCTGATACCTCCTGCTTCTGTAAACAATGATTCTGGACTGCACGGTGTAATTGTGCCAGTTACGCCTTCACCTTATGATTCCATAATTGTACCAATAACGATGTTGTCGGTTGGATTATTGGTGACGATATTGTTCTATTTTATAATTAAAAGGTTCTTTTGAGAACAGGCATTCCAAGCATCAAGGCGTCAAGGAACCATGAGAAATGAACAGCCTCTACAACATAACTGTGAAAGTGATGTTTGGTAATAGGAATAATAGCTTTCCGCTAACAGCCACTTTCATGATATGTTCCCCATTTAGATCCATAATCCTCACCACACCCCTTCCACAGAATGAGCCAACCCATCGATAATTGAACTTGTGATGGTGCAACCTGCCCGTCTAATCGGTGTGCCAGGAGTGTATGCGTCTATTACGGCACAGTCATCATTAACCTTGTCTGTAAGAGTTGGCCACAACTTTATATTTATCTTTTCCTGCCCTTTTTCCCCTTTACACAAACAGGAAAACTTCATTTTGTTGGGGCGGTAAGGGTATGCCAGAGCCGACAGATTGGTGATCGAACCTTGACAGAAGAGGTAGAGGTTAAGGCAAGAGTTGAAGACATAGAAGGGCTGGTACGAAAGATAGAGGGGATCGGCGGTAAATTAGTTAGGGAGGTGGTTCAAGAGGACCTTTACTTCACGCATCCCTGCAGGGACCTGAAGGAGGGGGACGAGGCCCTCAGACTAAGGAGGGAGGGGAAAAATTACATGCTCACTTTCAAGGGGAGGAGGATCGGGAAGGGCGCGAAGATTAGGGAGGAGTTGGAGGTCAGGGTGGGTGATTTTGACGAGACTGCCACGCTCCTCAAGAGGTTGGGATTCGAGAAGGCGTTCATCATAAAGAAAAGGAGGAAGGAGTTCGTACTCAATGGGGTAACGATCGCTCTGGACTCCGTTGAGGGGCTGGGGGAGTTCGTCGAGATAGAGGTTACGACAACCGGGAAGAGCAGAAGAGGCGGGCTTCATAGGATGGAGTCCTTCAAGAACAGGCTTCTCAGTATGACGGACAGGCTAGGAATTCCGAGGGAACGGCTCACCACCGAGTCCTATTTGGAGTTGCTGGCGTCCAAGAGCTCCTCTTCCAGACCTTTGAGGTAGTGCTCCAGGATGGACGTCCTGCCCCTGGCCATCTTCTTTGCGGTTTCCGTGTAGAGAAGAGCCTCGAGCTTGAGGAGCTTCTCCCTTATGTGTTGGGCAACCCTTCCCGCGGGGTAACCGTGCTCCAGATTATACTGCACCGTCCTGTATACCCCCATGGCACCCATGGCGTCTAGCCGGTCTGCATCTGAAAGGATCTTGGCCTCTATGGACCTCGCAATCCTGCCGGCTGAGAAGCTGTGGGTTGCTATCGCCTCGTGCACCCTGTCGCAGAACTCTGGGTCGAATCCCATCAGTGGTAGAACCGTATCTGCAAACTCTGCGCTCTCAAGGGCGTGGTCGTCGCTTGCCCTCATAGTGTCGTGGAAGAGGGCGGCTACATCCAGTATTATGTGGTCTGCCCCTTCGCTCTTGCCGATTTTCCTGCAGAGCACACGGACCCTCTCCACGTGCTCCCAGGCGTGAGATCCGATGTCCTCGAACCCTGCATGGCAGATCTCCTCCATCTTCTGGAGGTTGTGCCTGTAGCAGTCGCACCTAGACCGTTCCAAGGACGACATTGACGCTTTCACCCTCGATCTCCACTAGGGCGTAGTTCCCCCTCAGGGCAGGTCCAGGATTGAAGACCACGCTCCGCCCTATCCGCTCCACCCCCGGGGCCTCGTGGATGTGCCCGCACTGGACCAGAAGTGGGGAGGATTTTAGGATAAGGTCCCTCAGCTTCTTGCTCCCACCGTGGAGCCCCGTCCTCAGCCTGTCAACAACCTCGCCGCGCGGCGGATTGTGCATCAGCAACATCATGGGCCCGGTGCAGCCGCTTCCACAACATTCGGATATGCTCCGGGCAACGTTCCCCACGATCTCCTCCTCGCTCACCTCGAAGGGGGTGTCGAAGGGCGTGGGGGTAGCCCCTCCCGACCCGATAATGTTGATCCCTGAGAATGCACCGCATGCGGATTCCACACACTTCCCGCTGACGTTCACGCCGTTGCGGGATTCGATGGGGTCGCAGTTGCCGAGGACGTAGCAGAATGGGACGCCTGTCTTCTCTATGAGGCGGAGGACGCGCTCAACGTCCTCACCCCCTCCGAAGTGGGATACGTCGCCCGAGACCGTTATGAGATCGATCTGCTTCGCCCTCAGAACCGAGTCCAGGATACTTGTCAGTGAGGAGACCTTGTCGTGTATGTCCGTGAGGGCAAGTATTTTGAGAGCCGTAGGCACCACCACAAAGTTTTAAGACTACTAAGAGGTTATGATCCTTACTTTTTAAGGGTGTTCCCTTTGTGCTTAGCTATCCCAGCCAAGGTAATTAAGATAGAGGGGGAGAAGGCAGAGGTGGAGATCGGTGGAATAAGGAAGGAGGCATCTCTTGCCCTCGTCACAGACCAGGGCGTGGGCATAGGGGATTACGTGCTCATCCACACCGGTTATGCGATAACAAAGATAGACGAGGAGGAGGCAGAGTCTATCCTCAAGACGTGGAGAGAGGTAATGGCTGCCGAGAAGGGAGAGTCGCTGTAGAGGCGAAGATTTTGCTCTCTCAGTTCAGGGATAGGGAGCTGGTGGGCAGGGCCGCCAGCGAGATCGCAGAGGCGTCGAAGAGTAAGAAGCTGAAGATAATGCACGTCTGCGGGACCCACGAGTGGACCATAACCCACTTCGGCATCAGGGACTTACTTCCCGAGAACGTCCAGATCGTGGCTGGACCTGGCTGTCCAGTGTGCGTCACGCCCGGGAACGAGATAGACGCCGTCTCCGAGCTATCCATGATGAAGGGAGTGGCGGTCACCACCTTTGGGGACGTGCTGCGGGTCCCCGGCAATAGGACATCACTCTCAGAGGCAAAGACAAACGGAGGCGACGTTCGGGTCGTTTACAGCATAGCGGATTCCATAAGGATGGCTAAAGAAGAGAAGGGGAAGGAAATAGTCCACTTCTCCATAGGGTTCGAGACCACCGCGCCCATGACGGCCGTGGAGATCCTCAGGGGGGCGCCAGAGAACTTCGGCATCTTCTCGACCCACAAGCTGATACCCCCAGCGATGGATTTCCTGCTGAGCGCGGGCGTGAACCTTGACGGCTTCATTTGCCCAGGTCACGTCTCCACCATAATCGGCGTAAGGCCCTACAAGGGTCTGGCTGCAAAGTACAGGAAGCCCATGGTCATCGCGGGGTTCGAGCCTCTGGACGTGGTGCTTGGCATCAGGAACATAGTGAGGCAGGTGGCAGCAGGCACATACTCGGTAGACAACGAGTACAAGAGGGCAGTGAAGGATGGCGGGAACGAGATAGCGCTACAGACCCTCAAGAAGGCGTTTGAGGTCAGGGACGCCTACTGGAGGGGGATAGGGAGGATACCGGCATCGGGTATGACTCTGCGCAAGGAGTACAGGGATTTCGATGCCGCGATGAAGTTTGGCATAGAGGTGGGCAAGGAGGATCGCATGCCTGCTGGCTGTAGCTGCGGGGAGGTTTTGAAGGGCATGTTGGCGCCAGAGGAGTGCCCGCTCTTCGGAAAGAGCTGTGTGCCAGAGCACCCCATCGGACCGTGCATGGTCAGCATAGAGGGGACGTGTGCCATAGTCTACAAGTTCAGAAGAACAAAGTGACGTCCTCCACCGGTCAAGACCGGCGGCTTCCCGCTTCAACGCCTAGCCTTACCATTCCCCTGAGGGATGGCAGAGGGCTCGGCTCAGCGAGTGACGACCCTCCGTCCGAGGGCGGGCATCTCAGTCTCAGGATGCCAAGCCTCTTTATGAGTTTGGCAGAATTAACGTCTCTGGGTAACTCCTCACCGCAGTCGCAGTTAGGGCATCTGTGCTCCCTATCTGATAGCTCTTTTGGAACCCATTGTAGGCAATTGTAACAGAACTGAGTTGTACCCCAGGGATCAACAGGAATGAAATGTTTCCCGAGCATCTCTGCCTTGAACATTGCTTTCCTAATGAACCTGCCAAATGATGCATCTGCAATGGATTTTGCGAGAGAGTGGTTCTTGAGCATCCCTTCAACGTTCAGCCTCTCAAGCACGAGCGCATCATTATCTCTGTAAAGTTCGGAAATCAGTTTGTTCTGGTAGTCCTCTCTTTGTCTCTCGATGTGAAGATGGAGCCTTGCCAGTGAGAGGCATACCTGCCTCCACCTCTTTGAACCCCTCTTCTTGTTCTTGTTCTTATGAGCCAGTCTCCTCTGAAGTTGCTTGACATTCTTCTCAGATCGTCTAAGAAAACGAGGATACTCTGCAGACCATGAATTATCTAGTGTCATAAACCTCTCTAAGCCGAGGTCTGCTCCTCGAATTCTCTCCGCCGGTATTGCACCGAGGGGTGGCTTCGATGGCGCTTCTCTCTCTGTGATGAATATTGCATACCATTCTCCTGCCTGGTATTTAATAGTGAGACATTTCACCGTTCCTTGAATTGCTCTGTGGAGGAATATTCTAACCGTTGTCCGAAACTTACCCATCTAGGACTCCTCCCAAACGGCGTTCGGTTCCTGCTTCACAGGGGAGCACCTGCCCTGCGGCATGAACCTCTCCACTCTCGCAGGCGTTTAGCGTCTCCGCCCAACTGGCGGCGACGGAAGCCAGATTCATGGCGGCATTTAAGTCGCGGTCGGCTTCAAACCCGCAGCTCCCGCATTTGTATATCCTTTCGGAAAGCGGCATCCCGTCCTTCACGGCCCCGCAGTTGGAGCACCGCTTTGTGGACGGGAAGAACGGGTCTGCCTCAATAACCTTTCCCCCGTACCACTCGGCCTTGTACCTCAACTGGCGGAGGAACTCTCCGATTCCAGCGTCCGCAAGCTGTTGCTAACCCTCAGCCTATTGTACAGGTCGCATAGGGAGAGTAGGCTGCGCTTGAACCGCATCTCCTGCTCTTCGTTAGGATAGATTCGATACCTGAAAGCTGAGAGCATTGTTATGTCGTAAGACCGGAGCTGTATTTAAGAGCAATGGCATTCCATCCACCAAATGAATTTGGTGGTCTTCTGCCGTGGGTCGGGTTTATAAAAATTAGAGGTCGCTCAGGAGCGGAATGGCCGCCCGTAAGCCCTCTCCTAGGGTGCCAGGGTAGCCGAGCTCGTGCAACGACGCCTCGACGGCAGACACCGTAGTGATCACTTCCCTCGGTGTAACTATGCCCATGTTCCCGATCCTGAAGATGGCGTCCTTTAGGTTCCCGAACCCGCCGGCCACCACCACGCCGTACTTCTTCCTCAGCTTCTCCCTCAGATCCTTCGCGGAGATCTTCGGGGGCATGTTTATTGCGAGTACCACGTTGGACCTGCTCCTCTCCTCTGCGAAGAATGAGAGGCCCATGCCCTTGAAGGCGGAGTAGTAGGCGCGGGCAGCCTTCTTGTGCCTGCCTATCCAGATCTCCACATCGGTCTCCAAGATCATCTGAAGCGCCTCGTCAAGGGCGAAGAAGAGGTTTACGGCGGGGGTGAAGGGAGTCTCCTTCTTCTCGTCCCTGAACTTCCTGTACTTGATGAGGTCAAAGTACTCGGTCCTAGGCTTACTCCTCTCAATCATCTTCCATGCATCCTTGCTGACCGAGATCAGCGCGAGCCCCGGCGGCGTTGCCAAGCACTTCTGGCTTGCGGTGATGCATACATCTACTCCCCACCTGTCCACCGGGAGGTCGTCGCCGCCCAGAACGGATATGGCATCCACTATGAAGAGCGCGCCGTTCTCCTTTGCGACCTTGCCTATCTCTGGCAGGTCCCGAACGGTCGTGCCGGTGGATGTCTCATTGTAGATGACGGCGACAGCCTTTACGTCCTTCTCCCTCTGAAGCACCTCGCGGATCTGGGCTGCTGTGGGAGTGCTGCCCGCGTTCACCTTCATCTCGACGACGTTCGCGCCGTATACCCTGAAGGCATCGGCCAGCCTCTCGCCGAAGGTCCCACCCACTGGCACCAGTATCCTCTCTCCCGGCAACAGGATGTTGCTGGCTGCGCACTCGACGCCACCCGTGCCAGAGGACGTGAGGACAAAGAGGTCGCTCTCAGTCTGGAATACCTTCTTGGCATTCTCGAGAAGGCGAGGATAAAGCTCGTGAAACTCCGCGCCCCTGTGGTTTATCATGGGCTTGCACATGGCGGCATATACCCTAGGCGGGACGTTTGTAGGCCCAGGGAGCATGATGAGCTGAGGTAGACTCATAGGTTTGCACCTCACCAAGATATCAAGAAGAGTTATTATATAGGTTTCGATGATCGCTGAGTGGGTAAGAGCCTTGGTGCTGATCACGCTCACCACTGATTTTCGTGGACACTATCTCGGCATCATGAAAGGCGTGATAAAGAGCCGCTCGCCAGCCGCGGAGGTGGTTGAGCTCTCCTCGGAGGTGGAGCCCTTCGACGTGAAGGGGGCGGCGTTCGTCCTCTACTCCTCCTACAGGTACTTCCCCCGCGGAACGATACACGTAGCGGTGGTGGACCCCGGCGTCGGGTCCGCGAGGAAGGCGATAGCGGTCAGAAGTAAGAATTACACGTTTATCGGGCCGGACAATGGGGTCCTGATGCCAGCTTCGAAGGATGATGGGATAGTCGAGGTCAGGGAGATCACGAACTGGTCCCTCTTCTTGAAGGAGGTCTCCAGTACATTCCACGGCAGGGACATCTTTGCACCTGTCGCGGCATTCTTGGCCAGCGGCGGCAGGCTGGAGGAGGTTGGTAAGAGGCTGAAGAAGTTTGAGGAGATCGAGTTCTTCAAGGAGATCGGCGACGATGGGGCGGTAGCCTGCGAAGTTATATTCGTGGACAGGTTCGGCAACCTAACACTCAGCATAAAGAAGGAGGACACAAAACTGGACGAAGTTGAGATAAAGGCGGGCGATAGGACCTACAGGGCGAGGCGGACCGGTACCTACGCTGACGGCGAAGGTCTTCTGCTCATCGTCGGCAGCGCTGGCTTCTACGAGCTGGCGGTAAAGAATGGCAGCGCATCGGAGCTGATCAGGGCACTCGTTGGCGACAGGATCACCATTAACAGAACATGATCCGCCAATGTGTCAAGTTGCTCATTTTTAAATATGCGACGACCTAATGTTATTGTGGTAAAAATGAGGGGCTTGTTGATAGGTAGGTACCAGCCCTTTCACAAGGGACACTTAGAGGTCATCAAGAACATTCTCAAGGAGGTAGACGACCTCATAATCGGGATCGGCAGCGCCCAGGTAAGCCACACGCTGGACAACCCCTTCACAGCCGGGGAGAGAATGACCATGATCTCCAACGCGCTGAAGGAGGAGGGCCTGGCCGGGCGGTGCTGCTACATCATCCCGATACCCGACGTCTGGAACAACGCACTCTGGGTCAACCACGTCAAGTCGCTGACCCCGCACTTCGATGTGGCGTACACAGGGAATGCGTTGGCGCTACGGCTCCTGAGGGAGGGGGGAGTAGATGCGAGGATACAACCCCTATTCGACAGGGCAAAGTACTCCGGGACGGAGATCCGGAGGAGGATGCTGAAGGGCGAGGAGTGGGAGAGCCTCGTTCCCCCAGCGGTGGTCAAGGTGGTAAAGAGCATAAAGGGCGTCGAGAGGCTTAAGGACATAACCAAGAGCGATAAGATCACTTACCTCGAGCCAGGCGATGCCTCTCCATAATCCTTCCATTGATGATCGTGACGCCCTCTTCTACGAGGCGCTTCTCCTTCCGGCTCGAGCCCTCCATACTCCCCCCGTAGCCGCCCACCGTCAGGTCGGACTTTACAACGCGGTGGCACGGCACCACATAGGTAAGTGTGTGGTTGGCCATGATGCTTCCCACGGCCCTAGACGCACCTGGGCTACCGGCTGCCGCCGCGACATCACCATAGCTCACGACCTTGCCCTTTGGCACCTGCCTCACGAGGTCCAGAACCCTGTACTCGAAGTCCGATAGCCCCTCACGGGCGATGCGTACCTTGGATCCGCCCTCGGTGCGCGCCTCTGCGACCCTTCTTGCAAGGCTTCGCCCCGCCTCGGTGTCGACCTCGGAGGGCTCCGTGATGCCCCTCAGCTTCAGGAAACGGATGGCCATCCGCTTGGAGTCCTCCTTGTCCTTTGCGAGTTCAGAGCTGGTAATGAACTCGCCCGCCTCGTTGTAGGCGACCGTGATCCAGAGACCGCCCACCTGGAGTGAGGAGATCATTGCCTTGGTCAATTAAGGTCACCCAATATGCTTAAATCAAATACCAAGGTGACGTCCTCTCCACGACACGGTTAAAGCCGGGAGCTTCCCACTTCCTCGCCCAGGCTTGCCAATCCCCTTAAGGACGGCAGAGGCCCATGCTCCATGGGCGTGTTCACCCCCCGTCCGGGGGCATAGCCCAGCCATGTTAGGTCGAGCCTCCTTATCAGTAAGGCGGAGTTCTCGTCCCTTTGGAGGTCAATACCGCATTTTGGACATCTGTGTTCCCTCTCGTCCAGTCCCTTGGGAACCCACGTAAGGCAGTTGTGGCAGAGTTGAGTCGTACCCCAAGGATCCACGGGGACGAACCACCTTCCCAGCATATCGGCCTTGAACATCGCCTTGTCTATGAACTTACCGAATGCGGCGTCCTGGAGGCTCTTTGCCAGGCAGTGGTTCTTGAGCATGTTTGAGACGCGCAGCCTCTCCTGTCTTGGTTTGGGATACATGCGGTACCTGAAGGCGGCGAGCACACCAGCCACCACAATACCACATTCAGGGAGAATATTTAAAGCCCATTCATCCAAGAGTTAAAACCGTGGGCTTTCTGGGCACCCTATTTATATAATCCCTATAAGTTTGATTAGTCCTATGTCTTTAGAGATCGATGGATCCTATGGCGAGGGGGGAGGTCAGGTCCTGCGGGGCGCGGTCGCGCTGTCCTGCCTCACCGGAAAGGCTGTGAAGGTTTTTAACATAAGGGGAAAGCGACCCAAGCCAGGGCTTCAGCCGCAGCACCTCATCAGCCTGCAGGCGGCGGCATCGGTCTCGGAGGCGGAGGTCAAGGGCTTGGACGTGGGCAGCACTACCGTCACCTTCAGCCCCAAGACCGTCAAGGGCGGGAGGTACACCTTCGACATAAAGACGGCCGGAAGCGTGACCCTCGTGGTACAGACGCTACTCCCCATCCTCTCCTTTGCCGGCGAGCCCGCCGAGGTGAGGATCATCGGCGGCACGGACGTGCCGTGGAGCCCGCCCATCGACTACATGAGGCACGTGGCGCTGCCGGCGCTGCGAGCATTCGGGGTAGAGGCGGGCCTTGACCTGAATAGGAGGGGGCATTACCCGAGGGGAGGGGGAGAGGTTGTACTCAGGGTCGGCCCAGTCAGGACACTGGCACCCTTCAGGGCGCTGGAGCGGGGTCCTGTTGAGGCGATAAGGGGCGTGTCCAACTGCACCAACCTGCCCGGGCATGTGGCTGCAAGGCAGGCGTCCTCTGCCGCCAAGGTCCTTAGGGAGGGGGGCCACACCAACGTCAGGATAGCCGAGGAGCAGACCGCCGGCGAGGGACCTGGCAGCGACATAGTTCTCTGGGCGGAGGTTGGAGGCTGCATCAGGATCGGTGCGGACGCGCTGGGTGCAAGGGAGAAGAGGGCGGAGGACGTAGGAAGGGAGGCGGGTGAGAGGCTGCTGGCGGAGCTGCAGACAGGGATGGCGGTTGACAGGCACCTCGGGGACATGATCACCCTCTACATGGCTCTCGCCAACGGCACCTCCGAGGCGGGCCTCTCTGCGCTCACGTTGCACTCCGAGACGATGATGTGGCTCTCCAGGGCTTTCCTCAATGTTGAGTGGCAGGTGAGAAAGGTAGAGGGCGGCGCCGCGGTCATAAAGGTCGATGGCGCGGGGCTAAAGAACCCGCGGATTCAGGCACCTTGAGGGTTTTGGTGCTTGCCCGCTCCAGCGCCTCTCCTACCTTTCTGAGCATCCTGTCGAGGCCCTCACCCTTTGCAGCAGAGATCCTGTCGCACGGACCGAAGAGGGTTTCCGCCTCGCTTGCCTGAGACGGGCTGGCGAGATCGATCTTGTTGAAGAATGTAAGGATCTCGCTGCCCGAGAAGGTTGCCCTTACATCGTCGTAGAGGCGCTTCTGGCTGGCGAGTGAGAAGCCGTTGGCCTCGGAGATGTCCACTATGAACGCGATCACGTTGGAGAGGTGGCCGAGCGCGGATATTGCAAGCAGCTCGGTCTTGCTCCTCTCTGCAAGCGGCCTGTCCAGTATGCCCGGGGTGTCCACCATCTGTATGCGGGTGCTTCCGATGTTGACGTGCCCTATTATGATCTCCCTCGTGGTGAAGGGATAGGACCGGATCTCGGGCTTGGCGGAGGAGACGGCCTTTACGATCGTGGACTTGCCCACGCCGGGGTAGCCCGCGAAGACCACCGTCGGAACGGACGGGTCGGCGGTGGGCAGGTCCTTCATCTTCTCCCTGAGTGCCGAGATGAGGGTCAGATCATCGTCGGCCTTCCTTATGATCGACGACGTCCTCCCGAAGAACGCCCTCCTTGCCCTGGCGGCGGCCCCCGGGTTCCGGGCGTCCCTTAGCTGGAAGTGGGCGGCCTTGCCCGCCTCGTGGATTATCCTCGCTGTTCTGCTCAGCCGCCCGAGTGCAGCCTTTGCTGTGGCCTCACCGACGAGGATCTCCAGCATCTCCCTGTAGAAAGGGTGGATGTTGTCGATGGTCGGCACGGACTTGACGAGGGACTCAAGATACGCCGCGGTTATCTTCTCAACCTCCCTTATCCTGGCAGCCTCCCTCTTCTTCGCCTTAATGATGGGGGGGAGCTTGCCCGGCAGTTCGATCTCAAGCCTCGTGGATGCTAGGAAGGCCTTGTTGATTATCTCCTCTGCCGTGAGGACCGTCGGCATACTCTCAAAGGGTTGCCGCAAGGTTTAGCCTCCTCTCCCTTTCTTCTTCTCCCACAGAACCTCGTGCCCTCTCCTTATTGCCATGACGCGGTGGTAGGGAATGACAACCTCCTCCGCGTCCTCCTCGCAGATTATTGCTCTTGGGGCGATGTCCTTTACATTTATGCCCTTGATGACCTTGAGGTCGCCCGGCGCACCCCTGTGGACTATGACGATCTCGCAGTCGTCCAGTCCCTTATCCGAGGTCCACTTGATCTTGTTCAGAAGGCATCTTATTGTGGGCATGGTGATCAGCGGGTAAAAGTTTATTTGATTCGCTATTTAACCTTTGAATGTTGAGGAGGTTTTAAAGGTTGCCTGCCCAGATTGGATACCCGGAGATGGGTGCGACCACCGTGGGGATATCTTGTAAGGACGGGGTCGTTTTAGCTTCGGAGAAGAGGATCTCTTACGGATTCACCATCATGAGCAAGGCGGGGAAGAAGGTCTTTCTGATTAACGGGAGGATAGGCGTGGCCTTTGCTGGACTTATCTCCGACGCACAGGCCATTCTGAGACGGCTCAGCGCGGAGGTAAAGCTCTACGAGCTGGACTATCACATGAAGATGACCGTCAAGTCTGCGGCCAAGCTGCTCTCCAACATCCTCTACTCCCAGAGGTACTACCCGGCGTTTGCGGAGACGATCGTGGGCGGCGTGGACGAGGAGGGGCACAGGCTATTCGTACTCGACCAGCTTGGCTCTTTGATCGAGGACAAGTTTGCGGCTCTCGGCACGGGCGGGGCTCTGGCAATAAGCGTCATCGAGCAGGAGTACAAGGACGAGATGACGGTGAGGGAGGGGAAGGACTTGGTGGTCAAGGCTGTCAGGGCGGCGATATCCAGGGACGTGGCCTCCGGGGACGGTGTTGACGTCGTCGTGATCTCCAAGGAAGGGGCGAAGGAGGAGTTCTTCCCCGTAAAGTAAAGTGGTACTTTTGTCATTGCCAGAGCCTTTTCGGACCCTGCGATCCCAAGGATACCACATAGTTGGCAGGCACTCCGCTGTGAAGACCTGCCTATGGGTCAAGAACTCCCTGACGAAGGGGAAGGTCTGCTACAAGGAGAAGTTCTACGGGATAAGGAGCCACAGGTGCCTGCAGATGAGCCCGGCGGTGGCCTACTGCGCCAACAGGTGCCTCTACTGCTGGCGCCTGATGCCCGGAGAGCGGGGGCTTGAATGGGACGGCGAGCGCATGCCTGAGGAGGACGACCCGAGAGAGATAGTGGAGGAGTCGCTGAAGGCGCACAGGAAGGCGCTCAACGGGTTCAAGGGCAACCCTCTGGTGCCGAGGGAGAGGTGGGAGGAGGCGGTAAGGCCGAGGCACGTGGCCATAAGCCTCAGCGGCGAGCCCACCAACTACTCGAGGCTGGGCGGACTGATTGAAGAGTTCGGGAGGAGGGGGATGACGACGTTTCTGGTCACCAACGGCACAAACCCCGAGGGGCTGAAGAGGATAAGGGAGCCGACACAGCTCTACGTCTCCCTGAGCGCGCCCTCTGAAGAGGCGTACAGGCGCGTATGCAGGCCCACCAGTGATGGGAACTGGGTGAGGCTGATGGAGTCCCTCTCGCTGCTCGGCGGGTTCAGCTGCCCGACTGTGATAAGGATCACGGCGGTCAGGGACCTGAACATGTTTGACCCGGACGCCTACTCAAGGATAATATCCAAGAGCAATCCCACATACGTGGAGGTCAAGGCGTACATGCACGTCGGCTTCTCCACCGGCAGGCTGGGGTTCGAGAGCATGCCAAGCCACAGGGAGATCCTCGGCTTCGCCAAAGAGCTTGCGGAGAGGACCGGTTACGAGGTCGTGGACGAGGTGCCCATAAGCAGGGTCGCGCTTCTCAGCAGGAGAGGCAAGCCTAAAAAGGTTAATTGATTTCATGTAGAATTGGTGTGCCCCTTGGGGCTCGACAAGATCGTATCGGACATGGACGGCATTCTCAAAGCGAAGGACGAGAAGAGGGAGAAGGTCATCGCATATTCAAGGGAGATAATAAGGAGGTCAGGCAGCGCGGTCCTGGCTATCCACAAGAAGGACGATGAGGGTGTCAGGGAGAACCTTGATGCGGCGCGTGCGGCCCTTGAGTCGTCTTTAGAGATCTGCAAGGAGCAACCTGAGTACTACTTCACCGGACCCCTGCCGCAGGCATTTCAGGAGTACGCAGAGGCGGCCGTCGTCTTGGCACTCGTGAAGAAGCGGAGGATACCCGCCCCGCAGGACCTGAAGGTTCCCGTGGAGTCTTACATTACGGGGCTCGCGGATGCGGCGGGGGAGATGCGGAGGTACGCGCTTGACTCGCTCAGGAGGGACGACTTTGAAGAGGCTGAGAGGGCACTCGGCGTAATGGACGAGGTCTACACCGCCCTCAAGAGTCTGGATTACCCGAGGGCGGTCGTCCCCAACCTCAGGAGGAAGGTAGACATCATCAGGAAACTGGTGGAGGAGACGAGGGGAGACGTTACTCTGGCCCATCAGGGACGGCTCATAAGAGGTAGTATTGGCAGGGCTTTGAAGAAGGGGAGGAAGTAGAAAGGGGGGAAGAGTTTGCGTCTAAACATAAAGGACATACTTGCGAAGGCTGACAAGGATTTTGAGGCGGCGTGGAGGGAAACCGGGTCGCTCGTGGGAGGAAAGGGCGCCTTTGTCAAGGGCAGAAAGGGGACGACGCACGTCCTTGTGGAGACGGCGAACCTCCTAAGAAGCATATACCTCGATCTCGGCTTCGACGAGGTCGTCAACCCGATGATAGTCGACGAGGCGGACATCTACAAGCAGTACGGCAACGAGGCCCCAGCGATACTTGACAGATGCTACTACCTAGCAGCACTGCCCAGACCGGACATAGGCATAGGCGCCAAGGAGATAGCAGTCATAAAGAGGCTGGGCGGACCGACCGACGAGGGGAGCCTCTCCAAGCTGAAGGAGACATTTCACGATTACAAGAAGGGAAGGATAGAGGGAGACGACCTGGTGGAGAGGATCGCTGACGCCCTGGGGATCCCGGACGTCCTGGTGCTCAAGATACTCAACACGGTGTTTCCGCAACTGAGGAGGCTGGAGGCGATCCCATCAAAGTTACTTCTGAGATCGCATATGACCAGTGCCTGGTTCCTGACATGCGCAGCCGTGCAGCATAAGCTTGAGATGCCCATCAAGCTCTTCTCAGTGGCGCTCAGGGCGAGGAGGGAGCAGCAGGAGGACGCCTCGCACCTAAGGTTCCACCACGCGGCATCCTCTGTGATAATGGACGAGGAGGTCTCGATCGAGGACGGGAAGGCTGTTGTGCAGGAGGTTCTGAAGAGGCTCGGGTTCAAGGAGATCAGGATCGAGAAGAAGAAGGTGACCGCCAAGTACTATGCCCCGGAGACGGAGTATGAGGTCTTCGCGAAGTTGGAGGGGACAGGGTGGTTCGAGGTTGTGGACTTCGGGCTTTACGGACCCATCGCCCTAGCCAAGTACGGGATTGAGTACCCGGTGCTCAACATAGGGATGGGAGTTGAGAGGATAGCAGCGCTGCTGCACGGCTATTCGGACATCAGGGAGCTCTCCTACCCGCAGTTCTACGGCGAGTGGGTGATCTCGGACGCCGCCCTCGCCAAGCAGATATCGTTCATCGAGGAGCCCAAGACCGAGGATGGGAAGGCGGTCGAGAGGTCTATCGTCAAGACCCTCGTTGAGAAGAGGGACGCGGACAGTCCGTGCGAGTTCGTGGCGTATGAGGGGAAGGCAGGGGGCAGGAAGGTAAAAGTAAAGGTCTTCGAGCCCGACCCGAATGTCAAGCTGGTGGGCCCAGCGGCCTTCAACGAGGTTGTGGTATTGAACGCAAACGTTCTTGGGATACCCGAGAAGGGTATGGAGAAGATGGAGATCATAAAGGACGCGAGAGAGAGGGGGGTCAAGACGGGGATAAGGTACCTGGACGCCGTCGCCAAGGCAGCCGCCGCGAGGATCGAGAGGGAGGGCAAGGCGGAGATCAGGGTGAGGATGGCGAAGCTGCCGAGCGACATCAACCTGAGGGTATCGGACGTGGGCATAAGGTTCGTCTCGAGCAGGCAGGGCAAGATAGACGTCAGGGGACCCGTGTTCATAGGGGTCCATTCAGAGATCTCCGGTTGACCTCTGGCTCATGGAGGGCCCGAGTATATTTGACCTGAAGAAGGCGAGGGCCGCGCAGGAGCTCTTATCGAAGAAGGTTTCTGAGGAGCATACAGGCGGAGCCTTCGAGACCGTATGCGGCATGGATGTTTCGTACCGTGGCGAGAGGGGAGCGGGTGCCGCGGTGGTGCTATCCTACCCTGACCTGAAGATTCTCGAGACGAAGGTTGTGTTTAGGCCCGTTGTAGTTCCTTACACCCCTACATTTTTGGCGTTCCGAGAGATGCCCTTCTTCACAGCGCTGATCCGCAGGCTGGAGAGGCGCCCCGACGTCTTCATGATCGATGGGCACGGGATATACCACCCAGCTTTTTGCGGGTCAGCCTCCCACTTCGGGGTCGTCTTCGACGTGCCAACGATAGGTGTCGCCGGTGGTCTGATGAGACTTGAGGGCGAAGTGAAAAATGGGGGGGTTATACTATTAAAGGGGAGAAGGGTAGGGATGGTACTTAGGGACGGCAAAAAAGGGGTTTATGTGAGCGTGGGCCACAAGATGAAACTCGACATGGCCGCCAACATTGTGAGGGGCTGCATCAGGGGGCACAGGAAGCCAGAGCCTTTATTTCTAGCCGATTCGATCTCTAGAGGGGCGATCAGGGGAGACGTACATGGAGAGTGAGGCTTGGTTCGCACTCTTCCAGCTCTTCAAGATGGGAGGGCACAAGAGGCAGATCCTGCTGGGCACCGACGACTTCGGCAAGATGATCGGGACCTCGCAGCAGACGGCCTCCCGGAGGCTCTTGGAGCTCGTGAAGGAAGGGTACGTAACGAGGGAGCTGACGCCCAAGGGGCAGAACATCGCCATAACTGGGAAGGGTCTCGCGGCGCTGAAGGAGGTATACCACGCCCTCAAGATAGGACTCGAGGAGGGGGCGCATGTAATCTTCGTCAACGGCGTGGTCTTCTCTGGCTTCGGGGAAGGGGCGTACTACGTCACGAAGAGCGGCTACAAGGAGCAGTTTGAGGAGAAGTTGGGGTTCAAGCCCTACCCGGGCACGCTGAACCTGAGGCTTAGGTCCATGGCGGATGTCAAGGCGAGGAAGGATCTGGAGGCGCTCCCCAGCATAGTGGTAAAGGGGTTCATTAACGGCGAAAGGAGCTACGGGGACGTCAAGTGCTTCAAGGTGCTCGTCAACGAGAAGGCGGATGGGTTTATAGTGATGATTCATAGGACGCACTACGGTCAGGACGTCCTCGAGGTTATAGCCAAGGAGTCGCTACGGAAGAAGCTCAGGCTCAAAGACGGCGATCTTGTCCAGCTGAAGGTCCTGCTTGCTTGACCTGCTTTTCGTTGGCGGAGTATATCAGGTTCCTTATCATGGAGGAGCTGACGTCACCGTACTTCTTCAGGCGGACGACCTTCCCTCTCCCGCCCTGCCTTGCGATCAGCTCGGCGATGTCCCCCTGGTCGTAGCCGAGGGCGATTATGTCAGGTTTCACGTCCTGAATTACCTTGGCGGTGTCGAGGTCCACCCCGCCGAGGATCGCCTTGTCCACGGGCTTCAGTGCTTCCACCAGCAATCTCCTGTGCTCCTCCTTCATGACTGGGAGCCGGCCCTTCCTCTTCAGGACCGTGGAGTCCCTTGCCACGACGACTATGAGTTCGGCGCCTTTTCCGCCAAGCTTCTTTGCCTCCTCCAGATACCTGAGGTGGCCGTAGTGAAGCAGGTCGAATACGCCGGCCGCCAGAACCCTCTTCCCCATTTCAGACCGCACACCCATTTGAGCTACTTGAGCTCCCATTCATACTTGAGCCACCCCAGGTTTCTGCACGAGTCGATCAGACCTTCACAGTAGGCGATACAGACGAGAGCCGTAATAAAGTCTCCCTTGCTCAGGTAGTGCTTGCTGTCCTCGAGGTACTGCTTCGAGAGGGAGATGTTGCTCTCGAGAGCCTTCTTGAACGCCTTGTCTGCGGGCGGCAGCACCTCCATCTCCTTGAAGACCCTATCGGTGCCCCGTATGTACCGCTCCAGCTTCTTCCTGGCCTCCTCCTCGAACGTCATAGGTTCCTCTCCACTAGATCTTTGTCCGCTCCCGCAAATAACACGAGGGCCTCGGCCTCCATGAAGTGCAGCTTGCCTGGCACTATTATCGCGTGGGGCGGATCGCCAAAGTCCACGGACAGGAGGTCTTGTGCCCTTCCGACCTTTACGAACTGCTCCGGACCGCCGGCTCTCGCCACCCCTATGAACAGCAGATCCTTGTGTATAACGCCCTCCCTGCGACGCATCTCCATCACCATCAGCAACCGGATGCCCTCACCCACGGACATGAAGTGCTTCTCCTCCGCCCTGAGGTCTAGGAAGAAGAGTGTGTGAAGCCCCGCACTCCTGTTGAGCTTGAGCGTGTCGTACGGCACGTCGGAGTATGGCATTGGGAAGGTTATGGTGGAGGACTTGCCGAACTTGTAGTTTTGTAGCCCCACCGCGCCGGGGGCGACAGAGATTATGGAGGGGGCGTTGATGACCTCCACGGGTATCCCTCGCTTCACCGCCCTTATCCTTAGATCTACGTGGGTGGTAGCGACGAATGGGTCGCCCGCCACCAGCAGGGCGACATCCTTCTTGGATGCCGAGGACAGGATCTCCTTCCCGTCCTCCACGTACTTTCGGTCGACTACCTTGACCCTCTTGCCCAGCAGATCCTCGAGTCCTTTGAGGGCGAGGCCAGGCAACATATTGGTGTAGCTCTCCAGCAGAACCTCGTCAGCCGCCTTGGCTTTCTCAAGACCGTAGAGGCTCATCCCCTTCTCACTATAGAGGCCTAGGCCTATGAATTTCAGCGAACCCAACCCGAATCCCTAAACACCTAGTGAGCAAAACTCTTAAATTACTGTTTCCTGAACGGAATGGCGGAGGGCCTGTAGCTCAGTACGGTAGAGCGGCGGATGTGAAAACAGCCGAGGCTCTTAACCCGTTGGCCAAGGGTTCAAATCCCTTCAGGCCCGCCA
>Ga0315282_10006826_pt1 | contig 18962 bp, 16 predicted proteins | sample YL17G07_20_MG_FD_203693 | JGI IMG/M metagenome (GOLD analysis project Ga0315282, IMG submission 203693) | Sediment microbial communities from Yellowstone Lake, YNP, Wyoming, USA - YL17G07_20 | ecosystem: Environmental > Aquatic > Freshwater > Lake > Sediment | place: USA: Wyoming | collected...
GGGGACGGCGTCGTGAAAAGCAAAGGGCGCAGAGCATTCACCGTCGGGCTAAGCTCTGCGCCCTCGATTTCTAAGATGCACTAAACGATTACTTGCCAGGAACCTCAATGGCGACAAAACGCACCGTCTTGTCGGCTCCTTTTACGCGCATCAGCACGGCATCCCCCGGTTTCTTCCGCTTAAGGATCTGCTCGAACTGGCTCGCCGACGAGACCGGCTGATCCCCGACACTCACGATCACATCGCTCGGTCGCAGGGAACGTGTATCGGCCTCGCTCAAAGGCTCCACACTTTCGACCAGGACCCCGTTCTCGACATCGTACTTCTCCTTCGTCTTCGTATCCAGGTTCCGAATGGTCATGCCGAGGCTCTCGATCTCCACGCTCTTCGGCGAAGCGGTTTCCCTCTCCGGAGCAGACTCCTCCATTTGCTGCCTGTCGGCAACGACCTCACTCTCCGCTTCCCTTCCTTTCAAGGTCACCTTCTTCTCCATCGTCTTGCCATCTCGATACAACTTGAGTATCACGATCTCACCCGGATACTTCGACGCAATGAGTGTCTGAAGTTGGTTGGAGGTGCTCACCTCTTTCCCGTCGACCGAAAGGATGATGTCGCCTGCCTTGAGCCCGGCCGCCTCACCGGCGCCCCCGGCGGTGGTCCGTTGCACGAAAACACCCATCGGCTTATCAAGCCCATTCGCCTTGGCCATCGTCGCGTCGACGGTGTTAATTTCGACACCGATGTACCCGCGCCGGTACTTTCCGTACTTGATGATATCACCCGCAACGCGCCTCGCGAGATTGATCGGGATCGCAAAGCTGTATCCCTGATAGCGCGCGTTCGTGGTGGCGATCGCCGCGTTGACGCCGATGACTTCGCCATTAATATTGACAAGTGCCCCGCCACTGTTTCCCGGATTAACCGCGGCGTCCGTCTGTATGAAATCTTCGATCGCGAGTCCGGTCCTGTCCGGATCAATGATGTAAAGTTGGCGGCCCAACGCACTGACGATCCCTTCCGTCATCGTCGAGGTCAGGGCGAGAGGGTTCCCGAATGCGAACACCATATGTCCGACCTCAACGTCGTCCGAGTTGCCCAGCCGCGGTACCGGCAGGTCCTTCGCGTCGACCTTGATGACCGCCAGATCGGTGTACTTGTCCGTCCCGATGAGCTTCGCCTTCTTGAAGACACGGTTATCCCAGAGTGTGACGTCGATGCCCCCTTTGCTCGCGTTCTCCACCACGTGGTTGTTCGTAAGGATGTACCCGTCGGGTGTCAGAATGACGCCCGAGCCGACGCCCACTTCCGGCGCCTGCCGAACATCCGGCCCGAAGAAATGGAAGAAAGGAACCCGATTGCTGCGCGAATCCGATTCCGGGTTCGACACAACTTTGATGTACACGACCGTCGGCGTGACATCCTTTGCGATCGAGTGGAACGCCTCGTTGAGCGCCTGCAGCGTTTGATTGGCACGGGCCGGTTTTGACTGGGCACCCAGCGTGACCTCGTCACCCGCGAACGTCAGATCGACCCCTTTGAAGGTCGACACCAGGGTCACGCCGAACACGATGCCGAGCGCGATCAACAGAACAGCAACGACGACTGACTTCGTTGACATAGAACTTCTCCTACTGTTTGAATGTTCCCTTCATGAATTGGAATGCAGAACAGAAGCCCGTCGCTGACCGGCAGACCGAGCGTCTAGTTCAGGATCTTCTGAAACACTTCGACTGATTTGAGAGGTTTCAGGTCTTCGAAATGATTACGTAAGTACAAACGTATGGTTGCATCGATTTCGTTCCCGACCGCCTTCGGGTATTCCAGTGCGCAGACCCCCTCAAGCCTTCCAAGAAACAGCCTCTGCATGATCTTCAAGGACGGGACGGAAATCCGGACGTTCCCGTCGCCCCGGGAGCCCTTGCTGAACGAATCAAGGTCCTGCCGGGCCGCCGAAACAAGCTCCGACTTGAGCACCTTGGCGAATCGAGCGCATCCAGGGCAGAGGATCCCGCCTCGTGACAACTGGAAGATCATCGACCGTTCTCCCCCCAATTCTTCGACTTTCCTTCCACACCGGCTGCAGACCTCGAGAGCAGGCGAAAAACCGAATAATCCTGCGAGGCGGATTTCGAAGGCGTAGAACAGATTGGCGTAGTTCTTTGTGGCCTGCTCCAGCTGATCGAACGTCCCGACCAGAAGCTCATACAGGTCCCTATTCTCCTCCTCGTCGTGCGCAAGCTGGTTGACCAGATCCAGGATCGAGAGTGCGACGGACATCCGCTCGATCTCCGTGTGGATCTTTTTATGGTACCGGACGATATCGCACTGCGAGATCAGCTGGAGATCCCGATTCTCCTTTCTGTAGAGCACGAGCGAAACCCTCGTCATCGGCTCAAGGGAAGCGCCGAACTTGCTCTTCATCTCCCGGGCGCCCTTGGCAACCCCCTTCAGCTTGCCGTATCGACGGGTATAAAACGTGACGATCTTGCTCGTGTCGCGGAACTTCATCGTCTTCAGGACGATGGCATCGGTCTTGGTGATCATCACCTTCTCTTCAGAAAACCGCCTTCCGGACCATGGAAGAGAGTTCCTTTCTCCTCAACTCCTCCATCGCCACTCGATACGGACTCCGCAGGACCCCCTTCTCGGTGATGATCGCCGTGACGAGCTCGTTGGGGGTCACGTCGAATGCCGGGGAGTAGACGTGCACCCCCGCCGGAGCGACCTGACGGCCGAATATCTCCGTTACCTCCGTCGGGTCCCGCTGCTCGATCGGTATCTCCGTGCCGCTGAGCATCTCGAAATCGATCGTGGAGGTCGGCGCGGCGACAAAGAACGGGATCCCATGATGCTTGGCCAGTACCGCCAGCCCGTAGCTGCCAACCTTGTTCGCGACGTCGCCTTTCAGCGTGATGCGGTCCGCACCGACGACGACAGCGTTGACTTCCCCCCGCTGCATCAGAAATGCGGCGGTATTGTCTGTGATCAACGTGAAGGGAATCTGGAGTTTCTTCAGCTCCCACGCCGTCAGCCGAGCACCCTGCAGGAGGGGACGAGTTTCATCGATATAGACGTGCTTCAGCTTGAGAAGTTCCCACGCCGTGGTGATGACGCTTTGTGCGGTGCCCTTTCCACCCGTTGCCAGGCTTCCGGTATTGCAGTGCGTCAGGACGCTGGCCGCGTTCGGAAGCAGCTCGGCGCCGAGCCGGCCGATCGCGCGGCACATCTCCTCGTCTTCGGCATGAATCCTCTGCGCCTGCGCGAGCAACTTGGCCTGAATCTCCTCAGGCGCGCTGCCGGCCGAATCGATGACGGCGTTTCTCATCCGATTCAAGGCCCAGAAGAGATTCACCGCCGTGGGCCGGGTAGAGGCGAACAGGCTCGTGGTTTTCTCGATAAGCGAGATCAGGCTGCGCCCGTCGTACGTGGAGAGTTTCATGAACGCGAGGACGAACCCGTAGGCAGCGGCGATTCCGATGAGGGGCGCACCGCGGATGGCGAGGGTCTTGATTGCCCCTGCGACGACCGTTTCGTCATCGGTCTCTACATACACTTCTTCGAGGGGAAGCTTCCGCTGGTCGAGGAAACGCACCTTCCCGTTCTTCCACTCGATTGCTTTCATAACCCCCTACTTTTCGTCGAAGCTCGAGAGCTGCATGAACGATCGGTATCGATCTTGAATCTGCAGGTAGGTCAGGTCCTTGAGCCCGTCGACGCTGAACTTCTCGACGCAAAAGGATGCGAGCGTGCTGCCGTAGACAACGGCTCGCTTCAGGTTGTCCGGTGAGAGGTCGTCCGTTCTCGCGAGCCATCCCACGAACCCGCCGGCGAACGCGTCGCCCGCGCCGGTCGGGTCGTAAATGTTTTCCAGCGGATAGGCTGGCGCCGAGAAGATCGTCTGCTCCGTGACGAGCAGCGCTCCGTGTTCCCCTTTCTTGATGATGATGATCTTCGGCCCCATCTCGATGATCCTCTTCGCAGCCTTGATCAGATTGGGCTCGTGCGTGAGCAGGCGGGCCTCCGATTCGTTGACCACGATGACGTCCATCACCTTCAGCGTCTCGGCGAGCTCCCGGGGTTTGTTCTCGATCCAGTAGTTCATCGTATCCCCGACGACCAGTCTCGGCTTGTTGACCCTGTCGAGAACCTGGCGCTGCAGGATCGGGTCGATGTTCCCCAAGCAGACGTAGGCGCTCCGCTTGAATCCGTTCGGGATCACCGGGTTGAACTTTTCGAAGACGTTCAACTCGGTGTACATCGAGTCACGCATGTTCAGATCGTAGTGGTATCTCCCGCCCCAGCGAAATGTCTTTCCCTCACGGACGATCTGAAGACCGTCGAGATCGATCCCCCGCTCCTCCAGGAAGTCCATATGACTCCTGGGAAAATCGCCGCCGACAATGGCGACGAGGCGGATGGGGGCCGTGAAGTAGCTCGCCGCCACCGAGATATAGATGGCAGACCCGCCAAGCGCATCCTTCACGTTTCCAAACGGCGTCTCGACCGAGTCGAAAGCTACCGAACCGACAACGAGCAGACCCAAGGGAAGCTCCTTCCGTTTGAACTCAGAGTGAAAGTTGAGTTAATTCCGCGGTTTTCTCTTGACCGACGATGTACTGCTGAACGATCTTCAGGCCCCGGCGTTGACCGGGCCAAACCAACATCTCCCTTGCCTCTTCATATGGATACCAGCCGAAGGCCTGGTGCTCCACCGAAAGCCGCAGATGATCGGAGTCCGAGACCTCCGCCGCGAACAACGGACTCATGTGCATGGTATCGTCGACAGCGACGTAGAACGAGCTGACGTGGGGTGCAACCCAGAACCGTCGTGGCCTTAGGCCCGATTCTTCAGCCAGCTCCCTCACGGCCGCGTTCACGGCGCTCTCCCCCTCCTTCATCGTCCCCGTCACCAGCTGCCAGATTCCCGGATAGATGCGATCGTTGTTCGACCGCCTGAGAAGAAGATATTTCGGAACACCCTCCTCCCGTTTGAACACACAGACTTCGATGATGCGACAGACGATGGCTGACATTCTGATCTAGAGCCGCCTGTTCACCTCTCTCCGTCTATCCGGAAGGAAGCGAACCTGCGAACGGGAATCGAACCCAAGTTTTGAGACGGCGCGAGGCAAGGAAACCTTGTTCGGCGCCCTGGAGGTCTTCATCCGTCTAACGACAAAACGAGGGTGAATCAGAATCCCTTAGGATCCACCCCTCTCTTTTTCCTTCTTCAGCAGAAGCTTGATCCGGAGAACTGCAGCAGACGCGGGCCGTCAGGTTGTGGCAAGAGCACACCTCCCGCCGCCTCGCACGAAAAAATATAACTCAATTTCAATCAGAATCCAACGAGCCCTGGTGCCCTGTACCGTCCTATTTTCCCAGGCTGTCACGGTCACAAAACCCTGCCTCGCCGACTCACTGGCTCTCATCATCGGCAGGCGGCGGCTCCTGACCACCTCAGTGAAATTCATTCGAGAACACTCCTGGCTGCCCTGCGCCACTTCTACCATGGTTGACGGTGAAGCGCCGAAAACAGTTGCGCTCAGCGCGCGAGACCTGGAATACCCACCGTGCTCTTCGCCGCCCTCACCCCCCCGCGGATCGCCTCTGCCGTCAGCTGCGCGGAAATTTCTCCCACAAGATCCAGATCCGCCTGCATGGTGCCGCAGGAAAGAGCGAACGAAACATCGCCATCGAACGACGTATGAACGGGCACGATGGCGCGCGCGTAGCCGTCCTGCATTCGCTGGGCGATACGGAAGAGCTCGAGCTTCGTGAGGTTCGCATTCGTCGCAATCACCGCGAGCGTTGTGTTCGTTTCTCCGAGCACTTTTCCCCGGGCGAGGGGCCGATGCTCGTCTTCTTCACCGAAGAACGTCCCCTCCGGCGAGCGCGCGCCGGCGAGCACTCTTCCGTCAGCGTCGATGATATCCCCCACGGAATTCACTACAGCCAGCGCTCCCACCTTCAACCCGGAGAGATCCACAAAGGCGGTTCCGACCCCACCCTTCATCCAGTGTCCGAACCCTTTCCACTTCCCCACCGTGGTGCCGGCCCCGGCGCCCACGTTCCCTTCTTCAACCGGGCCCCTTGTAGCAGCATCGCACGCTTTGTAGCCGGCGGCAGCGTCGGGCCTGACCCGACTGCTCCCGACGTTCAGATCGAATACAACGGCCGCGGGCACGATCGGTACTTTGGCCCATGGGGTCTGATAGCCGACCTCGTGCTCTTCGAGCCATCGCACGACGCCCTCGGCAGCGGACAATCCGAACGCGCTCCCCCCGGTCAGGAGGATCGCATGCACCTCTTGCATGGATTTCTCCGGGGCCAGCAGCGCAAGCTCGCGCGTGCCGGGAGAATTCCCGCGCACTTCGCAGCTCCCGCGTGTCTTCGGCGGACAGAGGATCACTGTACAGCCTGTCATCCCTTCGCTGTCCGTAAAGTGACCAACTTTGAATCCGGGGACTGACGTAATCATACTGGAACTAATGCGCTTGGTGATCCTTGATCTGGGCTCGCGCATGTGCGAGCATGATTCCACACGCGACGCCGACGTTGAGCGATTCGGCTGACCCGACTCTCGGGATTTTCACGACGACATCCGCGAGGTGCCGAACGTCGGCAGAGACTCCGTGGCCCTCACTGCCCAAAACGAAGACGGTTTTCCCTTGCACTCCCTGTTCTGTGTAGATTTTGTCGCCGTCACCGGAGAGCACGACGATGAGGAAACCGCTCTCCTTCATCGCCGCCAGCGTCGCAGGAAGATCGAGGTTCTCCACGACGGGGAGGTGGAACATCGAGCCGACGGTCGCCCGGACGACCTTCTCATTGTGAAGCTCAACGCAACCTTTGCCCAGCAGAACCGCATCCACTCCGAACCAATCGGCCGAGCGCAGGATCGAACCGAGGTTGCCGGGATCGCTCAACGAATCAGCCGCAACCACGAGCCTCGCTCTCCTCAGGAACTCATCATTCAGCGGAAACTGCCTCTGATGCACGAGGGCCAGCACGCCTTGCGAGTGGACCGTGTCAGCAACTTTCTTGAGATCGGCTGGGCTGATCTCCTTCACAGCGGTACGTCGCTGCTTGAGCTGGGACAGGATCCTCTCATAGTCCGGGTCCTCGAGGTATCTCTGGAGGACTGCGACCATCTCGATCTTGTGGGATGAATTGATGACCTCTTTGAGGGCCCGCCAGCCCTCGAGGAGGAATTTCTGCTCCTCTGAGCGGACTTTCTTCTGCGAAAGGGACGCCAGGTATTTCAGTTCTGCCCTGGAAATTTGCACGGCTCAATATAGAGAAAAAGGAGACAAGAGACAAAGAAAGGGCCTGAAGCCTATGCGCTGTCTACCCTGCAATTATTCGAGCGACCGCGAGGGACACCAATGCTGTTTCAAATTGCTTTTCTCGTGTTCCTGGGGACTTTGGAATCTGAGAGAGTCTCAACTCCTGTTATCTGAGACTGTGCGAAAAGCACCGTGTGGTTCTTGCTGCGAAAATCTTCCGCGCGAAGCCACCCCGCGTTCTGGCCTCCCCTCCCTCGATGGGAGGGGATTAAGGGGAGGGTGACGTGAGACAGCCGCCCGGAATCTCCTCCAGCGCTCCATCGAAATTCTTCAGAACCCCTGCGTTCCAAAACCGTAAGACCTTCTAATAGCTCACCCTCTTCCTGCCTCCCCCGTCAAGAGGGAGGTGATGGTTCGTTTTGAGGCTGTCCAGCGAATGCCATTTGCTTTTTGGCGGGAAAGTCTTCATTGCTTATTAGGAACGGCACTAACTTTCGTATTCCCCCCAGACCGATCTCAATGCGTCGGAGATCTCGCCGACCGTTGCGTACGATTCCACGCACGCGAGGATCCCGGGCAGCAGGTTCTCTTCTGCCTTGGCTGATCGTTTGAGCTGTTCCAGGCTTCGCTCCATCGCTTGCCTGTCCCGCGCCGCCCGGACGTTGTTAAGCCGTTGGATCTGCTTCGCACGAATGCTTTCATCAATCCTGAGGATCTCCGGCGGCTCCTCCCCCTCCACCTCAAACTCATTGACTCCCACAACGACCTTTTCGCCCTTTTCGATCGCCATCTGGTATTTGTATGCGCTCTCGGCGATCTGCGTTTGATAAAATCCTTGTTCGATCGCGCGGACGGCGCCACCAAGCTCGTCGATCTTCTCAATATACTCCCACACCTTGCTCTCGATCTCGTCCGTCAATGACTCCACAAAATACGATCCCGCGAGCGGGTCCACGGTGTCGGCAACGCCGGATTCGTACGCGACGATCTGCTGCGTGCGCAATGCCAGCCGGACCGACTCCTCGGTCGGCAGAGCGAGCGCCTCGTCGCGGGAGTTCGTGTGCAGCGATTGGCAGCCGCCCAACACCGCTGCGAGCGCCTGGAGGGTCACTCGGACGACGTTGTTATCGATTTGCTGCGCGGCAAGCGTCGAGCCGCCCGTCTGAGCGTGAAATCTCAGTTTCATCGTGTCACCCAGCTTGGCACCGAACCTCTCCTTCATGATCTTCGACCAGATCCTCCGTGCCGCGCGGAACTTCGCCGCCTCCTCAAAGATGTTATTGTGGGCATTGAAGAAGAATGAAAGCTGTCCCCCAAACCGATCGACATCCAGGCCCCTCCGGACCGCGGCTTGGACGTAGGCGATGGCGTTCGTGAGCGTGAAAGCGAGCTCCTGCACTGCCGTCGCTCCGGCTTCACGAATGTGATAGCCGCTGATGGAGATGGTATTCCATCGCGGCAGATGCTCGCTGCACCACGCAAACAAATCGGTCACCAGACGCAGAGAGGATTCGGGCGGGTAGATATGGGTCCCACGAGCGATGTACTCCTTGAGGATGTCGTTTTGGACCGTGCCCGAGATGCGACGGAGATCCGCCCCTTGCTTCTTGGCTACGGCGACGTACATGCAGAGCAGGACAGCCGCTGTCGCGTTGATCGTCATCGAGGTGGTGACATCCTGCAGTCTGATCCCTCCGAAGAGTGTCTCCATATCGGCAAGCGTGTCGATCGCAACGCCCACTTTTCCCACTTCCCCCTCCGCCATGGCGTGGTCGGAATCGTATCCCATCTGTGTTGGGAGGTCGAAGGCGACCGACAGGCCCGTCGTTCCCTGCGCGATGAGATACCGGTAGCGCTCGTTCGACTCCTCCGCCGTTCCGAAACCCGCGTACTGGCGCATCGTCCAGAACCGTTGGCGATACATCGTGGGATAGATCCCGCGCGTGTACGGATACTCGCCGGGGAATCCGAGCTGCGCCTCGCAGTCGAATTCTCGCGGCAGATAGAGGCGTTCGATCTCTATCCCGGAGTCGGTCTGGAACGGCGCCTTCCGCTCCGCAGCCTTCTGCAGAGCCGGACGCACCGTTTCAGCTTCCCAGCGTTTCTTGTGTTCGTTCAATGAATCGTTCATCGATTCCTCCTGCTGAACTCATGAACCCGGAGCACATTCCATTCTGTTCGCAACAGAACCTCTTAGTCCTGCCACAGTTTCGACGTCCCCCCCCGCCACTCAACCACTTCGCACCTTTCGCCATCGCTTCGAACAACCGCAGCCCCGTCGTAGTCGGTTCTCTCGACCTGAACTCCCATCTGATGGAAACGGGAGAGGACGATCGGCGACGGATGCCCGAATTTGTTGTTTCTGCCCACGGAGATAACCGCGAAAGCCGGTCGGACCCTGTCAAGAAACGGGATGCTCGAGCTCGAGATGGATCCGTGATGGCCGACCTTCAAGACATCGCTCGCGAGAAGCGGGCCGAATCGGCGGAGAAGATCATCCTCGACCTCGGTCTCTGCATCGCCCTGCAACATGAATGAGGTCTTGCCGTAGACGATTTTCAAAACAATCGACCTGTTATTCAGATTCCTCGCGCTGTCACGCTGGGCGTTCGGACTGAGAACGAAGATGCGCGCCGTCGTGTCGATGGACAGCGGCTGACCCATCGAAACCCGCCGGAGATCGACGTGACGCTGCCGGGCGGTTGCGATGATATCATTGTAAAGTTGAGACGCCGGCGCGTTCCCCGCCTGGATCAACCTGCCGACGTGAAAATGTTCGAGCAGGTACTTGACTCCTCCGAGGTGGTCGGCATGCGCGTGCGTGACAACGATCGCGTCGAGCGATTCACATCCCTTCCGTTTGAGGAACGGCGCAACGAGTCGCTCGCCTGCATCGTAGTTGAAACTTTTCGGCCCGGCATCGACGAGTACACGCTTCCGATTCGGGAACTCCAGAAAGAGAGCGTCCCCCTGACCGACGTCGAGGGCAGTTATGACGAGAGAGGGCCTTCGCGCCGAGATGAGGTCATGGTAGAGAAACACGTTGAGAGCAACGAGGACGACGATGATGTACTTCACGAGATTGCGAGGTCTGGCGGCGCTGAACACCGCGCCGATGCCGAGATAATAGAAGATCGGGAAAGAAGCCGCGACACCTGCTGTTTCGTAGTATGCCAGCGGGACCTTTGAGGCTGCCTTGACAAAACCGAGCAGAAACGTAACGAGGACCCCGTCGAGCTCGGCGTAACACCGCGCAACCCATTCGGAACCGTATGAAAGGGCTATGGTAGCAAATCCCAGCATCACGTTAATCCCGCTGACGGGCACGACCACGAGGTTCGCAAGCAACGATACCACCGACACCCGGCCGAAATAGTACGCGGTGAAAGGCAGGGTCCCCAGTTGAGCAGCGAACGAGACAGCGAAGAGCTTCAGCACATAATCGATCGCCTTGATCTCCTCGAAGCGCTCAGGTATCCTGCGGATAAGGGACTCCAGCTTTGGATAGAAGTAGACGATCGAGATGACAGCAGCGAACGACAATTGGAAGCCCACATCGAAGAGGTACTTCGGATCCCACAGCAGCATGAGCAACGCGGCTGCGGCCAGGGAATTGTAGATATCGGTCCTTCGCTCGAACAACGTCCCCAGGAGGATGGCGATGCCCATGATGGTCGCGCGAATGACGGAGGGGCTCAGACCCGTAATGAACATGTAGCAGAGTAAGCCGAGGATTGTCACCGCGACCACCCATCGCTTGGAGAGCCGGAAGAGTCCGCCGAGAGAAAAGAAAATGAGGGCGACCACTACGACATTCGAGCCTGAGACGGCCAGGATATGAATTGTCCCCGTGTCAATAAACGATTGCTTGATATCAAGAGAAATGTCACCCCGATACCCGAAGACCACCCCCTTCAAAAAGCTCGCCTGTTCCGGGGGATGGAAGCGGTCGAGAACCTGATACACCCCCTTCTGTGCGGAGCCCAACAAAGAGGCCAGCGTCCTCCCGCGGGCCGAAGGGAGCACATCGACCCGACCGCTGTCTCCGACGGAAATGACGCCGAAGATCTCATTCAATGCCAGATAGCGACCGTAGTCAAAATCGCCGGGATTGCGAGGGCCTGGCACCGGTTCGAGGCGCCCGCGAATACGAATCTCGTTGCCAGCCCTCAGCGAATCGAGAGCAGCAGTCACGTTCCGCTGGCGCACGACGACGAGGACTCGACGCTGCGTGTTCCCCGCCGCGCCGGGCCTTACGATCTTCGACGTTCGCACGACCAGCTCATATCGGTTTTGCTTCTTGACAGGTTCGGACTCAAGATACCCCTGGGCTACGATAGGTTCATCGAACTGGCGAGGTATGAGCGTCTCGGTCTCGATTCTCTGGCGCTCGAGCGTCGCAAGGGAGAAGCCGATCAAGAGCACCGAGAGTTGCATCCCCACAGCGGCGAGCATCGAGCGGCCGTTGCGAAGGTATCCGACGAACGCAACGACGGCGACGATCACGACGCCTCCGTACACCGCCAGCGGCCGGACGGTGACGTACTGGGCCAACAGGATTCCCGCGATGACCAGCAAGACCAACCGCACTGCCGGTCTGCGGCTGAGGATACTTTGGTTCATACCGGCTGGAGCGTCCTTAGAATAGAGGGGGTCATGTGAATGAGGTTCTTCACCCCCGTGAGAAACTCCCTGCGTTTCTTTCCGTGCGCGATGCATGGCACTGGATTCCGTGTATGAGTCTTCGTGGAAAGGTCCTCGATGTTCCCGTGGTCGCTCGTGATGATGAGAAGCGACGAGGCTCCGTCGAAGTCCTCCAGCAGCCCCCCGAGGAAGCCGTCGAAGCGTTCCAGGATTTCCACGGCCATCGTCATATCCCGGCCGTGTCCGGCGACGTCCGTCAACCAGAATTCGAACAGTGTGAAGTCGTAGTTAAGCCCGATCCTCCAGAGGTGCTTCCCGGCCTCCCGGGGTGTGATGACTTGCACGTCAGGGTATCCGAGCTCCGACCACCGTGCGCGTGTCAGATCAGACGACACCGCCTCGTTTCTCCGGAGCTCTTCGGCGCGGAGCAACGGAACATCCGCGTACCTGCACGACAACGTCGTGACGGTCAAGCGCCGTGTCCCGGAGTCGACGTACTCGAAAAACTGTTTTGGGAACGCGTTCGCGAAGCAGACGGATTTCCCGATCGATTTCAGCTGCCGGAAAATGTTCTTCTCCTGGATAAGCGGGAGGAGCGTCGTCGTCGGATGCGGGCCAAAATGCTTGCCGATCTGTTTCGACGCGTTCACCCCCGTGAAAAGCGCTGCCTGTCCGGTTCCGCTTTGAGGAAGCCCGGGGACGCCGAGCGTCGAGTTGATCGGAACGAGCTCGGAGTCACGAGCGGATACTCGAGCGGACCGCGCGTGAGGCATTCCCCCCTCCAGCATCGATCGCAGATTCGGGAGCTGAGCCCTGAAGAAAGGATTGTCGTCCGCACTCACGTTGCCGATGCCGACGCCGTCTAGAAAGAGGAAAATGACTCGCAAGAGGATCGCCTGACGAAATGAAGATGGAGTCCTACGATCGGACTTTGCTCTCGATGAGGACGGTGACCGGTCCGTCATTGACCAGCTCGACATCCATCATCGCACGAAACACTCCGCTTGCAACCTTTGAATCACCTAACTCGGTCTTGAGCTGCCGCACAAATGATTCATAGAGTGCTTCTGCGACGTCGGGTGGAGCTGCATCCGTATAGCTTGGCCGGTTCCCTTTCCGCGTGTCGCCGTACAGGGTGAACTGCGAGACGACCATCGCTTCCCCGCCGACGTCTTTGACCGAGATATTCATCTTCCCCTGGTCGTCATCAAAAATCCTCAACGACGCGCATCGGCCCACCAGGTACGCTGCATCCGCCTCCGAATCAGATTGTTTGACCCCAAGGAGGATCAGGATGCCCGCACGAATGGAGCTGTGAAGGGAACCGTCAATTGACACCGAACAACGTCGAACGCGTTGGATCAATGCGCGCATAATGTGTCGAACCTCTCGAAAGGCATCTGCATGGTTCAGTCTGCAGCGCCCGAGTCACGGGGTCTGGCCGGACATGATCCGACCGCGACGCGAGGCACTCCTTGAAGATCGGGAGTCACCGAAAGATCCGAGAACCCTGCCGCTTTCATCATGTCCGTGACCCGCTCGGACTGTCCGAAGCCGACCTCCAGCAGGACTTCCCCGCCCTCCCGCAGGAGGCGAGGGGCAAGTTCGATGATCCTCCTGTGAAATCGGTAGCCATCCGACATATCGGTCACTGCAAGCTTCGGCTCGTAGTTTCTGATTTCCTCCTGCAAGCCGCCCCACTCGTCCAGGGCAACGTACGGAGGGTTACTGACAAGCAGGTCAAACGGCTGCGGAACCAGCGTCTCGAGTGACCCGAAGACATCCGCTTGTTCGCAGGAGATCCTCTCCTGAACGCCGTGCGCCTCAGCATTGAGACGCGCGACCTCGAGGGCTTCGCTGCTGATATCGATGCTTCTGATGAAGGCGTTTCGGACGAACTTTGCCAGCGCCACAGCGATATTCCCGCACCCCGTCCCGACCTCCAGGATCAAAACCGCGTTGGCCCCGGCATGTCGTTGACAGGCCAGCATGGTTTGCTCGACGAGCGTCTCCGTCTCCGGCCGCGGCACAAGGGCGCGCCGGTCGACCTTGAGCTGCAGCCCCATGAAACTGACCGACTCGACGATGTACTGGACGGGCTCCCGATTCAGCCTCCGCTCGTACAGCGTGCGGAAGGCTCGCAGCTCATCGCTTGTCAGAGGCTTGTCGAAATTGGTGTAGAGGTTGATTCGTTGACAATGAAGGGTGTACGACAGCAGCAGTTCAACGTTCAGTCTTGCGTCAGCGATGCCGTGGCGGCGTAGGTGATCGATTGCGAAGGTCATCAGCTCGCGAATCGTCCAGACACGGGTCTGCTGCTGCGGCATTACTTCCGCCGGCCTCGCTTTGCCCGAGGAGCAGGAGGCAACTTCTTAGCTCGGTGTTTCTTTGGGGTGGGTTGAGCCCGCTTGCTTCGCGAGGCCGCTTTCTTTCGGGTCGACGGTCGCTCTTTCTTCTTCCCGACGCGGAGTACGAGGCTCAGTGCCTTCATCTTCTCTTCCGAGAATGTCTTCTTCACCTCTCGTTGGAGCTTCTGAGTCCTCGCCAGGATGTCCAGCAGCTGATCCTCAGTATCCTGGTCCCCATCCGGACGTCTCTCCCATGCCTTGGCGAGCGCGTCCATCGTCATGTCCACCTTGCGCCTGATCATCCCCCCGATGAGCTCCGGCGTCAGCTCGACGCTCCTGAGCTTGACACGATCTCCCGAAAAGAATCCGAGAGTCTCGAGCTCGGCTTCTTCTACCGGATCATCAGCGGAGACCTCTTCGAACGGCCCGCCGTTCTCAGCATGCGATGGCATGAACTCGAATCGCTTGTCGCCTTCAAGCAGCGCGGTGAAATCGGCCAACGTAGGAGTCTCATAGCCCTGTACCTTACCCTGCTTCTCAACTTCCTTCCAGATCTTCTTCACAGGGACAATGACATCTTTGTCCGAAGCAAGGATGCGCTCAGCTTCGTTCAGACATCGTTCGTGCACGGGACCTCCCGATCAAAGCCTTGAAGTGTGACCAGAAAAATGTAAAGCTATTTGAAGGAAAGCGCAAGTTGGCCGGGCGCTCAGGAGTTGCGGATCGAGGAGGTGACCTCCACCGAGGACTTCGCGCCCCCGAATTCGAAAGGGTCGAAGAACTCAGACTGGAGTCTTGCTCGCGGGCGGAAGAAAAAAGGGTCACTTGTCGTGACCCTCTGATTGACCATAGACTGCGCGGAGCGGCGCTAGCGCTTTTTCATCCTCTCGGCGAACAACTGCGCCGACTTCTCGATATCGTATCCCACCTTCGGCATATAGGTGCCGCCGAATTTCTCCACCATCGACTTCAACGTGTCATACGCGTCAGCGCTGCAGAAGAAAATCGGGGTGTTGCGGTTTACACCTTCCCGGCGAGCGAGCTGCAGAAGTGCGATCCCAGGAAGATGGCCTTTTAGGTGATTGTCCTTAAAGTCATTGTCCAGAATAATGAGGCTAAACGCCTCTGACCGAATCTTTTCCCACGTTTCGCCGCTCGTGGCAGTCTCCACGATCGCGATCTCATCCTCGAGTATTGCGGTGCAAACTTCGAGTGCGAATCCGTGCGACTTTCGTTGCCCATCGTCGTCGTCGGCAACGAGAACTTTATACGGCATGAGGCACTTCTTCCTTCAATCGTCCCTTACCCTGTTAGTTCAACGTACGAATTTTTCTGAGGAAACACAACATCTAGAATTTCGTGCCAGGTGACCCGGAACGCATCGACACGAGCTCGTGCCGGTAGACTTCTTTGCCTCCAATAACCGTTCTCTCGACTATCGTGTTGAGAATTTCCAAAGGCGGTGTGCTCATGATGTCTTTCGAGAGAACGACAAAATCTGCCAGTTTCCCCGGCTCCAGGGAACCGAGCAGGTTTTCCTGGAACCCGGCATACGCAGCCCACGAGGTGAACGCTCGGAGCGCTTCTTCTCTTGTCATTTTTTGTGACACATACCATCCGCCGTCGAAAGCCGCTGTGTCCGTAATCCCTTCCGCTGAAAGCTGAAAAAATGCACGAACCTCCTCCGCGTTCCTCGGCCTGCCCTGGCGGTCCTGGCGAGTGATCGCCGCGTAGATGCCAAACAGAGGATTGGGACTTTCGACGGGAAAATCAGAGCCGCCGGGAATGATCGCCCCCGTGTTGAGCAGCGACCGCCACGCGTAGGCCCCCCGGATTCTCGTCGGACCCAACCTGGCCTCGGCCCAATACATATCGGAGGTGCAATGCGTGGGCTGCATGCTCGGGATGATACCGAGCTGGTGAAACCGGGGGATGTCGTTCGGCGCGAGGACCTGTGCGTGCTCGATACGCAGCCTGGGATCCTTGGCCGGGTGCGCCTGTAGGGCTGCTTGATAGACGTTCAGGACGATGTTATTACCCCGATCACCGATTGCGTGCGTGCAAACCTGAAAGCCATTGGCAAGGGCCTCGTCCATTGCCTTTCGAAGGTCGGCTTCGGACATCACCGTGAGTCCGCGATTGTTCGGATCGTCCGAATACGGCTCGAGGAGCGCCGCGCCCCGGGAGCCCAGTGCGCCGTCGATATAGAGTTTGATGGCCCGCACCCAGAGCCTGTTCTCCCCGTAACCGATGAGCGGGCCTTTCTTCACACCCGCTGAATCGGGCCCGGTATATTCTTCCCACGTTTCGCCGGGGGCAGAAAGAGCGGCATAAACCCGGAACGGAAATCTTCCAGCATCGATGAGCCGCTTGTACATCTCAATGCCTCTCTTCTCAACGCCCATATCGTGCACGCAGGTGAGGCCGTAGCTCAGGCACTCCTGCACGGCACGGTCGATCGCCTCTTCCATCTCATTATCGGATGGGGGGGGAAGGAACTTCCCCACGACCTCCATGGCGTTGTCAACCAGCACGCCGGTAAGGTTGCCCCGGGCATCGCGAAGGAATCTCCCCCCCTCCGGGTCCCGGGTCTCTTTGGTGATGCCCGCGATCTCCAGCGCCTTCCTGTTCACCCATGCAGCGTGACCGTCGACCCGCATAAGGTACACCGGGTTGTTCGGGGCTGCGCGGTCGAGAAGCTCGTGTGACGGAAATTGCCTCGATTTCCATTCATTCTGGTCCCATCCACGTCCCCGTATCCACTGGCCCGGCTCGCTTGTGGCAACGCGCTGCCGGACAAGAGCGGCGATTTGCTCCTCTGACTTTGTTCCTACAAGGTCAAGCGTCAACCTCGCCACGCCGAGGCTCAAGAGATGGACGTGCGCGTCGATGAGACCGGGCACCACTGTTTTTCCGGAGAGATCGATGACGCGTTTTGCCCGGAACGCCTTCATCATGTCTTCCGCCGCGCCCACCGCAACAATGCGGTCCCCGCGGACAGCAATCCCATCGACAACCGTGTTTGCCTTGTCCATGGTGTAGACACGCGCGCCGACGTACAGAACATCGGCCGGCTGATGGACAAACTGAAAATAGAGGAAAACCGCGAGGATCGTCAGGACGAGAAAACTAAGGAAGAGACTCAATTGTGATCTCATGATGCGAGGGCCTGCTTCTGCTCGGATTGAAGATAGAGGATGTTCATTTTCCCCAACGTGCTGCACAACACTTCCCCGGTGCCGCTCCATGCGGCAACCCGACCCTTCTCATCTCGGGGAACCGATGCCGCCGGGCTATCGAATGACGCTGAGAGGCATATTTGGGTCGAAATTCGACCTGCTCACCTGGGGGTTCTGCTGGTTCTTCGTGTAGCCGGGAACGTACTTCGTCACGTAGCGGGATAATTCTTCCACAGTGACGATGCCATCTCCGTTCGCATCTGCGCTTTCAAAGGACTTCACCCTTCCTTCAGAGTCCGTCACCTTTCCTCCAAGCCCGGAAACAAGTACGAAGGTGAAGATCCCGTGCTCCCAGAACAACCACGCCTCACTCGAGACCTCATTCTGAGCGCATGAGGTGAACGAGATCATCCCTGGCTTCGCCTTCGCCATCTCCACGAGATATCGATTGATCAGATTCTCCTCCACCTGTGCAGAGCGCGTCCGCTTCATGTAGGCATTGATGGCCCCGCTGTGGCACGCATCGGCGAAGATGACAACCCGCTCAGCCTGTATGGATTTCTGAAGGGCTGTCTGGATATCCTCCATGTTGAAGGCCGTCTCTTCGATCCGGTTCGGGTCCGTGTCGTGCGTAACGAAGTACGTGTACCCCTCGCCCTTGCTGAGACCGTGCCCTGAGAGATAGATCATCACCAAATCATCTTTTCGGGTACCGCGCAGAAACTCGAACATTGCACTCCGGACGTTCGCGAGCGTGGCCTTGCTGTTGGTCAGGAGCAAAATATGGTCATCGGGAAAGGCACCGCCGTTGGGGCTCCTGAGGAAATCATAGAAAGCCTCTGCGTCCCTGTGCGCATACTTGAGGTCCGGTATGTCAGGATGCTCATAATCGCTGATCCCGATAACAACAGCCCACCGCTGTCCTGTGAATTTGTGCTCCTCTTTCTTGATCACGAGCGTCTTCGTCAAGGTCTGATCGCCTCCGGCTCGGGCAACGACCTCGAATCGGTTCTCACCCGGGCTGAGACCAACCCTCAGGCGAAAGCGGACAGCTCCTTCCACGCTATCGACCGCGGCAGGAATCCCATTGATGGTAACACGAGGCACGTGACCTTCCCCTGAAACCTGCCCCTCAATCAATACCGAGTCAGCCTGTTCAACCGCGTACTCGGTCGGGCCGGGCTTTGAGAATTCGATTCGGGGGGGCAGCACCGGCAAGGGTGCAAGATATGCGACAGGGACGCCCCCCGAGCTGGTCGTAATCTCCACTTTCTCCTCTGCATATTCCCCGAAGATACTGCCTGTTCGCAACTTCCTGACGACCTCCTCGAGCGACTCCTTCAAGGTGAACAGCCGGTCCCCCCGATCCGTCCCCTCTAAAGTCGAGAATTTCTCGGAGCTGACAAACGCATGGAGAATCTCCTTCCCGAACGGGGCCGTGACTTGGAATATCGTAGGGATGCTGTACCGGACCCCGCCTTTTACCCGATCGTCACGGTTCTGGT
>Ga0315282_10006827_pt1 | contig 18959 bp, 15 predicted proteins | sample YL17G07_20_MG_FD_203693 | JGI IMG/M metagenome (GOLD analysis project Ga0315282, IMG submission 203693) | Sediment microbial communities from Yellowstone Lake, YNP, Wyoming, USA - YL17G07_20 | ecosystem: Environmental > Aquatic > Freshwater > Lake > Sediment | place: USA: Wyoming | collected...
GCCGTTGGGGGGCTGGCGCAGGCCGAGCTTGGCGAGCAGCTCCTTGAAGCGGTCGCGGTCCTCGGCCCGGTCGATGGAGTCCGGGGAGGTGCCGAGTATGGGCACGCCGGCGCGGGCCAGCGGCACGGCGAGGTTGAGCGGGGTCTGGCCGCCGAACTGGACGATGACCCCTTCGGGCCTCTCGCGCTGGCAGATGTTGAGGACGTCTTCTTTGGTCAGCGGCTCGAAGTAGAGCTTGTCGGCCGTGTCGTAGTCGGTCGAGACCGTCTCGGGGTTCGAGTTGACCATGATCGACTCGGCCCCCTCCTCGCGGATGGCGAAGGCGGCGTGGACGCAGCAGTAGTCGAACTCGATGCCCTGGCCGATGCGGTTGGGGCCGCCGCCGAGGATCATGATCTTGCGCCGGTCGGACACCCGCGCCTCGCACTCGTCCTCGTAGGTGCTGTAGTAGTAGGGCGTGTAGGCCTCGAACTCGGCGGCGCAGGTATCGACCAGCTTGTAGGTGTGCTCGACGCCGAGATTCTCGCGGCGCGCCCTGGCGGCGTCCTCGTCAGATTTGGTGAGGTAGCCGATCTGGACGTCCGAGAAGCCGCCGCGCTTGGCCCGGCGCATCAGCTCCGCGCTCCAGCCCTCCAAAGGCCCGGCCGCGGCCAGCTCGCCCTCGAGGTCGATGATCTCGGCCAGGTTGTGCAGGAACCACGGGTCGATGTGGGTGAGGCGACAGATCTCGTCGGGCGTCACGCCGCGGCGCAGCGCCTGCCCGATCTGGAAGATGCGCTGCGAGTTGGGCACCACCATCGCCCGCTTGAGGGCGTCCAGGTCGAGCACGTTGCCGGCGCCCTTGCCGTCGGCCCCGAAGCCGAAGCGGGAAACTTCGAGGGAGCGCAGGCCCTTCTGGAGTGCCTCCTTGAAGGTGCGGCCGATGGCCATTGTCTCGCCCACCGACTTCATCGACGTGGTCAGCACGTCTTCGGCGCCCGGGAACTTCTCGAACGTCCAGCGCGGCACCTTGACCACGCAGTAGTCGATGGTCGGCTCAAAGCTAGCCATCGTCTCGCGGGTGATGTCGTTCGCGATCTCGTCCAAGGTGTAGCCCACGGCGAGCTTGGCCGCGATCTTGGCGATGGGGAATCCGGTGGCCTTCGAGGCGAGGGCGGAGGAGCGCGACACGCGCGGGTTCATCTCGATGATCATCATCTCGCCGTTCTCGGGGTTGACGGCGAACTGGATGTTGCTGCCCCCGGTCTCGACCCCTATCTCGCGCATGATGGCCAGCGAGGCGTCGCGCATGGCCTGGTACTCGCGGTCGGTGAGGGTCTGGGCCGGGGCGACGGTGATCGAGTCGCCGGTATGCACGCCCATTGGGTCGAAGTTCTCGATCGAGCAGATGATGACGACGTTGTCGGCCAAATCCCTCATCACCTCGAGCTCGTACTCCTTCCAGCCCAGGAGCGAGCGCTCGAGCATCACCTGCGAGATCATGCTGAGGCTCAGGCCCTGAGAGCAGAGGGCCTCTAGCTCGTCGCGGTTATAGGCGACGCCGCCGCCCGTGCCGCCCAGGGTGAAGGCGGGCCGCACGATGATGGGGTAGGGGATCCGCTCGACGATGGCGCGGGCTTCATCGAGGGTGCGGGCGATGCCGCTCTCGGGGACGTTAAGGCCGATCTTCTTCATGGCGTCGCGGAAGAGCTCGCGGTCCTCGGCCTTCTTGATGACGTCCACCTTGGCCCCGATCATCTCGACGCCGAACTTCTCCAGCACCCCCATCTCGGCCACGGTCACGGAGACGTTGAGGCCGGTCTGCCCGCCGAGGGTGGGCAGCAGGGCCTGGGGGCGCTCCCGCTCGATGATCTTGGCCACGACCTCCGGGGTGACGGGCTCGATGTAGGTGCGGTCGGCCATCTCGGGGTCGGTCATGATGGTGGCGGGGTTGGAGTTGATGAGCACGATCTCGAAGCCGTCGGCCCGCAGCGCCTTGCAGGCCTGGGTGCCCGAGTAGTCGAACTCGCAGGCCTGGGAGATGATGATGGGCCCCGAGCCGATGATGAGGATCTTATGGATGTCCGTGCGGCGTGGCATATGGCGCGGCCTTTAGCCTCTCCCCATCAGCCCCAGGAAGTCATCGAACAGGTAGCTGGCGTCGTGCGGCCCCGGGCTGGCCTCGGGGTGGTACTGCACGCTGAAGAGCTTGAGCCTCTTGCAGCCCAGGCCCTCCAGGGTGTTGTCGTTCAGGTTGACGTGCGTGACCTCGGCCCCCGTGCCGGCCAGCGAGTCGATGTCCACCGTGAAGCCGTGGTTCTGCGAGGTGATCTCGATGCGGCCCGTCGCCAGGTTCTTGACCGGCTGGTTGGCCCCGCGGTGGCCGAACTTGAGCTTGGAGGTCCGGCCGCCCAGGGCGAGGCCGAGCATCTGCTGGCCCAGGCAGATCCCGAAGATGGGGAGCTTGCCCAGGAGCCCCTGCACCGTGGCGACGACACCCTTGACCGCGGCGGGGTCGCCCGGGCCGTTGGACAGGACGAGGCCGTCGGCCTTGAGGGCCAGGACGTCGGCGGCGGAAGCAGTTGCCGGGAGCACCAGGACCGCGCAGCCGCGCTCCTCGAGGCAGCGCAGGATGTTGTACTTCACGCCGCAGTCCATGACGGCGACGCGTGGCCCCGGATGCTTCCGCCAGGCGCTGACGGCGGCCGCACCCGTCTCGGCCGGCTTGCCCTGCCAGCGGTAGGGCTCGCTGCACGACACCTGGCTGGCCAGGTCGATGCCGAGCAGCCCCGGCAGGGCGCGAGCACGCTGGGTAAGGCGCTCCGGGTCGAGGTCCGTGGTCGAGATGACGCCTTTCATTGCCCCGGCCAGGCGGATGTGGCGGGTGAGGGCCCGGGTGTCGATGTCGTCGATGGCGAGCACCCCGGCGGCGGTCAGGAACTCATTCAGGCTGCCGGTGGCGCGCCAGTTGCTGCGGACGGCACTCGCCTCGCGGACGATGAAGCCCGCCACCTGGACGCGCGCGCTCTCGAAGTCCTCGGGGTTGACGCCGTAGTTGCCGACCAGGGGGTAGGTCATGGTGACGATCTGGCCGCGATAGGAGGGGTCGGTGAGCACCTCCTGGTAGCCCGTCATGGCGGTGTTGAACACGACCTCGCCTTCCGCCTCGCCGCCGCCGGTAAAGGCGCGGCCGGTGAAGGTCCTGCCGTCTTCGAGTGCCAAGACTGCCTTGGGGAGTGCTTTCATGTCGGGTTTTTGCTGCTTCAGGCGCCGCCAGGCCGCCGGGTCGTTCGCCGGAGGAGAGCCGGGCCGCAGTCAACAAGGGTGATTATACATCGGGGTCCGGCAGGCGGCATCAGGCCAGGAGTCAGTAAACCTCGGGCCAGCCTGGGTGCCGTCCGCACAACCTTATGACTTTTACCGGCGCCCCGGTTGCCAGTCAATATAAAACGGCGGCGGCTGCGCGAGAGGGCAGGGGGGAGCCTGGCCGCGGGCACACCTCAACCCCGGCCAGTGGCCAGCCCACCGGCCCAGGGACGATGCCAGCTCTCTGGTGGGATGTCTCCCGGATGCTCTCAGCCGCCCGTGAGGCTACCCGCGGGGCCGCGCTGCCAGGGCCGGAAAGAGGTTGGGCCCCGCCGGTCAGGTGGCAGGGCCCAGGCGAGAGAATACACGCGATATGTTAGGCTTAGCTTTCCTCGACCTTGATGCACTGCTGCTCGCAGGCCTCAACGCAGGACTCGCAGCCGACGCACTCGCTCGCATTGACCGCCTCGGCCTTGCCGTCGACCATCTCCCACACGCCCTGGGGGCAAACTTCCACGCACTGGCCGCAGCCGACGCAGCAATCCTTATCGTTCTCGACATTCCAGCCCATTACCCCGACCTCCTTTAACAATTAAGCGCGCGCGGGCGCTCCGCCCAAACCTATATCGAAGAACCACAACTTCTTCAAGGGGGAAAAGCAGCTCCGGCCAAGTTTCGGCTAGCCGCGGGGCCGACCAGGGGCACACCCGACCGCCCGGCCGGGCACAAGCGCGGGGCGCGGGGGCAGGGTTGGTTTCAGGACGGGGCCGCGGCCTTGGCGCTCCCCCGCTGCTCCAGGTCGTGGAAGACGGTCAGGGCGGCCACCGCCCCCTGGCCCACCGCGGTGGTGATCTGCTTGATGCCCCCGATGAGGTCGCCGGCGGCAAGGACCAGGGGCATGCTCGTGCGCTGCTCGTGGTCTACGACGACGTAGCCCTCGGCGTCGAGCTCTATCCCCAGCATCTTGGCCGGCTCGTTGGCCGGGGCGTAGCCGATGGAGATGAAGACGCCGTCGACGGGCTCCCGCCAGGTGCGCTTTTCGGCGACGTTCTCGAGGAGGGCCGCCTCGACGTGGTCCTCGCCCACGACCGCCCGCAGCTCGGTGTTCCACAGGATGGGGATCTTGCGAGCGGCCAGGCCGTCCTGGAGCCTCTGCTCGGCCCGCAGCTTGTCGCGGCGGTGGACGAGCGTCACCTTCGCCCCGAGGCTGTCCAGGTAGAGGGCCTCGGTCACGGCCGAGTTGCCGCCCCCGACCATGATGACCTTCTTGCCCCGGAAGACGTAGCCGTCGCAGGTGGCGCAGTAGCTCACCCCGTGGCCGTAGAAACGCTGCTCGCCGGGGACGGACAGGTGGCGGTGGGCGGCCCCCGTGGCCAGGATGAGGGCGCGGGCGAGGTACTTGCGCCGGCTGGTGGCCGCCTCGAAGCGGCCGTCCTCGGTCTGGGCGATATACTGGAGGGGCTCGTTCTGGTGGACCTTGGCGTAGGTGAGGGCCTGGTTCGTCATCATGTCGACCAGGGCCTTGCCGGCGACCCGCGTGAAGCCGGGGTAGTTCTCGACGACCGGGGTGATGGCCACCTGGCCGCCGATGGTTCCCTTGTCGACGACCACGGCGTTGAGCCCGCTGCGCGCGGCATAGATGGCCGCGGTGAGCCCCGCCGGTCCCGCCCCCAGGATGAGCAGGTCGCACTCGCTGGTCACCCCCGGCTCCTCGGCCACCACCTCCTTGGCCTCGGTGAGGCTCATCAGCTCTTCGATGAAGATGTCCTCGGGTTCCAGGCCCAGGGTCGTCAGCTTGTCGTCGAAGATCGTCTGGGGCACGCTGAAGGCGTTGTAGCGCTCGGCCAGGTCCTGGTTCTCCAGGATGTCAATGACCTCGACCTCGATCAGGTCGGCGCGCTCGATGGCGGCCCCAAAGGCCTGGAGCACCTGGTCGGGGCAGTAGGGGCAGGTGGGGGTGACGAAGACCTTGATGCGGCGCCGCTCTCTCAGGCCCTCCAGCCGCCGCCGGGAGGCCTCGCTCAGGCGGCTCATTCCCGCCGAGGCCATGAAGATGGCCTGGAGGAAGGAGCGGGCCTCCTCACCGGCGGGGGCCCCGACGATCCGCAGTTGGTAGCGGTCCGGGGCGATGAGCACGGTGGGGGAGCGCTCGATGCCCTTCGCCTTGGCCTCGGGGTCTCCCACGCGGAAGAAGCCCGCCGTGATCTTGTCCGTGAGCTTGCTTAGCTCGGAGGCGAACTCGCGGGTGAACTCGCTGAACTCCTCGTTCTGGCCCGCGGCCGTGTAGACCTCGAGGCGCACGGGCTGGCGCAGGGCCTTGAAGCCCTCGCGCAGGCGCTCGGCGATGTCGTCCGCAATGACGGCCATAATCAGCCCCTTATGATCAGCCCTTGCCGAGGGTTTTCTCGCCGGGGTGCCAGCCGAGGGGGCACAGCTCGCCGGTCTGGAGTGCCTCGAGCACGCGCAGGGTCTCATCGACGCTGCGGCCCACGTTCTCGTCGTGGACGGTCATGTACTTGAGCACGCCCTGCGGGTCGATGACGAACAGGCCGCGCAGGCTGTAGCCCTTCTCCTCGACCAGGACGGCGTAGGCGCGGCTCACCTCGCGGGTGAGGTCACTTAGCTGCGGGAACTTCAGCCCGCCCAGCCGCCCCTGTTGCCAGGCCAGGTGGGCATGGACGCTGTCGACACTCACGGCGAGCACCTCGGCGTCGAGCTTGTGGAAGCGCTCCACGGCCTCGTTGAAGCCGGTGAGCTCCGTCGGGCAGACGAAGGTGAAGTCCAGGGGGTAGAAGAAGAGCACCACCCACTTGCCGTCGTAGTCGGAGAGGCTGACCTTGGTTATCTCGCCGTGGACGACGGCGTCCAGGGTGAAGTCCGGGGCCTGCCGGGTGACCTGGATGGCCATGCTGAGGCTCCTGGCTCTGGCGCGTTGCCCTTGATCGTCCCCTACTTCTCGTCCCAGCCTCTGCCTACTCCGCCTCGGCGGCGGCCTGCTTCTTCTCCTCGCCGCCGAACTCGCGGGCCAGCTTGGCGAACTTCCGGAGCTGCTCGTCGGCCTTGCCGAAGACGGTGTCGCGCGGGTACGTCCCGTCGCGGCGGCGCTTACCGGCCGGCATCCCGGTGAGCAGCTCGATGCCCTCGGCGATGGTGTCGATGGCATAGACGTGGAACTTGCCCTCGCTCACGGCGTCCACCACCTCTTGCTCTAGCATGAGGTTGCGGACATTCTTGCGCGGGATGATGACGCCCTGCTTGCCGGTGAGCCCCTTGGCCTTGCAGATGTCGTAGAATCCCTTGATCTTGTGTGACACGCCGCCGATGGGCTGGATCTCGCCCTTCTGCGAGGCCGAGCCCGTGACGGCCAGGCCCTGGAAGAGGGGCACGCCGGAGATGGCCGACAGCAGGCAGAAGACCTCGGCCGCGGTGGCCGAGTCGCCCTCGATCATGCCGTAGCTCTGCTCGAAGGACAGCGTCGCCGACAGGGTGAGCGGCTTGTTGTGGGCGAACAGCTCGTGGAGGTAGCCCGACAGGGTGAGCACGGCCTTGCCGAAGATGTTGCCGGCCATCTTGGCCTCGCGGTCGATCGAGACCACGCCCTCCTTACCCAGGGACACGCTCGCCGTGATGCGGTTCGGGCGGCCGAACATGTAGTCACCGGTGGACATGACCGACAGGCCGTTGATCTGGCCGGCGATAGACTTGTCCGTCTCCACCCAGAAGATGTCGTCTGAGATGGCCTCCTTGATGTGCTGCTCGTAGAGGTTCGAGCGGAAGTGCTGCTTGTCGATCGCCTCCTGGATGTGCTTGCCGCTGATGACCTCCGAGCCCTCCTCGCTGGCCCAGTAGTCGGCCTCCTTGAGGACGTCCGAGAGATACCCGAAGCGCAGCGTCAGCTTCTTGCGGTCCCCGGTGAGCTCCATGCTGTGCTCGAAGAGGCGGGCGACACCTGAGCGGTCGACGTGGCGCAGGCTCTTGTCCTCGACGTACTTGGCCAGGCAGGCGGCGCACTCCCGGATGGTCTCGGGCGTGCGGTTGGTCTCGTGGTCGAGGTGGGCCTTCACCTTGAACATGCGGGGGAACTGCTCGTCATAGGAGAAGAGGATCTCGTAGACCCACGGATCGCCCATGAGGATGACGCGCACGTTGAGCGGGATCGGCTCGGGCTTGAGCGTGCGGGTGGTGATGAGGCCGTAGAGCTCGCCGATGTCCTCGATCTTGATCTCGTGGTTCTGGATCGAGCGCTTCATGGCCTCGTAGGAGAAGGGCCACTTGAGCAGGTCCATTGCCTTGAGGACGAGGTAGCCGCCGTTGGCCCGGTGGACGGAGCCCGCCTTGATCATGGTGAAGTCGGTGAACAGGGTGCCGAACCTGGCCTCGCGCTCGATGGAGCCGAACAGGTTGGGGTAGTTCGGGTTGGCCTCGATGACGACCGGGGCCCCCTCCATGCCGGTGTTGTCGGTGAGGACGTTCACCTCGTAGCGCTTGAAGGCGTTCTCCTGCGGCCCGCCGAACATGGGGAGCTGCGGGACGGGTTCCTCTTTCTTCTTGAAGTCCTCCACACTCTTGAGGATGTCCTCCTGGACCTCCTGGAAGTAGCTGAGGATGTCGGGCACGTTGCCGTACTTGACGCGGTAGTCGTCCATGTAGTGGCCGACGAGGTAGAGGACGACTTCGTTATCTAGCTGCTGGTGCTTCTCCTTGAAGTCGCGCTCCAGGTCCCGCAGGGCCTTCATGGCCGCGGTCATGTCCTCCTGGAGCTTGTCGCTCTTGGCCCGCAGGTCTTCCTTCTCCTGCTGGGAGAGCGCGCCGATCTCCTCCTGGCTCATCGGCTGGCCCTCCTTGGCCGGCAGGATCATCATCCCGACCTGGCTGAACTGGAGGAGGAAGCCCTCGTCGGCCGCCTTGCGCGACAGCTCGTCGATGATCGTCCGGCGCCCCCGCTCGAAGTCGGCGTGGACGGCCTGCTCGCGGGCCCGGTAGTCCTCGCTCTCGAAGGTCTCGGGGATGCGCCGCTGGAGAGAGCCGATGAGCTCGCGCATGTCGCTCGCCAGCTCGCGCCCCAGGCCCACGGGCATCTTCAGGGCCCTCGGCTTGTCGGGCTCCTTGAAGTTGTAGACGTAGCACCACTCGGGCGGGGTGGGCCGCTTCTTGGCCTGCTCGCGTACGAAGTTCTCGGTGATGTAGCTGATCCCGGTGCGCGACATGCCCGCGACAAAGATATTGTAGTCGGGCTGCCTGATGCCCAGGCCGAGCTTCATGGCCTCCGTGGCGCGTTCCTGGGACACCACGCTGAGGGCCATTGCGCACAGCTCGCTCGTCGTCTTGAAATCCAGCTCGCCCGGGTCGAGCCTCTCCCTCAGGTCCGCCACCGGAACCTCGAAAGAACCATTCTTCTTCTGGGCCACTTGTTCCCTCCCGCTCGCTGCCACGGCTATAGCTCCCCTCCTTCGACTCCCTCGACCTTTATCTTGCGGGCCTCGGCCTCCGGGCTCTTGGGCAGGCGCACCCTCAGCAGCCCGTGGCGGTACTCGGCCCTCACGAGGGAGGCGTCCACCCCCCCAGGCAGGTTGAGGCTGCGCGTGAGCGGCCCGTAGCTGCGCTCGGCGACGTGGTAGACCTCGCCGGGCTCGGGCAGCTCCTGGACCCTCTCGGCCTTGACGGTCAGCGTGTTGCCCGCCACCCGCACGTCGATGCTCTCGGGCACGACCGCGGCCATCTCGGCCAGCAGCACGTATTCCTGGGGCCGCTCGAGGAGGTCCCAGAGGGGCTGTCGTCCGGCGGTCCCCCGGCCCAGGCACTCGCCCAGGCTGCGCTCGATGTCTTCCTTCAGGCGGCTAAGCGCCGACCAGGGCACCTCGACCATGTCTTCCTCCCTACCGCTGGCCTCGGCACGGCAGCTAGCGGTTCTTCTTTCGTTAAGTGCTTCGAATGTGGTTGACGCTAATCCGATGATAGGGGCCGGCATATTCCCTGTCAAGGACGCCTTCTGCCTGTGACGGATCCCCCCTTTGGGCGCCCTACATGAACACGTCGAGCTCGCCTGCCGCCGCCAGTGAGTCTAGCGGGCGCAGGCACAGAGGCGCCGGGTCGGCCAGGGCCGGCTGGCCATCCTCGAAGACGGGCCGATCTTCCCGGTACAAGACGCCGGTGGGGATGTGCTCGCCCCACTCCCTGGCCCGCTGCATGGCCGCCGCCCAGTTGGTCGGGTCGTGCCCCTCGGCCTCGAGGCTGTAGATGCGCTCCCGGTACCAGCGGAAGGTGTTCAGACGGTTGAAGGTCGGGCAGGGCTGCAGGACCTCGAGCAGGCTGAAGCCGCGGTGGCCGACGGCCTGCTGGATGAGCGAGGACAGCCCCTTGGTGTCGGCGGAAAATCCCCGGGCCACGAAGCTCGCCCGCTGCGAGATGGTCAGCGTCATGGCGTTGAGGGGCTCGTTGATGACCCCCTCCGGGGTGAGCTTGGTCTTCATCCCCCGGTCGGTCGTCGGCGAGGCCTGCCCCTTGGTCAGCCCATAGACCTGGTTGTTGTGCACGATGCAGGTGATGTCGGGGTTGCGGCGGATGGCGTGAATAAGGTGGTTGCCCCCCTCGCCGTACATGTCGCCGTCGCCCCCGATGGCCAGCACGGTGAGTTGCCGGTTGGCGCACTTGGCGGCCAGGGCGGCCGGCAGCGTCCTGCCGTGCAGGGTGTTGAAGACGTTGGCCGTGGTGTAGTGAGGGAACTTGCCCGCCTGCCCGATGCCGCTCACCATCAACACCTGCCAGGGTTCGAGCCCCAGGGCCGGCAGGGCCTCCCTCATGGCCCGCAGGATGCCGAAGTTGCCGCAGCCCGGGCACCAGGCCGACTCGATTCCGGTCCAGGTAGCTATATCAACCATGGTCCCCCCCTCAGACGAGCCCCGATAGCTCGTTCAAGATGTAGTCGGCCGTGATGGCGCGGCCGTCGTACCTGAGCACGTGGTGGTCGCAACTAATCCCCGTCTCGCAGTAGACGAGGCGGGCGAGCTGGCCGGTGAGGTTGCCCTCGACGTTGACGAGCTGGCGCTTGCCCCCCAGCACGGCCCGGACGGCGTCAACGGGCATGGGCCATATCTCGGTGAAGATCACGGCGTTGGCGACCACCCCGCGCTCTCTAAGCAGGTCCACCGCCTCGGCCATGGCCCCCCGGGTGGTGCCCCAGCCCATGAGGGTCAGGTCCGCGGCGGCCGGCCCGTAGAGCTGCGGCGGGGCGATCTCGGAGCTCAGGGCGGGGAGCTTGCGCAGGTTGCGCTTGTGGACCATGCGCACCCGCGTGGCCAGGTCCTCGGTGAGGTGGCCGTCCTCGGTGTGCTCGTCGGAGTCGGTCACCACGAGCTGCTGCGGGGTGCCGGGGAAGAGGCGCGGGCTGACCCCGCTCTCGGTGTAGGCGTGGCGCTCGTAGGTGTAGGGGGCCTTGCCCGCCGGGTCCCACATCGGCCCCCGGTCGATCTTGACGCGGCCAAAGTCCAACCCCTCCAGGGTGAAGGCGTTGTCGGCCAGGGCCTGGTCGCTCATGACGATGCAGGTCACCTGGAAGCGCTCGGCCAGGTTGAAGGCCTTGGCCATCAGGTAGAAGGCGTCCTCGGGGTTGCCGGGGGCCAGGATCACCTTTGGGGACTCGCCCGCTCCAGCATGGAGGGCGTAGAGCAACTCCTCCTGGCCGGTGCGGGTGGGCAGCCCCGTGGCAGGTCCCGGGCGCTGGGCCAGCACGACCACGAGCGGCGTCTCGGTCATCGCCGCCAGGGCCAGCCCCTCGTTCATCAGGGCAAATCCCCCCCCGGAGGTGCCCGTGAGGGCGCGCACCCCGGCGAAGGAGGCCCCGATGGCCATGTTGACGGCCGCGATCTCGTCCTCGGCCTGCTCGACGACGAGGCCGTACTTGGCGGAGTGCTCGGCCAGGTAGTTCAGTATTCCCGTCGAGGGCGTCATCGGGTAGGCCGACATCCACTTGCAGCCGGCAGCCAATGCCCCCATGCCCAAGGCGTCGCTGCCGGTCATATAGAGCCGCGTAGAGCCGGGGCGCTTGGGGAGCTGGACGGCCACGCACTGAGGGCAGCGCTCCCGGGCGAAGTCATGGCCCAGCCTGGCCGCCTTGTGGTTCATCGAGACGACCTCGCCCCCCTTGCGGGCGAAGGTCTCGGTGAGGAGCTGGTTGAACAGGTCGAGGTCGGCGCTCAGCAGCCCCAGTATCGCCCCCGAGGCGACGGTGTTCTCCGTCACCGGGTCGCCCGCCTCCTTGGCCAGCCGCTTGAGGGGCAGGGGGAGCAGGTGCTGGGCCACCCCCGAGGGCATCGGGAAGTCCTCGTCATATATGACGGCCCCGCCAGGGGGGAGCTCCCCCAGGTGCTCCTCGATCGTCTTGGCGTCGAGGGCGACGAGGAGGTGGACGGCGTCGCGGGCCGCACTCACCGGCCCGTCCTTGACCCGCACCAGGGTGAAGTTGTGGCCGCCGCGCACGCGCGACAGGTAGTCCTGGACGGTGTGGACCCAGTAGCCCGAGCGCACCAGCGTCTTGGAGATGACGTCGCCGATGGTCTGGAGGCCCTGGCCGGCCGCGCCACCGATTTTCATCGTAAAATCGAGCATTCTCTCCTCCTGCCGGGCCCTCAGGAGCCCGCGACGGCACGTGCGGCGGCCAGCGCCGCGTCGTAGTCGGGGTGCTCCGTCAGCTCGCCGACGAGTTGAAAGTGGCGGACGGTGTCGGCCGCGTCGAGCACCAGGACGGCGCGGGCCAGCAGGCGCAGTTCCTTGATTAGCAGCCCGTAGGCCAGGCCGAAGGAGGCGTCGCGGTGGTCGGAGAGCACACTCAGGCGCTCGATGCCGTGGGTGGCGCAGAAGCGGGCCTGGGCGAAGGGCAGGTCCATGCTGACGGCGATGAGCTGGACCGCCGGGGGCAGCTTCTCGGCCTCCTGGTTGAAGCGGCGCGTCTGCATCTCGCACACCGGGGTGTCGAGCGACGGGGTGACGCTGATCAGCTTCGCGCGCCCCTCGAAGTCGGAGAGGCGGACCTCCTTGAGGTCGCGGTCAAGGCAGGTGAAGGCCGGGGCCGGCTGGCCCACCTCGGGGCGGTGCCCCAGCAGGGTCAGCGGCTTGCCTTTCATGGTCACAAGGCCTCGAGACTCTTCCATTATCTCCTTCCTCCAGTATCGCTTCCGGTGCGGCGCGCACTTGCGCTCGGCCAATTCAAGGAATAGCGGCACCTCCCGCGGGGGTTGCCCCCCGGGGCCGCTCTTTCAGTCCTCCACCCGCTCGAAGTCCTCCTTGGGTGCGCCGCATTCCGGGCACACCCAGTCCTGGGGCAGGGCCTCGAACGAGGTGCCCGGGGCCACCCCGGCGGCGGGGTCCCCCACGGCCGGGTCATAGACGTAACCGCAGACTGTGCACCGATACTTGTCCATTGCATCCTCCTTGCGAGGGCGCCCGTGGGCAGCCCCGTGCCTGTGCCGCAGGTGTGCCGTGAGTCGTTGGGGGGTGAGCAACCCCCGGAGTTGCCGGGTTTTTGGCGGGTTGGAAGAAATCCTGCAACCATGCTGCCATAGCCCGCCGAGCGGTGTCAACGACGGCCTCCGCGGGGCGGTCTGCGCGCCTTCTCGGGGCGCCGGGAAGCGCTGCTTTCCCTTGGCACGGAAAGTGCTTTTCGTTGTCCGGAACGCTACCCCCGCCTCGTGCAGGGGTGGAACAAGTTATCTATTTGCGACTCTTGAAGTTTTTTGGCCAGGAGGCCGAAAGAGAGGCGGGAGGCGACAGGTGTCTCAAGAACATGAAGGGGAGCAGCTTTCCGGGGCGGTTAGTGCCCTGGCGGCACAGCTTGTCCTGACGGACCCCTCAGACATCCCCTCGATGGGGCGGCTGCTCAACAGCCTGGAGCGGGTGGCCGAGACCGACCAGGCCGGCGTGCTGCGCCAGGTCTGCGAGGCGTCGCGGCAGATCGCCGAGAGGCTCGTGATGGGCGAGGTGGGGGACGCGGCGGCGGCCCTCGAGCAGGTGGCGGCCGGCACGGCGCTGATGCAAGAGATCCTCGACGGTAGGTTCAAGGGGCTGAAGACGAAGGAAATGCGCATTGAGGCCTTCCTCAGTCAGGTGGGGGGCAGGCCGGCGGAGTGCCAGAGTGCGCCCGGCCAGGAGGGGGCGGGGGCCAAGTCGCAACCGCCGGACGACAACGCCGAGGCGATGGACCTGGACCTCTACCGCAGCTTCGTGGCCGAGGCCACCGAGGGGCTCGAGCAGATCGAGGTCAAGGTGCTCTCCCTCGAGGAGTCGCCCGACGACAAGGAGCTGCTCAACGCCATCTTCCGCACCTTCCACACCCTGAAGGGCACCTCGGGTTTCCTGTCGCTCGAGGCGGTCAACCACATCGCCCACCACACCGAGAACCTACTGGACAAGATGCGCGACAGCCGCCTGCGCGCCAACCACCAGATTGTCGATTTCATTCTTGATACCGTCGACCTGGTCAAGGGCCTGATCGGCGGCATCCTGGAGCGGATCGAGGCCGGGAAGTCCCCCGAGATCGACGTCGACCTGGAGGCCTTCAGCCGCAAACTCGCCGCGGTGGAGTCCGAGCCGGGCGCCACTCCCGCGCTGGGCGAGGTGCTGGTGCAGAAAGGCCTCGTCTCCTCCGAGGACATCGACGCGGCCCTGGCGCAGCAGGGGAGTGCCGAGCAGCCGGCGAAGCTGGGCGAGATACTCGTCCATGAGGGCAAGGCCACGGCCAAGGAGGTGACCCAGGCCCTTAGAGAGCAGAAGCAGATCGCCTCGGAGGCCGCCGCCCGCACCGTGCGCGTGGATACCTCGAAGCTCGACAACCTGGTCGACATGGTGGGCGAGCTGGTCATCACCCAGTCGCAGGTGCGCCAGAACCCGCAGCTGGGGGGCGCGCTCGACCAGAAGCTCACCCGCGACCTGTCACAGCTCTCCCGCATCATCTCCGACCTCCAGCGCACCGCCATGTCGCTGCGCATGGTCCCCATCCGGCAGACCTTCCAGAAGATGATCCGCCTGGTGCGCGACCTGGCCAAGAAGAGCGACAAGGAGGTCGAGCTGGTCATGCAGGGTGACGAGACCGAGATCGACCGCAACATGGTCGACGAGATCTATGAGCCCCTGGTGCACATGGTCCGCAACGCCATCGACCACGGGCTGGAGAGGCCCGAGGAGCGCGAGGCCGCCGGCAAATCCCGCTGCGGCCGCGTCCTGCTGCGCGCCTACCACAAGGGCGGCAGCATCATCATCGAGATCAGCGAGGACGGCCGGGGGCTCCACCGCGAGCGGATCGTGGCCAAGGCCATCGAGAAGGGCTTGATCGACCGGGGCGATCACCTGGACGACCACGAGGTCTGGAACCTCATCTTCGCCGCGGGCTTCTCCACGGCCGAGAAGGTGTCCGAGGTCTCGGGGCGCGGGGTGGGCATGGACGTCGTGCGCCGCGCGGTCGAGAAGCTCCACGGCAAGATCGACATCCAGAGCACGCTCGGCCAGGGCACCATCTTCTCCATGCGCCTGCCCCTGACCATGGCCATCATCGACGGCATGGTCGTGAAGGTGGGCCCGGAGCGCTACATCATCCCCACGGCGGCGGTGCGCGAGTCGCTGCGCCTCGAGCGCGGCGCCTACTTCACGGTCGCTGGCCGCGGCGAGATGATCAACATCCGCGGCAAGCTGATGCCACTGATCCGCCTGCACCAGCTCTTCGACGTAGTGCCGCGCTACAGCGACCCCTACACCAGCCTCATCGTGGTCGTGGAGAACGAGGGGCGCCAGAAGTGCCTGATGGTCGATGAGCTGCTGGGCAAGCAGGAGCTGGTCATCAAGTCACTCGGCGAGGCCCTCAAGTCGCTCAAGGGGGTGACCGGCGGGGCCATCCTGGGCGACGGCCGGGTGGGCCTCATCATGGACGTCGGCGGGATTTTCGACCTCACCGGCGGCGGCGACCGTTTGGGCAGGCCGCCTGCCATGGGGGCCGAGCCCGGGGACATAGACCTTTTCGGCCTCGATGCCGGTGGCGAGCCGGCTATGGCTTAAGGAGGAGAGACGAATGGGCGAATCGGCCAAGAAGCTGCGTGCTGGCGCCGGGGAGAAGGAGGGCAAGTACCTCGGCTTCGAGCTGGCGGGCGAGAACTACGGCCTGGAAATCCTGAAGGTCCGCGAGATTATCGGCATGATGGACATCACGCCCCTGCCGCAGCTTCCCTCGCACGTCAAGGGGGTCATCAACCTGCGCGGCAAGGTCATCCCGGTGGTCGATCTGCGGCTCAAGTTCGGCCTTGAAGCCAGCGCCTACCACGAGCGCACCTGCATCATCGTCGTGGAGACACGCGGCAGCAATGGGCCGGTCCTGATGGGGATCGTCGTCGACACGGTCTCCGAGGTCATGTCCGTGGACCCCGCCGACGTGGAGGCTACCCCGGAGCTCGGCTTGAGGCTGGATGCCGACTACATCATGGGCCTGGCCAAGCAGCGCGAGGGGGTGAAGATCCTCCTCGACATCGACCGGGTGCTCAACGTTCAGGAGCTTGGCCTGGGCATGTAGCCCGCACCGCCAGGGCGCCGGCGGCATCAGAGGACATGACATGGTCATGAGCATAGGCAAGAAGATATTCGTTGGTTTCCTGCTCGTTAGCCTGCTTGCCCTGGGGGTTGGCGTCGGCGGCAGCCTGTTCTGCCGCGACGTGGTCAAGCGCGCCGGGCGGGTGGGCGCGACGAGCCGGTTTCTGCAATCCCTGACCGAGGCCAATCAGCGCCTGCTGCGGCAGGGCGCGGCCGGGGCGCTGGTCTTGCTGCCGACCCTCAGAGCAGACCTGGCGCGGCTGCGCGACCAGGCGATCTCCGCCGAGGCCGCCGAGCGGCTGGGGTCGTTGCTGCGCGAGGCCGAGCGTGCCGGGGTGGCCGGCGACGTGGGCGGCCTGGCCTCCGCCATGACGCAGTCCGAAAGCATCCTGGCCGCGGAGCTCGACTCCGCCCAGCGCGATATTGCCGATGAGGGCTCGACCGGCCAGTGGCTTGCCCTGGCCGTGGCCGGCCTGGCTGTCGTGTTGGGCCTCCTCATGTCGTTCCTGCTCAGCCGCCAGACCGTGCGCCCGCTCTACCGGGTCATCACCGGCCTCCAGGAGAACTCGCGCCAGAGTGCCATGGCCGCGGCACAGGTGGCCTCCTCGGCCCAGGAGGTGGCCCGCGGCGCCTCGGACCAGGCCGCCTCGCTGGAGGAGACCTCGGCCGCCATCGAACAGCTCGGGGCGATGATCAAGCAGAACGCGGGCAATGCCGCCGAGGCCAACCGGCTCATGGAGACCACGGGGGAGATCGTCTCCCGGGCCAAGGGCTCGATGGAGCAGATGAGCGGCTCCATGGCCGAGATCTCGCGCTCCGGGCAGGAGATCGAGAAGATCATCAAGCACATCGACGAGATAGCCTTCCAGACCAACCTGCTGGCCTTGAACGCCGCCGTCGAGGCCGCGCGGGCCGGCGAGGCCGGGATGGGCTTTGCCGTGGTGGCCGACGAGGTCCGCAGCCTGGCGCAGCGGGCGAGTGCCGCCGCCGCGAGCACGGCCAACCTCATCGGCGGGGCCATCCGGACGATCAAGGAAGGCAACAGCCTGGTTGACCGCGCCCACGACACCTTCGAGGAGGTCGCGGGCAGCTCCGAGCAGGTGCGCAAGCTGATCGAGGAGATTGCGGCCGCCTCGCAGGAGCAGGCCCTAGGGATAGAGCAGCTCACCGGCTCGGTGTCGCAGGTGGACCGCGTCACGCAGTCGAATGCGGCCAGTGCCGAGCAGTCGGCGGCGGCCAGCGGGCATCTCACCGCCCAGGCCGAGGCCATCGAGCGCGTCGTGGGCGAGCTGCGCCAGGTGGTCGGCATGATGGCCGAGGGCGGCAGGCAGGCCGCGGGCACCCCCGAGCAGGCCGCCAGACCCACCGCAACGCCGAGGCGGTTGCGGGCCGCGGCACCACCGCCGCCGGCAGCGCCCCAGCGTGCGCCTATGGGCCAGGCATCGCCGTTCAGGCGGCCCACGGCCAAGGAGCTGATCCCCTTCGACGAGCAGTCGTTCCAGGACTTCTAAACAGTTGAGGCAGGCCTGAGAGAGAATGGATTACGAGCTCAACCAGCGGGAATTCGATCAGCTCAGCCGCTTGGTCTTCGATAAGTCGGGGATCAATCTGCACGAAGGCAAGCGCGAGCTGGTGAAGGCCAGGCTTAGCTCACGGCTGCGGGAGACGGGCCTCAACTCCTTCCAGGCCTACTACGACTACGTGATGCGCGAGGAGACCGGCCAGGAGCTGATCACCCTTCTCGACTCCATCTCCACCAACCTGACCAGCTTCTTCCGCGAGCCCGCGCACTTCACCTTGTTGCGCCAGGAGCTGCTGCCCCGGCTGGCCGCCCGAAAGGGGCGCGATAGCCGGCGGCTGTGGGTGTGGAGTGCCGGCTGCTCGACGGGCGAGGAGCCGTACTCGATCGCCCTGGTCCTGCTCGAGTCGCTGTCCAACATCGTGGGCTGGGACGTGAAGGTGCTGGCCACGGACCTCTCGACACGCGCCCTCGACACGGCGCGGGCCGGCATCTACCGGGCCGAGCGGCTGGCCACCGTGCCGCGCGAGCTGCTGCAGCGCTACTTCCAGCGGGGCGTCAAGGAGTGGGCCGGCCACTACCGCGTCAAGCAGGAGGTGCGCCGCCTGATCGAGTTCCGGCGGGCCAACCTGCTGGAGCTGCCGCCGCTCCTCGGCCCCTTCGAGCTTATCTTTTGCCGCAACGTGATGATCTACTTCAACACCGAGACCCAGGCCAAAGCGATCAGCCTTCTCCGGGACAGGTTGCAGCCCGACGGCTGCCTGTTCATCGGCCACTCGGAGAGCCTGGCCAGGATTCAGCACCAGTTGCGCTACCTGAAGCCGGCCGTCTACGTCAAGCCGGCCGAGGGCGGCGTCGTCGGCAGGGCGTGAGTGTGGGGGCATCCGAGCCCGGTGTTGCTTGGCACTGAGGGCTAGAGGAGGCATCGGAAGCCGGTGAAGGTTGTCGTCGGGATGGCCGACATGAAGGCGGTGAAGAGCCAGAGCGATACCCTGGTGACCTATTCCCTGGGGTCGTGCATCGCGGTGGTGGTGGCCGACGTCACAGCCGGGGTCGGCGGGCTCCTTCACTTCATGTTGCCCGACAGCCGCCTCGACCACAGCAAGGCGGTCAGCCGCCCGCACATGTTCGCCGACACGGGCATCGCCACCTTGCTCCAGGAGCTGGAGCGGCTGGGGGCGCGCCGCCGCCACCTGACGGTGAAGCTGATCGGCGGGGCCCAGATACTCGACAGCGCCAACTTCTTCAACATCGGCGAGCGCAACTACACCGCCGCCCGGCGCCTGCTCTGGAAGGAGGGCCTCCTGATCGAGGGCGAGGACGTGGGCGGCACCGACATCCGCACCGTGGAGCTGGAGCCGGCCACGGGGCGCGTCAACATCAAGCTGAGCGGGCACCGCGTGAGGCCATTATGAAAGACATCGAGCTGGTACTGGCCGGGATCCAGAAGCTGCCGCCCATGCCGCAGGTGGTCCAGCGGCTCTCCGCCATGCTCCAGGACCCTGAGGTGTCGGCCAACAGCCTGATGGCCGCCGTGCAGCTCGACCAGGCCCTCACGGCAAACGTGCTCAGGGTGTGCAACTCGGCCTAC
>Ga0315282_10006828_pt1 | contig 18956 bp, 9 predicted proteins | sample YL17G07_20_MG_FD_203693 | JGI IMG/M metagenome (GOLD analysis project Ga0315282, IMG submission 203693) | Sediment microbial communities from Yellowstone Lake, YNP, Wyoming, USA - YL17G07_20 | ecosystem: Environmental > Aquatic > Freshwater > Lake > Sediment | place: USA: Wyoming | collected...
TCGCTGGTGCGCTTTACGGTCTTGCCCTCCTCCACCGTTACCACCGTCCGCGGCGTCCAGCGGTCGTAGCTCGCGGTTGGCGGCGCTTGCTCTTGCGGTGCGCCCCAGATCGAAGCGACGCTGCGCCGTAGGGAAGCGTCCGAGTCATAGGTCCGATAGAAGACGGTGCTGCCCAGGATCATCCAGGCGACCGCGGTGCAAAGGAAGATGAACCCGATGGCGACGATGCGCTTGAGCATAGCCGGCTGCCTCCTGGTCTGTGTTTCAATCACTTTGCAATGCAAAGTAACAGACAGCCACGCATATTAGCTCTCAAGGAAGTACCGTGTCAAGGCACTTTTCTTTGCAAAGCATCAGGCGGGAATCCAACCCGCAGCGGAGAATCCAACCTCCGATACCCACAGCCCGCAATCCGACGGGGACATTGCGGTACCAGCCATGCTCGGGTGTTGGCACGCCGCGAAATGCAGTATGCAACACAATGCATTATGTGGCATAATGCATGCAATATGGCGCTCATTCAGGTTAGAGATGTTCCCGACCACATATATCGCGCACTGGCTGACCAGGCCGAGAAGGAACGCCGCAGCCTCGCTCAGCAAGTGGTCGCGGTGCTGGCCCGAGGCCTCCAGGTCGAGCTGGACGCTAAAGCGCGGCGCCGACAGGTGCTGCGGGCCATTCAAGCCGGCGGTCGGCCCCCAACGGGCAGGCTCAGGGATCCTGCCAGGCTGATTCGGGAGGACCGGCGCCGATGAGGCTGGTTCTCGACGCGAGCGCCGCCATTGAAGTTGCCCTGGACCGCGGCCAGGCCCGGCAGCTTGCCCAAGTGTTGGAAGAGGCCGACGAGGTGCTGGCGCCTGAACTGCTGGTTCCCGAGGTGGTCAACACGGTTTGGAAGTACCACCAGTTCGAGAACCTGAACCTGCGCACTTGCGACCGGGCGCTGGAGTTCGCTTTGGGCCTCGTGGACGTGCTGGTTCCCTGCCAGGAGTTATATCGGGAAGCCTTCCTTCTGGCCCGGACCGCCCGGCGACCCGCGTACGATACGTTCTACCTGGCACTGGCCCGGCGCGAAGATGCCGCCTTTCTTACCACCGATTCGGCTTTGAAGAAAGAAGCGGAGCGGCAGGGAATCCGGGTGCTATAGCTGCGACGCCAGTGCGCGGCTGCGGCGCGAATGCCCAGCGGTCGGCGGTTTCCTGAAGCGAGTCCCAAACAGAATCCCGCACCGGCAGTGACAGCGGGCGCAGAGTGCCGGTGGCTGCACCTCAAATCAGCAAAAATGGTGCCCGGGGCGGGAATCGAACCCGCACGGCCCTTACGGGCCAAGGGATTTTAAGTCCCTTGCGTCTGCCTGTTCCGCCACCCGGGCGTGGGCGGGGACCATTTCCCGTACCTTGAATGTAGCGGAAAGCGGCGCGCCGGGCAATCCCGCCGATGCGCGGGCGATGGACGGCGATTGGCTGCCGCGGCGCAACCGAGCCGCGACCGTCATTGGCGCTCCGGGCGCATTTCCCTTGACACCTAACATCTCATTTGCCAACGTCCCATCGGCAAGGCGTCTCGCCACGAGGAATGGAGAAAATCATGTCCACTCTTACACGTCGCGCTCTCCTGGAGCTTTCGTCCGGCGCGCTGGGCGCCGCTTTCCTCGGGGGAACGGCGCCGGGCGCGTCGGCCGATGAGCCGGCGGCGGCTGCCGGCAGTACCAAGCTCTACACGGTGTTCATGCCCACCGCGCCCTCTGGCGATGACACGAACATCAAGCCGGTGACCAACGAGGAAATCGTCCTCCGGCTGCAACGGGAATGCAGCGGGGTTGAATTCGCCGTCCGCGACCTGACCCGAGGGGCAAACCTCTCCCAGGTCCTGAACGAGGCCAAGGACCTGAAGCGATTGCAGTACGACGGAGTGCTTCTCTGCGGCTGGCCAAGGGATTATGACCTGCTGCGGACAGGCTTGCCCACCATTGACGTGGCGGTGGTCAATGATTTTCAGAACACCCCCTATCCTCTGTTCCAGCAGAACCGGGTGGTGGGCGCGTTTTTGGACCCTTGGCGGTTCTGCGCCGACCCGAACATTTCGGAGCGGATGTTTCGCGACCTGGTCGACAAAATCAAACTCATCAACTCTTTGCGACGGATGAAATCGGAGCACATCCTCACGGTGACCGATTCGCAGTACGTGAACGTCATTTACGGCGATGTGCTGAAAAATCCGCCCCCCCGTTACAACGAAATGATGGTCGGGGCTATAGCCGAGGTGTTCGGCACGCGGGTGACGAAAATCAGCAGCAAGGAGGTCACCGCGGACAAGGAAATCCAGGACCTCTGGTATGGCGAAAGCAAGGAAGCGAACGAGATCGCGCAACGGTGGATCCGCAATGCGCAGAAGATGACTTACACCATTAAGTCCGAGGTGGTGCGGTCCGCGAAGCTGTACCTGGCCATGAAGATGTTGATGAAGAAATACCAAGCCACGGCCATCACCTTCCACATCCGCACCCTGGTCAAGGATCCACGCCCCGAGGAACTCGTCTACCCGGCTCTGGGCACCTCCGAGTTCCAACTGGAGAACACCGTCGGGAAGTGCCAGTCGCACCTGAACATTCTGCTGTCGGAAATGCTGCTCCAGTACGCCTATCGGCGCCCCAGCATGCTCGGCGACTACTCGGTAGACACCTATAACAACGTCTCCTGCGTCCAGCATTGCGAGGGGCCGTGGAATCCCTGGGGTGATGAGCGCAGGGTGCCGTACATTCTGACCGATCATCGGGAGCGGCGCATCCGCGGACGGCGGACCACGGGAGTCGGGGCCGCTTCCTGGGTGCTGTATCCTGCCGGCGAGCGCGTCACGATGTGGCAGATCGAGGTACTGAACAAGGAGTTGCTGCTCCATACCGGCACCACCGTGCACATGCTGACGGGGCCGGTGAAATTTCGGGACCACCTTTGGGAAATGATGTGACGGACCAAGATTGTGGCATCAGTTGATGCCCAAAAGGTTATCCGGTTCGTTTACCCGGACAGGTACGGAGTGCACCGCTGTGCGACGTTTGGGGATTTCCGGGACCGGCTCAAAGACCTCGCGGTTTTCATCGGGTTCAAGGCCATCGAGGAGGACGTGTGAGGGCAGTGCGTCTGAGGCCTCGCTGCAAGACCACCGCCGGTGAACTATCACACACTGATGGCGGGCGCGAGAAACCACCTGCGCTCTTACAACGGGCGAAATTGGGTCTGTCAGAACACGATCTTCAGCGCCAACTGCACCTGGCGCGCGGGATTGGCATCGTTCGAAATGTTGCTGATCACGCCGAACTGCGCGTTGCCTTGGCTCGTGCCGGGATTCGCGAATTGCGTCCGGTTCCAGAGATTGAAGAACTCGAAGCGAAACTGCGCCTTCAGCCGCTCACGGATCCGGAAACCCTTGACCAGAGACATGTCGAAATTGTTGATGCCCGGCCCCCGGACGTCAGGCAGCGTGCGGGCCAAGTTGCCGAAGGTGAATGGCGCCGGTTGCGTGAACACGGAAGTATCGAAATAGCGGCTCAGCATGGCGTCGGTGCTGTCGGGCGACAGTTTGGCCGACTTTCCCGTGCTGTTCGGACGCTGGCCGCCCCCCAGCGAGTTGGTGGTGTTGGTGGAGGAGGTAATGTTGAGGATCTGGCCGCTCTGGAGTATCGCCACGCAGTTCAATTGCCATCCCCCGATCACCAGATCTACAATCCTGGGCACCGACCCTCCCAGCGCGCGGCCCTTGCCCATGGGTAGTTCCCAAACTTCGCTGATGACCAGGCGCTGGGGGCGGTCCAGCGTCGAGATGGCGCGCTCCGCGCGAAGGTTGTTGTTATTCTGCGGACTGCCGACATCGTCGATGATCTTCGCGTTAGTGTAAGAGGCCAGGAGCGAGAGACCCCGGCTGAATCGCTTTTCCACTTTAAGTTGCAGGGCGTGGTAGGTGGAGCTTCCGATGGTCGGGCTGAGGACCGTGACGCCCGTATACTGAGCGTAGGGCCGCAGCAACTGGCCGCGCGCCACCGTCCGGGATGCCAGCCCGCCGCTCGAAATGACGCCGTAGAACGGGTTCGTGACCTGGTCGAGGAGCGCGGAACCCATCGCCAGCAGGTTGTCGGGGAGCTGATTGAGCTGCACGTTGCTGTTGGCGAGGGCGATGCCGCGATTGCCGACATAGGCCGCTTCGACCAGCGTGCCCCCCCCGATCTGGCGCTGAATGCCTAAGCTGTACTGCTGCGTATACGGGATTCTGCGGGCGGTGTTCGTGAAGGAGACCCCCTGGCCGACCAGCGTCGCCAGTCCCTGCGAGGAGCCGATGGGACTGAGCAGCGGATCCGGGAAGGGATTGCGCAGCACGTTCAGCGGCGTCATGTTGTCGAGACTGGAGACGAACGTCGTGGTGGCGCTGAAGCCGGGCGCGGCGTTGGTGCCCGCGCCGATATCCGTGGTGCCGGACCAAAAGATACCGTAACCCCCGCGCAGCACGGTCCTCGAAGTCAGGCTGTAAGCGAAGCCGACACGCGGGGCGAACGTGCTCCGAGTGTCTGATTGGCCGCGCGGCTGGCCGCCGGTGCCGGCGTACAGCAAACCGCCCTGGAGCTTCAGCCCCGGCGCCTGCAGCGGGCTGGATTGACCGAAGGCGAAGCCACGGGTCATCCGGTTGTACCGTTCGGTGCGAGCGCCTTCGTGTTCCCAGCGGAGCCCCACATTCACAGTGAGCTTGCGGGAGAGCCTGATGTCATCCTGGGCGAAGGCCGCGCCGTAGAGATTCTGGAAAGAGAGCGCGACGGCCTTTTCCACCGACCCGCTGTTAGGGGTCCCGAGGAGGAAGGAAGCCAGGGCGTTGCCGCCGGTGGTGGTGGAGCGAAGCGGGTCTGGCCCTTGGGTGTAAGCGCGAGTGAAGGCGAAGCGGCCGCTGCCGTATCCGGCGCTGAACTGGTTCTGGCGGATGACCCGGAAATCGCCGCCGAACTTGAGCGTGTGCGCGCCGCGGATGTGCGTCAGGCTGGCCTGAAAGGTCTGGGTGTCTTCGGTGTTATTCGATCCCCCGTCGCGGCCCATATTGGTCAGACCCGAGATTTCGAACCGCGGGTACATCCGGAAGACCGTCTGGTCGCGGAAAGACGCCGGGAAACCGAGGGTGGTGATGTCGAAACCTTCCGCCGGGCTGCGCGTAGGATCGGCGTAGCGGCTGAAGCCCCAGCGCAGGTTCAGCAGCCAGCGCGGGCTGAGCGTGTTGACGTAGTCGAGCGCGGCCCCCCGGCTGGAACGGTTGGCGGAAGTGAAGTTGGAGTCCGCAATGTTACCGAACCAGTTGTCGTCTCCGCGCGGGCGCTGGCTCCAGGAGAACCGGCCGAAAATCCTCTGTGCGCTGCTGAACTGGTGATCGATGCGCGTGATCACCGCGTCGTAGCCGTCGGGACTGCCGCCGGAGTAGAACAGGTTTTCGGCGCCGGTCAGCGGGTTGCCGGGCGCGTTCGGCAGCGGGAAGTACTGCAGCGCCGCTTTGGCCACCGGGTCCCAGCGGCTGGTCGGAATGCGATTGCCCGCGAACTGGTCGCGCAGGTACGAGCCGGGTCGCGCGGGGTCGGCACGCGTGCTGAACGGGTCGTAAATCTGGATCGCCTGGTTGGCCGCCGCGTAGGTCGCGGAAAAGTCGCCGTCGCGCTGCTTGAGCGTGGGCACGGCGCCCACGTTGGACCGGCCGTCGAACTGCCGGATGGCTTCGTAGTTGAAGAAGAAAAAGGTGCGGTCCTTGCCGTTGTAAACCTTGGGCAGGTACACGGGACCGCCGAGCGACGTGCCGAACTGGTTGTAACGCAGCGGTGCCTTCTTGGAACCGACGCGGTTGCTGAAAAAGTTGTTGGCATCCAGCTCGTTGTTGCGGAGGAAATCGAAAAGCGAGCCGTGCACCTGGTTGGTGCCCGACTTCACGGTGACGTTGACAACACCGCCCGCCGACCGGCCGAATTCCGCGTCATAGGTGTTGGTCTGGACCTTGAATTCCTGGGTGGCGTCGATGGAGGGTGTAAAGGTGATGGTGTTGTCGGCGCCGACGTTGCTGATGCCGTCGAGCAGCACTTCGTTGGCCTTGCCGCGGTTCCCGCTGAGCGAGGAGTTGGTGATGGCCCCATTATCGAAGGGCCGCGTGAAGGTCCGGGTGTCGGTCGGCATCACGCCGGGTGCGAGACGCGCCAAAAGGTAGGAGCTGCGCCCGTTGAGGGGCATGCTGATCACCTGCCGGTTATCGATCACCTGTCCCATGGTGGCGGTGTTCGCCTCCAGCAGCGGCGCGCTCGCCGTGACTTCGACAGATTCGCTGGTCGCGCCCACCTGCAGCATGAGATCCACCGTCAGGCGATCCTGCACGCGGACTTCAATTCCGTCGCGCACGGTCTTCTTAAATCCGGCCGCTTCCGCCGTCACGCTGTAAGGGCCCGGAATCAGGAACGGCACCATATATGCGCCGTCCGCGCCGCTTTGGGTGCTCACGGAAGTGTTCGTTGCCGTGTTGGCAACCGTAACGGTAGCGTTCGGCACTACCGCGTTGCTGGCGTCCACCACGCGTCCAAGAACCGTTCCACGGAATTCCTGTGCGCCAAGCGGCAGGCCCAATGAGATCGCGAGGATACACGAATAAAGGATGCGCATACCCGAATTGATATCACCGTGTGAAAACGCTGTCAACGTGAACTCGGACTGTCGAGGCGAGGGCGTAACGTCCAAAAACTCAAAATCCGCGTGTTGCAGTCAGCGCCCGTCTACCTTCTCGGCCGGGCGGGGGCAGGGCGAATCTCCGGCAGATGACCAGGCTGATAGCACCCATGAGAGAAGGGTTCTCTTCTATACTTGATGGCTGAAGCTTCATCGAGTTGAGATTGCCCGCCAGTGCCCTGGTTCGCAAATTATGCCAGATCTCGGGTTCAATGAGGTCCCAGGCACGACTGATCTCCCCGCTGACTATCACCATCTCCGGATTAAGTCCGTTGACTAGCAAAGCAATGCCTATGCCGAGATATTCGCCGGTCTTTTGAAGGGCCAGGAGCGCGTCCCGGTCGCTCTCCCTCGCCAGGGCAACGAGTTTCGAGAACAGTATCGAAGTTGCAGGGCCTGAAACTCCCCTGGCCTGGAGGTAGCGGTTGATTGTGGCGGTGTTTGATGCGAACGACTCCCAGCACCCGAGATTGCCGCAGCGGCAGCGCGGCCCGCTGGGATCTATCGAGACATGCCCGAACTGGCCCGCTCCCAACGTAGCGCCGCGATAGAGATGGCCGCCGATGATGATGGCCGTCCCCAGGCCTTCATCAATCAGCAGGTTGATCATGTGGGAAGGCGCCAGGCGCGTCAGCGAGCCAAACCAAATCTCAGCCAGGCCGGCGCAGCGCACGTTATCCTCGAACATGATGTCGTGGCCAAATCTGTGCCGTAAGTAGGCGCCGACTTCCACCTCGCGCCAATCAAGATTGGCGGAGTAGATGATCTTTCCCTGGGAGCGGTCCATCAGCCCCGGCATGCTCACTCCGATGCCTTCGCACTTAAGACCGGCGGGCAGATCTGAGTGCAGGGATCGAGAGATCTCCTCCGCCAGGCGGGGCAGGAACCGTTCCGGGTCGGAATCGGTCTTGATCGTCCTTTGGCGGAGAATCTTGCCGCTGAAGTTACTGGCCGCAATCAGGGTTTGCTGCGGCGCAATGTGAACGCCGAGGGCGGCCGACCGGTCACCGTTGATGCGCAACATCCGGGGTCGGCGCCCGCCCGATGAGTCACCAAGGTTGGCCTCGTAGATCAGTCCCTCGCCTATCAGTCGCTTGGCAATAGAGGAAATCGTCGATTCCTTCAGGCGCGTGATGCGTGCCAGGTCGGCGCGAGAAATCGGCTGCTTTTCCCGGATGACGTTGAGAACGATGGTCTGGTTGACGGAGCGAAGCGCCTCATTATCCAGGACGCCGAAGTCGCTCAAGCTGGGGCGGCGAAGATCCATCGCAGAACTTTCCGGAGGAGAACTTTCCCCGGAGTGAAAAGTATCATCGCCCCCCAACCCTGTCAAATGAAAGCGTGCTGCCTGATTTTTCAGCCGCTTATCGCCTGCCAACCATCGCCTGGGTGCAGGGAATAAAAACTGAGCCGCGAAGTAAGGTCCCTTGGCCTGCAAACAGCCCTGGCCGGACTTGGCGCGCCATGCTCCGGCGGCGGAGCCCCCAATGTCACTTGATTTTGCGGGTGCGCGTTAGCCCGCGTAGCGGGCGGGAGACGGCAGCCCACGGCGCAAGCCGTGGGTAGGCAAAGCGCGGCAGAGCAGCCCCGGAGGGGGCGGCAGAAAAAGCCGCGTCACACCAACGCTTTCTGTCGCCCCTGCCGGGGCTGGACTTATTGGCTGCCGTAAACCCACGGCTCACGCCGTGGGCTACAATCTGTCGCCCCTGCCGGGGCTCCCGGTTGCCCGCTCGCAAATCAAGTGACATCACCCGGCAGACCTTCAGTTGTTACCGTTCGATTGGGGCCGGGACGGCAAGCTTGACGCCGGTTTTCAGTTCACGCAACGCCGACGCCGCCGGTTCATTTGTGGGATCGATCTCGAGTGCGCGCTCGAAAGCCTTTCTGGCAAGCTGTGCATCACCGAGGGCCTTCAACCCCAGGCCGGCCAGCAGGAAACGAGTCGAGCCGGACGGCGGAATCGGTTCCTCGGATATCCGCCGGTCGTCGGAAAGCGCGGCGAGCCTCGAATACAGCGCGCGCGCCTCGGCGGTCCGATGCAGCCGCTCCAGCGCCACGGCTTTGTAGTAGTAGTGTTCGGACCAGGGCTCGAAGGGATCGGTCGGTGATTTCAAGGGATCCTCGGCCGCCTTTCGCCACAAGGGGTCCGCATCGCTCGACCTGCGCGCCTCCTCGAATTCCCGCGCCGCGGCCACATACTCGCGCGCCAGGCTTTCGAAGGCGGGCCGTCCGACACCCAGGTAGGGCGGGTACTCAGTCGCTCGTAGAAACTCGCGGGCCGCCTCTTCGTGCCGGCCCGTTTTATGATATTCACGCGCCAGCCCGATGTGCGCCCGGCGGTAGACGGCCAGCGCATCGCTATCACCTTCGCCGGGGGCAAACGCGTTGTCTCCCAGCAGACGGGCCGACTCGGCAAACGATCCCCCATCTGCGTAGCCAGCGGCAAGAGCCAGGGCTACTGCCGGATGGGACCGAACGGTCGCCGGCGCGCGTTCCAGAAGTTGGATCCTGTCCGCGGCCGGCTTCACTTTTGCCAACACGCGATCCAGTTCCAGGTACAAATGGAAGTCTTCGGGCGCACATTGGATTGCCCGGCGGAATTCTTCGACGGCCTCCTGGGGATTCCCGCCGGCCAAGAGCCCCTGTGCGAGATTGCGGTGCGCGACGGCGTTGGATGGATCCAGGCGCACCGCCTGGCGCCAGGCCTCGATGGCCTCCGCCTCCCGGTATTTCGACGCCAGGGCGTTGCCCAAATAGTACGCCGCCCGGCCGTCGTTCGGATTCCGGGCCAATGCGGAACGGAGGATTTCAATCTCTTCCACCCGGTGTGGGAAAACAAATTCCGGGCTGCCGGCGGCCGCCAGCTTGTATTGCCGGCCGGCGCACGATTGGTCGCCGCGCAGGGCGCAGAAGTACCCCAGGGCGTAATGAAGCATGGCAAAGCCGTGGATCTGGCCGGCGGCCTCCTCCAGCGCCGCGGTGGCCTGGCCCGGCTGCCCTGCCGAGGCGTAATCGAAGGCCAGCTCGAGCGCCGAGTCGGGCTCCCGTGCCAGCAGCCTGTCCAGCGTCTGCCGGGCGCGCGCAGCCTCCGGATCGCGACCCATCACACGGTATATCTCACTCTGCTCGCGAAGCGCGAAGCAGTCGATGGGGGCTTGATCGACAACCGCTTCGATGTCGTGCCTGGCGGCCTCAAGCTTTCCTGCCAGGCGTTCGGCCATGCCGAAGACGGTGCGCGCCTTCAGGTCCCTGGGGTTGAGGACGACGGATTCCGTCAGATGGCGCACAGCTTCGTTGCCATCCGCCTCCATCAGGCTGATCTCTCCCAGCACGAACCGGGCGGCGGCTTCCAGATAACCGGATCGCACCACCCAAAACAACTCGTCCCTGGCTTCGGGAAGCCGGCCTTGCGCGCGGCGGACCAATCCCAGGTAGTAGTGCGCCTCGGCGGAATCGGGGTTTCGCCGGATGGCCGCTTGCAGGTGGCTGCCCGCGGTCTCATACTCTCCGCTCAGAAAGAACGAAAGCCCGAGCGCCACGTGTGCGGGGCCGAAACCCGGATCGCGCTGCAACGCTTGCTGGTAGGCCACCCGGGCGCGACGGATGTCGCTTTTCTTGTCGGCCGCCAGCCCGTCGAGGTAGGCGCGTTCGGCGCTCGATTCAATCGCCGGCAGCGCTGAGGGGCGCTCGGCAGGCCTGAATGCCGGGTTGCCGTCGGCCGGCATATCGGTCCGGTAATCGAACAATCGGCGTCCGTCCCGGCCAGTAACACGAATTGTCAGCGGAGCATTCCCCAGCCTCTCAGGCAGATCGGTGTCCAGGATGAAGGGCGCGGCAGGCGTGAGATCGACCGACCGAGAATGGATCGCGCGCCCAGACGCCTCAATCGCGAGAGAAGCGCCGGAGAAGGATTCTGTCACGTTCAGGACAATCCGAAGCGCGTTCGGCCGACGGATGGCGTGAAGCGCGCCATGCGAGTTTGCTTCATCGAGCCCGCCTTGCATCCCATCGACGGGATACCAGTATTGGACGAAACGCTCGACGCGATGGGGCGCGATGAATTGATGTTCCATCTGCGTCTCAAACCGCCCGGCCTGAAATTCCACGTACGGCCCGTCGTTGTCCGTGAGTCTTTCTGTCCAGACCTGGGCGGCCCCATCGTTGCCCCACGTCCATGTTTTCTTGCCCGGCAGCTCCCGATGGTCGGCGACATGGACCATGCCCCAGTCAGAACGCTGGTAGTAGACCGCCAGGAAGTCGCGCATGGACTGGCGCGCGAACAGCGACAAGGGGTTGGGCGTCTCAGCAGACCTGCCGATGTCAACGCCCTTTTCTTTGGGAAACGAGAACACGGGCCACAGTGTGTGCGGGTAGGCCTCCCGCATGGGATACACGAACCGCTGGTCATCAGTGGCATGCGCCGCGGCATTGGCCCAGTACCAGTAGCGCCCGGGGGTCTCGCGCCGGTTATTCAGCGTGATCTCGGTTTCGACGACTTTTCTACCGGGCCGTAAACGCACCGTTACCACCCATTGCATGCCTTGGATCCGCTCGGTCTCACCCACGGTCACCGCGGCGGATCCATCGGCGCAAACCCCAGTGACATAGTCAACCGGCGACATGGTGGTCACCGAATGGCCGTCCGGGAAGTTCCACTCGATGCCGCCGGCCGTCCATGCTCCCCGGATGCCGACGATCGCCGGCTTGACAACGTGATTCGTGTACAGCGCGTCCCGGTTGGCGAGCTTGTCGAAAACGGCGTAGATTCGACCGCCCAGCTCCGGCAGCACGATGATGCGCAGATAATCGTTTTCCAGGTAAACGGCCCGGTAGCTTTTGTCCCCTCGGGTATTGCCCAGCGAGTCGAGAACCGGATAGGGATATACGGGTCTCCCGCGGAAGCTCCCAAACAACGCAGGGTTTGGATCAGCCTTACCGAGTTCGTAGGTGGGAATGGTCAGATTCTGCTCCCAAACCCTGGCCGGCGGGACCGCTTCCGGGGACGAACCGGCGGTCCAGGAGACAGCGAGAAGGGTGAGCAGCAGGCTTCCGGGAAGGCGCAGCGATCGGCAAGAACTGCCAGGGGCGCGAGCGCGCATGGGCTTAACTCCGTCCGGCACTTTCTAAGGAGCCAAAAGTATCTCTGTTGCAACCGTCTGTCAATGCTGTTAATTTCTTTGCCCGCTGTGAGAGAATATCCGGCCCAGAAACTATTGAGCCAGAACGAAGCCGCCCCGACATGCCTCGAAGGCCGCTGGGCTGGCTGCGCGGCCACAAGAACGACAGGCGCGCCAGGCGGGCTCAGTTTAGGGAGAGACCATGCGCGACATCTCGCGAAGACAGTTCCTGGGCCAGACGATGCAGGCCGCGACAGCGGCGGCCGCAATGGCGCCATCGCCTTCCGCTGCCCGGCCCAGTGTGTTGCTCATCATGACCGACCAGCACCGCAGCGATGCCCTCGGCGCGGCTGGCAATGCCGTGATTCGCACCCCGCATCTGGATGCGCTGGCTCGGCAGGGCGTGCTGTTCACGGACTGCTGGGTGCAGCACCCTGTTTGCATGCCTTCCCGCGCCTCCATTTTCACCGGCCGTTATCCCAGCGCGCACCGCGTCCGCACCAACGGTGTGGCCTTGCCGCGTCAGGAGAAGACCCTGGCCCAGATATTCCTCGAAAACGGTTACAGGACGGGCGGCGCGGGCAAGTTTCATTTTCTGCCGCACCTCAACCGCCAGCTCCCGACAATGGAAACACATCCCGGTCCGTTTTACGGCTTTCAGGAGTTTCATATTGGCGAGGACGACCGCACCGGCGAGTACGGCCCGTGGCTCAAACGGAATCACCCTGAATACTCCGGCAAACGGGATCACGAGCTCCCGGTTGAGCTTCACCACACTTACTGGACGGCGTCCCACACCATCGATTTCATCAGGAAATGCACCAGCCGGCGCGAGGCCTTTTTCGCCTTTTGCTCTTTTGTGGATCCGCACCAGGGATATGACCCGCCCCCGCCCTACCGGGCCATGTACCGGGAAGCGGACATGCCCGCGGCCATCACCCGGGAGGGTGAGCTGGAAGACAAACCGCCTTTCTTCAAAACGTTTTCCAGGCAGTGGCAAAGCCTGAACGATCGAGTGCCCTATCACCGCACCCAGTATTACGGCGAGGTCACCTTCATCGATGACGCCATCGGCAGGATTCTGGCGGTTCTCGATGAGCTGGGGATCCGCGAAAACACGCTGCTGGTCTTCACTTCCGATCACGGCGACATGCTGGGGGACCACGGACTGTTTTTCAAGGGACCGTTCCATTACCGCGGCTGCACGAACGTGCCGCTGCTGTTTCATTGGCCCGGACATTTGAAAGCCGGGAAACGCGTCGCGGGCATCGTTCAGGAAATCGACCTGCTCCCGACCATCACCACCTTGCTCGGCGTGACGACTCCGCCCGGCGTGCAGGGGAAATCCCAGAAACCGGTATTGACCACAGGTTCAACCGACACCGGCTACGAATCAGCCCTGATTGAGTTTGGGACCTCGGGCGCCACCGTCCCGAACCTGGTTCGCCCAGATGCCGAGACGCCGGATCTGTACACCATTCGCGGCGCAAAGTGGAGGATGAGCTATTACCCCGGGAAGGACTACGGGGAGCTGTACGACCTGGGAAACGATCCCCGCGAATTCGTCAACCGATGGAAGGACCCGTCCCTGCAGGCCACCAAGCGCCAACTGAAAGACGAACTGCTCGACCGCGTCCTTGCCGCTCACGACCCGCTTCCGGTAAGGGAAGAACTTTATTGACGGCGTCGCCGCCGCGCTAGGGAAGCCAGAGACCCAGGGTTTCCGGCGACGGCAGGTCCGTTTTGTTGACCTCGTACTCCTCGGCCAGGCGCTCGAACAGCCGCGACTTCTGGACCCAGAACAAGGCCTCGTTGTCGTAACGGATCAGCACGTTATCCAGCCAGTAGGCCCGGTTCTCGGACAACCATACCTCCCGGAACATGCCCTTCAATTCGTGGACATAGTCCCGCATGTCCTGCGTCAAACCGTTTCCCGAGCTGATGCGGGACAGGTTGCCGGCGGTGCGCGACTTGTCGGCCAGGGCCTGGCGATAGGCGTCGGCGATCACCTTGCTGATCTGGACTTTCATTCCCAGGCAATCCAGCCGCCGGGCCGCAAAACGAAGGACGGGAATGGTGTCGCGGTGCAGCCGCGCGTTGCCTGCCGCCGCCGTCAGATCAACCAAAGCCTCCTCGGCGCGCCGGCGCAATTCCGAGGAGACGGGCAGCATTTTTCTGACGCGCTCCGCTCCCAGGCGAGAAAAGGGATCAAACCAGAACAGATCGTTGTACGCTTCGCCAACGCCGGCTGATACCAGCAGATTGTTGATGCTGTCCAGACGCCGAATGGAGCGGGCAAACGTTTCGCCGTTGTGGCGGTAGAAGGCCCAGTCGAAGGCGCGATCGAACGCGGCCGGATCCACCATCGTTTGCTGCCATGAGGCTGCGGCCGAAAAAACGACGCCATACCAGTTGATGCCGAACAAGCCTTCTCCATCGTCGGCCCAGTAGGTATTCAGCATGCCCAGCGCGCCAAGACGCTTCCCGTCGCGCACGAAATTGTTGATATTGACCAGGGAGCCGCCAAGACCCGGGAAGATCCTGTTCGTCGCTCTGAGGCCGGGGCATACGAAGACGTCCATGCCCGCGTCGCGGAACGGCGCGATACGGGCGGAAAAGTCTTCCAGCGGGCCGTAGTGCCAACTCATGGCGATCATTTCTTTAGGCAGCTTGGGAATCTGGTCCGGGTAGGCGAGAGCCATGTCGCCCCAGAACATCAGCCTCTTCCCCGTGGGGCGTGATAGGGCGAACACTTTCTGCATGTGCTCGGCGTAGGCGGCGCCCAGGCCGACCTGTTTCAGGTACTCCCCGCTGCGCCCCTGTCCCAGTTGACGGACTTCGTCTCCTCCCACGTGTACAAACCCGCTCGGGAACAGCGCCGCCAGTTCCGCAATCATCTTCCCGATCCATTCGTAGGCCGGGTCGTTGTCCACCACCGACAGGACGCGCCCAAACGGGATTTCGGCCATGTCGGCGTACCGCTCCACCTTCAGGACGTGATGCAGGTGCCCGAAAGTCTGCTGCTGCGGCAGCAGTTCGACGTGGTATTGGCGGCCATACTCGATGATCCGCTTCATCAGCTCCGGGGTAATGGCGCCGCCTTCGCGTGTTATGCCGGGGGCATGGGAATACTCGAAGACGTGCTCCATGTAAAGGCTGAGCATGTTCATCTTGTATTCCGCCAGCGTGCGGATGACCGACTTCATCTGCTCTTCGGTGGGAATGGGGCCGCGGCTGACGTCCCAGGACAGACCGCGGTAGCGCAGGGCCGGCCAATCGGAGATGGTGAGAAAGGGAATTCGCGCGCCGGGCGCTTGCGAGGAGGAAAGCGGCAACTGCCGCAGGGTCTGGATACCGTAAAAAACGCCCGCGGCCGTCCGCGAGGCGACCAGTACGCCCGTCCCATCGACAGCCAGGAGGTAGGACTCGCTGCGGTCGAGGACGCTGCTGTCCAACCCCCGCCGCGCGATCTCACGATCGATTTTCGGGTCGCCGGGTCTGCCGATCAGAATCGAGCAGCGCCCGCCCTTCGAGAAACCAACTTCCAGACCGGCAGTGGCCTTGAACTCCTGGGCCAGGATATCGGCCGCCAATCTGTCCTCCGGCGCGTTGGAGGCCAGGCAAACGTGAACCGGCGAGGGAAGCTTCAGCTCGCCGGCGACGGTCGATAGATTTCGGGGAGCGGGAATCAGCTTGGGCTCGACGGCGCTTGCTTCCCCCGACAAGCAGGCGATCACTAACAGCAAAAGGGCCTTGTTGGTCATACGGCCATCGATCCCGGCGCCCGGCCGTCACCACTCGATGCGCAGGCCCATGCGAAAGACGCGGGGCCCCGGCGCATCACCGGTGGCCCACCCCTGCACCCCGCCGGCGGCGCTAATGACGCCGACGCCGGCCGCCTGGGAAATGTTCACGGCCGGATTGCTGTAGTTCGGATGATTGAAGAGGTTCGTGGCCGTCGCTTCCCAGCGCAGGCGCGGCCGCCGTTCTCCAAACTCAAAGCTCTTGAAGATCCCCATGTGACACGCGTTGACGTGCGGGCCGATGATCACGCCCTTGGCCGACGTTCCAAACTGCCCCGCCTGCGGCGCCCGAAACGCCCCAGTGTCAAACCAGCGGGAGAGGCTGCGTTGATCGGCGGGAAGATTCGCATCTCTCAACTGATCGGGGCGAATAGTCACGCTGGCCGGGGTCCGGCTGGCGCTGTACGCAGTTCCCGTCGGATCGGATCCGGTCCACAGCGGGGTGAGAAAATCGCCGGAGAAGAAGCTGTAAACCGCCGAAAGCTCCCAACCGCCGGCCGCGAAGTTCGCCAGCCGGGAGGCACCGGACAGCCAGCGCCTGCCCTTGCCGAACGGGAACTGGTAGATCAAGTTGGACGTAACGCGATGAGTCGGGATGCCGTCGGTCACCACCGCCCTCTCCCGGTGCCGGTCAAACGGATTCTCGGACGTCTCTCCCTGCTCGAGGTCGCCGATATCCCGGGCCCACACCCAGGAGCTCTGGAAGTAGAGTCCGCGCGCCATGGAGCGCATCGCTTCCGCCGTCAGGCTGTTGTACTGGTGGCCCGCCCCGTTGGTGAGGTAGCTGATAGCGGGGTACGTCGGGAAAGCACGCGGCTTGTCGGCATACGGTCTGGTGTCCGGCACCGGCGAGTTGTAGTTGTAGGACCACAGGCCTTTTCTTGTGTTGGTCCCGATGTACGAAAGCCGGAAACCGGTATTCCATCGTTCATGCTCGATGGTGAAATTGTATTGCATGCTGTAGGGCGTCCTCAGTCCCGGGTTGACGGCGGTGGGAATGGAAACCGTGGCCGGGCCGCCCGTGCCGGTGGCTGGGAATACGCGTGGAAGTATCACGGTGGGATTCGTCGCCGGGTTGGTGTAGGTGGGCTCGCTGATGGCAAAAGGAACGCCGCCCTGGGACGGGTTGGTAGGGACGGCGTCGTAGAACACACCGTAGCCGGCGCGGAAAACCGTGCGGTTGCCCCAAGGCCGGTAGGCCAGGCCGATTCGTGGAGCGAAGTTGTTCCGATCCGGCCGAATGAGCGTGCCTCCCGGCAACCCCAACGTCTTTGCTTCGGCGATGCCCACGTAGCCCGTTGGCATAAGCGAACTCACTAGGTTCAGGGCGCCGTCGGCAACCACGATCTTCCCCGAGCCCACATCGAACATCGAATAGAGCAGGCCGCGCTCGCGCCAAGGCGTATGGAACTGGTACCGCACGCCCCAGTTCAGGGTCAACCGGGGAGTTACTTTGAAGTCGTCGGTGAAGAAAAAGTCGCGCTGCCAGCGGATGCGGTATTGGTGGAGCGGGGGGAAGGCCCGGGTGGCCGAAGTGGGAATCCCCATCAGAAAATCGGAGTAGGGATGGCCGGTGAAGCGGTTGGAAAAGGCGAGGTTGCCGAACAGATTGGCGCTGGCGCCAAAGGAATCGCCGACGGCCTGCATCAACTCGAATCCCATCTTGAGGTTGTGTTTGCCGCGGAACCAGCTCAGGTGTTCCTGGAAGATCACCCGGTGGTTGCGATTATCCGTTTGCGCCGCCTGGGTAATGGGCGCCAGCGAGACGCCCGACCACGAAATGTTCAAGATGCCGCTCATGTCGGGAAGATTCGGCGCCAACCCGGTCAGCCCCAGGTCCTGGACCAATTGCTGGCCATTGACAGGCGGAATCACCTTGTTGTCGTCGAAGCTCAGACCCCAGCGGAATTCATTGAGCAGCGCCGGCCGGAAGGTGTGCGTGTAGGCGACGGTGGTCGCGCGGGTATCGCGTGTCTGGTTGTTCTGTCCGATGGTCGGCAGGTTGCCCTGGAAAGCCCTGGCGAACAGTCGCTGATAAGTAAACCTGCCAAAGACCCAGTCACGCTGGGAGAAGTGGTGATCGCCGCGCATCACCCAGTAACTGGATGGCGACTGGTCATAGGGACGGCTCTTCATCTCGCGATAGTTCTGGCTCTGCAAGACGTTAGGATCGCCGAAATTTGGCAGCGGGTAAAAGCGCTGCTGGACTTTCTGCGATACGGGGTTGATGCGTTCGGCGGGAATCCGGTTGCCGGGGAATTGCTGCCCCGTCAGCGGATCCAATATCCTGGCGCCGGCAACAGCGGAGAAGTCGCCGCTGCGCCAGGCTGAGAGTGGCACGGTCGGATTGAGAAGCTGGTTGATCGCGCTGCCCCGCGTGGTTTCAAAATCAACGTAGAAGAACGTCTTGTTTCTCCCATCGTAGAGTTTCGGGAGATAGACCGGTCCGCCGATGCTGCCTCCCGGCGAATGCGTGATGCCCGCGGTGCGTTGCAGCGCGAATGTGTTGCGCGCCCGGAACCAGGGCGTCTGGTAATAGTCGAACAGGCTGCCGTGCAGCGCGTTGGTGCCGGATTTGGTGATCACCGTCATCTGCCCGATGGTGCCGAATTCGGCCGCATTATTGGCCATGTCGATCTTCACTTCGGCAAACGATTCGATGCGGTTCATCATGGGCCCGATCAGTGTGTTGGAGATGGCCGAGGAGACGGAGGTGCCGTCAATCGAAAAATCCGCCTGGTTGACGCGGCTGCCCGCAAAGCGGATGGTGCTGCTCTCGTCGACCGTCTGCACCACGTTGGGAACAAGTGCGAGGTACTCCCAGATTCTGCGGGCGTTCAGGGGCAGCGTCGCCAACTGCGTCGCGCCCTTCGTATCGGTGATACGCGCCGTTTCCGTTTCAATGAGCGTGGCGCCGCTTTTCACCTCGACTGCGGTCTCCACGCTGCCTACCTGCAAGGAGGCGTCGACGCGGCGAACGTCTCGCGCCGTCAGCATCACGCCCTGCAACCGCAGTTCCTTGAAGCCGGGCGCCTGCACCCGCACCTCGTACGTCCCTTCCACCAGTTGCGCGATGGTGTAATTCCCAAATGCATTGGTCTGTGCAGTGGACTTGATATTCGTCTCCACATGCGTCGCGGTGACCTTGGCATTGGGAACCACGGCCCCAGATGAATCTGTCACGCTTCCGGTAATGCTGGCAAAAGTGGTTTGGGCGGGCGACGTGCCGGCGATGGCAAACAGCAGCAACGAGACAATCAGCGCGGTTTTCAACCACGACATTGACCACCTCCTGACGACTACGCCCG
>Ga0315282_10006829_pt1 | contig 18956 bp, 16 predicted proteins | sample YL17G07_20_MG_FD_203693 | JGI IMG/M metagenome (GOLD analysis project Ga0315282, IMG submission 203693) | Sediment microbial communities from Yellowstone Lake, YNP, Wyoming, USA - YL17G07_20 | ecosystem: Environmental > Aquatic > Freshwater > Lake > Sediment | place: USA: Wyoming | collected...
AGGACTCGGGCTGGCGATTGTCAAGACCATTGTGGAGACCAATGGCGGGAGGATATGGGTCAATAGCATTTATGGAAAGGGAAGTACTTTTGCGTTTACTCTTCCCAAATACCTCGGGGAAATCAATGAAGGCGTCTAAGGAAAAACAGGGATGGCAATCCTTGGATATTGTCCTGGGGCTGCTGTTGGAACCATGGCTAAAGGACGATCAGATGCCCTCTCGGGAGGGGGTTTGGTCATGCTGGTTGGGGAGGAGCCTTTTCAGAGACCTACCCTCTTCTCAAAAATAATCTTCTAAAATTGCAGAAATAGGGTAATAAGGTGGTAAAATCGTAAATCCCAAGGGTCCGTTGCCACGTTAGGGCAGTGAAGAGGTGGGAATAATCATCTTCTAGGATTGTCCTTATGCTCGACAGAATCTGGCTTATTCCCGTGGGTTTTATCATTGGTACTTATGGAACGCTCATCGGGGCTGGAGGGGGATTTGTTCTTGTCCCCATGCTGATATTGCTTTATCCCCAAGAGTCCCCTGAAGTGGTTACTAGTATCTCCCTGGCCGTCGTCTTTTTTAATGCCCTCTCCGGATCTTTAGCCTATATGCGGCTAAAAAGGATCGATTACCGATCGGGTCTCTTGTTTGCCGCAGCAACCATTCCAGGAGCTATTCTTGGAGCCCTGACCACCTCTTTTATCCCGCGCCCCCTCTTTGATATATTCCTCGGATTGATGCTTATTGCGGCCTCCATATTTTTGATATTGCATACTCATAAGAAGGGGGAGAAGGAAAGGAGCACCCTGGAAGGAGGTCTTATTCGAAATCTTGTCGAAGTCGACGGCACAACCCATACCTTCTCCTATTCTCCCACCGTCGGAATAGGACTGAGTCTCGTTGTCGGGTATGTTTCGAGTTTATTGGGGATTGGGGGTGGAATCATCCACGTCCCTGCTCTCGTTCACCTCTTAAACTTTCCAGTCCACGTTGCAACGGCAACTTCCCATTTTATCCTGGCGATCATGGCCTTGACAGGGACAGTGGTTCATATTGCGACGGGTGCCTTTCACCACGGCATTAGGCGGACGATTGCTTTGGCCATTGGTGTTCTTATCGGAGCACAACTCGGGGCCCTTCTTTCCAGCCGCATCAAAGGGATCTGGATCATTCGTGGTCTGGCCATTGCTCTGGGGCTAGTGGGAATCCGGATCCTCATTTTAGCCTATTCTTAAAGACTGTTATCTTTTCGAGATCAGTGGGAGAATGGGTAGGATGGGGAGGTGCGGGCTCATAAGAAGAAAAAGAGGGGATCAACCCTCTTTCTAGAAAAACTAGAGACAACTTTTATCTTTTAGCAGGAGCTCCAAAAGATTCCACAGGGACCCTGGTTTTCTCCTCCCTTCCGCTATCACGTTAAACAAGTGTATGGGAAGAGCTTTGAGTGGACCCGTAAGTATTGTCGCCGTCTCTATGTGGGGTCCATGACGTACTGCTGCTTGGACTGTAGGATTTTACGAAGCGGTTCCATTCGGACCAGATGTGGGGAGTGAGGTCAACAATATCTCTTGGGAGCACTCATCGACCTCAAGGATAATCCCCATTTTGTCGTAGGCTTCAATGACGGCATCTCTTACGAGGTCTAAGACATTGCTGGTCCAGTCAATGGGTATATCTGCCCCTACCTGCGTTAGAAAAGACCAAATCTCTTTATCAAGGTCTTTCGCCCTGATTATAATTTTCCGATTCATGGTTCCTTTACCTCCACCTTGTACTCTTCAGGACTATCCAGGGGATGAAAAAAAGCGCCCGATCGAGGTGATTTACTCCGAGGAGGGGAGAGAACTTGAGTTTCACCTGAGTCTTTGATCGGGCGCTCATCCGTTTACTTCGGTGTTATCGCGGCGAAGAGACTATTCTGTCCCCTCTGGACGAACAGCAGGACATTGTCCTGATCCTTGGCCTTCTCGATCTTCTGGACAAAATCCTCCGCATCCTTGACCGGTTTTCGATTGACCTCTCGAATGATATCCCCTGTCTGAATCCCGGCATCGGATGCCGCACTTCCGGGTTCGACCTGGGTCACCACCACGCCCGTCTCTTTCTTCAAACCGAGCTCCTTCGCGATTTCCGGTGTGAGGTTTTGCACCGCAATTCCTAGGCGCTTATGGGTAGAAGGAGCTTTCGCCACTTCTGCCTTCTCCTCCATCTCGCCCAGTTTCACCTGACGGTCTGTCACTTTCCCATCTCTCGCTATCTTTACCATGACGCTTTTCCCCACCGGGGTCGAAGCCACGATCCGAGGCAGTTCTTTTGAATCCGAAACGTCTTTGCCATCAAATTGAAGGATGACGTCGCCCTGCTCGATCCCTGCTTTCTCGGCCGGACTGTTCGGAACCACCTGGGAGACCAGAGCCCCCTTGTTGTCCTTGAGGCCAAACGACTTGGCCAGCTCCGGGGTTACCTCCTGGATGTTTACACCCAACCATCCGCGAGTGACATGTCCCTTATCCTGGAGTTGGGAAGCAATCTCTTTGGCCATGTCGATCGGGATCGCAAACCCGATCCCCTGGCCCGAGGCAATGATGGCTGTATTGATGCCTACGACTTCGCCTTTCGTATTGATGAGGGGACCCCCACTGTTCCCGGGATTGATGGAGGCGTCGGTCTGAATAAAGTTGTCATACGGCCCAGATCCGATCACTCTTCCCTTGGCGCTGACAATGCCGGCAGTCACGGTCTGTTCCAGTCCGAAAGGGCTCCCAACAGCTACCACCCAGCTGCCCACCTTCAGGTCCTCTGAATTGCCCAGCTTGAGCGGCTGCAAATCTGAACTTCCCTCAATCTTGACAAGAGCCAGGTCGGTCTTGGGATCTCGACCCACGACTTTGCCCTCGTACTCTTTGCCATTAGAGAGCTTCACTTTGATCTGGTCCGCCTCTTCAACCACGTGGTTGTTGGTGAGGACATACCCCTCTCGGCTCATGATAAACCCAGACCCTACGCCCCTCTGTTCGAACCCTCCGGGCGGGTTGCCCTGAGAAAAGGGCCCGAAGAAATCCCCGAAAGGATTCTGGCCTCCAAAGGGATTGCCAGGGAGATTGCGAAATCCAATGTTCTTGACCTTCTTGACCACCTGAATGTTGACCACCCCGGGACGAACCTTCTCCGCAAGGTCACTGAAGTTGGCCGGAACCATAGGGGTCTCGGAAATGGCGGCTCCTGTTGAGACCGGAGTATCGGAGTTTTTGATGGCTGTGGACACCCCATAGCCTGCTCCCAGCATGGCCACTGCCATTGCGAGAGCGATCAGAATGGTTCTTAAGCGTTTTTTCTTTTCCATGTTCTTCCTCCTTCTTGAAATTTTGGATCTTCGGCTGGACCCAGCCTTTGATCTTGCCTAAATGTTAAACCATGAAGCTGACGGGAAGATGACCGGAAGATTACAAATGGGTAATGTGGGAGGAAGGCTAAGGTTAAAGTTGAGGTTAAGGCTGAGGTTTAGATTTTGGAAGGGTAACAATAAAAGTGCTTCCCCGATTCGGGGTGCTCGTTGCTGTAATGTCTCCGCCGTGAGCCCGGGCTATGGCCCTGGCCAGGCTGAGACCGAGTCCGATGCCAGCCTGGGACCGGCTTTGATCGCATCGGTAGAACCGTTCAAAAATACGGGAAAGATCATTGGAAGAAATACCGATCCCTGTGTCTTTGACAGAGATAACGACGTGTGCGTTATCCTCCCTGGCGGAAACGGTGATTGATCCTCCTGATGGCGTATATTTGATGGCATTGTCGAGAAGATTGGAGAGCATCCGCTGGATCATCCGGGTCTCTCCACTAAGACGGGTTCTGTCGGGTACGTCGCAGCTCAGGGTCACCCCTTTATCTTCAGCAGTGGGCTCAAACAGTTCACAAGCCCTCTGAACGAGTCCCGCGAGATCGATCTCCTCACGAGAAAGTTTGTCCACGCCAGTTTCAGTTTTTGAAATCATCAACATCGTGTTGATCATGTCGAGAAGGCGATCGCATTCCTCGATGGTGCTGGCTGCCATGGTCTCATATTCATTCAGGGACTTTGCGGTAGTGAGGGTCACTTCTGAGATTCCGCGAATCCGGGCGATGGGACTCCGCAGGTCGTGGGCGATATTGTCACTCATTTCTTTAATCTCTGTCAGGAGAGTCTGAATGCGGTCGAGCATCTGATTGAAGGTGGTTGCTAGTTGATCGATTTCATCACCCCTGGCTTTGACGGGGACCCGTTCTTCAAGGGTTCCTCCCGATATCTTCTGGGCTGTCCGAGTCACGGCCTCGACTCCGGAGACCGCCCGCCTGGCCATGAACCAACCAACGCCTGTGGCTAACAGGATAAGGAAGGTCATCGTGGCGATGAAGATCCCCTTGAAAGCGTCAAGAAAGCGGGAGTAGCTTTCCATAGCCTGTCCCACCTGTAAAATGATACTCGGGTTGAGCATCGCATAAAGAACACGGACCTCATCCTTGCGATCTGGGATAGTGATGGTTTCTAACACGGGTTTGCTACCATGAAGTAACCGTTGGATGGCCGTTTCGTTAATATGAATATCTTTCCAGTAAGCCATGTTCGATGAGGAGAAAGCCTGTCCATTTAGGGAGAGGAGACGAAAGAAAACCTTTTTGACCCCCGCTGCCTGAGCTTCAATGACCGCAGTGCTTTGGACTGCCTGAACCCCTTCCGCGGTAAGGAGCGTCGAAAACCGATTGAGCTGGCCCAAGAGTTCCTGATCGGTTTGTTCCCGCATAATGGAAGTGATGAGCATATAAAATAAGAGAAATGCAACACAGGAAGAAAGGGTGAACATTCCGGCGTACCAGAGGGTTAACCGAAAGGCGAGGGTGTTCCGAAGGTTAATCCGTGTCCTTAAGGACATATCCCACTCCCCGGATGGTGTGGATCAGCTTCTTGTCAAAGTCTCGATCGATCTTGTCTCTCAGCCTGGAGATCCTTACTTCGACCACATTGGTCTGGGGATCGAAGTCATAGTTCCACACATGTTCCATGATCATCGTTTTTGAGACGACCCGTCCCGAACTTCGCATCAGATATTCGAGCAAGGAAAACTCGATCGGCTGAAGGTCAATTTTCCTGCCCCCCCTTGTCACCTCCCGTGTGAGGAGATTGATGGACAGATCTCCCACCGTGAGCCGGGTGGGTTCAGAAAGGCCGCTCATCCTCCGGATCAGTGCCTGCACCCGGGCAAGAAGCTCGGAGAAAGCGAAGGGTTTGGTGATATAATCATCACTTCCGGTCTGAAGCCCCTTCACTCGGTCATCAACGGACCCCTTAGCACTCAAGATGATGACCGGCGTACGAATTTTCTCTTTCCGCATCTTTTCGATGAGGGATAACCCGTCCATTTTGGGCAGCATAATGTCAATGATGGCTGTGTCGTAGGGTTGAGTTAAAGCCATATGAAGGCCCGTTTCTCCATCGGCACTATGATCCACAGCGTAGCCAGCCGCTTTTAACCCCTTCATAATGAAAGAGGCAATCTTGATGTCATCCTCAACCACTAGAATCCGCATGCCGAAAACCTCCAAATCCCAGGACCATTCTTCAGCCCATGTTGGAAAGATAAAGATATTATCCCCAGGTGTCAAGTGGAAATATCAGAGAGGAAGGTTATTTATCTTTCAATTCGGGTGCATTCCGTCTAAATGTCCGTGTTGAAAAAAATAAACCTTTTTGAATTTACCTTCACAGGGAGATCAAGACCAATTGAAATACCAGAGATCTCTGTGCCGGTTGAATTTAATTCAAGCAAGGGTAAAAGAAGAAAATACTTCCGGCATTTGAATTTTGCCTCTTGCTCTAATAACAATGGAACTCTGCCCTTAATTTTCTGATGCTTTTGTTTTGGGTTTTTTGGGAAAAGACCTTTCGGCCTTCTGAGCGCGATCCAGATAATCGTGAACCGTGCTTCGACCGATCCCACCGCTTTGAGCGATCTTGCAGGATATAGAACAACTCGAAAAGTTTAAGGATCGCTGGTTCAAATGTAAATTACAATTTAACTCCACTGTTTTAGTCAAGGGACGGACAGGTCGTTATCTCCGATAGTTTTGCTCGCCGTAAGGTCGTCTTAGAAACCCTTCAGGAAAGTCAAAAGGAACGGACTTGACAATTTATGAGCATATGCTTATAATTAAGACCGACGGAGGAATCCCATGGCAAGGCCAATAAATTGTAGACGAGTGGGTTCCATGCCTCAAAGTGACTACTTCAAGCCAAGAGGTATTCCTCTCTCCATGCTGGAGGAGGTTGTTTTAACGGTTGATGAGTTCGAGGCCGTCAGGCTTGCTGACCTTGAGGGTCTGTATCAGGAGCAGGCAGCGGGAAAAATGAATGTCTCCCGCCAAACCTTTGGTCGCATTATCGAATCCGCACATAAGAAAGTGGCAGAGGCATTGGTTCAAGGCAAAGCATTAAAGATTGGAGGAGGTGAGTTTGAGGTGGCATCGATGAGAAGATTCAGGTGTGACGAATGCCAACACTCCTGGGAGCTCCCCTATGGAGCGGGTAGGCCGGGAAACTGTCCTTCCTGTAAGAGCGGCAATATCCACAGAGCGCAAGAAGATAGAGGATATGCGAGGGGCTTTGGCAAGGGGCAAGGCAGATGTTGCCGCGGAAACCAATAAAAACAACAAGGATAGAATACCAACAATTTGTGAACACGGGGTGACGGAGCAATGGGTTGCTGTTTCAACGATCACTTCAGGAATACATCCAACGCATAAAACGAGAAAGGAGAAAGTCATGAAAGTAGGTTTTGCGGTTCAGACAAACGAAGGAATGGAGAGCAAAGTTTATGATCATTTTGGTTCGGCACCGGCCTTTATCATCGTCGATACCGAGGGAAAAGAAGTTTTGACAGTGAATAACAAAGATCTCCATCACGTCCATGGTGCATGCAATCCAATCATGGCCCTCGATGGGAAGGCTGTGAATGCGATGATTGTTGGGGGGATCGGTGCAGGAGCATTGACCAAACTAAACGCTTTGGGGATAAAGGTATACGGAGCCGGGGCCTCGACTGTTAAAGAGAACCTTTCGCTATTAAGTGAAGATAAGCTCCAGGAACTTTCCGTATATAATTCCTGCCGGTCCCATCAGGGCGGATGCGGGCATTAAACTCCCTATTGACGATTGTTTTGGGATGGAAACTCCAGGAGAAATGAAAAGGAGAAGATATGCCAATTTACGAATACCGTTGTGAGAAGTGTGGTCAACTCAATGAATTTCTGATCCTGGGAACTCAAAACCGGCTGCAATGCGAACAATGCGGGAGCGAAGACTTAACCAAGCTCATGTCCGCTCACAATACTTCCAGCGGCTCATCCCGGAAATTTACTGAACCCGGTTCCGGAAGTTGTTGCGGGACACCTAATTCTTGTGGCACACCGGGGAGCTGCTGTTCCGGGTAGGTGGTAGATCTTCGTTGTCTCTGGGAAAGCGAGTGGTTTGAAGAGAAATCAACGATTACTCCTACGATTACACCTCTTCCTCGGCAACGATCTCATTTCTAATCGGAGATAACAACTCTTCAGATACGGGGAGGACGTCGGTCTTGAACCTACCAACCACGAGCAGGAACATGATATTGTCGCCCACCTTCAGATTTCCGGAGTTGATCCAGACCTTGACCTCTACAACCCCAAGTCTCTGCTTGAAAATGGGGATAACGGAACTTAGTCTTTTTGATCTTACGACAGTTTCATCCCTTGGACGGGTTTCCCCGATTTTCAAGTGCCCCTGACGATACCATTATGAACCAGTATCATTTTGAGATCTTCAGGATTCGCCTTCTGCTCTACCCCACCGAGCCATGTGTCAACCCTCATGGTTTTCTCCACGCTATAGCATAAGAGATGATGGAGAATATTGATCAGCCGGAGCAAGGATTATGAGAAGAATCTGCTGTGCTAATTTGATACTCAGACTTTCCGATGTGAGCGATTCACAAAATTAAGTGAAGAGCCTTTCAACCCTTAAAAAAAGCCCCTAATATTTAAAGCTCTCGCCACTGGGTTTTGCTCCCATCGCCTTCAGAATTTTGGCCAAGGGACAAAAACCCGTAAAGGCTGACTGGAGCAGGGTGGCACCGACAAAGGCGGTGAACAAGAGCCAGTAAGGGCTGAAAAGCCGGGATAAAATGAGGCTGATCAGGATAAAGCAGCCGGCAAAGGCCAGCACCATACGTTCAATGGACATCGTCTCCACCTCCTTAGCACTTGTAGCTACCCATATTTAATGATAAGTCTCCTTTTTCTGCGAAGCAAGACCCCACTTTTCCGACGAAAGATTATCTTTAATAGGGCAACTGGGTTTTGATATAATGACATCGGCCGGCAGATGTCTTTACTACCGGGAGGAGGGTGCCATGGGAAGCCATTGTCTTATCCGAAAAATCCTTTTTTTCATTTTTGCCACTTTCTGCTTTCAAACAGTAGGGAGCCCTTATTGGGTTTCACTGTCACACGCCGAGGAACCAGTGCCCTTAACTCTATCCTCAGCCGTTGACTTGGCTCTGAAGAACAATCCGTTGATTCGCATCACTCTTTCAGGCCGGGAAATAGCCGATGCCCAACTCCGAGAGGCGCGTGCCGGCTGGTTCCCACTCCTACAGTTCAGCGAAACGTTCACAAGAGGTAACAATCCTGTTTTTGTGTTTGGATCCCTTCTGGAACAGGGACAATTCGGACCACAGAATTTCCAAATTTCTGCGTTGAACGATCCAGACCCGCTCAGTAACTTCAGGACTGCCGTCAACCTGAGGCAAGCCCTCTTCGACCAGCTTCAGACGTGTACCCGTGTCACCCAGGCCCGCCTCGGACAGCAGCAGGCTGATCTTCAGAAAGCGATGGTTGAACAACAAGTCCGTTTTGAAGTTATCCGCGCTTACTACGGGACTCTCGTCGCTCATGCAAAGAAAGGGGTTGCAGAGGAAACGATAAAGATGGCCGAATCGGATGTAAAACGGACTCGGGACAGGTTTCAGAGCGGGCTGGTGGTTCAATCGGACCTTCTGGCTGCCGAAGTTCAGTTGGGAGAGTTTCGCCAGCAGCAGATCGACGCAGAGGGGGATGTGGCGATTGCCTATGCAGCCCTTAACACCGTACTGGGCCTCCCGGTCGATACATCCCAGAAGGTGGTCGGGGAACTGGGTGATAAACGGTTTGAGATGACCCCGAAGGAAGAGCTGATCCGCTTGGCGCTGCTCCATCGGCCGGATTATGCCCGGTCCGGAAATAGCATACAATTAAACAAGGAGGGGGTGGCCGGAGCAAAAAGAGAGTACCTCCCAAGGTTGGACCTTTTTGGGAATTACGGGGTGAGCGGAGAAAATCTCTCAAGTGGAAGCTCGGATTACACGTTTGGAGTCAGCCTCACCTTCAATATTTTTGATGCCGGCCGCAGTGCAAGGATCAGCAAGGCCCGGGCGGCAGAGTCGATGGCCACTGCCGAGCAGGAGCATCTTGCCAATCAGATCCGCCTTGAAGTGGTCCGGGCCTATCAACAACATGTGTCAGCGCGCGAGCGATTGGGGGTTGCGGAACAGTTGATCGACCAGGCAACGGAAACACACCGAATCATTCAAAACCGCTACCGGGAGGGCCTGACGACCATCACCGAGGTCTTGAGGGCGGAGACAGCCCTGGTAAGGTCCCGCTTGAATCTGGTGGCGGCCCGCTACGACCATTATGTCAGCTATGCCCATGTCCTTCTGTCCGTCGGTAAGTTGACCGATATTGAATCTTACCTTTCTTAAGACGGAGGATTCGGGTTAAGAATATAAAACCGATGGAGGAATCTATGAGAAAAGAATGGGTCGTTATCAGCATCGTTTCCCTTGCCGTGATGGTCACCTCTTGTGGGAAAAAAGAAGAAGCGGTCATTGAAAAACGGGCGACCATCGAAGGTGTGAAGATAGAAACGATCAATTTATCTCCCGTCCAGGAGGATTATGAAGCCGTGGGGACCGTCCGTTCAAAGACGACAAGTGTCCTCTCTTCTAAGACGGTTGGCAATATCCTGTCCGTCCATGTCCGTGAGGGAGATCGTGTCCGAATGGGTCAGTTGTTGATCGAAATTGATGATCGAGACGCCCGGGCCCAGGTTCAGAAGGCCCAGGCAGGGCTTCGCGAAGTACAGGATGCCCAGGAGGAAATAGATCAGAACATTCGTGCTGCGGAATCTGCCAGGGAGGCTGCGGAAGCCGGAAGATCACTTGCGGCAGCCACATTTAAACGATATAGCAACCTGCTCGAGCAAAAATCGGTCAGCCAGCAGGAATTTGATGAGGTACAGGCAAAACTCAAGGTTGCAGAGGCAGAGGTGGACCGGGCCGGAAGGATGCTCCAAGCCCTCATGGCCAAGAAGAACCAAGCTCTTGCGAAGGTGGAACAGGTAAAAGCGGACATCACGAGCGCTCAGGTCTATATGGGCTATAGCCGAATCCTCTCTCCAATCAATGGGATCGTAACTTCTAAACAGGCTGAGGTTGGACTCCTGGCGGCCCCCGGTGTCCCCTTGCTCACCCTTGAGGATAATTCAAGCTACCGCCTTGAAGTTTCGGTGGAGGATTCCATGCTGAAAAAGATTCGTCTCGATACTCCCGTTCGGATCTCCATTGATGCCCTCGGACCACAAGAGTTCTCCAGCCGGGTGACAGAGATTGTCCCCGCTTCAGATCCGGGAAGCCGGAGTTCTACTGTGAAGATCGATCTCTTTGATGGAAAGGGAGGGTCCATCGGTCAGACGGGTCTACGGTCCGGCCTCTTCGGGAAAGCTCGTTTTCCAGTCGGGCAGAAACAGGTCCTTAAGGTTCCGCAGAAAGCAATCTTGCAGAGCGGTCAGTTAGTGGGTGTCTTAATCGTGGACTCGTCCAACATTCTTCATTTGAGGCTGATTAAGACCGGAAAACAGTATAGCGATCAATTCGAAGTGCTTTCAGGACTAAACGATGGAGACCGGATCGTGGTCGAAGGAATTGAAAAAGTTAAAGAAGGGGATCGGGTGCAGTAATTCCAGAAAAGGTGATCGAGGATGAAAGAAAAACTCGGATTCGCAGGGAAATTTGCCCGTGCTTTTATTGATTCGAAGCTGACTCCCCTGATCATTGCTGCTTCGATCCTTCTTGGTGTGGGAGCCGTGTTGATGCTCCCGAGGGAGGAAGAGCCCCAGATCATTGTGCCGATGATCGACATCTTTGTGCAGGTGCCTGGAGCGTCGGCCAAAGAAGTGGAGGAGCGGGCCACGAGACCGATGGAGCAGCTCCTCTGGGAGATCCCCGGGGTGGAGTACATCTACTCCACGTCCTCTCCCGGTTTTGCGATGGCGATCGTCCGGTTCAAGGTGGGTGAGGATGAAGAGAAGAGCATCGTAAGGCTCAACCAGAAGATGTTCGCCAACTTTGACCTGATCCCACCCGGGGTAAGCCAGCCCCTGATCAAGCCCCGCTCCATTGATGATGTCCCCATCCTGGCGCTCACGCTCTCGAGTGATCATTATGACCATTTCATGCTTCGCAGGATTGCCGCGCAGGTTTATGATCAAATCAAACAGGTCGTGGACGTCTCGGAAGTGAAGATGATCGGGGGGCAACGCCGGCAGGTCCGGGTGATCCTCGACAGTGCCAGGATGACGGCTTACCATATCGCTCCAGTGGCTGTCATCCCCATTCTCCAGCAGCAGAATCGTCAACTCTCTTCAGGCAGCTTTTCAAGTGATAATCGCGAGTTTCTGGTTGATACCGGCGGCTTCCTGCGCACGGCTGAAGAGGTGGGCAGCATTGTCATAAGCGCATTCAACCAGCGGCCTGTCTTTCTGCGAGATATCGCTAGAATAGAAGACGGGCCCGAAGAGCCTGCTGACTACGTGTTGATGGGCCAGGGGATTGGGGCTTATTCGAAGAGCCAGGCAAATGTCTCCCTGTTTTCACCCTCACCCGCTGTCACGCTCACGGTGGCAAAACGGAAAGGAACCAATGCCATCCAGATTGCGGACCGAGTCCTCGAGAAGGTTAACCTCCTCAAAGGGACAATGATCCCGAGCGATGTCGTGGTGACGGTAACGCGAAATTATGGTGAAACAGCCAAAGAGAAATCGAATGAGTTGCTCTTTCACATGCTCATCGCCATCGTTTCTGTATCGATCCTGATCATGCTGACCCTGGGGCTCCGGGAATCGGGCATTGTGGCCACCGCCATTCCGGTGACACTGGCCCTTACCCTGGCCCTTCTCTACCTCTATGGATATACCCTTAACCGCGTCACTCTCTTTGCCTTGATTTTCTCCATTGGCATCCTGGTAGATGATGCCATCGTTGTGGTCGAGAATATTGTTCGCCACTATCGCCTTCCTGAAAACCGGGACCGCTCAATCCTGGATGTCGCGGTCGAGGCCGTCGATGAAGTTGGAAACCCGACCATCCTGGCCACATTTGCAGTCATTGCCGCGATTATCCCTATGGCCTTTGTGCGGGGATTGATGGGGCCGTACATGCGTCCCATTCCGGTGGGCGCCTCTGCAGCGATGGTCTTTTCGCTGATCGTGGCCTTTATCGTGACGCCGTGGGCAAGTTTTCGCCTCCTCAAGAAAGAGGGGGAAGCGACTCATGGAACTGAAGGTTGGAGTACAAAGCTCTATCGCCGGGTGATGACCCCGCTTATCCATTCCCCCTTCTGGCGCTACGGATTTCTCATCCTTGTGGTGGTTCTGCTTCTGGCGTCCTTCTCTCTTTTCGCATTCAAGATTGTCCGTGTAAAAATGCTGCCCTTTGATAACAAGAGTGAATTCCAGATCATCATTGATATGCCCGAGGGGGCCACGCTGGAGCAAACGGCAGCCGTCACCCGCGAAATTGGCGATACTATCCGGACGGTACCGGAGGTCATCAATTACCAGATGTATGTGGGGACGGCCTCCCCCTACAATTTTAATGGCCTTGTCCGCCATTACTTCCTCAGGAGAGGACCCCATGAGGCCGACATTCAGGTGAACCTAAAGCCCAAGGGTGAGCGGAAGTCCCAGAGTCATGATATTGCCAAACGGGTGCGGCCCAAGATCGACGAGATCGGCCAAAAGTATAACGCTCGGATTAAGGTTTCTGAAGTTCCTCCAGGCCCCCCGGTCCTTCAGACCCTTGTGGCTGAACTCTATGGCCCGAATTATGAGCGCCAAATCGAGATCGCTCACCAGGTCCGAGATGTCTTTGACAAGACCCCAGGCGTGGTGGATGTCGACTGGTACGTTGAGGCGGACCAGCAGAAATACCGGTTCATCTTAGATAAAGAAAAGGCCTCGCTCAATGGCATTTCTGCCGAGCAGATTTCAAACAGCCTTCGCATGGCAGTAGAAGGGATGGGGTCAGGGCTTCTCCATGAACCGACGGAGAAAGAAGACGTGGCTATCTTTCTCAGACTGCCACGGGATGAGCGGTCGAGCGTGGAGGATTTGAAACAGATCAAAGTCGTGGGCCAGAGAGGAAACCTCGTCGCCCTGCGAGAACTTGTCCATGTGGAGAAGATGATCGCCGACAAAAGCATCTATCACAAGAATCTGATGCCAGTGGTTTACGTGACCGGAGATGTGGCAGGAGAGGAGGAGAGCCCACTCTATGCCATCATGAAGATGGACCGAGTCCTCAATCAGTTAAAACTCCCTGAAGGCTACCGGCTCGAAAGGTGGGTATCCCATCAACCGTTTTCCACTCTGAAGTATGCCATGAAGTGGGATGGCGAATGGCATATTTCTTACGAGGTTTTTCGGGATCTCGGCTTGGCCTTTGCTGCAGTGTTGATCCTCATCTATATCTTGGTTGTGGGTTGGTTCCAGTCTTTCAAGACTCCTGTTACCATCATGGCTGCCATTCCGTTCTCCCTGGTGGGAATCCTGCCAGCCCATGCGCTCATGGGTGCCTTCTTCACAGCAACTTCCATGATCGGTTTTATAGCAGGCGCAGGGATCGTTGTCCGCAATTCAATCATCCTGGTAGACTTCATCGAGCTCAGGATCAAGCAAGGGATGCCTCTGGCCGATGCGGTCGTCGATGCGGGGGCGGTCCGCTTCCGTCCCATGATGCTGACAGCGGCCGCCGTCATCGTGGGTTCATCAGTTATCTTATTTGATCCCATCTTCCAGGGCCTTGCCCTTTCCCTCATGGCCGGGGAAGTGGCATCCCTTCTCCTTTCGCGTATGACCGTGCCGATCCTCTTCTACTTGAGCGAACGGAAGAAACATTAATAAAAAGATATTCTTTTGACTGAGGAGGCTCACTGTGCAGATACCTTTCCATTCCATAGGGGGGAAAATTCGAAGAAAGGAGAATTGAAAATGAAAATCAATTCAAAACCTCACGTAGTTGTCCTTGGCGGAAACTTCGCAGGTCTGACAACCGCTCGATTTATCAGAGAGCGCTGCAAAGACGATGTTCAGATCACCCTTATCGACCGCAAACCCTATCTCATTTTTATTCCTAACATCCCCATCGAGGTGTTTGCCAATCACGATCCTGAAGAGACATTACACATGCCCATTGTCAGGGTTCTCGAAAAGGACGAAACCCGATTCATTCAGGGAGAGGTAAGGGAGATTGATGTCAAGAGTAACCGGGTGTCCTATACACCTACGGAACGTCCGGGTGCGGCAGCAGAATCTATTGGTTATGACTATCTGGTCGTTGCCCTGGGGGCACGCCTGGCCTACGATAAAATTGAAGGGTTCGGAAAATATGGCCACACCCTTTCAGACAGTTATTATGGAAACAAGTTGCGGACGTACCTTTTTGGTGGGGGATATAAGGGAGGGCCGATTGCCATCGGATCAGCCCGTTTTCACCAGGGTACTAAAGGCAAGCCAAACTGGTTGCCTGTAGCCGAAGCAGCCTGCGAAGGACCACCCCTTGAAGTAGCTCTTTCGCTCGCAAGTTGGCTTGAGGAGCACCACCTCGGAGGACCAAAAAACATCACACTCTTCACACCTGGTAAGGTGATCGCTGAGGATGCAGGGGAGGCGATCGTCACTAAATTTCTGGAAATCGCGGGTGGAATGGGCTTTGGGTACAAGAATAACACTCAGAATATCAAACAGATCACGGAAGAGGGTATTCAATTTGCCAATGGGGAGAGCCTTGAAGCGGAGTTAAAGATTGTCTTTCCCAACTGGGAGCCACATGAGTTTATGAAGGGCCTTCCCATCGTCGACGAGGTCGGTTTCGTGATCACAAACGAGGTCATGCGTAACCCTGAATACCCTAACGTCTTGGCCGCAGGGGATAACGCAGCCGTTACCGTTCCGAAGCTGGGCGCTCTGGGACACACCGAGTCTGAGATCGTGGCCAAACAGATTGCCAAAGATGTTGGAAAGATGAGCGCGGAGGAGGCTGACAAACCCTTCAGACCTGCGGTTTTCTGTATCGGCGACATGGGACATTCCAAAGGGTTTTACATCCATTCCGATACCTGGTATGGCGGGAAATTGAGCGTTTTCAAGATGGGTTACACCTTCTATGCGATGAAATTGGCCTTTAAAGAGATGTATTACCGGACAGGCGGTAAGATACCGTCGTGGGGCATTCCCCTGTCCGAGTTGGTGGCGGATACCCTGGTTTAGTGAAAGACAGGTATCTTAACGATTTGATCCTCAGTGCGAGAGAGGAGGAGACCATGGAACCTTTTCAACCTAAGTTGATTCTCTGTCCCATAGATTTCAGTGAGCCAGCTACCCTGGCACTTTATTATGGGAAGCACCTGGCAACCTGTTTTGGTGCACGGTTGACGGTTCTCTATGCAGATCCTTTTTCTCCACCACCCTATTTTACTTCTGGGCAAGTGGAGGATCTCGCCAAGACGATTGAACACTTCAAAGGAGCAGCCCTCGAGTATCTGACTCGTTATGTCAGTGAGCATATCGGCGGTTCCGGGGAAGTGGAAATAGTCGTTGCTGAAAACCAGACTGTTCCTGCGATTCTCCTCATGGCTGAGGAAAAGAAGGTAGACCTAATCGTCATGGGCACCCATGGCCGCAGTGGCCTCAACCGGCTCATGCTCGGATCGGTTACGGAGAAGGTATTACATGAAACAGACCGTCCTGTTTTGACAGTCCGTGAGAAGAAAGGCGCAGCGGAACCCTCTAGAGTTTCTATCCAGCAGGTCTTATGTCCGGTCAACTACAGCGAAGTTGCTCTTAAGGCTCTTGAACATGCCTTAGAGATGTCCAAATGTTTTAAGGCTGAATTGTTAGTGCTCCATGTTATTGAATCCCAGTCAACCGATATCAAGGAGGGAGAGGAACATGGACGTCTCTGCGCATGGGTTCCTGACAACATCCGATCACGGTGTAGTCTCAAGGAGATTGTAAGACGGGGAGATGCCGCCGAACAGATTATTGAAGCGGCAACCTCTGGGGGCTGTGATATAATTGTCCTTGGGGCCCAGCATAAACGCTTTCACGACACAACGGTCCTCGGGACAACAACGTTAAGGGTTACACGACACGCACCCTGTCCCGTTCTTACGGTGATTCGAAAATGATTCAAAGAAAACCTTGAGGTATCCCTGGTGGAGACAAAACAGGTAGACCTTGACACAGACATGCAGCGATCCATCGCCCATCAGGCTGATGCGGAAAGGGAGAGGCCCAGGCAGCAGGGAACCCGGCCGAAGCGGCAAATATTATCAGTGTACATCCTGCAGCCATGCATCTTCGGTGCTTTCAGAACTTAACGGGGGTTTCGGCCGAAAATAACTCAACATTGATCCTTCCCCTTCCCATGGACTTGCTTACAGCTTTCTTCCAATGGAAAGAGAAGAAATAGTCTAATTCATATTCGAAAGAATTTCTTTGAGAAGATATCCGACCTGAACTTTGCTATCCTCGAAACGGAAGACAATCATCCTCTCAGGATAGCTCTAATAACGCACGAGGGAGGGGAATATGCCACCCAATGGGAAAAAAGAACCAACCGAGGATTTAAAAGATAAGCTTCGTTCCTTCTTCGGTTCTCAGGACCCCAAGAAGAAGGATGCCCTGGCCCCTAAGACTCATTTCAGCATCTGGTATTTCCTGATGGCCTTCCTTTTAATTACCTATCTGCAACAATCCTATTTCTCCCGAAAAGTGGAGACGATTCCCTACGGCCAATTTAAACAAGCCCTATCTGAGGGCAATGTGAGTAACTTGACCATCGGCCCAGAAAATATCACCGGAACGCTAAAGGGAAAAGATAAAAAGCCGGATCAACAGTTCACGACCATTCGGGTGGAGGATCCCGGCCTGGTGAAAGAACTCGATGAACGGAAGGTCGATTATTCCGGACGCTATGAGAGCAAATTCCTGAGCAGTATTCTCTCCTGGATCCTCCCCATCGGGATTATGCTCCTAATCTGGCGGTATGCCATGAAAAAAATGGGGCCGGGCATGGGCGTCATGTCTTTCGCCAAGAGCAAAGCCAAAATGTTTGCCCAGAATGAGACCCGGGTGACTTTCGTGGATGTGGCTGGAATCGATGAGGCCAAAGAAGAGCTCCAGGAAGTAGTGCAATTTCTGAGCAATCCTGGAAAATTCCAGAAACTGGGAGGCAGGATTCCCAAAGGGGTGCTTCTGGTTGGCCCACCGGGGACTGGCAAAACCCTTCTGGCCAGGGCCGTGGCTGGAGAGGCAAAGGTGCCCTTCTTCAGTATCAGCGGATCTGAGTTTGTGGAGATGTTCGTCGGCGTGGGAGCCGCGCGCGTTCGCGATCTTTTCTCTCAGGCTGCCAGCCAGGCCCCCTGCATCATCTTTATCGATGAACTGGACGCATTAGGGAAAGCCCGGGGAATGAATATCATGGGTGGGCACGATGAACAAGAGCAGACGCTCAACCAGCTCCTGGTGGAGATGGACGGATTCGAGATGAATAAAGGGGTCATCATCATGGCTGCCACCAACCGGCCGGAAATACTGGACCCTGCATTGTTGCGCCCGGGGCGGTTTGACCGGCAGGTCCTGGTAGATCGCCCGGATATCAATGGGCGAGAAGCCATCCTGAAGATCCATTCCAAGGATGTTCTTTTAGGTCCCGATGTGGATCTCCGAAAGGTCGCTGGCCGAACCCCGGGCTTTGTCGGAGCGGACTTGGCCAACCTCGTCAACGAGGCCGCCCTGCTGGCGGCCCGGAAAAATAAGGAAGTAGTAGAGGCAGCAGATTTCGACGAGGCTATCGACCGAGTGGTTGGGGGTCTGGAGAAAAAGAACCGGGTCATGAATACGCAGGAGAAAAAAATTGTTGCTTTTCATGAATCGGGACATGCGATTGTGGCTGAATCAGTAGAGCATGCCGACCCGGTGGCCAAAATCTCCATTATTCCCCGGGGCATTGCGGCTCTCGGGTATACCCAACAGCAACCCACGGAGGACCGCTATTTAATGACTCGTTCGGAACTACTGGACCGGCTGGCTGTTCTTTTAGGAGGTCGGGTTGCGGAGGAGCAAGTTTTTGGAGAAATCTCGACAGGGGCCCAGAACGACCTTCAGCGGGCCACTGACATTGCTCGGTCCATGGTCACGGAATATAGCATGAGCGATTCCTTGGGACTGGCGACCTATGAGCGCCCACGTCAGCCTACGTTCCTTCCAGGAGGTTTTGCTCCCAGCAAAACTTACAGTGAAAAGAAAGCCGCCCAAATTGACGATGAGGTCACCCGGGTCATCGAGGAAGCTCATCAAAGGGTGCGGGGAATCCTGTCGGCTCACCGGAATGTTTTAGATGAATTGGCCCAACTCCTTTCTCAGGAGGAGGTTGTACAAGGGGAGACCCTTAGAAAGATGATGGGCAAAACCTCTGCGGACACTTTACCGGCGTCACAGATATCGGAAAAGTGAAAGTTCGCCCCACAGGGCGAGAATTATTTGTTCATGCGTTGTTCTTTTACATCCTCAGGACATCGACCTAGA
>Ga0315282_10006830_pt1 | contig 18956 bp, 12 predicted proteins | sample YL17G07_20_MG_FD_203693 | JGI IMG/M metagenome (GOLD analysis project Ga0315282, IMG submission 203693) | Sediment microbial communities from Yellowstone Lake, YNP, Wyoming, USA - YL17G07_20 | ecosystem: Environmental > Aquatic > Freshwater > Lake > Sediment | place: USA: Wyoming | collected...
AGTTTGGCTCGAACATCTTTCGCGAACTCGTCGTCAGGATTGGCTTCAAGCCATCGGCGCATGGTGAGCCATTTGGCCGCCTCGTATCTATCCCAGCCGTCCTGGTCAGCCAGAACCATTTCAACGACGTCGTAGCCAAGGTGGCGGAAAGACGCGAGAAGTTCCGGAAGCATGAGAAAGTCGGAGATCGAGTTGGCAAGACACCCCTTGGCGACATCTTCCGTCGGCGGCAACTGCCGCCAGTAGGGCTCGCCGATCAGGATGGTCCCTCCGGTGCGCAGGCTCCGCGCCAGAAGCTCGATAGTGCCGGCGACTCCCCCGCCGATCCAGGTGGCACCGACACAGGCTGCCACATCGGCCTTCTCGTCGGAGACATAGCCGGCAGCGTCGCCATGGATGAACTTGACTTGATCGGCGACGCCGAGTTCTTCAGCACGTAGTTTCGCTTGCTCGGTGAACAACTGGCTCATGTCGATGCCGATGCCGATGACGCCGTGATCGCGTGCCCAGGTGCACAGCATCTCCCCTGAACCGCTGCCGAGGTCGAGCACTCGGGCCCCCGATTCCAGACGCAGCGCCGCGCCGAGAGTGGCGAGCTTGTCGGGTGTGATCGGGTTGTGGATGCGGTGAGCACTCTCAGTGATGTTGAAGATTCGTGGAATATCCAATGCAGAAAATCTCCTTTCGCCAGCATAATCTATCCTCATCTGCCAGAATCGTCGCGAGGAAACTCACAGTTCGCGTCCAATTCGCACCCCATCATGACGTTTCGAACCACCGCTGCGTAAGTTAACTCAGGAGAGTTCTGCCAGACAACGCGCTGGTCGCACAGCGAAGGCCGTTGTGGGCGCTCATTCACGAGGAGCCCACATGCCTTCCGATGTTCACCCTGCCGCTCTAACGCCGGATCAACGCTTCGACGAGATCGCCACGATTCTCGCGCGTGGCTACCTCCGGATGCTGTGCCGTCCCGGATCCGAATCAGTTCTCGCGGCGTGGCCAGCAGCGGCTCGTTACCGATCACCAGGCCTTGCATGGAGGACAGGTAGCCGTGGCCCTTGCTATCGAGCCGTTTCCGGTCTGCCTCCGAAAGGTCGTGGGGAGGGTAGGTCCAGGCCACCGTGCCGGTCGCGGCATCCAGCGCCATGATTCTGGGCTGCTTGGGGTTGCCGAAATACGCGAGCACCTTCCCGGCAATAACGCGCGGAGAGTTGACGTAGCCGTGGGACTCCGACTTATTGTCCAGGCCGGGATAATGATAGACCCATTTCCGCTGGCCCTCCAGATCGAAGCACACGAGGAGGTCCTGGTAGAGCGCGTAGACGCCCCGGCCATCGCTCGTGGGAACCGGCGCGCAGCTCCCAATTTCGCCATCCGCAAGCTTCTTGTACTTCTCCGCGCCCACGTTGGTCATCAATTGCACGACCTTGTTTTCGAGGCCAATCTTCTCCCAGGAAGCCTTCTCTTCGATCTGCGCGTTATTTGCGAACGAGGTGTCCATCTGCTGGAGTTTCTGCAGGAGGGGTTCGAGCTCCTTGAAGATCTCGGGCTGCGACTTCTTCTCCTCCTCTGTGGCTGCGTCCGCGTACGTGGTTGTCCGTGCCCAGAGAATCCGGCCGTCCTGCTTGTTCAGGCAAAAGAGCGTCCGGCAGTTGCTGTTCACAAAAAGACGGTCGCCCACGAGCACTGGCTGGGCAATGCCCCAGCCCGGGAGCCGCACCGACCAGGCAATGTTCTGTTCGTCGCACTCGGCGTCCTTGTCCCCGAAGAAAACCAGCCGCAGATACCAGTTGGCGAACTTGTCCTGCTCCCAGCCGTCCATCCGTCCGCAGGTGACACGGAACAACAGCCGGTTCCAGCCCTTATCCAGCTTGCCAGCCCATTTCTTCCCGTTGCAGAGGAACTGCGCGGCGCTCTCGCTGGATACCATCCATAGAGGGGTGACCGGTTGCGCGCTCTCAGAATGGACGTAGGCATGGGCGTAGGCGACCGCCTCGATTGGAGCTGCGACGCCTAAGAGGGTCTTGAGATCCAGCGCCGAAGTGTCGGTGGCAACCTTGCGCCAAGCCAGGCCGCCGGCCTTCTCGTCAGTGTCGGGCGACCATTGCGCCTGCTGGAGAAGCGCATCTACGTCGGGCTTGGCGCCGTCCGGAGTCGGCACGGGTCCCAGGACGAGCCATTCGCGGATGACGCCGTCAGGGATTGGCCGGCCGGTCTCGCCCTCCTTAGGCTTGGAGGCCTGCGCGCGCAGTTGCGCCACCGACTTCGCCACCCGGCCCCAGTGCAGCGGCGGATCGGCCTGCGGATAGCGGCCTGCGCCGTCGCCGCGCCAGCCTACACCGATGAGCAGCCCCGCTTTCTCGGGATCTCCTTCCGCGCCGGTCGTCAGCACCGGCGTGCATACCGAGGCGATGACCCCAAGGGCGATGGCCTGATGGCCGAGGGTACACCTGCGCTGCATAGGCTCTGCCTCCGGTGCCGTGCGCTATTCCACACCCTGGAGCGAGAAGATCAAGTGGGTCGGCGGTTTCCTGGCACCCACCTCCACCATGAGCGGAGATGCAGGCGGGTGCTTATCTTCCGGCTTGCGAGCGCCCCGCCGCCGGCCCATACCTCCAGATGCGCACGTCGCGGTCTGTCAGCAAGGCATCCAATACGTCCGCCATCATCTCGTGGCCGAGGTGGTTGGGGTGCACGTTATCGGCATAGAGCGTGCCGACGAAGAGGATGCCGCGACACACGAAGGCCCGTTCCATATCCGCCAGCGCGACTTTCTTCTCTGCAGCGATACGGCGGCTTTCCTGGTTCAGTTCGGCCACCCGCTGACTGGAACTCTTGTTCGCCATCCACGTGACCGGCGTGATGCCTGGGCTGGGGGTGATCGTCTGCAGCGCCAACTCGATGCCGGCCTCCTGTAGCTTCCCCAGCGCCTCCGCGGTGGCCTTGCTGAATTGTCCCCGCGAGCAGAACGTGGCGTCGTTGGCGCCATATTCCCAGATTACCAGGTCCGGCTTCTCCGCCAGAATCTGGTCAATGTGCTGCAGCCCCGCCGAGGCCATGGCGCCCCCCGCCACCACGCCCACGACCTGCAGGTCCGCGGTGGGACGCTTCTCCGGGGTGTCCTTCCATTGGCCTTCCGCGTTCTTGTCGGGTTTGCTGAAGGCGTGCATGACCAGCGAAACGTCCGGGTATTGGTAGAACTCCTTGAGCCGCTGGCCCAGCACATTCCAATAGATCCGCTTCACGGCATCCGGTCCGGCGTACCAGAGCTGGGCGCCACAGGGTATGGAGTCGCCGGCGATGACGATCTTGACGGGTTTCTTTTCCTTCAGCTTGGCCAGCGTCTTCGTGATGTTCTCGCGGCCGGAGACGAACGCCTTGGCGGGGATCATGCCCGGCGGATCGGCGTCCGGCGTGGGAGTAATCTCCTCGACCTTTTCCTGCTTGTAGAGGTGCACGCGATCAACGACGTACCAGTTCGCCCTGCCCTTGTCCGCCCGTTCCATCCCGTACGTCAGGAACCAGAACCCTCCCGTGAGCCCCATCTTCTCCCACGGCACAATGACTTTGCGCCAGTTCGTGTCATTCATGGGAATGGCAAACCTGGCTTTGCTTCCTGCATAATCCGTGGTGAGAATGGCCGTAGCGTCGGAACCGTCGCCCTTGAACCACAGGGACAGCCCCTTGTAGTCTTTGAAGTCGTTCTGAACGCCCGTGTCATAGGAGCACAACATGCCCGTCTCGCCGTCCGCCGGGACATAGATGCGCAGGGCGGCGCCGTCGCCGACCGACTCGCTCGTGCCGTAGACCCACATGTCGCCCTTGCAGTTCATGGACCAGACCCGCACGCCGGGGACGAGGTCGCGCTCGAGATCGTAGAACATCTTCTCTCCCGGGGGCACGGTCGGGTGGAGCGACGGCAGCGGCGCAGGCTTGGGCGACTCGTACTCGCCGGCGCGGGCGAACTGGGGCGCCGTGCCCGCCAAGGAAACCACCAGCGCCGCAGCAATCGCGTGCGCCAGCGGTTGACACGACCCCGAGCTCCATCTCATGGTGGTCCTCCACCAAGTTGGCATTGACGCTTTCTTCAGATGCATGCCGCTATGCTCAGCAGCCACTCACCTCTTCTCTTCGATGCAGTCAGGCTCCGGCGCTACTCGTTCGGCTCGTAGATGACCGCCAATCCCGGCCGGTTCTTCGGTTCCTTGCACTCGCGGGAGAAGATGTTCAGGTAGTCCACGTACTTTGGCGATCCGTGGAGGATGAATCCCTGGTTGGCGTGTGTTCCGTCGGTCCAGTACTTCACCGCCTGCGTGAAGTCCAGCGACAAGGTCTTGCCGGCGCTGGGGCCGTGGGCGAGGAAGACGGCCGTGCAGTCGCCGTCATCACCCCAGGTGAGGCCCGCGTAATCGTTCCAGAACTTGCCGCTGGCATACTCGAAGACGTTGACCTCGCACTCTTGCCACGGCCGGTTGCACGGCTCGGCCACGAACATCGTCGGCTTGGTCTGCCAGTTGTTGCCCATGTCAATGGCTCGGACTACGACCAGGCGGGCGGAGAGAATCGCGGCCCCCTTGGGAATGCTCGACAGATCAACCCGCAGGAAGCCGGGGCGGTTGCGGAAGCAGGTCTCGATTCGCTCGCTCTTGCCAGCGTTGGCGAAGCACGCCAGCGTCAGCGACATCGGCAGGTGTGAGGGCGTGCCGGCGTCTTCCCAGCCGGCGAACGCCGTGTCGGCTTTGGCCGGGTCGTACCCCTTCTGCCCATCCCGGAGCAGCACCAGGACGGCCTTAGGATGGTCCTTCTTGAGCTTCTCGTAGTGGGTCTGGATCTCCGCCTCGACCTGCTCGACGCCCTTATCCTCCGGCTTGACCCACTTGTCCTTGAGCTTGTCCGCCAGTTCGTCAACGTCCTTGACCTCCAGGTCCGCGCCGAGCACCTTGTACGCGCCCTGCGGAGGGGGCGGCGCCGCGTTGAAGGGCGAGGTGGTCTTGGGCTTGGTCTCCAGCAGGCGGATGTTGTCAATCGTGATGACCTCGCCCTCCTGGGGTTGGAGCATGTAGGCCTGTACAGTCTTGACATTCCTCCATAATCGGTCGGCGTACTCGGGCCTGGGGGCGACGACGGCATTCCGGCCGGCTGTAAGGCGGGCGGCGAACTCCCAGCGCGAGACACCTTCGTTGTACCCGGTGCCATACTTGCTGGTCTGGACCATCGCGCGGAAGACGACGACGCACGTGCGGCTGGCGGTGACGTCGGCCGCGAAGCCCTTGTACGGCTGCCAGTCATCCAGCGGGGACGGCGCGGAGATCGTCGGCATCCGCCCGCCGGCGAACGTGAGCGTGAGGCTGCGCTTGCCGCCTGCGCCGGCGGTGGACTGCTCGATCTTGACGGCCGGCTCGGAGGGCATGGAGGCCGGCGGCTTGTATACCGGGGCGGTGGCGGGATTGGCGGCGGTCTTGGCGGCCGCCTCGATGGCGGCCTTGGCCTCCGCTTCGCGGAGAGCGTACACGTCAATGTTGGCGAAAGCCTTGACCTCGGGTTCATTGTTGAAGTCGAACAGGACCTTGTCCTCCGCGACGGCCGGCCCGGCCGAAAACCGAAGCGCGCACAGTGCGGCCAACGAGACTATCCACGAAATGCGTGTTGCCATGAGGGCTCCTTTTCGCCTCTGTGGGCAAGCGGGGCGAAGTAATCGCGGCCTTCTTCGTGGCCCACGTCATGGACGGTAACGATGTTGGGATGACGCAGCTTCGCCGAATGCGCAGCCTCGCGGCGGAACCGTTCGCGCTCTTCCGTGGTGGCTTCGTCGCTGGCCAGCATGACCTTCAGGGCCACGCGGCGATTGAGGCGCGTGTCGAGGGCCTCGTAGACGGCACCCATGCCGCCGCGCCCCAGCATGCCCAGCACTTCGTAGGGGCCGAGGTTGCGCACCTTGATGCGGCGCGAGCTGACCTTGAGTTCGGCAGCTTCGCTGGCGTCTGCGCCGGTCGGCAGGGCCTCCGTCTCGCCGCCGCCCGTGGCCGGACGAACAGGCCGCAGCGTCTCGCCGGGTCCTTCGCCCGGCGGCTTCGGCACTGGCATCATCGGATCGTCAGTCATACCTGCGGCCTCGATAATGGGGACTATACCCCGCCAGCCGCCGCCGTGGAATGGCAGAACGAATCGGCCTGCCCTTTCCGCAGTGCCGGCGCAGGTGCGCATCGGTCTACGATCCGTTGCACGACATTCTCGCCTGAGAATCGGCGCCGATAGCTGGGGCGAAGGCGTTGCGCGACGGCATTCAGGATTACGAATACTTCGCGCTGCTGGAACGCGCGGGCAAGGCCGACGAACCCGAGAAGATCGTGCGCCCGCTCGCCGAATCCTGGTTCGCGCGGGAGAAAGACCCCGCCGCCTACCCGGTCGCGCGAGCGCAACTGACCGCGCTGCTGGCGGGGAAGTAGCCGGGAGTATATGCGGGGTCGGAACAACGCTGCACCGACTACGCACCGGGAGGATACGACAGCGGTCGGTAATCCGCCGGCGGCCCGTTGTGTTGCGCCACTCACGGCCCGCTCTTGCTTTCGGCGTCTCACTCCGCCTTCACCTTCCTGAAGCGCGCCACCTCGCTGTACGCGCCGAGGCCCCAGCGGCCCGTGAGCACGTCGAAGCCGGGCGGCACAGCCGTCTCGAACATCTTCTTGCCGCGCACGTCCAGGCGAATTCTGTCGCGCTCCGCCATCACGCGCACGGGCGCCCATTCCCCCTTGGCAAAGGTTTCCGGCGGGACCGTGGTGTTCACCTGCAACTGCTTCTGCCAGTCGCCATCGTACGCCAGCAGCGCGATAAAGCCCGCGCTGCCGAGCGCGAGCTTGAGGAAGCGCAGCTTCTCGCCTCTCTGGAAGGCGAGGTAGATCTCGGCCTGGCACTGCTCCACGCCCACGATCTGGCACTCGCAAGCGACGACCAGCTTCTCCTTCGCCGCCGGCTGCACCGCAATCAGGACGGCGTTCCCCTGCGGGAAGCCCGCGCATACCAGTTCGTCACCGACCCATTGCGACGCGCGCATGTGTTCAAACCACACCGGCGCGTACGCGCGGATGTGCTCATGCCAGAGTCGCTCCAGGTTGGCGGCAGGCCCGCAGGCATCGGTCAGGGCGGCAGCGCACAACTGCCTGAACTCCTCCGCGCGAGCGTCCGCCGTGCGCTCTGTGCGCAGCGGCGCCTGCAGAGCCTGCACGGCGCGATGGAGAGCGCCCAGCCGCGCGCCATCGGCGGCAAGGCAGCGATAAAGACTGTGACACTGCGCGTAGAACAGGTCGCGGTCCTGGGCCTTCGTGGCGTCGGCATGAAGTAACGTGTCGAGCGGCAGCAGGCGCTGGCCGGCCAGCGCCTCGCTCGCGCGGAACTCGGCGGCACTGACGGGCATCGGCGGCGCGGCGCGCGCGCCAGCCCTTTCCCGCAGGCACTGCCCGGCGAGAAACTCCGCCATGCCTTCGGCATACCACGCAGGCCACTCGTAAGCGTTCGGTGCGCCGGCACGGTAGACGAACTGATGGACGGCCTCATGGCAGATGAGGAACGCCGTCATCTCGGGCAAGCCGACGAGCTCCAGGAACGCCGGCTCTGAGCGCGGCTGCAGCACCACGTATGATTCGTGGTTGTTGAACGCCGTGAACGCGAGATTGCCGGCGAACTTCTCGCCACCGACGTTCTTGAGCGCCGCTGCGTACTCCTCCTTGGTCATGAACAGATTGAGGACGAGTTTCTGCTTTTCGGGAAGACGGTACGGAAGGTGCTTCTCGCAGACGGCGATGGCGGTTTCGAGGTACTCGCGGCACCGCTCCAGCGTGGGCCGGTGCTGCAGCATCGCCCTGGCGACGGCCCGCTCGGATTCGACCGTCTCGGCACGGATACACGGCGCGAACAGCGGGAGAATGAGCAGGAGCGCGCTTACGCGGCGGCGATCAAGAGCGGCTCTGGCCATGCGTCTTCCTCTGCCCGGCAGCGACACCCGGCGTGCAATTCACGTACCGCGACCCCCGGCCCTCTTACGCAATCTGCATTGTCAGGCCGTCGTCACTCGCGGCGCTGCTGACCACCAGCATCTCGCCGAGGCTGAACTGAAAGCGTCTGACAGGTGGGCAAACCATCCGTTTCGTCCCACACTTCCTGGTTGCGGCGCCGTGGACCGCCGCGGCACCCAAGGCAAGCGCCATTCTCGTGGTACGCCTTCTCCTGGCAAGCCGATATGCCGGGTGCGGGCATCCGTGAACCAAGCCTACTCCGTAGACGGTATGGCGGTGGCTCCCTTTACCCGCCCCGCCCTGTCCCCCCCCGAAAAACTCCGTCGGGGCGGATAGTGAGCGGACAGAGGACAAACGGCGCGAGTAGTTGACGGCGGGGAAGCGGGTTGGGCGTGGCGATGAATGGCGTAGGCGGACTGATGAGCGCGCGGCTGCGGAGCTTTGCCGGCATCAGTACGGTGCCTGCAGACGGCCAGTTGGCTCTGCAGCGCAAGGATTCTGGCGGCCAGTACCGCCTTGGGCTGCAACAGCGGGCAGAGGAAGCTGCCAAGATAACGTAGCAATTGCCAAGCGCATGAGAGACCGTTACCACAGTTTCTGCAGATGTCGCCGAGGGCATTCATCGCCGAAACACGGCCCTCAAAAGCTGCAAATCAGGAAACGTGCAAGTCGTTGCGACGTCAGGACGGCGGAATTATTCGGGGGGACAGGCGCGAAGCCTCCGGGAACAACCAGCCGAGATGTGCCGCGCGCTCACTTCCCCCACACGTCGCTGGTCGGCAGGGGCTTCCAGCCGCGCCGATAGCTGGGGTAGATCTTCTGCAGCAGGTCAATGATGTCCTGGCCCTCGATCTCGCGGGTGCGCGCGTTTAGCACCCGGCTGTGCTCAGGCGGCTTCTCCCCATCGAACTCCGGCTCCACGCGCTCATCGCGGAACAGGATGGGGCTGGCGAGCTTGAACGGCTTGATGTCGCGGATGACTTTCGTGGCGCGCTGCGCACCTTCGCGGATGATCTGACGCGCCTCCGCCGGCGTCCGGTGCAACGCCGATGTGCGGCTCAGGCCCACCTTCACCGGAGCGGTCACGATGCCGGGGATCAACTGTTCCATTTCCCTGCAGGCATAGACATCGCCCGCGACGAAGACGAAGGGAACGCCGTAATGGCCCGCAATCGCCGCCTGCACGCCGGCCTCGCCCAGAGAAATGCCGTTGAAGGTCCAGTTCCGCACGCCCGTGCTCATCGTATGGTAAAGACACGCGCCCTCGGTGCCGGCCTTCGCATGAGCGCCAACGAGGCCGGTGGCAGCACACCTCTCGTCGAGGTACGGCAACCAGAAAGGACGATCGCTGCCGTTGATGACCAGGGCCCGGCTATCCAGCTCATCGAGGTCAATCGTGTAGCCCGCGCCGTGACCGTCGTTGACGAGCACCTCGGTCACGCCGCCGGCAAAAAAACCGTCCGCCGCCGCGCTCACTTCCCGCGCCAGCCAGCGCCGCTGCCGCATGCGGCACTCGTGGTTCCCGCAGCTCGTGTCTTGGCGGTCCTCCCACTGATAGACGCCCGCTACGCCCTCCAAGTCCGTCATGAGGTAGAATCTCATCGCCCCTCCTCTCTCGCTGAGAACGTTCAAGGAACCGGCGCCACCGCAAGCCAAAGGGCACGCACGGCGATCCTCTCACGCATAGTCTCGGCGTTGGCATGTCGCTGGACGATACGCCGGCGCCGCGTCCCGTTCAACCCCAAGGTTTGGATTCCTGCGGGGGCATGGGCGGGACGCCCATGCTACGGGCCACCAGCGATACCACTTGTGTCCCGCCGCCGGGGCTGTTCCCGACGGCATTCTCGATAAACACCGGTTCGCCGGTTTCGTGCCATGGATGCCTCAAGCATCGCCCTTCGGCGCCGAGTTGCTGCCCGGTTGGTGCCCCGCCTGAACCCGGCGGCGCCAACTGTTCCATCACTTCCCGCGCATGTGTGGGCCGGCTGTGTGGCCGGCCCAATCCATCCCAACCCCGTTTCCATAAGGAGGCCGTCATCATGGCAGTCACCATTCGTCATGGCGTCAACAGCATCAGTTCGGACACCGTCGCCGGCAAGACCGTCGCGGCGCGTCAGCGTTTCGGGCCAGGCGTTGCCGGCACGTTCACGCCCAGACGCGCCAAGCGCCTCTGATGCGGGGTTAGGCGCGCGCGGAAATCGTCATACTGGCGCGCACCCTGCGGTGACCACCCCACCTCAGCCAAGGCGCACAGACGGGGCCACGTCTGCCAGTCAACGCGCTCCAATGTCGGCGTCGCCTCGCCCCACATGTTCCCCTGCAGGCCGAGAACATGCCTGGCCTTCTCTGGCGCCAATTCCTTCGGTATCGGCTCGTACGAGTACGCCTTCTGCAGCGATATCGCGCCAAGGGAGTAATCGAGGTAGCAATGCGTGGTCGGGGACATGACCACGTCGTGACCCATCTGGGCCGCGGCGATCCCGCCCTTCTCGCCCCGCCACGACATGGCCACCGCGCCGGGCGCGAGGCCGCCTTCAAGGATCTCATCCCAGCCGACCAATCGCCGGCCCTTTGCGGTCAGGTAGGCGTCCAGCCGCTTGACGAAGTAGCCGTGCAGTTCGGTCTCATCCTTCAGCCGCTCGTCCTTGATTCGCTTCTGGCACTTTGGACACGCTTTCCAGCGCTTGCGCGGGCATTCGTCGCCGCCGATGTGGATGAACTTCGACGGGAAGAGGTCCATCACCTCGTCGAGAACGGTCTGCCTGAAGGTGAAGGTTTCCTCGTTGCCGGCGCAGAGGATGTCCTCCGAGATCCCCCACCGCGTCCACACCTGGAACGGCCCGCCCGTGCAGGAATACTCGGGATAGGCCGTCAGGGACGCGACGCTGTGGCCGGGCATCTCGATCTCGGGTACGACCGTGACGTAACGGGACGCGGCGTAGGCCACGATCTCGCGGATATCCTCCTGAGTGTAGAAGCCGCCGTGGCGCTGGTCGCCGGTCCCCCGCCACGCGCCGATCTCGGTAAGCTTCGGGTACTTCTTGATCTCGACGCGCCAGCCTTGGTCGTCGGTGAGGTGCAATTGCAGCACATTCAGCTTGTGCAGGGCGAGGAGGTCAATGTACCGCAGCAACTCGGCCTTCGGCCGGAAGTGACGGGCGGGATCGAGCAGGTAGCCGCGCCACTGGAAGCGCGGCTGGTCCTCGATGGATACGCACGGGACCGACCACGTGACGCCCTCCTCCTTCTGCCGGCTCTCGATCGTCATCGGAAGAAGCTGTCTCAGCGTCTGCACGCCGTAAAAGACGCCGGCCGGTTTTCGAGCTGTAACCGAGACACCGGTCTGAGTGACCTCCATCTTGTACCCTTCGTCGCCCAGCCCGGCCTGCGCAGCGTCAACCTTGAGCACGATTGCACCGCCCGCCTTCGGCGGTTCTGCGCTCACGGTCAGCTTCCACTCCGTGGCGGGGGCCAGCAATCCGGCCAGATACTGGCCGACCGCCTGAAGCTCGGGCGACGCCGGTTGCACGACGACAGACGTCTGCGCCGTCAGCGTGAAGGCGCCTTCCTGCCGCTGCATCTTCTGGGGCTTGGGAATGACAGCCAAAGTCTTCTCGTCCACCGGCGCCGCGGCGACCGGCTTCTCGAACGCCATGACTTCCACGAGGTGGCGTCCCGTGTTGGCCGAGTTGCGGGTCTGCGTCACGCGCAGGTAGCGGATCGAGCGCGGCTCGAACTCGCAGCAGTATCCCTCGGGCGTAGCCGGTTCTTCGTTACCGCGCCGGTCGGCGAGCATCGTCCATGCGGCCCCATCGTTGGAGCCTTGCACGGTGAAGCCGTACACGCGGTTGTCGCCGTAGTAGCAGACAACGACCACGCAACCTACCTTCGTCGGCCGTTCCAGATCCACCTGCCACCACGCTTCGCCGGGGTGCTGGCCAACGTCGGTCGCCCAGAAACTGTTGGGGTCGCCCACGCGACCGTCGTTCGCCAGATGCGCAGGGCACTGGGGCAGAGCATGGGAACAGGTGGCAGGTTTGCCGGTGGTCAGGCTCGGGGCGTCGGGCTTGCCCCACCCACTGGTCTCCTCGTACAAGGCCACCACGGACGGGAAGTCCCAACGTTTCTTCTGCTCGGGCCGCTGCACCACTTCTACGCCCTTCAGGGAGCCGAGCAGCGGGCGGGACTGCGGCAGGCACAGGACGATCTTCTTGGGCGGGTTGCGATCGGGCGCCTGCAGGGCGATTTCGACACCTTTGGACGTTCCGCGAACGCGCAGAGCCATCACGCCGAAGTGCGTGGGCAAGCGCTCGATGCGGATCTCCTGCCCGTCGCCCAGCCACCAGTCCGGCACGGCGGAGAGCAGGCGGAGTTCGTCACCAGCCTCGTGCACCAGCATGTGACGGAGCATGATGGCGTAGTTGCAGGCTCCTGTGACATGGGGGATCGTCTGGCTCCAGGCCTCCCGCCTCTTGTAGTGAATGCCTTCCGGAAACGCATGGGCGGCGGTCGAGTGGAGCAGGTACCAATAGAAGTCCTCCACGACCTGCTCGTGCCGGCCGCGAACCAGCGAGGTCATCGTGGTGTACGCGCCCATGTACGGATGGATCGCTTCCACGTTGCCGTCGCCCTTCCACTGGATGGTGCCCTCCAGGAATCCCCCGGCGAACTCCTGCCGGACATGCTTGTCCAAGGCCGCCACGCGAAGGTCCTCGGTGTCGAAGAGCTCCGTCGGCCAGAGCGTCTCGGTGTTGCCCCAATGCGTGCCGTCCTTCTCCCAGCAAGGCGGGAAGTATGAGAGACCGGTGCGCTTCAACGCCTCGTCAATGGAGGCGCGGTACTCTTGGGCCTCGGCGCGCTGCTTCTTCTCGTCTTCCGCCTTCCCCAGGGTTCGCGCCGCGTCCGCGGTGCAGAGCATACCGCGCAGGTTCCACAAGTCGTAACCGACGATATGGTGTTTGCCGTCCCAGCGGCACTCTCCATCGGCCGGGGCGGCGGGGAGGAGGCCGGCCAGCGGCGAGTCCGCCGGGGCCTTGCGACGCGCCTGCTCCGTCCATTGGGCGGCGCGGAGCATCTGGGGGTAGGCCCGTTCGAGGAACGCCTGGTCGCCCGAGATCCTGGCGTACTGCCACAGGGTCCAGACGGCCTGCCCGTTGGCGTCGAACTGGTTCGCCTGGGATTCGAAGCGGCCGTCGGGACGCTGGCGTTGCAGGTAGAGTTCGATGGCCTTGGCCGCGGTTTCGATGAAACCGGCCTCCTCCAGTTCCATCACCTGGTAGGCCCCGTCGCGAATGTAGAAGACATCGTAGAAGTTCTCGCCGCCGCGGACTTCGCCATGGTCGTTGGCGATAAGCTGGCAGACGTGGGCGGCCAGCAGCGCCTCGGCGGCTTTGCGGCAGGGCACCTGGATTTCGGCCCCCCGTTTCATCACGCCGCGCCAGTAGTCCGCGGTGCGGCGCAACCATTGCGCGGCATCGGCCTGATCGTACTTCGCCGGATCGTCCACAGGGAAGAATGGATACCGAGCGATTCCTTCGGCCGATTCACCGGGTCCGAGCTTCCAGGACCAGGAGTACTCCCTCGTGTGGGTCTTGTCGGTCTTTGGTTCAGCCTGTTCTTGCGGATGCTTTGGGATTTTGATGTCGGGGTTCGCGCGGACGTCGGCCTTGGCTTCCGCGGGCTGATCGGAGGTATTCGTGGCTTTGACGGCAATCCAGTTGAGGTAGTTCTCGCCGTCCGTGGGCCAGTCGAAGGCTTTCTGCCAGTCCTGCACGTCGGGCAGCGGCGTGGCCCAGAACGTAACGTCATAGCGCACCGGACCGTCGTCGGCATGGACCTGGATGATGGGCATCCAGCCGTCCATGGCCCGCTTGCCGTTCCTGCGGCTCAAGGGCGTCAGGTGCGGCCCCACGCGGGTCTGGACCGCCGTCCGGCCTGACAGCCACAGTTCGTTGCTCGGCGTGATCCGGCTGCCGTGCCGGTAGTCTTTCAGTCCGACGACGTTCCAGTTGTTCTCGAAGTAATCGTGGTCCAGCGCCTCAGCGCCAAGGCACATCGGCACGGCGAAGGCTGACGCCAGCAGCATGCAGGACCATCTCATGGATTGCATCATGGCTCGCACCTCCGCAATCAGTGACCCGTCGTCCCATCGCCCAGCGCGCCTTTGTAGTTGCTCAGCCTGGAGAATCCAGAGAGAAACGAGTGAAGACTCAACAACGCCACGAACAACCTGCGTCACCTGGCCGTCCCGCACAAATGGCGGCTGCCGGGCGGCGATCCCGGATACAGAGCGGCCCCCAGCTTCCTCCTTGACGTGCGTGCCTGAGCCAGCTATAGCAGCCCGGGTTCCGGGTAGGTATGTCATGGGCTATACCACAAGGGGTCCTTCCATGGCGAAGGAGGCAAGAAAGGCCATCCGCAAGCCCAACGCTCCGTTCATCGAGTCCATGCAGCCCGACGCCGTGCGGTTTGCTCTGAGCATGGACGCCGCCGACGGAGTCATCTCTACGGGAAGGCAGAAGGAGCCTTGGGAATGCCTGGTCTCGCCGAACTGAGATTCACTGTGGTGCTGTTCCTGTTCCTGATGCCCGCCTGCCAACTGCTGGGCTTGGCCCGCGGCAACGCCGCCGCTGCGGAAACCCAGCCCGCACGGCCCAAGCCTGCGGCGAATGATGCGACCGCGGGCCAGAGCGATCCGGCACTGGCGCAGCGCGTAAGGGAAGCGGCGTTCATCATCGTCTCGGACAATGTGACAATCAGTAAACAGCATCCAGAACACGTCTCGCGCGATTTGCCGTTGATAGTTGTTGAGTCTCTGATGGAGGGTCTTCCAACTTCCAACGAGGTGGGCATATGAGGGGCATTCATGGACTCTCAGGAAAGCAGTTTCCTATGACCAACCGGAGAACGTTGTGCATGGTGCTCAGTGTGGCCGTTGGGCTCGTTGCCCAGAACGGTGGACAGGCCGGCGAGACGCTGGTTGATGGTGTCCCGCCGGTTCCTGTCCGTTCCCGCTACTTATTGTTGGACCGCAGACTCATTGATCGGCTCGATAACGCTCAACTCGTTCTGGGCAGCATCAAAAAGCATCCGGCCAATCCGTTGTTTCGCGAGGACAAGCCTTGGGAGCCAAGGTTCGACAACCTGTACGCTAACGTGCTGCACGACGAACAGGACAAACTGTACAAGTGCTGGTACAGCCCGTTCATCCGCGATTCGCTGGTAAGCGAGACTCCACGCGAGCGGCGCTCGGAAGTCCGCTACGGCGATCGTCAGCGCGAAATGGGTGTTTGCTATGCCGTTTCCCAGGACGGATTGAAGTGGGAGAAGCCCGAACTGGGACTGGTGGAATTCGAGGGAAGCAAAGCAAACAACCTGGTGGTCCGCAAAACGCATGGAGCGGGCGTTTTCAAGGACCTCCACGAGACGAATCCCGATCGCCGATACAAGATGTTCTACGCCAAGGGCGTGCGGTTCTCCCCCGATGGTCTACGCTGGAGCGATGCCGTGGACTGCCGGGAGATTGATGCTCCCGGCGATACGCACAACAACGCCTTCTGGTCACCAGAGCTGAAGAAGTATGTCGGCATCACCCGCCTTAGAGAAGGCCAGCGGACCGTCGGCCGCACCGAGAGCACGGACTTTGTGAAATGGACCAAGGCGGTCGAAGTGCTTCGCGGAGATCCACAGCGCCAAAGCTACGCCATGCCCGTGTTCCGCTATTCGGATGTCTACCTCGGCCTTCTGATGATCCTTCGTGGTGGTGGAGAGGACCGCGTGCATTGCGAGCTTGCCTGGAGTGCAGACACGTTGCGCTGGGAGCGGATCGAACCAGGCAAGCCACTCATCCCCAATGCTGAGGTCCAGGGCGCATATGACTGGGGATGCGTGTATGCCGCTGCCACCCCGATCGTGCGTGACGGCGAAATCCGCCTCTACTACGGCGGCTCCAATGGCAAACACTCCGGTTGGAGAGATGGCTTTTTTTGCCTGGCGACCCTGCGTCCTGATGGCTTTGCCGGTTACGAACCCGTGGATGTAGCCCGCCAAGCTGCAGTCGTGACGCGGCTGATGGTCTGCCCGGGCAAGCCTCTGCGAATCACGGCTGATGCGGCCGGAGGGTCAGTGCGGGTGGCCTTGCTCGATGCCGACAGCAGAACGCTGGCAATCAGCGAGCCGGTCTCCGGCGACGTGACAGTTCAGCCGGTTGGTCTGCCGCAGGATGTGATGGCCGCGCACACCGGTAAGGGCATGCGTTTCAGGATCGAGATGATGCGGGCGAAGGTGTACTCGTTCTCGTTTGGAGACTGATCCCGTCGTTCCGCTTCGCCGTCCCCGACGGGGTTTTTCGGAGAGGGGGACACGTGAACGTAGTTCTTGTATGGGACGGCCAGGAAACAAGCGGGCAGCCCGGGTCCAGATGCTATGCCCGCTCCGAGTCTTGACACAGCGCGCTACTTGGTGAAGTCGATGCGCGGATCGTAACCCGGCGGCCGATACGATGGGTCGGTGGACAGGTAGACCGCGGCCAGCCGCGGGCCGTTGGGCGCCTGCGCCGGGTCGAAGCCGACGGTCAACGTCTGCTGGCCGCGCTTGAGCTGCAGGTTGTCAATCGGCCCTGCTCACCAAGCCGACATGGCCTTGTCACAGAACCAAGTCTCCTCGCCCGGCTTCACGCCGCTGAGGTGGCGGGTCAGCGTGTTGGGCATGCGCAATCGCCAGTTGGTGCCGCTGAGGCGCGGATCGCCCGGACACTCGAAGTAGAACAGCGAGACGTTCTTGGCGTCATACGTGGCATAACGCGCCCAGACGTAGTAGGTGCCGTCGGCCGGCGCCGAGAACCGCCACGTGGCGGCCGGGCGTGGCCCGCCCCGCCGCAACGCAGGGCCGGCAGGCTAGTGCCATCGGCATCGTTCTGCCGATGAGTGACGCAGTTTTGCGGGGAGACGGCGGCGGCGAGGTCCGCCGACAGCGGTTGGAGATAGCAGAAGTCGGCGGCCCGTTCCGCTTCGAGCCCGCAGCCGAAAACGTCGGCAAGCAGGAAATCGGCGTGGCGCGTGCCGTCCGCAGCCGTGAGCGACGTCAACCCGCTCGCATACAGCCGTCCGCCACCCAGGAACGCATGGTGTGGATGGCCCGCTGATGTTCGTCGAGCACCTGGAGATAGAACATCCGGCAAGGCGGCACCTGGATACAGATCGAACCGTCTTTGCCGATCGGCACGGTTCCATGCACCCGCTTGACCGCCAGTGGACCGGTGAGACTGGTTGCGGGGCCGGAGAACATGGTGCTGTCGCCCCATGAAACATCGGTGGTCGGCGTCGGCGTCTTCCCTGGGAGAAACCGATCGCCCCACGCGCCCCAGGCGGTGTTCGGCCCCGCGCTGCCGAATGGCTTGCCGCCCGAACTGACGATGCCAATGGAGCAGTTCTTCGGCATCGCCTCGACCACTCGCAGATACCGCCCCTGCTCGCGAAGCGCCGCCGGAGCGCCATCGAAGATGTTGTTCGAGAAAACCACGCCGGGGCGGATCGGGGGGCCGTTCTTCTCGGAGCCGGGCATGTCGGCGACGTCGGGCAATTGGGGTGGGCTTTTCCGCGGACGGACCGGCTGGGCATACAGCACATTATGATCGCCTTCGTAGAGCAACTCGCGATTACCATAGATGTCCATCAGGAACAGCTTGAACTTGCCAATGGTCGGATCGTGGGCGGAGTGCATGACACCGGCCCCCATGTCGCCCGTTCGGGCGGAAACCAGAAACAGTTCGTCGCTGAGCGGATACGGCGTCTTGTAGGCAGCGTACCGGCCTGATGCGTGGTACTGTTTCGTCGCGCCCGGTGTCGGGACCGGACCGTCGCCGACCTCCGGCCACGGTCTCTCTTGCGTGACTTTCCAGATGCCGTGGGGGAAGTTTCTGCCCTCTTTCGGATCCACAATGCCGATGCACCCGGCCCAGACGTCGTGATGGCCGAAGCCGCTGAACATGACCTTCCCGCTGCCAGGAATCTGTCGCGCTTCGCCGAGGTGATCGGGATAGACGGACTGGTTGCCCCAGAACGTCGCAGCCGCCGTCCCATCGGGGTGCATTGTCCAGAGGGCTTGGATCCGATTGGCGAACTTGTCCACGTACTCCCATCGAGTGAACAGGATGCGCCCGTCGTCGAGCAAAGACGGCGAGTATTCGGGCTCCGTCGCGGGACTGAGGATGTAGATGTTCGTTCCGTCCGCATCGCAACCGGTCAGGACGTGGCTTCGCGCCCACATGCCGCATTGGGCATAAACCTCGGCCCGGGTCGAAAGGAACAGGTAACGATTGCCGGGCAGATAGAGCGGATCAATATCGGAATAACCGCCGGACGTGATCTGCCGGAAGCTCTTGCCATCAAGCCCGATCTCATAGAGATGATACGCCTTCTCCTTTTCGGGCTTCATGCAGAACAAGGCACGGCCGCCGTCGAAGGAAAGGTCGAAACTGAGCATGGCGGCCGGTTGCCCGAACACGTCGGGCGGGGCCAGTTGGCGGGGAACCGGTGCGCCCGCAGCATCGTCCACGACGAGCAGCTTCGCGCCGTGCGCGGCGCACATCTCGCTGCGGAACCGGCTCTCGTGGACCCATTCGGTCTGCTGGTATGTGCCGTGCGTGTCCGGGCTGCGGCGAGTGTACGGCGCATCCACGCAGACGATGCTGGAGAAGTTTGCCTCCGGCGACTTGAGCATCACCCGCCTCTTCAGCGCACGGATCTCCAGATACCGCGTGAGAATCCCCGAGCCGTCGCGCGTTGCGTCGGCCGGGGAAACGCCTTGTTCGAGTGTCCGCAAGGCGGCCAATTCGCCGGATACGTCCGGCGGGTCAGCTCGCCCCTGCAGCCGCTGGATCATCTCACGCGTCCACACAAGTTCTCTGCCGGTGCAGGCGGCGAGTCCCTCATCTTCCGCCTGGAACAG
>Ga0315282_10006831_pt1 | contig 18954 bp, 12 predicted proteins | sample YL17G07_20_MG_FD_203693 | JGI IMG/M metagenome (GOLD analysis project Ga0315282, IMG submission 203693) | Sediment microbial communities from Yellowstone Lake, YNP, Wyoming, USA - YL17G07_20 | ecosystem: Environmental > Aquatic > Freshwater > Lake > Sediment | place: USA: Wyoming | collected...
TGGGGCCTTAGAGGAGAGAACACCCTCGCCTCCTCCTACCAGATGCTCACCTCACCTGCACACCCCTGACGCAACCCCACACCCGCAAGCGTGAACTCTTACCCTGAGCGGCCCTGAGCCGGTGCGGGGCGGGGGATGTGCTATACTCGCGATTCGCGGGGCGGCACTGTGGGGGCTCAGGTTGATACAGGACCGACAAGCCTTCATATGTGACATGGACGGCGTCATCTACCATGGCGACCGTCTTCTTCCGGGCGCCGGCGAGTTCGTTGACTGGCTGCGCGAGACGAACCGGCCGTTCCTGTTCCTCACGAACTCCAGCCAGCGAGTACCCCGTGAACTCAGCCAGAAGCTCGCCCGCCTCGGCATCGAGGTCGATGAAGACCGCTTCTACACGAGCGCTCTCGCGACAGCGAGTTTCCTCGCCGGCCAGAGGCCCGGCGGAAGCTGCTTCGTCATCGGCGATGCGGGCCTAACGAACGCGCTGTACGAGGCGGGCATGACCATGAACGAGGTGAACCCGGACTACGTGGTCGTAGGCGAGACCCACGCGTACAGCTACCAGCGTATCGAGAAGGCGGTGCAGCTCGTCCTTGCGGGAGCCAAGCTCATCGGCGCTAACCCCGACGTGACGGGCCCTGTCGAATCCGGCATCGTGCCCGCGACGGGCGCGCTCGTGGCGCCTATCGAGTTGGCGACGGGCCGCAAGGCCTACTTCGTCGGAAAGCCCAACCCGCTCATGATGCGCCACGCGTTGAAGCGCCTCGGGGTCACCCCCGAGGAGACCGCGATCATCGGCGATCGCATGGATACCGACATCATCGCGGGCATCGAGGCAGGCATCGAGACCATCTTGGTCCTGAGCGGAGTAACCTCGCGGGAGCAGCTCGCTCTCTATGCCTATCAGCCCGACCACGTGCTCGAGGACGTGGGGGACCTCGTGCGGCAGGCACACCGAGACATGCCGAGAGGCCGCTCGCGTGGGGCCGCCTAGGCGTGACACGGAGGTGCGACTTGCCGCCCACCGCCACCGGGGGCGACCTGTTCCTGCTAGTCATCGCGGATGTGCACTACGTCGGCCAGGCCGACTACACTCCTCCGGTCACCAGCCGCCGCTACCACCTCGGGCGCGAGCTGGTCCGCCGCGCCGTCGACCTCGCGCGCGGACGGACGAACCTGGATGCCGTCCTGATCATGGGCGACCTGGTCGACAACGGGAACGCACCCGGCGCCGACCGAGACTTCGCGGCGATCCGCGATGAAGTGGGCCGGCTGGGCCTGCCGATGCTCTGGGTGCATGGCAACCACGACGTACCGGCCGAGACCGAAGCGGGGATCGTGGGCGGAGGGCCGTCCGTCGTGTCCATCAGGGGTTATCGGCTCGTGACGTTCTGGGACCGCTACGACGAGGGCGACCGCGCCGTGCGCTGCGAAGACGATTTCGCCCGGCTCAAGCGGATCTCGGCCGAGGCGCTTGGCGCGCCCATCGTCGCCCTGCAGCACAACCCCATCTACCCGCGGATCGAGAGCGGCTACCCATACATGCTCACGAACAGCGATGACGTGATCGCCGCCTACTCGGCCGCGAACGTGGTTCTGTCGATCAGCGGGCACTACCATCCGGGCCGGCCGGCGACCAAGCGCGGCGGCGTGGTCTACGTGACCTCGCCCGCGCTATGCGAGTCCCCGTTCCCGTTCCTCGTGGTGCGCGTCCATGGGCGCGAGGTGGAGGTGCGGGAGCATTGCCTGGCGTTCGGTAGCGACGAGGGGCCGGTCGATGACTGCCATTGCCACACCGAGTTCGCGTACTGCGGAGAGGACGTGGCCGCCGGCTCCGTCGTCGCCCGGGCGCGCGACGTGGGGCTGCGACGCGTGTGCCTGACCGAGCACTCCGGCCAGCTCTACCTGCGCGCTGAGGACTACTGGCGCTACGCCTTCATCACCGAACCGGACTCCTGGCTGCGCGCGCGAGCCACCGGCGCGGCGCGGATGGCTGCGTACCGTGGTACCGTTACGGCTCTGCGGTCGCCGAGCGTCCGCGTCGGCCTCGAGGTCGAGTGCGACGGGCTCGGGAGGCTGACGCTCGCCGATGAAGACCGGGAGGGCTGGGACATCCTGCTCGGCGCCGTGCACACCGTGCCGGAGCTGCTCTTCGCCAGCCCCGACCCGCGAACCGTTGAGCGGGAGTTCATGCGCATCACCGAATCCCTGGTGAGCGGAGGCATCGGCGTGCTCGCGCATCCGTTTCGGCTGTTTGACCGCGGGAAGATGCGCGTGCCGACCGAGCTCTATGGGCCGGTGGCGGAGCTGCTCGCCGCACACAACGTCGCCGCGGAGATCAACTTCCACACCCACCGGCCCGATCCGGCCTTCTTCGGACGGTGCCTCGAGCGGGGTGTGAGGCTGTCGCTCGGGAGCGACGCGCACGCCCTCCGCGAGGTCGGCCATCTACGACCGCACCTGGATCTGTTGGCGAGCATCGGCGCGACGGGGGATCCCGCCTCCGACCCCCAGCCGCGGTCCTCGGCCTCCTCGTCAGCCCGTGCCTGATCCCAGCGACGCTATCCTGGAGGTCGCCCGGCGCCCGTCCTTCTCCAGCAGGTTCCGGAATACGGCAAGCTGCGCGAGCTCCTGCTTGCGCTCGGGTGAGAACGGGACAACGCGCCAGAACAGGGCCCTGGTCTCGGAGTCGAGTTTCGGCCGGCCCTCCGCTTCCTCGGTCACCCACAGCACGTACTCGGCGATGAACTCCTGCTCGTGGCGGTAGTGGCGGTCCTTGATGTGGAGCTGGTAATACTGCCCGGTAAGCCCCTCTTCCATCCAGTAGTGCATGGCCTGCTCTTTGGCGACCTGCCAGCGATAGGCGCCGAGCGCGGTCGCGACGGAGCGGTTTGGCGTGCGGTCGGCCACGAGGGGCACGACGACCCGTCCGGGCAAGCCCTTGTTCTCGCGCGGCCAGGGCTCCCAGCAGATGCCCCTCATTCCATAGACAGGCACGATCACCACGTGCGGCACGATCCGTCGGTCCGCACCTTTGAAACGGCGGATGAACAGCCCGGGGTCCACCGCCTCCACTCGCGCGAGTTCCTCCGTGACCCGTTGGCGCGTGTTGACGAGCTCCTCGACCGGCCCGCGAACCATCTCCCGCATCAGGATCGGGAACGTGTTTCCGCGCGGGCCGACGCACATCTTCATCATCTGCCGGACGACCTCGAGCTCGCCCATGAGCAGCGTCGTGTCGATCGCCGCGACGTCCTCCTCACCCTCTTCCTTGGCGAGCTGGCCGACCTTCCCCCTAGCCATGAGGTACTTGCGGTATTCCTGCGCGACCATCCGGTCGAGAGCTGACACCTTGCCTCCCTGGCTGAGCAGCTTCGAGACGCAATTCGCCCGCTTCTGCCGAATCGCGAGAAGCTGATCCTCCACGTCCGCCGGAGGCTGGTCGTCGATCGGCATCACCGCCCGCTCCGCGTCGCCGGCATCCAGCAGCCCTGTCAGGGCGTCACGGAGTTCGCCGTGCATCTCCTCCATCCGCTGCAAGAGGGTCATGAACGCGTCGAGGCCGCCGGCCATGTCGGCTCGAGCCTCCCGAAGAGCCACCGGTGAGGACTTGTGCCGGCTGCCGCCCGTTGTGGACTCGTCGGTTGTGCTCGCGCCCAGCTCACCCGTCGCGACGGCGCGCAGCCACTCGTCGACGTACCATGTCTGGCCGTCCCGATCGTCGGAGTCAACGACGCTGTCGACCGCGGCGGCAAGCTCATCTCCGAGGAGGCTCTGCACGAAGCCGCCGGTGCGGAGGAACATGCGCTCCGTGCTCACCAGCGGGCGGCGGCCGAGCGCCCTCCCCAGAGCTATGAAGATCTGGCTGTGACGGTTGGAGACCCTGGAGGCCAGCGGGGCTTTGTCGTCGCTGCTCGCCGTGCGGTACTCGCCCAGCGCCCGCAAGAGCCCGGCAACCTCCGTCAGACCCTCGTCTCCCAGCGACGAACCGTCGAATACCGCCTCCAGAGCGGCGCTCTCCGCGCTCATCCCCCACACTCCCTTCCCTGTCGGTCGCTCGCGTACTCCTCCGCGACTTCGACAAGGGCCATGAAGCCCCGGCCGCCGCGTTCCGCGAAGGTGCCGGAGGCCGTTCCGCCGAGTACGAACCCGTCGGGCCCCGCTTGCCTGATGCGCTCTCGCCCGATGGCCCGAACAGCCTCCAGATCGGCCTTCTCCAGGACCTCCATGTCGTCGAGGTTGCCTACGATGCAGACACGGCCCCTCAGTATCTCCTTCGCCCTCTCGAGGTCACAGTCCCCCCACGGAGGCGCCTCGAGCGGGTCTAGTGCGTCGATCCCCAGGTCGCGCAGATCGGAGAGGAAGGGCATGATGGCGCCATGGCAATGGTAGTAAGCGATAGCGCCGTGCTCGTGGATAGCGTCGCACAGCACCGTGTCGTACCGGCCCAGAAGCGCACCCACCGCCTTCGGGCCGAGCTGCACCGTCACATACTCACCGCCAACGACGCGGAAGCAGTCGACCCCTTGGGCCCCGGCCTCGCGCACGAAGCTCACCAGCCGCTCGTTCGCGACACCGACGAGATCGATCATCGCGTCCGGGGCGTCCGCCCACGCGATGCAGAAGTCCTCTGGTGACAGGAGCTCCGTAGCCCAGCAGACCGCGTTGGGGATGCCGGGCATGACGAGGAGTTCGTCGCCGAAGCGCTCCAGCTCGCGGCGGTAGCCGTCGACGTCAACCTGCGGCGGCTCGTACGGCACGGCCAGCGCCCGCTCGAGGTCCGCGGCGGTCTTGCAGGGGAACTCGACACAGGCCGACGTGATGCTCGTCCTCCGCCACCGCCACACGAGGTCGCCCCTCGGGCCGTGAATGCACAGCGCCGTAACACCGTTGCCCTCGTCCGTGTGCTCGCGCGTAGCCGACCGGCCCCAGAAGTCGAACCCGCAGCCCGGCGAGTGGATCGAGTCCGTGCGGAGAATGAACTCGCGCCCGAACTCCGACTCCGGGTCGAGCCTGCCGAGCGTGAACGATCCGACAGGAACGCGATCCGGCGTTCCGCACCGCAGGGCACACAGAAGTCGCTCTCTAGAGGTCATCTCAGCTCCCGCCACACTCGCCCCGGGCCCGGTCCGCGTTCTCGGCTAGGGCTTGGCTCCGTATTCGCTGACCAGGCTCCGCAGCCTGGCCGCGCTGTCCTGCATCCCGCCCGGCCTGTTGCGGGCGAGCCAGACAGACCGATGTAGCTCAACGACCTCGCTCATGTCCCGCGCCAGCTCGTCGCTGGCCCGCCCGCCCGAGCGCGCTAGGTCGATCCTTCGGCACGCGTGGTCGAGCAGTCGGCCGACGTAGCCCAACTCATCGCGGATGAGAGCCGCGTCCGGGCCGACCAGCTTCGCCTTCGAGACGCGGTCGACGGCCCTCGCGATAAGCTCACGGGTCGCAGCCACGTGCTTGTCCTCGATCCCTTCCGCCACCCCCGCGTCGTCGAGGGGCCGCATCAACGCCCACCACAGCGACGACGCGTTGGCGCGCAAGCGCCCTATCTCCTTGTACGCGCTGCCAAGCTCAAGAACCGCGTGCCCGGCCTGCCCGGTCGGGTCGCCGAACGCGTGCAGACTGAGCGCCTTCGCGAGGTTGATACCGGAACTGGTCTCCGGGCACCAACTGGCCGCCGCGCCGTAGCAGAACCCGAGGTAGGAGACCGGCAGTGGGTCCCAGTGGCCCGCGTCGCCCCATGCTGTCACCAGGTACCCCCGGGCGCCGTGCTTCGCGCCGTTCTCGGCCGCGTTTCGGAGGTTACCGATGCAGTTCTCCGTCCGGCCCCCGATGGAGCACCAGGAAGAGGTCCCCGGACACACGTAGAACGGCACTCCAGCCCCGGCGAGCCTCGCGCCGTCGCGGTCGAACGGGCTGTTCGCCTCGTAGCCCCACTCGAGCGCGATGACCTCCCTCGGCAGCTCGGCGACCAGCTCCGGATGGTGCATGATGATGTCTCCCCAGAACATCATCGTCCGCCCGTGAGCCCTTACAAGCTTGTGAATGTCGAGCAGGAAGCTCAGGTAGACCTTGGGCAGGCCGAGCCGCTCGCAGAGCGCCTTGCTCTGGCCCTGCCCGAGGTCGAACGTCTCGTCGCACCCCACATTGAAGAACCTGCTGCCGAAGTTGGGGAGGAGTTCAGCGTACATCTCGGACAGCAGCTCGAGCGCGCCGGGCACGGCCGGCGACAGGCTGAAGGGATACTCCATCCGTCCCCACGGGAACTTCGCGCCCCGGGGGCACTCGGCCAGCGGCTTGTACGGCTTGTGCCTGAGCCAACGCTCGAAGTGGCCGAAGCTGTTCTGGTTCGGGACGAGGTCGATGTGATGCCGCGCGCAGAGGGCGTCGAGCTCGCGGATCTCATCGGCCGTCATCGGGGACGCCTGCTCCCAGACGAGCGAGTGGTTGCGATAGGCGAAGGTGTGCTCAGTGTAGAGCTGGAGCTCGTTCAGCTTGAGCGAGGCCATCATCTCGACAAGCTGCCTGAGAGTCGCCATCGTCGGCACCTTGTCGCGGCTGATGTCGAGCACCAGGCCGCGGCGCGTGAAGGTCGGCTGGTCCGAGACGCGCATGTACGGCACTGATCGCCCGTACTGGCGCTGAAGCTGTACGACCGTCTGCACACCGTAGAACACGCCCGCGGGGTCGTTGCCTCGGATCTTGATGCCGGTGTCCGAGACGCGAAGCTGGTAGCCCTGCTCGGCGCCTACCCTCCGCGGCTCGACCGTGAGGGTGACCGCGACCTCGGCCGGGTCGGCGGGACGCGTGACGCAGGTCTTCAGGAGGCGCCCGGAATGCTCGTACACGGCCTTCTGAAGCGTGCCGACGGCGGGTAGCAGGTCGACCGCCTCGTCGGGTCTCAGCAGGACCCACCCCTCGGGCGGAAGCGTGTAACGCCCCTCGCCGAGCTTCATGTCGCGCGGGACGGGCATCAGAAGCGGCTTTGCGGGCACGAGCGACACCTCCGCACGGAGTTACGGGCGGGGGTATGTTCAGCCCCGGCGGGCCTTCGTCCTGTCGGGCCGGCGGGGGCTTGCCCGCTTACTCCCCAACCTGCAGCAGCATACCCCGTCCGGGCTCCACGGTGATGCCGCCATCGATCGGCCACTCACCCGCCTGCTGGAAGTCCTGGATCGCCGGAGCGGAGAGCCTTGTCCTCTCCGGGTCCATCCCGAGCGCGGCCCAGTCGATCCGCAGCTTCACGGCTACGGGCTCCGCGGCCCAGCTCGCGATGGCGACAAGCGCCTTGCCGTCGCGCGCGTACACGGTGGCGAGCACGTCGTCCCGACCGGTTCTCACGGGGCAGGCAGCGTCCCAGTACCCGATCATTCGCGCCTTGCCGATCCCGAACTCGTCCCAGACATGCCACAACGGTCTCGGGTCGCCGGAGTAGGCCATCCGGGTGGTAATGCCGTAGACCATCCCGCGCCACGGGTTGCCCCCGCTCTCCAGCATCTCACCCATCAGGCCGAAGGGGATGCCGGAGATCTCAACGAGCCAGTAGTCCGTCGTCTCGTTGTAGTCGAAGCCCTCGCCGAACCAGAGCCGGTCGATATACGGCAGGTTCTCCATATACAGGTTCGCGCAGCTCGCCCAGCCCGCCCAGTCGTTGAAGTGGTTCCAGGAGTGCAAGTCGATGAGCGACCCCGGCCGCTCGCGGTCGAGGACCTTGCGCACCCGCTTCATGACGTCGCGGTCCCACGCCACATCGTCGATGTACAGGCCGTCGATTCCCACGTTGCGGAGCAACCAGGACAGGCCCTCGACGTAGAAGCTGTGCCAGCGCGACATGCCGCTGGTGATGACGGCCGCGTCGACCTCCGAGTCGGCAAACCGGTGATACCAGGCTGGGGTGTAGTCCCCGCCGAGATGCTCCTGAAGCCACGAGTAGCCCCCGCCAGGCCCGTCCGCCAAGACCTCGCGGCCCAGGCTGCGTAGCGCCCAGAGCTCCGGCAGGTGGTCCGTCAGCTCGCGGACGGTGTAGTAGATCTTCACCTTCAGGCCGAGTTCGTGTGCGCGCACGACGTAGTCGCGGAGCTTGTCCACGGCGAGAAAGGGATAGTTGATGTACGGGTTCATCTCGGTAGCGTGATGCAGGTTGACCACGTTCGCGCCGCTCGCGGCGACCTGCTCCGGGCTGTGCGCCGCGTGGTAGTAGCGCTCGGCGAACTGTGCGGCCGTATCGAGCCTGTGGAACGGGGTGACGAGGAGGTCGAAGTCGAAGTGCTGCTCCTCGTGGGCCGCAAGCGACCTCGGCCCGCAGTAGGCTCGCACCGCAACCGCGCCGTTCTCCTCGACCAAGTCGCAGCCACCGGCGCCGCCGTTGTACCAGGAGGGCGGCATGTTGAGCGGCTTCCGGTGGTAGTAGATGTTCACGAACGGGCGCTCGTAGTTCGACCCTCGTAGCTTGCACTGGAGCCCCGCGTCGACCCCGCCCAGCCATAGGCTGTCCTGGTGGTTCCGCTGGTCCCACTTCCACCGCAAGGACGACGGGCGCGCGCCGCCCTTGCGGCCCATCCCCATCATGAGGGGCACCGCGTCGGGCCGCAGTGGGATCTCCAGGCTCACGTCGTCAAGGTCCACGGGCTCGGAGGCGGAGAGACCGACGCGGAACCTCATGTGCCCGTCGAACTCGAGCGTGCCCACGCAGTAGTACCTCAGCGGGCCGACGGCGCCCGAAGCGTCCCACGTGACCTTGCCCGGGGCAGACTCAAGAACGCGGCGGTCGCCCTCGGCGGAAGCGAACGCGGCGCCGCCTCTCCGGACGACGAACCTGGCCGGCGCCGCGAGCAGCTCGACTCCGCGGCTCGCGATGCTGGTCGGCAAGCCGGATGGGCCGATGCCGATGTCGCGATCAAGAATGTGAAGCCCCGATCCGTCCAGCGTCACGGGCGTGTAGGGGGCCGTCACCTCGTCATCGACGGCGAGCCTCGAGTCGAGCCACCGCAGGCGCGACAGTCGCGCCGGGTCGCCATCGCCTCGGTCGGGCCGGGTCTCGGCGGAAGCCTCCAGCAGCAGCCGCACACGGGAGTCCGGGGCACCATCGGCACGCACCGTCAGGGTACCCTCGTACAACCCGGGCCGCGCGTCCGCGGGCACGTCCACGAGGCACCACAGAGCCTGCACCTTGCCGAGCGCCACCATGACGTGCTTCTCGAAGCGCTCCCCGAGCCAGTCCGTCCCTCCAAGGTTGATGCAGCGGAAGCCGGGGTCAAACGCCGTCGGGCCTCGGAAGTCGCGAAGCTCCACCGCCACGTCCCGAAGCCGCTCGCGCGCCGCGAACACCCCAAGCTGGAATGCGACGGTTTCGCCCCTGTCGGCGGCGATGCGTAGGTCATGCGATGGGCCGGACCGGGCCCATCGCACGGGGATGTCATCGGCCATGCGGATCGGGTGCTCGCGATCCTCGGCGAACACGAGGTACGGCTCGCCGGCGTGCTGGGCCAGCATCGCCGCGACCTCGGCTTCGCCTGCCACGATCTCCATCGGATCGAACCGGTCGAACTCGGTGCGCGCCTGGATCTCGACGACGCGCGCCCGCGGTAGTCCCTCGCCGACAGCCCCCGGCCCGAGGCCGTTGCGGGCGAGCCAGTCGGCGTCCGCGGTGTCCTGTCGCGGAGCGTAGGATCCGTAATCGATCCCGGAACCCTGTCTGACATCGAAGGGCAGGTAGTACGCCAGGTATTCGCCCGGGCCGTCGACCGGCTCGAACACGACATCGGCCGCCTCCCTGGTTGCGTTGAGGCGGAACACGTTGGCCACGTCAGTGCCCGCGGCAGACCGGATGATGATCTGTCTCTCCGGGACCGCCCGATCCCGAAGCCGCCACGGGATCACGACGCGCACAGCGTCCACGGCCCCGTCCACGGCAATGCGGGCGCGGTGATTCCCCAGGTTCTCGGGCCAGGGCGTGGGCGGCACCCCGTACGGGACAAGGGCGACATCCGCCTGCGTCACTAGGCAGGCTACTCCGGCAAGGCAACAGGCGATCATCGGCAGGCTCCAGACGATGCTCGGACCGCCCCGGGCGTCGCCCGGTCACGGGAGGGTTCTCGTAGGCGGCGCGTGGGGCCTACATCGTCGCGGCCGTGGCGTTCGGGCGGGGGACACCGAGGGCCACGGCGGGACCCGTGGCCCTCGGCTATCCCGTGTTACGCAGCCCGCTTGCGCAGCCTGCGGACAAGATGGCCGACCACCGGCCCCGCGCCAACTAGCGCGAAGGCGGGAAGACCGGGCGCCGGTGTCAGGAGGAAGGCGTGAGTCTCGCCGTTGATTGCGCCAGCCCCCACGATCTGACCGCGGTTGTTGATATCGCGGGCGTCCAGGAACGTCCACCCCGTGTCGCCCCCACCCGCAAAATCGAGGCTGTTGAGGTCGGTCATAGCACCGTCCTGCCACAGGAAGCCGTGGATATACCCGTCGCTCGTCGTGCTTTCCCCGACGACTTGCCCGCCGTCGTTGAGGCCGTAAGCCTGGGAATCCGTGCCGCCCACGGTGCCCAGGTCCTGCATGACCCCGTTCTGCCAGAGGAACCCGCGGCCATACCCGTCGCTGGTCCTGCTCCACCCGGCCACTTGGCCACTATCGTTGACGGCGCTAGCGCCACTGGCTGTGCCCCCCAGAGCGCCTAGGTCCTCTACGGCCCCATCCTGCCACAGGAAGGCATGGAAGTCGCCACTGCTGTTGTAGAACTCCCCGACCACGTCGCCGGCGTCGTTGATGCCATAGGCCACGCTCCAGTAGCTCTGCATGAGCCCGCCAAGATCCTGCATGGTGCCGTCCTGCCACAGGAACGCGTGGGTAGAACCGTCGCTGGTCGTGGTCTCGCCGACAACCTGCCCGTCGTCGTTGATGCCGTAGCCCGCCCCCCAGGTGCCGCCGAGGGTGCCCAGGTCCTGCATGACGCCGCTCTGCCACATGAACGGACGGGCACTGCTATAGTCGTAGGCCCACCCGGTAACTTGCCCACGGTCGTTGATGCCGTAGGCCCAGCTGTTCCCGCCGCCCAGGGTGCCCAGGTCCTTCATAGCCCCCTCTTCCCAGAGGAACGCGTGGTCTGTGAACCAGAGGGTCCACGACCATCCAACCACCTGGCCGGAGTCGTTTACCCCCCGGGCGCCGCAATAGGGGCCGCCGAGTGTACCCAGGTCGGTGACGCAGTACGGTACTGTCGCGAGTGCCGGGCCGGCACCCACGCACAAGGAGAGAGACACAAAGGCCAACGCTGCCAACCGCACGCGCATACCATCATCCCCTAGATGTAGCGAGCACCGTACGGCATAGCCGGCGGCGTCACGCACCAACGACATACGCGAGGGTGAGAGTGGGTCTCCCCATCCCAGACGGGACCCTCTTACCACCGCCAAGGGCATCTGTCAATAGGCAGGCTTGATCTGGCTCCGCAGGCGGGGAACACCAGGGAGTCGGCCATGGGCCCGTGCTATACTCCACGCCGCTGAAGGGGCGTGGACCGCATGTCAGAAGCGCGTCGTCCGCATGTCCTGACCGAGCTGCCAGGACCGAAGGCCCGAGCCGTGCTAGCTGACTCGCGCGCGTTCGAGCCCGGCTGCATGTCCGAACAACAGCCGCTCGTGTGGGACCACGCCGAGGATGTCTGGATAACCGACGTAGACGGCAACGTGTTCCTCGACTTCTGCGCCGGAGTGCTCGTGGCGAACATCGGACACAGCCACCCGCGCTACGTCGCCGCTGTCGCCCGGCAAGTCGAGAAGCTCTGCAACTGCTACGACTTTCCGACAGCCGAGCGCGCCGCGCTCGCGCGGAAGCTGGTCGAGATCTCAGCGCCCCACCTTGGGCGCGCGTTCATCCTCACGACCGGCTCGGAGGCGGTCGAGGCCGCGATGAAGATGGTCCGCCGGGCCTCGGGCCGCCCCGAGATCCTCGCCTTCGGCGGCGCCTTCCACGGGAGAACCTACGGAGCGATGAGCTTGGGCGGGAACGTCGGCGTGCGCGCGGGCTTCGGGCCCGTCGTCCCCGGCATCCTGCGCGCGCCGTTCCCCTACTGCTACCGGTGCCCTTTGGGGCAGAGGTCGGACACTTGCGACCTCGCCTGCATCGACCACCTCGACTACGTCGTGAAGACGCAGAGCTGCGGGGAGCTGGGCGCGGTCATCACCGAGCCCTACCAAGGGGGTGCCGGGTCGATCATCCCTCCGCCCGGTTGGTTCGAGCGGCTCGAGGAATGGCGCCGCCGCAACGGCCTGCTCCTTGTCCTCGATGAGGTGCAGTCGAGCTTCGGTCGCACCGGCACTATGTTCGCGTACGAGCACTGGCCGATCCGACCGGACGCGGTAACGCTCGGCAAGGGCCTCGCGAGCGGGGTACCCTGCTCCGCCGTCCTGACCACGGACGAGATCGTAGCCGATCTGAACCCCGGCGACCTGTCGAGCACTTCCGGCGGCAATCCGCTCTCCGCGGCCGCGGCCCTTGCGTCTATCGGCATCATCCTGTCGGAGGACCTCGCGGACAACGCGCGCAAGCTCGGCGCGGTCATGGACGCGGGCTTCAGAGCTATGATGGATCGTGCCCCGAGGCTCGGGGATGTGCGCGGGATGGGCCTTGCGTACGCCCTGGAGATGGTGGAGGACCGCGAGACCAAGGCGCCCTCCCCGGCCGCCGCGATGCGCGTCGTGGAGGAGAGCTTCCGCCGCGGCCTGGCGCTCATCGCCCCGATCGGGTTCCATGGCAACGTGATCCGCATCGCTCCCCCTCTCACCATCGACGAGGGCGCCCTCAAGATGGGGCTTGACATCATCGAGGAGGCTCTCGCGGTGGCGTGAGGGGCGAGCCGGTGCTATGATCTCGGTACGGCCTCCGCAGCCGAAGCAAGGTGATGCTGTCGATGGTCCCCATGGAAGTGCTGTGCGTCTGGCTCGATCCGAGGCCCGACGGTCAGTACGTGCTCATACTCAAGGAGACGGACGGCAGCCGTGCGCTGCCGATGCCCATCGATCCGACCCAGGCTCGTGCCATCCAATGGGCGCTTGACGAGGTGCAGGTCGAGCGACCGATGACCCACGACCTTCTCGTCTCCGGCCTGTTGCAGCTCGGTGCCACCATTGAGCAGGTGGAGGTGGCGGGGTACGATGATGGGTGCTACACCGCCAACATCGTTCTGAAGCACAACGGCCGGATCGTCTCCGTCGATGCCCGTCCGAGCGACGGGGCGGCCGTGGCGCTGCGTTGCGGAGCGCCTGTGTTCGCCTCCGAGGAGGTGCTGGGGGTGTCCGGCGCCACGCTCACCGAAGAGGCGGGGGGCTTCACTCTGGCCACGCGAGGGTGGTCGTCCGAGGTCAGGCAAGAAGACGCCCCGGAGGAGGACGTCCGGGACCTGGAGGTGTTCCGGCGGATCATCTCTGAGGTGAACCTCGACGACGACGAGGGCCCCCCCGCGGCGCTCTAGTGCGTGTAGATAAGCCCCACCGCTGTGAGCAGCCAGAGCGCGATCGCGACCTGGATCTGACGGTCTATGAGCAGCAGATCGGACGGCGAGTCGGCCGCGTGGTCGCCGTGCTCGATCACGTAGAGGTAGCGCAGGACCCCGAACGCCACGAACGGCGCTGTCGCCACCAGCCACTCGGTCCCCATCTTCTTCACGGTCACGTCCGCCGTGCAGTAGATCGCGTAGCACAGCAGCGTGCACCCCGCGAGCAGAGTGATAGCCCTGTCGAGGAACGCTAGGCCGTAGAACTCCAGCACCCTCCGCTTGCCGGGAGCCGCATCGCCAAGCCTGCCTATCTCGCCTCTGCGCTTCCCGAATGAGAGCAGCAGGGCAAGGAACAGCGCGGTCAGCAGGAGCCACGGCGAAGACGGGATGTGGGTCGCGGCCGACCCGAGGAGTACGCGCAGCACGAACCCGCTTGCGACCATGAACAGCTCGACGAGCGGGGCCTGCTTGAGCCTCACGGAGTACGACACTGTCACCCCGACGTACATGGCGAGTACGGCAAGCGTCCACGGGCCAAGCACTATCGCGATGAGCGTGGCGGTCGTGAACAGCACCGCGATCATCTCGCGCGCGAGCGGAACCGGCAGCCTCCCCGAGGCGATCGGCCTGCGGCGCTTCTTGGGGTGCTTCCGGTCCTCCGGCAGGTCCATCAGGTCGTTGAGGATGTAGGTGCCGCTCGCCGCAAGGGAGATGCAGACGAATGCGGCGACGCTGCGGAGCAGCTCCGGCAGGTCGCCGAGCTGCTTCGCGAAGATGATCGGCAGGAACACGAACACGTTCTTCGTCCACTGCCGTGTCCGCATCTGCTCGAGCATCACGCGGGCTAGCTTGACCTCGCGGATGCGATCAATTCTCATCGGCTGCTCCGTTGCGGGCGGAGGGCGCCAGACAAGCAGTTGTCCTCGCCATGCCACCGGGAGGGACGCCGGCGCCGCTGGTCTGGTGGTCTGGCGACCTCGAGCGCGATGGGGAGTATACGCCAGGCAGGGCGCTACCGTACCCACCCCCGAGGTCGCCTCCGCACCCATCGCGAACTCGTTCACGGGGCGGCCGGCAATGGGAGCGATGCGCGATGGCCTTCGACCTTGGTAATGCGCGCACCTTATTGACCGCGGCCGTGGCTCTTGCGCTACTGTGCTGCGCGCCCCGACTCGCCGCTCAGGAGCCGGCGCCGGTGGTGAGCAGCGTGCCCGGGGAAACGGCCGGCGAGTACGCGACGCGAATGCAGTGGTTCCGGGACGCCAAGTTCGGGGTCTTCATCTGTTGGGGGCCGTGCAGCATCGCGGAGGGCGAGATCGGCTGGTCGCGATGGGGGCCGAGGCCCGGGATCGGCGACGCCACCGGTGGGGTCCCTCTCGACGTATACGACAACCTCTGCAAGCAGTTCAACCCTACCGAGTTCGACGCGAGGGCGTGGGTGGAGCTCGTCAGGGACGCAGGCGCCAAGTACGTCATCTTCCTAACGCGGCACCACGACGGCTTCTCGATGTTCGACACCCACGAGTCCGACTACAAGGTAACGAACACGCCGTTCGGCCGGGACGTCACCGCCGAACTGGCGACCGCGCTCCACGAGGCCGGCATCCGCATCTTCTGGTACTACTCCCAGCCCGACTGGCACCACCCTGACTACCTCACCGCGAACCACCAGCGCTACGTGAGGTACCTGTTCGCCCAGGTGCGCGAGCTGCTCACGAACTATGGCAAGATCGATGGGATGTGGTTTGACGGCCTCCAGGGCACGGCCGAGACGTGGAACACGCCCGAGCTGTTCGCGATGATCCGTGCGCTCCAGCCCGACATCCTCATCAACAATCGAGCCGGGGTTCCGGGTGACTTCGACACTCCCGAGCAGACGCTGGGCTCCTTCCAGCTAGACCGGCCCTGGGAGAGCTGCATCACCATGAGCACCGGATGGTCGTGGCTCGGGCCCGAGGCCCCGGTGAAGTCGCTCAAGGAGTGCCTCCACCTCCTCATCCGCTGCGCCGGCGGCGGGGGGAATCTCGCCCTAGACACCGGCCCGATGCCGGACGGTCGCATCGACCCCCGGCAGGTCGATAGGTACCGCGCCATGGGGGCGTGGCTGGGAAGGCATGGTGAGACCATCTACGCGACGACCGGCGGGCCTTACAAGCCGGGCAACTGGGGCGTCGCCACGCGCAAGGGCGACACGGTCTACCTGCACATCCTTGCCTGGCCGAAAGGCGGCGAGCTGAAGCTCCCCCCGCTCGAGGCCCAGGTCTTGAGCTGCGAAGCGCTCACGGGCGGAACGGCGACCGTCCGGCAGACCGACGACGAGCTGTCTGTTTCCGTCCCTGCCGCGAAGAGGAACTACATCGACACTATCGTCGCTCTGAAGCTTGACCGGCCGGCGGCCGACCTCGTGCCGATCTCGCTTCTCACGAGGGGCTCCCTCACCGTCGGCAAGCGCGCTACGGCGTCGAGCGTCTGGAGTACCGACTACAGCGCGGAGAAGGCCTTCGACGGGGACGAGGGCACCCGCTGGGGCGCGGAGCCGGGCAGCACATCGGGCTGGCTGGAGGTGGACCTCGGCTCGGCGAAGACCTTCGACAAGGCCATCGTCCTCGAGGCTCCGTGGAATCGCACTCGGAAGTTTCAGTTGCAGTGCCGCGATGGCAACGAGTGGCGGACGATAGCCGAAGGCGACACCCTCGGCGATGTCGCGCTGCGCTTCGCACCGGTAACCGCGCGGCATGTGCGACTGAACGTGGAATCGGCAACCGATGTCCCCACTATCTGGGAAGTCGAGCTGTACCCGCCGGACGTGGCGCTCCCGGCCTCCGGGCCGACGATGCGGGAGGTGACGGTGGGACCGTGACGCGACCATCTCCGGCCTGGCTCACGGCTGACGTCCGGCGCGTTCAGGCCCACCACGCCCACCGCGTCGCCGAGGTGTGGTCCGGAGCGGCGCCGGGGCCCGTTCACATCGACGGACGCTTCTTCGGCCGCGCGCACGGGCTGTGGGGCACGGATGAGCCGGACATGCTCGAGGAGCCCGAGGAGTGGCTTGCGGATGTGCTCGCGGATATGGGCACCGCCGCCGAGTGGGCTGGCGATGAGCGGACGTTCCGCCCGCTGTACATTGAGCTCGACCCGCTCGGCACCCACTTCATCGATGCCCTGCTCGGCGCCGGAGTGTACTTCCATGAGGGCCAGGTGTGGTCGGATCAGCTCACGTGCGGCATCGGCGAACTGGAGCCGCCCGACCTCCGGTCCGGAGGTCTGCTGCGCAAGGCGGCACGGCTGGCCGAGCTAGCATTAGCGGCCACAGGCGGTTGCATCCCGATCGCCTTGCCTGTCTTCAGTTGCCCGGTTAACACGGGAACCAGCGTCTTCGGCCAGCGCCTGCTCGAAGCGCTCGTCTGCCAGCCGGCGGATGCCGCGCGCGCGCTTCGCGTAGTGACCGACTGCATCATCGCCGCTGTCCGCGCGCTGCACGCCGTTGTGTCGGCCGGGCTGCGGCTCAACTCCGTCGCGTGCAACCGCTTCGGCCCGGAGGGCTTCGGCCAGATCGACGGCTGCGCGACGCAGCTCGTGTCCGCTGAGCACTACGCCCGCTTCTTCGCGCCACTCGATGCGGCGCTACTCCGCGCGTGGCCGGCGCAGGCGGGTCTCATCCACCTCTGCGGCGCCCATGCCCAGCATATCCCGACCTGGCGGGGTATGCCCGAGATACGGGCGGTGCAGCTTAACGACCGCGCTGCCGAGGATCTCGAGCTGTACGCTGGCGGGCTGCGCGAAGATCAGGTGATCTACGTCGCACCGACGCCTACCATGCCACCCGAGAGGATCCTCGAGGCTGCCCGCGGCCGGCGGCTCGTTGCGCAGTGGAGCGCACCGTAGGCGCGATCGGCGCGTCGCCCAGTGGCGGGAGCCCTACCTCTCCAGCCGCGCTCCCTCGATCTCGACGGCGTGGGGCGTGTCGGTGGTCTCCGGGAAGAGCCAAGCACCGAAGGTGAAGTGCATCGACCGCAGATGCTCGGGATGCGGCGTGTCGCCCTCGAAGCCGCGGCCCTCCGGCGCGCCCCAGTGCTTGAAGAGCGAAAGCTCCGATAGCGGCAGGCGTACGTCTTGCCACTCCGCCGTCAGCGGCACGTTCGTGCCCCACGGTGTCCCGTCGGCCTCGCGTAGAACGACCTCGCACGCGTTCGTCCGAGCGTCGCCGGCGCGCATCCTCAGGACGAGGGTCGTGTAACCTGTGAGCGCGTCGCCGAGGCACGAGACGATGGGCCCGATGTTCAGCTCCATCGAAACGACCGACTGACCGGCAAAGCCGTCCGCCTCGACGCGGTACGCGCTGGCGCCCACGTCGGCGCCGGCCACCTCGAAGGCACGGTACTTCGCCGGCCCACGGATCTGGGCGTGAGGCGGATGGCCGTCCGCCATCAGCACCACCGGCTCGCCGGGCGCAACGACGGGCACGCGCCAGACGGGCTCCGCGCCTGCCAGGTGGATCGACTCAAGCGTGAAGGCATGTTGCAGATCGCCCGTCTTGCCCACCGTGTACGGCCCGAAACCGATGTTCACCGCGACGACGAGAGAGAGATCGAGCGCCGGGCCCGTCCGACCCCACAGAAGCGGCAGTGACGCGAGCGGTACGCGCACGTCGGCCCAGTCGCGCGGGAGCGTCACCGGCCCGCCATAGCCCGTCCCGTCGTCCATCACGAGCGCAAGCTCGAAAGCGAGGGTCTGCGGCACATCGCGCTTCGCGCGCACGACCAGCTCGGTGTAGCGTGACAGGTCCTCAGCCTTGGCGGACACGGGTAACCTGACATCGATCCAGCTCTCAGCGTCCGTGAAGCGGTCCACCGCGAGACGGAGCGCCGTCGTTCTGCCGTCACTGCCGCCAGTCAAGCCGCTCTGGCCGCCGATGCCATTGCCGGCTTGGCGCACCGGCGGCGGCTGCGACATCGCCCGGAAGCTGACCAGGTCGACCGGTGGCGGCAGGCCCGGCTGGTCGCCGGCCCAGGGCACCGCCCCCGGGAAGGCCAGCCGCTGCCCACCGAAGGTCGCGACCGCGGTCAGCACGAGTTCAGGCGCGGCTACCTTGTCGCCAGGGACCTCGGCCTCGAACTCGTAGGGGGTGACACCGCGGAGCGGCACTGAGCTCCCGTCCCCGAGCCGAAGCCCCGGCTCACGTGCATCCTCAGGCCCGGCGAGGGCAATGCGCACCGTCTGGTTCCGACCGGCCGGGAGCAGCTCCGGCAGATGCGCCCACGCCGTCGGCGGTCGGTCGCCCTCCGGCGGCGCCCACCACGTGCTCGTCACACGCGGCAGCTCCGCCGCCGCGTCCTCGCGAGTTAGCAGCCACGCACCCGGGGTCACGGTGAACGACCCGTCTGTTACTTGCTGAGTCTTGCCCTCGTCAAGCGCTTGTACGCTGAACAGTCCCCCGAGGCCCGGCAGCCGCACGGTCATCTTTCTCGTGC
>Ga0315282_10006832_pt1 | contig 18950 bp, 11 predicted proteins | sample YL17G07_20_MG_FD_203693 | JGI IMG/M metagenome (GOLD analysis project Ga0315282, IMG submission 203693) | Sediment microbial communities from Yellowstone Lake, YNP, Wyoming, USA - YL17G07_20 | ecosystem: Environmental > Aquatic > Freshwater > Lake > Sediment | place: USA: Wyoming | collected...
TTTTGCGATTTTGATTGGAATTTTTGTCTCAATTATTGCTATTTTTCAACAATTTGGCTTGATTAGTAAAATTTTCATTCCCTTTGAAACCCGACCTCCTTCAACAATTGGCAATCCAATTTTCTTGGCGATTTATCTTTTGCTTTTGAGTTTTTTGACATTGAGTTTTGGTCTTAAAGAAAAAGGAGGCATCAAAAAATTTCTCTATTTTATCTCTTTTTTATTTTTTTTCTTCGTCATTATTTTTATAACCGTAACTAGAGCGGCAATAATTGGATTGGCTGTCGGCTTTTTGTATTTTCTTTTCTTTTACCCCTTTAAAAAACGCTCGATCTCCCTGGTTTTGAGGATTATAATTTTTATTCTTTTTATTTTGGGAATTTATGGATTTTATTATATAAACACTCATCCTCTGCCACAATTCATTCAAGAAAATAAACCCAGTAGTGAGATTTCTCTACTACTGGGTAAACTTTTATCGGGTGTAACTCAAAGAATTTTAATTAAAAACATACTCTCTGATGCCCGGCTTTCTGGCTGGAAAGTTAGTTGGCAGGCATTAAAAAATAGACCAATTTTAGGTTACGGTCCAGAAAATTTTTCAATTGGTTTTGATAAATTTTATGATCCTTCTCTGCCCCAAATTGAGACACCGCCCGGAGGCGGAATTATCGGCTGGTGGGACAGGGCTCATAATTTTATTTTTGACATTTCCTTAACTGCCGGAGTGCCGGCTTTGATAATTTATCTTTGCCTTTTTGGGGTTTTGTTTTTTCAGCTTCAGAAATTAAAACATAATCCCAATCTACAAATTAAATCCGAATGCTCCGAATATCCGAATACTATAACAGGTCATGCAATTCAGGCGACTTTTTTGGCTTATTTGGTGGCGAATTTTTTTAGTTTTGATTCTTTTTCATCCTACCTTATATCATTTCTATTAATTGCTTATTCATTGCATTTATTATTTGAACAAGAGTTTAGTAAATCTCAAGACAATAGAAGCGGATTTACGCGGATATCTAGGCGGATCTACGCGGATATTTCTAAATGGCGAGGGGTTATAATCTTTCTTCTTTTTGTTATCTTGGTTTGGTTTATCTGGAATTTCAACATCAAACCTCTTCAGGTTAATACTCAAATTAAGGTTGCTCTTTACCAATTAAAAAACGGAGATTATGCCGGAGCAATAAAACGGATAGAGAGTTTGTTAAAGTCCCATACTTTTTTGGATGGTTATTTGAGATTGCAATATGTCGAAATTATCAGCGAAGCCATTCCCAAAGGTTCGGAACAAACCCAGATATTTCTGGTTAAAAAAGCAAGGCAAATTCTTAAAGAAAATACAAAAATTCAGCCATATTATACTAGAAATTGGATATTACTCGGAAATTACACTAATGTTTTAATTGAAAAGGGAGAAAAAGATTTAAAAGATGAGGCAAATAATTATTTTGGGGAAGCCCATCAATTGAGCCCGAAGCGTCAGGAGGTTTTTATCGGTTGGACAAAAACTTATTTTTTAACTGGCGATTATCAAAAAGCGAAAGAAAAAACCCAAGAATGCATTAATTTAAATCCCCGATTGGGCGAATGCTGGTGGTTGATGGCTTTAATTAACATTTCTTTAACTGAAGAGGAAAAAGCAAAAGAAAATATAAATATGGCCGGCCAAAATGGCTATCCTATTTACTCGGAAGATTCTTTTTTGCAATTGGCAAATGTCTATAGCAAGGTAAAAAATTATCAAAAATTAGTAGAAGTTTATCAAGAATTAATAAAAATTAAACCCAGTGAGCCACGTTATCACTCCTCTTTAGCCACTGTCTATAAAGAAATAGGTCAATTTGAAAAAGCAAAAGAAGAAGCCGAAACCGTTTTAAAATTGGCTCCTGAATTCAAGGAAGAAATTGAGGAATTTTTAAAAACTATCCGCTGATTTATACGGATTTAAACTGATTTATACTGATTCAATATGAAAAGAAAAGTTCCAAATTTTTTATACGAAGAAGAATCCTATAAAATTCGTGGAGCGTGTTTTAGGGTTTATAATGCCTTGGGCGGAGGAATCAAAGAAAAAATTATCGAGAGGGCTTTATCTCAAGAGCTGATTACCTTAGGATTCCAAATTTCAAAACAGGTTCGAATTAACATTTATTATGGAAATCAGAAAATTGGCGTATATATTCCGGATATTGTAATTAATGACAAAATTTTAATTGAAATTAAATCTAAACCCTTTCTTTTAAAAGAAGATTTAAAACAATTTTGGAGTTATTTAAAAGGATCGAAATATGAATTAGGATTTTTAGTCGGATTTACGCCAAGAAAATTAGTAATAAAAAGATTTATTCACACAAAAAATCAGCATAAATCAGCTAAATCAGTATAAATCAGTGTTTAACTAAAAGTTGGTTAATTTTGGCTCGGGTCTTTTCTCCAACAATTCCGGTTCCTTTAGTCAATCCCCAGGGAGCTAAAATTTCTTGAGCGTATTTTTCTTGGAATTTGATAACTGCTGCTTTGGTTAGAGAACCAAAGCGAGTGGTTTCATTTCCAGCTGAACCAGGACCGGTCTCGGCTAATCGGGTATCAGGATCTGAATTTAAGAAAATCTGCAAGTATCTAACATCTTCTGAAACATCGCCGGGTTTTAAAGTTTTCTCAAATTTATAGCCGGCCGGGATACCAGAAATTTCGGTCGGAGTTTTCAATTTCGCTAAAAGTTCCTGGAGTTTAACAATGACTGCCTGAAATTCGGCAATTTTTGCCTGAAGTTCAGCAATGGTCATCTGGGAAATCGGTTTTTCTAAAGTTGGAATGGTTATCCCTTCCAATTCTTCGGCCGGTACTTGCGGTACTTCGCCGACGGCTAAGGTAGTGAAGGTCTTATCGGTATATGTTCCAATGTTTCCGGCAATATCTTTTGATTTAATCTGGTAATGATAAGTTGTTGAAGGCGAAAGATCGCTCAAAGATAGTGAATGAGAAGTGGTATAAGTTTCGGTTTTGATTTCCTGGCCGTAATCAGTAGTTTTTCCATAAACTATCCAAGAAATCGATGACTCGTTGGTTTTCCAAGTTATATTAGCTGAATTGGCGCCAGCTGAAACTTTAATATCGCTAATGGCGGCCGGGGTGGTATCGCCTAAAAATATACCTCCTCCACCGCCTCCGGTCGGAGTAGCCGAAACTTCATCGCTGGCTGCCGATTCATCATTATCAGCATTGAGAGCCGAAACTTTGTAAGTGTAAATGGTGCCATTCGTCAAGCCAGTATCAGTGTAAGAGGTGCTGGTGGTTTGGCCTAAATAAGGATAAGTGCCATCACTTGCTCGATAGCGATAAATATAATATTTGGTCGCTCCGGTTGAGGCATTCCAGCTCAAAGTAACTTGTTGATTGCCGGCAGTAGCAGTTAATCCAGTCGGAGTTGAAGGGGGAGTACCACCGGAAGGTTGTAAAGGAGCAAAATCGGAAAGGTGGTTGGTGGTTCCTTTGTAAGTTACTCCGGTTCCGGCACTATCTGGAACAGCCACCGTTGGAATTGCCACCCAGGTATCAGTTGTCGAATTCCAATATCCCAAACTTAGGTCTAAAGCAGCGGTTTGAGTAATTCCAGCTGTACTTAAATCAGCGGCGGTGTAAGTCATTTCGATGGTTACATTTGATTGTAAAGTGGTGATTTTGGTATTTGAGCTGTCCAAGGCCGTAATTTCTTTCCCTTTACCACCTAAGGGTTTAAAACTATTTGTTGAGGGCAAATTGGTTGTTGCTTCAATGGTCAGGGAACCACTGCTGGTATCAGTTCCTAAAGCACCGGCCGGGGCTTCGAATTTCACATTTTCTCCTTGAATCACTCCCCCATCTTTGGGAGTAATGGGTTCAATTTTGGGAGCAGTAGCGGTATAGCCAGAAGTAGCTGTAAGAGTAATGGATACACCAGTAGTTCCAGCTGAAACAGTTAAAGGCGAACTCTCGCTGTATCCTTCGGCAATGGCCCGAATTGTCCAATTACCTGAACCCACAGTTAAACTAAATTGACCATCGCCATTGGTTTTGGCACCGGCCCAACCGCCGGTTCCATTTGCCGCCCAAACCCAGGCGCCGGAAATCGTTCCTGAGGAACTGCTAACCGTTCCGCTGATGGTTGAACCAGCCGAGGTAAGAGTTAGAGCGCCGCTGGCTACGGCATAATTTCCAGCTGTCACATCGGCGCCAGTAATCATTGTTCCAACATAACCGGGTTTATCTATTCCAATATCATAGGTTCCAGCCATTACTTTAAACGAGAAATTACCATCGGCATCTACTTCTCCCCCACCATGACTGGTTGGGCTGGCTGCCCAGACCCAGGCACCTTCGGCCTGGTTACCCGTAGTACTGGAATCAGGATCAGCGATTGTTCCGGAAATGGTGTAAACTGTCCCCAAGCTAATCTCAATAGTCATTGTGGTGGTGGTAGATAAAACAGTAATATTATTATTTGATTGAGATGTACCATCAACCGTCATTGTTGTTGGTAAAGGACCGTAATTAGGAATTCCGCCTTCAACAATATAGGTATAACTTCCGGAGGCAGGTTTTGGTACTTCGATTGAATATTTCCTAAAAGTATCACCAGAAGCCGAAATATCAGTTTCCGAAAATCCGCCCATCGGAGTTCCGGTTCGATGAATTCCGACAAAGGCCTGACTAAATGAGGATTTGGGAGAAATTTTAACCGTAATCGTGGCCGTATTAACTGAAACGTCTTGAGTTAAAGTAGTATGGTCTTTATCTAAAACTGAATTTATTTGGCCAACATAGAGTTCTCCCATTCCCGGTCTGGCCACGTGCAGCCAATAGGTTCCGGCTGAAGCATAAGGAACACTTAAAGAATATTGACCAGAGGTATTGGTTCTAGTCCCATTAATTCCAAAACCAAATTGGCCTTCAGTAATCCAGACATCGGCATCAGCTAAAGCCGAGCCACCTTTGGTTACGGTTCCGGAAATTGTTGCCATTTCTGAACTAACTGAGAAATCAACCGTTGGATGCAAACTGCTGCTGACTACGATTCCGGTTCTCCTGGTTAATTTTCCATATTGGGGAGTAAAGCCCTCAATGCTATAGGTTCCGGGAGATAAATACATTTTGTAATAGCCGTTGCTATCAGTAAAGGCCTGACCGCTACCCGGACCGGTTTCTGACCAGGCGAAAATTGAGGCACCGGAAATACCATTGCCACCGGAATCTTTGACCGTCCCTTCAATATAATCTTCCGGGGCTTTAATAATAAGAGTAATATCGGTGGTGGAATCGGTTAGGGCAAAATTGGAATCACCGGCCTTGACTTCAATTTTCTCTTCGGCTGTAAAAGGAACATCGGGTCCTCCAACTTCAACCATATAAACTCCGGGGATAACATAGAGGTCAAATTCCAGGGTGGTTGTGTTAGGCATGGCTGAGGCATGAAGACCGTTTTCTTTTGGTTCGTAGGCAAAAACGTGGAAAACATCGGCACCGGGACCGGTAGTAAAACTTTTCCCTTCGGCTTTTTGGATTTTCCCATGAATTCTGGCAGTTGCCGCAGTAAAGGCAAAATTGATATTGGTGGCGTTGGCACTGGTAACATCAACTTCTTTAGCGGCCGGAGCAATTTTAGGACTGGAGGAAGTTCCGGTTTTAAAACCGGGGTCTTCCACTCCCACAATGTATTTCCCGGCTGCTCCCAGCCCAACATTATAAGTAGCCGCTCCGTTGGCGTCGGTATGAACAAAAACTGGTTCTCGCCATTCCATTCCGGTTCCTGTCTCTTCAATTGGATCGGTGAAAATAACAATATCACGGTTTGGATTAGCTCCGGAAATCGAACCTGAGATTTTTTTGGCAATTCCATCTAAACTAAAAGTCACTGTTTGAGCAATATCAATTTGTTGCCCGCTACCAACAATATGATTTCCCGAAGCATCAAAAGCCCAGGCAAAACCCATTGAGGAGACATTATAAATTGTGAATAAACCATCGCTATCTGAACAACTAGTAGTTCCAGTGCTATCTCCAACATAATAAAGAGTTGGACCGGTTATTGAACCAATAACAATTCGACCATTAGTACAAACATTGGTAATGGGATTATTTGAAGAGTCTAAAATCCGGCATTGAAAATTTCCCTTAATATCAAAGAAGGCATTAGGATTAAAATCGCTTTCAATCCCATTAACTACTACAAAGATCGGTCCGGCTTTTGCTCCAGTAGGAACTACGACTGAAATACTGGTATTTGACCAGGAAGAATAACTAGTAGCTACCACCGGTTGAGGAGGAGCTCCCCCTGTCGGAGGACCGGCTGAAAAATAAACTTTACTCTGGCCTTGACTATCTCCAAAATTGTTTCCCGAAATGGTGATGGTATCACCAATCGAACCCGAACTGGGAGAAATCCCGGTAATGATCGGGGCAGCAATTACCGTCCCCGAAGCTGAGCGAAAATTTGAATCAACCGGGGTCCCCGGTAGGCTAGTCACTGCTGCTCCAACGGTAATGGTAAAACTATTACCGGCCGTCAAAGAAATATTTCTAAAAGCCACTTGATTTCCTCGAAAATCCGACCAGGCATTGGCCAAACTAATTGTTGAACCACCGGAAACTAAAGTGTAATTTGAAGGATTAGTGGCTGGCTGGCCATCCATATAATTATCAAATCTAACAATAACTGAATTAGTGCTGGCTGAAACAGAAGTAACTTTTGGTTTAACTGTTAAAGCGGAAAAGGCATCATTTCCTCCGACTGTTACTTTGATTGCCGCTGCCGCGGTTTGGGCATAGGTTGGAGCAACAGCCACAATTTGAGTATCAGACCAGGAAGTAATTGAAGAGGCATTTGACCAGCCCGATGGATCGCCAGGCCCAACAAAGAATTTAACCGTGCTTGAATCCTGATTTGCTCCAAATCCCGAACCAGAAATTGTCACTGAATCTCCAACATTTATTTCAGTGGGACTGACACCGGTAATTTGAGGGGCGGCTTTAATTTCAAATCCGATTGACCAAAAGAGGATTGAAAAAATAATTAATAAATATATTAGTTTTTTGTTTGGCATATTATAAAAACAAAACCCTTTCTCATTTAGTGAGCTAAGGGTTTTTTAATTAAAGTTATTAAATAAATTCTCGACACCTTAAATTATTTTACCATATTTTGCCAAAAATGTTGTCAAGCGAAACCTGTGGAAAACTTCAACTATAAAATATCCAATTTCCAATATCCAATATCCAATAAAATAATTAATGTTTAATCTCCAATTTTTAGTTATTTTTGTGAGCACGGGATTTTTTAATAATGGTAATAAATATTCGTTGAAGTTCATTTGCTTCATTCCATAATCTTATTGCTTCTTCTTTTAATTCTGGTACTGCTTTAGCAATCATTCTCAGCCAATGTTTCGTTTCTTTTGACTCTTTTTTAGCAATTCCCAATTTATGTTCAAAATCTTTTCGCGATTCAGCGCAATCTGCCTCACAATAGTTAGAGCCGACACTTGTTCCAGATTTAATTAACTGATCTATTAAAGGAATTGTTATCACATTTTTAGGAATTTTCTTCGCAAACTCAATGATGCTCTCGCCAAATTCAGCAGTTCTTTCTTCCAGATCATAAATTTTATTTTTTTCATTTAACATTTCATTGGAAATTGGAAATTGGTAATTAGAAATTAAAAACCTAAGAGTTTGTTAATTTTAGCTCTGGTAGCCGAGCCAACATAGCCAGTCCCCTTCTCTAAACCGAGGGGTTTTAGAATTTCCGAGGCATATTTTTCTTGGAAACGAATGACGGCTGATTAGGTGGTGGTTAAGAAATTGCCAGTCACTAAACCTTCAGGGAAATTAGGTGTTCCTCTATTTTTATGAGCTGGCTAAACCAATAGCCATTTCCAGAGAGGAATGAATTCTATTTCTTTGTCTTTTATTTTTTCTTTACCTTCGTAATCCTCGGTTATAATTAAGCCCTCACTAAGTTTAAATTCTTTCATTGCTTTTATTAGAGATTCAATCTCTCTTTTTCTTGTTTCTTCATCTTCGATATTCCAGCAAACTTGCAAAAGTTGATTGGCTCTTAATTTTTCTTTTATCACAAAATCCACTTCCCGATGGCGTTCATCTTTCCAATAATAGAATCCTAAATAGGGGTTAATAAGCGCCTTTCTTTTTAATTCCAAAAAAACAACATTTTCAGCCAGTTTGCCTAAGTTCTGACTAAATCTAAAGCCAATAGTATTTGCCAGTCCGGTATCTATTGAATAAATTTTTCTTGGGCTTTTTTCTTGCTCTTTGATTTTAAAAGAAAATCGTTTTAGAAAAAAGGTAAGGTAAGAGGCCTCAAAATAGTTTGAAAATTTCTCTATTGTATCAGCCGAAATTTTTAAAGATTTCTCCAAGGAGTTAAAGGTTATTAAAGAAGATGGATTGCTAAAATAAAATTTTATTAAGGCCTTAAGTTGCTCTGATTTTCTTATTTTATATCTTTTTACTAAATCTTTATTTAAAATATCTTCAAAATAAGCCAAGAGAATTTCTTTTTTCTCTTTTCTTAAGACCACTTCCGGAAAGGCGCCGAATTCAAGATAATTTCTCATTAATCTTTTTATTTCAATTTTTCTTGAAACCAAATCCAATTCATCTTTGAGATAAATGCCATTGAAATCTAAAAATTCTTTAAAGGAAAGAGGAAAAACATTTATATCTAAATGTCTACCAGTTAACAGAGTTGCCAATTCTCTACTCAAAAGTTTTGCATTAGAACCAGAAAGAACAATCTTCGCTTTTTTTAATTCCTGCATTGTCCTCACCCATTTTTCCCAATTCTGAACTTCTTGAATTTCATCAAGAAATATGTAGGGTTTATCTTCGGGATTCAAAAACTCCAAATAGGTTTCATAAATTTGCTGAAGCAATTTAGGATTTAACTCAATAAATCTCGGGTCCTCGAAATTTATTATCAATATCTGGTTTTTATTTACCCCATTTTTAATTAGCTCTTTTGCTAATTGTTTCATAATAAAGGATTTACCGCTTCTTCTTGCGCCGGTGATAACTATTACTTGCCCACTTGAGAGTAATTTCTTTAATTTTTTCAAATACAAAAATCTTGGAATTCCTGTTTCCAAGGATTTCTTCCAGAAATTCCAATCTTCTAATATTGTCATTATTTCATTTTTGTCCACTTTTCAAATTTTATTAGGCAAAAATTGTCAATTTTACCTAATAATAATATTAAAATAGGGAAATTTGTCTGTCAATCTCTTTAGCCTAAAAGCCAAGTATCTGGTTTATCTTTGCTCTCGCGGCATACCCTACATAGCCAGTCCCCTTCTCTAAACCGAGGGGTTTTAGAATTTCCGAGGCAAACCTTCTTAGAAAAGAGTACCTATTTCCCAGGGAAAAATATAATGTTCTCTCTCTTTCGCCTCTCCTTCCAAACCAATAAAATAGTATTGGTTTAATTGGTATTTATTTAAAAAGTATTCAATCGGCTTTTTAGAAAAAAAGGTGAAATTAACCTTTGTTTCGATGGGAATTGTCTTGTTTTTAATTCTCAAAATGAAATCGATCTCTTTTTTATCCTTTGTCCGCCAGAAATTTACTGATTCTTTTCCAAAAAATTTAACCAACTCTGAAAAAATAGCTGTTTCAAAAATTTCTCCTAAAATTTTTGGGGAAATAACTTTTAACCAAAGTAAATGGGCCAGCCCACTGTCATAAAAATATATTTTTGGCGTTTTGAACAATTCCGAACGCAAATTTTTAAAGAAGGGCTTTACCAATTTAATTACATAAGTATTTTCTAAAATGAAAAGATATTTTTCTACGGTTTGTTTAGATAAACGACAGGTGTTAGATAATTCTTCGATATTCAAAAGTTTACCCGTTTGGGAAGCCAAAATTTCCAAAAGTTTGTTAAATTTCTCCGTTTCTCTAATTTCAGCTAAATCTCTAATATCTTTTCTCAAATAAGTATCGATAATTTGCCATAAATACTTTTCCTTTTTTTCTTTTTCTTGAATTAAGGCAATTTTTGGATAACTACCGTAAATAACAAATTCTCGAAATAACTCTTTCAACTCTTCTTCTTTAACTTTTGTTAAAACTGATTCCAGCCCCTTTTTATATTCTTTGAAAGTTAAAAATTCTTTAAAAGAAAGGCCGAAAATTTCAAAAATTAAGGCTCGGCCAACTAAGGCCTTGTCAATTTTTCTTCTAATTTCGAAAGTGGATGAGCCAGAAACAATTAATTTAATATTGGGATAATGATCATAAATTAGTGTTAGAAAATTGGTTGGATTTGTTAAATATTGAATTTCGTCTATCAGAACAAAAACTCTTTTTTTTAAATTTAATCCTTCTTCTAAAAGAAGCTTTTTGAGACTTTCCGGTCCTTGATTTAAAACTTCTAAATAGCGTCTTTCTTCTAAATCAAGGTAATAAACCTGTTTTCTCTTTTCCTCAAGAAAATTTTTTAGCCAATATAAAATAAAGGTCTTTCCCACCTGCCTTGCCCCATAAAGAATAATTATCTCTTTTTCATAAAGATATTTTAGAATTTCACTGATTATTTCTCTTTTGTATATTTTTTCTTTTATTTCCGGCATATTTTTAACCCCGGCACCAGAAGGCCTTGGGCTTAGAGGTTCTACTTTTAGTTAACCATACTTTAATTATAGTTAAACCTAAAGTAAAGTCAACTCCTTTAGCGTATTTATTAGTAACACTATTTGTCAAATTTATTTAACGACCGACAGGATAAATTCTAGAGCCTTGGGATTTTAAAAATTCCTGGAGGCAACGAACCTCTTGAGAATTCATCAGACCAAAGTAAAGGTCATGGCAAAAAAGGTGCACGTTCCTTTTTTGTCCATTCTTTATTTTTGTTGACTTCTTTCTTGAGCTGGAGTTATAATCCGGGCAACTTAGATCTCGCCCAATTTAAAAATCTTTCGGCGTGCTTTAAAGTATCTTCCGCCTCAGATTGAAAAAATAAACGAGATTCATATTCTACTAAATTCTTTCTATTAATGAGCCAAAGAAGGTGTTTTGAATTTTTCTCCGCCTCTTTTTCATTCTTGAATACTCTAAGGAGTAGACCGACTGCATCCGAATGTTTCTCACTAGTAGATCTTATTTCTCCATAATAAATGGTTAATGAGTCATTTGCACAAATTGCAGAGTGAACCGCATTTAATCCTACGGCTGACCAATTCTTTTTAAGGTAAGCTTCTCGAGCGGTTTCCAAAAATTGTCTAGCTTTAATTAAATAGTTTTTCCAGTTCGGTTTTGGTTCCGGAGAAATTTTTATTTTTGGCATAAAATTTCACTAATTGATTTACCATGAAAAACCTCCCCCTCTTTTAAAATGGATTTCAATAATTTATCGTTTCTTTTAAGTCTTTCTTTAAATTCTGAAACTTTCATTATTAAAGGCGAAATAGAGTTGCCGAAATATTCAGTAATCTGATGGGAAAGGGCATTGATTCTTTCTTCCAAATTCTGGGGTCGAGTTCTATTGGAAATAATAAATAATAAATCTATATCACTACTTGGCGTCTCTTTTTCTTTAGCTATACTACCGTAAAGAACTATTAATTCTATTGGAAAATTTAATTTTGTTTTTAGAAAATTTGCTAAATCTTCTTTTGATTTCTGCTCTTTTTTAAAAACAGGAAAAATAATATTCTTTACTAAATAATGCCTTAAATTTAAGGAATGAAGTATTGACCGTCCTGCTTTTTTTGAAATAATTACACCTTCCTTTTCCAATTCTTTCAAAATTCTTGACACATTAGGAGGGGTAATACCAACCTCTCTTGACATTTCTCTAATAGTTGCCTCTTTTTTGTATAAGGTTAAAAATCTAAGAATTTTTACTTTTGATTTTTTACCAAAGATTTGATTAAGTGGTTCTCTAAATCGCATAGGTTATATTTTTATTACATATGTTACATTTTTATTATATATTTTCTCCGAGAGATCGTCAACTACATGTTTAATGACCGAGGGCTTGGTTGGCGACCGCCCGAGTTAAGGAACCAAAATAACCGGTTTGAATTATTCCCTTCGAGGCCTGATATCTTTTGACGGCCGCCTCTGTCAAAGAAAGATAGTTTCCCGTCACCAGTCCTTCAGGATAAATTTCAATTCCTTGAGATTTTAAAAATTCTTGGAGACAGCGAACCTCAGAAGAATTCATTAAACCAAAATAGAGATCTCTTTCAAATTTTTGACAGGAGACTTGGCCTCGAGAAGCTAAAATGACATTGATTTTTGCCTGAACCTCGGCAATTTGTTTTTTTAATTCTTCAATTTGGGCTAAAAGTTCTTGAATTAATTTTGCTTCCTCTTCCGGCGTCCTTTCTAAAATTGAAACAGTGAAAGTATAGGGATAAGTTGGATCTGGACCATCAAAACCCGAAATTTTTGTTTGCAAGGAAGGAATGATAATTAAGGATGAAACTTTGCTATTGAAATCTTGAATAAAAATTTCACCTTTTTGTTCTTTAGTCAGGTTCAGAAAAGCAACTTGATATTTCCCCTCTTTGTCTTGAACTAGATAGGGCACTTTAAAATTTAAACCAGCCAAACTGGAAAATTCAAATTTTAAAACTCCTTTTCCGCCAACAAACTTTTGCCAACTGCCTGACCAATTTTTAGTTAAATTGGTAACTGACAAAGTGCTTTTGCCGGTTAAAGGAAGGAAATTGAGGGCAGGATTTATTTTGAGATTTTCTAAATTTTTATTTAAATAACAATATTTTAAATCTAAATTGCAATCGTTAACAAAAACCGAAATTAGCCAATTAGTAAAAATTTGAGAAAAATCTTCTTTGAAACCATTTTTTAATAAAGATTCATTTATTGATGGAATGCCTATCTTTTTCGATTTGAGAGAATCAGTCAAAGTTACTATTCCGTAATGGTCAACTAAATATTGAGTAAATAAATTTATGCTGCCATAATCTGATTTTTTATTTTGCCATTCAGTTATTGGATCTGAAGGATCTTCTAAAAAAATTTTAACTCGCTTTTGAAGGTTGCTCCCTTCATATGGATCATCATAGCCCAAAAAAGTTGGGGCATATTCTGCTCTGGCTTCGTTAAGCCAGGTTTCTTCTGAAACACCATTGATTTTATCTTTCTGGTTGAAAGTGATTAAGTGGACGAATTCATGGGCTAGGAGAGCTTTTAATCGGGGGTTCTCAACTTGATTTGCATTCAAATAAACCATTTCTCTTTCATTTGATTCCGGCATTTGAATTTTTAAATACTCATCAATAGTTCGAAAATATCCACCAGCTTCTTCTCGCATTGGATGAATTAAAATGGTAATTCTTTCGTCACCATCAACTCCCGGCTTCCATTCTGAACCAAAAGCCGAAGTTAAATTGGGATAAATTTTATTTTCAAATTCCTGGGAAAGTAAATCTAATTTATTTATAATTTCATCCTGACGAGGAGAGCTCTGAGAATCCCACCAGGTTTTATCAATATAAAAATAGAGTTTTGAGGTAGTTTTTATTAAGGTAGCGGTTAATTGATTTCTACCCGAAATATCGTAAGAAGAGTCGATATTAAAATCCAAACTTTGGCCTAAGGTTGTGGCCTGTATTTGAAGAGTTATTCCAAGAAATAAAATAAGACTGAAAAAGAAAATTATTTTCTTTTTATAAGGCATAATTATTCAATTTTAACATAAAATTTAAAAATTCAAAACTAAAGGCCCGAGCAATTAGCTCGGGCCCTTTTGCCCCCCACAAGGAAAGGGATGAACGAAGAAAATCAAATTTCAGATTTTACTGAGCAACTATACCAGCTGAATCAAGAGGTAGGTTCAAGACAAGGTAGCTGTTAGCCCAGTCAGCTGTACTTGATCCCGATGTGTAAGAGTGCGACAAAGCACTAACATCAGACCAAATTATATTCTCAGCAGTGGCTCCAGTACCAGCAGCGGCTGTCGCTAACTGATGAATGCTTCCTGTACCAGATGGATCATAGACATAGAACAAACTTGAGTCACTGGAAGAACTGGTATCGTAGTTGATAACTGTAGAAACAGAGTCATTACCAGTATTTGAAGTTGCAAATCCTGAAGGCGTTGCCTTTAGAGAGTACTCATAAGTAGTACCAGCAGGAATCTCTTCTTCAGCGTCAAAGGTTACTATGACGTTTGGAGCTGTTTGCGCACCTTCAGCTACATTAGCGGCTGTAGCTTCTAAGCTAGTACCTGTAGCATCCTGGATAGTAACATAACTGGTAGTAAGATCAGTTGACCCTCGATAGAACTTGAAGGTATTTAGTACAGGAGTAGTATCAGTTCCTCCATCAGTAACAGTAACAGTAAACTTCAACTGTTTCAAAGCAATCGGACCTTGAGAATCAGCGGTAACTTTAAACTTGTATAGAGTGACGGCTGAACCAGCAGAAAGAGCTGATCCTTGGGTTGTTGAAATTGCTGAATCTGTGAATGTCGGAATTGAAGCCAGTACATACATTGCATTACCGGCCGGATCAGCGCCGTTGTCAGCAGAGTGAGCAGCATAAGAATCCTCAGGACTGTTATCAGTGTATTGTACTCCCTGACTGTCAGCATACTTATCCTTCCACAAAGTAATAGCCACATTTTGTTGAGAAGTGCCGGCAGTGGCGCTCGGCGTTGAAAGGGCTAAAGCAACAGTAAGAACCTTTGAAGTATTGGCTGGAACAACAACATTCAATCCAGTAAAGTAAGCTGTGTCGTTGGCAGTACTCTTTGTGGTGTCAAAAGGTCTAGTAGCTAATACTGTGTCACCATCTTTCAACACTGCGTTAATAATAGCACCTGAAGCTGCAGTAGAACTGACACTGAACCAAAGTTCCTTAATGGTGTAGGTCTCATAGCTGGACTCAAACTTAAATTTAGCGGCAGTAACTGTCTGGTTACCAGCCACAATTTGAGCTACCGGAGTCCCAGCATCCTTTTTAGCAGTAAAGGTACCAGCAACAAAGGCAGTTGTCTGACCAGCTATCTCGGATCCATTGGCCGCAGTGGCTGAACTGACCGTTGTGCCAGTAGTGGTCATACTAGCAATACCGTAATTAGTAGTTGAAGCACTGTAAGCAGTTGAAGCTACATCAGCATAGACAATAAGATCAATGGTGCCACCAGCCGGTATTTGATAATTAACCGACCAGGTATTGCCAGTGTCTGCTACTGTTTGTTTAACCGTTGAAGTGGCTGTTCCATACTTAACATACAGGTTGCTCAAGTCATCAGAAGCGTCGAAAGCTCCGGTGACAGTATCCCAGTCAACTACAATTGAATTTAAGTTAACAGCTTCGGTTGTGTTGGCAGTAAGGGTAAAGTGAGCTAATTTAGCTTCAGTTAGCGGAACCACGAAGCTTTGATTGGTGTAAGCAGTGTATTTAGCTAAGGATACGCCACCTACGGCAACAGTTAACTGATTGCCCAAAGTATTGACGGAATTAGCTGCAGGTATACTTAGGGTGGTTGAAGAAACCATTCCCTGGGCGTTGCTGCTTCCCCCAACTATCAAGGCCTGGATTATATCTCCTGAGCCAACATTATTGGTTGCGTCGCTGTCATAGACATCGGCGATTACCGTTAAAGTTACCGGGCTACCGGGTTCAACAATTAGAGAAGAACCAAAGTTATAAGTAGTATAACCAGTAGTGGTAGGGGTCGTGCCAGATAACACGTTACGGGTAAGGGTAGCAGTGCTGCCTATCTGAACGCCGTTGGCTAAAATCATACCATTCCTTAAACCTGTTACATCAGTGTCATCAGCTGAAGCGCTTGTCTCCACAATTGCGGCTACTCTTAAGCTTTCCACTTTAACCTTTTCACCAGCCGCTTTCAAGGTGAATTTAGCTAAGGTAACTGCTGAAGCTCCATTCACTACATTATTAGCTGGAGAATCTGTGGCCTTAGTAATGGTTAAAGTTCCGGCAGCAATTGTGCAGTAATAAGTGCCATCAGTACAGCTATTTCTGGCAGTAAATGCGGTTGAACTGTTGGTGACAGTCGGCAACACGTTCAACCCATATTGGGTATCAGTGAAGTTAGCATCAGCAGAAACTTTCAGAGAGAAACTGAAAGTTCTAGAAGAACCGCCGATTATATCGGCAAGCACTTTAATATCTCTAGAACCAGCTTCTAATCTCTTTGGAGAAGCTGCTAAGTCAAATGTTACATAGCCGTTAGAATCCAAACTGGCTACGGCTGACCCTATTTGAACACCGTCAATATAGAGCCTGAAGTTTTGCAAGTCAGAATAATTAACTGAACCAACCTCTCTTAGAGCAATTCGGTTTAAAGTAACTGCTCTAGTGGCAACAGTGGCGATGTTTTCCCAAACTACATAGTCATTTTGGGGATCAACGCTAACTGCTGCACCACTGACTGTTGGAGTAGTAGTGCCATTAAAGTAAACACCGGCTAAAGTAGCACTGGCAACTGACATTAAGTTCCCATTGATTGGGAAGGTTCCATTTACAGCACTGGCTGTTGAAACTACATCAGTTGCGGCATTAATTGCTACCCCCAGTGTCTCCCCAGCTGAAGCAGACAAATCTGAAGAAACGGTAATCGTTTTTGAACCACCGGCTGCTATTTTGAAAATACCGGCGGTATCAGTAAAGGTAATTACTCCGGAAGAAACACTGGCTGCATCAGTCAGACGAAGAGCTCCGTCAAACAGATAAACATTAGAAAGAGAAGCATCGGCTGAAACACCGATTCTCTTTAATTTTAGAACAGTAACTTTCACCTCAGCTGAATCACCATTTGTAAAGGTGAATTTAGCTAACGGGGCTAAACCTTGTGTTGTAACCACAGTTCCAGCAGCTGGAGTGTCGGATGCTAAAGCAACGGTTAGTCCAGTACCAGTTACTGGTTTCAAGACACAAACGCCGGCTGAACACATATAGCCAGCCGCGCAATCGGCATCGGTAGTACATCCGGTTGGAGGAGGTGTTACTCCTATCAAGGTATTTAACTTGGCTCTGGTTTTAGCACCAACATAACCGGTTCCTTTTGTCAATCCAAGTGGAGTCAAACAATCGGCAGCGTATTTTTCCTGGAATTTGATAACCGCTGCCTTGGTTAAAGAACCAAAGTAAGTTGTTTCGCTTCCAGGAGAACCAGCACCAGTTGTGGCTACTTGGGTGTCAGTCGCAGAGTTTAGAATAATCTGCAGACATTTGACATCATCTCCTGACATTCCCTGTTTGAGGTTTCTGTCAAATGAGGTGATTGTGCAACCGGTTACGGTTGGAGTTGTACCCTGCAAAGTTGCTAATTGAGTCTGCAAAGTTGACAATTGAGCCAACAAGGCATTAATTTGGGCCTGAAGTTCCTCAGCAGTCACAGCCAAAACCGGACTTCCTACCATAGAGAAAACAGTCAACACGGTCAAAATCGCTACAATCTTTTTTATTAAATTCATTTTTTTCTTATCGAACGAATTACACACGAATTTTTTACGAATTTTACACTGAAAACACAAATTGCAAAATTAGTGAAATCAGTGTTTTTTGTGTGTGATTCGTTTTTAATCTGTGTTTAATTTGTAATTTATTTATTTCCGTCGCGTCGACCCTTGCCCCAAACCAAGGGAACGATTTGGTTGGGAATTGCCTCGCGACCTTACGTAAATAGTCACGAGTTTCGCGACTCTCAATTGTTAGCATGCGAATAGCGCAACCTCGCTTACGCTCGGGTATGCGAATGCGCCCATACGAATTATCTTAATTTTTAAATGTTAAATGAAAACAAAAATTTTGGCAAATCAATGCTGTGGATAACTATTTTGTTTGACTGGCTTCAATGGTTTTTATTAAGGCATTCGAATAATCACCAGTCTCAAAATATTCTTTGGCTTCGTTCAAAAGTTTTTCTTGATTTTCAGTCAAGGAACTATTTTCTAAATCCTTAATTTGTTGCTCGGCTATACCCTTATAAACATTTTCCAATTCCTCGGTCCCAATTTGGGTTGCCAAGGTTTTCTCAACTTTTTCTGTATTTTTTTTCAACTCTTGAGTTTGAACAATAATATCTTTACCAACTGTTTTGGCTTTGGCTAAATTTTTGGCTGCCTCAGAAACATTGGCTTGAAATTCATCAATGGCTGGGGCTAATTTTCGGACATCATTTGTTTGGGCAATCTTGGCTAAATCTTCTAATCTCTTGTTTGCCAATTCTAACTGAACTTTCGGCTTTTCATTTTCGGCAACAAAAACCGCCCGGCTCTTTTCGGTTATCTTTTTAATAACAAAAAGAGGTTCCCCGGGCAGGGATTTTTGGGCAAAGGCAAAGGTTCCGCCTAAAACCAGGATTAAAATCAAACTGGCTAAAGCCAATCGGTACTGGAAAAACAGACTCTGAAAAACTCGAAAACCATCCAAAAATAAGCCAGGAAGTGTTCTTTCTTCCCCTAAAATTCGCTTTTTAGTCAAAATCACCCAGCTTTTTCTGGGTTTAATCTGGCCTAATATTTCGATTTTGCCAATGAGAGTTTTTTCGTTCATCTAATATATGACGAATTACACACGAATTTGTTACAGGAAACGAATTTTAAACAGATTTAAGACGAATTTTACACGAAAAACACTAATTTTTCCTATCAGAGAGAAAGCTCTTGAGATCATTAGTATAAATAATTCGTCTTCGATATAAAGAAGGGGTGCCAAAATTTATTAAATAGCCCAGCTCATAAGGTGTAGTTTTAAGATATTCTAATAGTTGCACTTCGCCCTGTTTCTCATTAAATGGCTGAGCCTTTATTTCTAAAATTATCGCCTCTTCGATAAGGAAATCTGGCACATAAAATCCTATCTGTTTACCCGTCTCTCGAGAATACACTGGAATTTTAGGTTTTGATTTATAAGAAATTTCATTTAATTCGAACTGTTCTCTTAAT
>Ga0315282_10006833_pt1 | contig 18950 bp, 21 predicted proteins | sample YL17G07_20_MG_FD_203693 | JGI IMG/M metagenome (GOLD analysis project Ga0315282, IMG submission 203693) | Sediment microbial communities from Yellowstone Lake, YNP, Wyoming, USA - YL17G07_20 | ecosystem: Environmental > Aquatic > Freshwater > Lake > Sediment | place: USA: Wyoming | collected...
CCGCAAGATAGCTGGACTAGATGCGATAGGAGAGGCCGTAGGCCGTGCCACAGAAATGGGACGTCCGATTCATTTTTCGCCCGGCATATCTGCCTTGGGCGTTGATACTGGTCCACAGACACTGGCTGGCCTCTCAGTACTTGCACATGTCGCTGAACTCGCAGCCAAATATAAGACTACTCTCTGGACAACAATTAGGACACCTTCAGTCCAGCCTCTAGCAGCTGAGATAGTTCGCCAAGCATACATCAAGGCGGGTGCGCCAGAAGCCTACGACGAGGACAAGATCATCTTTCTTTCGGACACACAGTTTGCCTACGCTTCGGGCGTAGTGGGCCTGATGCACCGGGAGAAGGTGGCGGCAAACATAATGATTGGAGCCTTTTGGGCCGAGTCTCTACTCTTCGCTGAAGCAGGGTTCTTGACTGGCGCCATCCAAGTCGCAGGAACCGCTCAAACCTCTCAGATTCCATTCTTCGTCGCAGCGTGCGACTACTGCCTCATCGGAGAGGAAATACTTGCAGCAGGAGCATACCTCTCAAAAGACCCACTGCAAGTTGGCGCAATCTGGGGAACAGACTACGCAAAGGCGATAGCTATCATCCTCATAGGAGTAGGCATTGTGCTTTCTCTTTCAGGAAGCAACGTTCTGTGGAAGCTGCTCAGCGGACCGTTGTGGACATAGTGAAAAGGAGGAAAGAAAAATGAGCGTGGCAATACGAAGAAGCTTGCCTCTAGTCATCACCTTCATCGCTGGATTGCTGGTAATAGGAGACTACTACTTCAAAGTACCTGACTACAACAAGCTCGTATCCAATTGGATGAGCTTTGTCAACGTTGCTTCATCATTTGCGGTCATAATAGGCTATGTGACGCTGACAAGAATTCACGCTAGAAGATTGACTCAACACAAAGCAGGGTGGTACAACAGCCTGGCTCTTATCTTCGCGATGTACGGATTGCTGATCTGGGGGTTGTTTCTTTCAGGAGGGAAATTCACAGCTGACCCCGCCTACACCTACTGGTTCAACAATCTATATGTTCCGCTAGACTCAACAATATTCTCACTGCTAGCTTTCTACATCGCCTCATCAGCCTACAGAGCCTTCCGAGTGAGAACAGCAGAAGCTACAGTACTTCTGATTTCAGCGGTCGTAGTGATGCTGGGAAGGGCCCCCGTGGGCCCCGCTATTTGGCCTACCATCGGACCTATTACATCATGGATCATGGCCGTTCCGAATACAGCGGGAATGCGCGGAATAACAATCGGTGTAGCCCTAGGAGTCTTGTCGATGGGCATACGACTACTCCTGGGCAGAGAACGAGGGTACCTGGGACCAGGAGCATAGAGGAGGAATAGAAGAATGAGTTTCTTCGACAAACTGGAGAAAGTCGACGTGCGATACATATACGTGCTGCTATTCATAATCGTGGCGCTACCTCTACTCAGACCCATAGGCATGCCAATATCGATGAGCCCCATGACAGTAGCCTTCTACGACACGGTTGAGAAAGTCAAACCAGGAGATGTTGTGATTGTTTCTGTCGACTGGTCGGCAGCCTCTCAACCCGAACAGTATCCCCAAACGAAGGCAGTCATAGCCCACTTGTCCGCCAAGGGTGCGAAAATAATCTGCCTTGGATTCTGGGCTGACGGACCCCCATTCATAGACAGGGCGCTCAAGGAGGTATTTGGCAAAAGCAAGGATGATCCAAGATACGGCACAGACTTTGTCAACCTCGGATATGTCCCGAACGGAGAAATTGGCATGGCGGCCATCGGAAAAGATATTCAAGCGACATGCACAAAAGACTACTACGGAACAGCAACCTCAGCAATCCCCATAATGAAAGATGTCAAGAGCGGCAAAGATTTCAAGCTGGTTGTGAGTCTGGCGTCTGGAACGCCCGGAGTTCCCGAGTGGCTGAGACAGATACAAGCTCAGTACGGAGTGACTTTCCTAACCGGAGTGACTGCGGTCAGTGCACCAGGAGTCAGGCAATACTTCCCCCTCCAAGTTGCCGGGGTGCTTGAAGGCTTGGCTGGAGCAGCGGAGTACGAGGTGCTCCTAGTCAGATATGGCTACAAAGGAACATTGGCTCCCCCGATGGATTCCCAATCGCTCTCGCACCTGCTTGTGGTTGTCTTCATCGTGCTGGGGAACGTTGGCTTCGTACTTAGGAAGTATGGTAAGGCGAAATAGATATGGAAACACTTGAAATCCTTGGAACCCTAATGGCTGCTGCCTTTACGCTGATGGTCTACAGCTTCCTCTACAAGGAGAACAAAGCGTACCGATTCGCGGAGCATGTGTTCATCGGCCTAGCAGTTGCACATTCAACTGTCATTTCGAGCAAATACGTCTGGGACACAGCATTCACTCCCTTGATAACAAAAGGGGACACATTCTGGATTTTGTCAATCCTCGTCGGCCTCTTGTACGTCTTCTTCTTCTCGAAGAAGTACTTCTGGATCTACAGAATTCCTGTGTCAACGGTCGTGGGCACGGGGATAGGTCTGGGGATGGCCGGACTCCTGCGAAGCCAGTTCATCGACCAGATCATAGGAACGATTGGACTTCCTGATCCGAAGGCGACGTGGATATCTGGAAGTTACTATATCAACGTGGTGCTAATCGCAATCGGTACCATCGGAACACTGTTCTTCTTCATCTTCACTATGGAACAGAAAGGCCCACTGCTATACGCCTCGCAAGTCGGCCGATGGACAATGATGATCGCGTTCGGAGCCGCGTTCGGCTTCACAGTTATGGCGAGAATGTCATTGCTGATCGGAAGACTGCAGTTCTTACTTGATTATCCGGCTGGCGTGGCATGGTATTCGATACCTGTCGCAATAGTAGTCGTTGCAGCTGTAGCTCTAATGGAACGCGGAAAAGGCAAGAAAGCCTAAGAGAAACACCCCCCTTTTTCTTTCTTTTCACTTTTCCATCTAGTACTGTTCTTTTTCAAATGGCATGCCCCACAATCGCGACCGGTTGGAAGGATACTTTGGAAAAGAGAGCGCCCAGTTTCGACGAATATCTCGCCGGAGGTTTCCTCGCCAACGCACCTCTCCTGCTTTTCACATATATTGCCAAGTCTCTCTGGTCTGAAGGACCGCCGGCCATGGGCTTGGAGATACCTTCAACGATTGCTGTGGCGCTCGGAGGCATCGCCGCCGGCTACTTGGTAGTGAGAAGAGTCAAACGTGACCATTTTCGCACCGGGCTGAAGGTTGGCGTATCATCTTTCATCGTGAACTTCGCACTCAGCTCCTTCGTTTTTGGAGGAGCGTCAATTCTCTACGGAGTATGGATTCTATTCTTGTTCTGCTGTGCAGCGGTCATCGGATCACATTTAACGAAGATCACACCAATAGAGACGGATCCTGAATCTTAGGGAGACCTCACTCCTCATCTCAGGCTCGGTGAAAACCGAGGAAATCAGAAGATGAAAACCGCCAAACGGTACGCTTATCGCTTGTTCAACTGCCCCGCCAGATGCGCTCAGGAGTTTTCGCGTGCATTTCACCGTTCTGTGAAACTCTTTTATTGCGCTGGTGTCTCTCCTTAGGTGCCGGTTGAGGAAAGAAGCTTGGAATCGTTTACAAGAGAATTGACACCAGAAGAACAGGAACAGATGATCGATAAGATTGCCACAGAGGTATTGAAGCGAAGACTGGAAACCGTTGCAATCATGTTCCTAGAATCCATCAAACCCATGACGTATATAGGAAGCCAATTGGCAATCGTTTTTGTTGGCCCCTTCCTCTCCGTATTCGGAGACTTCGGAATAAACTACATCAAATTCTTCGAAAATCGCCAGAACGTAGAGAAACTGTTGCAAAAGATCGAGGAAGAAACAAAGATGAGGGATGAGGACGAAAAGAAGGCCAAGGAGGATGGAAAAGCAATTTCGAAGACATACAACTTGCGGCTGACTTTGTTGCCAGGTTTCCTTCTAAGACAAGAGGTCACCAAGAGTGGAGAAAGCACTGGAATGATTGGAATCGCAGGGAAAGAGTCGGCAGGTGGCGGATTCATTGTCATATCGTTTGAGAAGACTGAGTCCTCACCATCAGGCCTGGCCTCAGCGGTTTCGGATCAGCTCAGGAAAGAAGAAACGCAACAGGCACTCACGCTTTCCGCAGATACACTTCTGAGAGAGATAGAGAAGAAAGAAGATATGAAGATAAGAGGCCATAAGACGTCTATGATTGCATACGAGTGGCTCGATCCGACAGGCCAAAAAGGAAGAGTTGAATGCTATGGCTTTTGGTGCAACAAGGCTCAGAGGCTTCTTTTTCTGGGCATGAGAACTCGACCATTGAAGGGAGACAAGACAGAAAAAGATCACATAAAGGATCTTAGAATGATTCTAGGATCCTTGAAATGCCACTGAAGCCAGCAGATACTGGCGTCAGAGAGAACCTGTTGACGCGCGCGATCATATCTGAGTCAAGCACGATATTCCTTTGGAGTAAGAAGGATGTCGTGTCACCACTAATCTGGAGCCGATCGAAACTACTACGTGACGGGAGTGGCAGATCGACTGAGCGTCTTTCTCAGAATCAAAGAGAACGCCTCTCGTCCTTGGAATACTCCTTTCATGAATCCTGCAAAAACAAACCCATTAGAGAAGTAAACATCAGGAATGGGAACTGGCATGACAGTATCTACAGCGCTCACATTAGGAAATTGATCTTTCACTTGCTGTAAGAACCTGCTTACGAGCATTGAATCCAACCTTTCCTTGGCGCTTTCTGCATCAGTTATCATGAGCTCTATCCTTGCCTGGGGAGAGCTAATCCCGCCGACAGTCTGTTGGACCAGAAACCCGCTAATAATCCCAACAATCTTCTCCTCCTTTCTTGCGATCAAAGTGATCGCGTGTGGACCGAAAATCATACGGCCGATAGTCTTGCTGTCCTGAAAAGGAGGAGGAAGTTTTCCTCCAACTACTTGAAGATACTGCAGAATGGCCTTGGCCGATTCCTCGACGTCTTTCTCCTTCAGGCATTCAATCTTGAAGCTCATTCGTCTCTACCTCGAATCCATATGATATAGCCGCTCTTACTTGGCGCCTCGTTTTAAGTCTATTCAAACAAACATGCTTGGCGCGCACGCACTGTCCTGGTTCTAGTTTGGTTTAGGAATGACAAGCTCTCTGGCAAGAAGACAGTGAGCAGTGGCCAGCCGCTCAATACGTTTATTCGTAGTGGCGATACACACTGTAATGGGCGATGAAGATAGCTGGTATTGGAGAAATACATGACCGATGAAACCAGAACAGAGCCCAGCTTCTTGTGAAACAGTCTATGCTGGTTGTGTGAACCTAACCTACGACGCTGATCTTGCCGTACCTTCCAACATTGAGCTGGGTTTCCCCTCTGAAGGCTGTGATGTACCCATTCTCAATCTTGACGGTATCATTCACATTGACTTGATCGATTGTCTCATTCCAAAGTGACAGTTTCATGGTGCCGCTCTCGTCTTCGAGAGTCGCATTTGCGACGCGACTCTGCTCGCCAAACCTTGTCATGACGTCTCTTGGCTCAGACTTCTCGATCAGTTTTGCAGTTATCTCAACACGTTTCATGCCCGGCTTGAGCTCTATTATCTTCATCAGGAACACCTCAAGTTGCTTCGATATATGTAACGATCCTTTGTTCTGGCTCGTTCCTAAAGGCTAGTCAGGGCGTATTAAAAACTTTCACAGCGCATCATTGAGGAGAGAACTGAGCCATCAATGCTTTCCCAAGTTCATCCACAACATTAGAGTGCCTGGCATGAATCAACTGAACTGGAGTAGAACAAGACTTTAAAAGCAACACATTCAACCGGTAACGCGGAAGTGACGAATATGATTGAGGCTTTGTTGGGAGGTCTGGGGTTGCTAGTGGTCATAGTACTTGTGCTTGCCATAGCTGCATTCTTCTTCGGTTACTACAACAGGATAATCGTTCTCTCTAATAGGTCGGACAATGCTTGGTCTCAGATAGACGTCCAACTCAAGAAACGGGCTGATCTTGTGCCTAACCTTGTTGAAACAGTCAGAGGATACATGGCACATGAACAGAAAGCTATAGAGATGGTGACCCAAGCAAGAGAGCGAATGCTTAGTTCCGGTGACGTAAAGGAGAGAATGGACGCAAGCAACGCTCTGACTGGCGCGCTCAAGACAATCTTCGCCCTTGCGGAGAACTACCCGGCTCTACGAGCGAGTGAGAACTTCAAGCTTCTCCAAGAGGAGCTCGATGGAATAGAGAGTAAGATCGCATATGCCAGGCAATTCTACAATGATGCTGTATTAGGATACAACAATGCGATTTCAACAGTTCCTGGGCGATGGTTTGCAGGGATTATGGGAAGAACAACGCAGCGACCTTACTTGGAGATTCCTGAGGTGGAGAGAGCGCCTGTCAAAGTGACTTTCTGATGCAGCGAACCAGTTTCTATGAGCAAATATCAAAGAACAAGAGAGACTCTATTCTTCTCATTATTTTTGTTGTTGTTCTCGTGGTTGCAGTAGTTTACGTTATGAGTCGTATCTTTCTGCCAGAGTCTGCAATGCTGTTCTCGGTCTTCGCGATCATTCTCATGTTCGTTCAGGTTCAGGTTTCCTACAACTATGGGGATCAAATAGTGATCAATGCGACGAATGCACACCCGGCAGACCCTGTTAGGCACACCTACTTGATGAACACAGTCGAAGGATTAAGCCTTGCAGCCGGCATTCCGACCCCAAAGACTTACGTGGTCAATAATGACGAGATAAACGCATTTGCTGTAGGAAAGGATCCGGAGCACGCCTCAATCGCCGTAACGACGGGGGCACTCGCTCAGCTGAACCGAACAGAGCTTGAGGGAGTCGTAGGCCATGAGATCTCACACATCAAAAACCTTGACATAAGGTTCATGACGCTTGTAGCTGTGCTCGTTGGGTTGGCTGGAATACTTAGTCACATATTGCTCCGCATGTATTGGTTCGGGGGAATCCAAACAAGGCGCGATGAACGAAGACGAGAACAAGGATTGAACATACTGATCATAGTTGGCCTCGTACTCGCAGTCATCGCCCCTCTTGTAAGCCGCCTTGTTCAAGCATTCATCTCCCGAAGACGAGAATTCCTTGCCGACGCAAGCGGTGCCCAACTCACCCGCTACCCAGAAGGACTCGCCTCTGCACTTGAGAAGATCAAAAATTACAACAGAGGAAAGATGGATGTCAGCGAATCAATATCGCACTTGTTCATCTCTGATCCAAACCGTAATCCTCTGGACGAACTGTTCGCTACCCATCCGCCTCTGGAAGAACGGATAAGAATACTCAGGGCAATGTAGTTCCCACGTGATGCTGTCGACTATCTAGAAGAGATCGGACAAGATAGATCCATAAGCATATGATTTCACGACTATCATGTTTCCCACCTGGCTGAAACTCTCAGAGAAAGGATACAGACATGCCACAAGACGCTGAAGGCTTCGATCTTACCCAAAAAGCTAAACGATATGGAAGAGGGAGAAGGATGCCCGATCTACTGTTTCCGAGTTCAGGAGTGTTTGGAGATGCGGACGCGCACTGTTGATATTCGACTTACCGAAGTATTGGCCGTACTGGGAGTTGTCCTTGGCTTGTTCAATACAGGGTGGCAGATCTACGTATATCGTTCCTCTCAGACAATTCCCGCTACACTTTTCGTCTATGATGTTCAAGACATTGAACTTTGGGTCTATAGAGACTTCCGAGAGATCGAAATGACCATTAATACAAAGATTCCTGTGATGGCATATGTCATCACTGACCACGAATTCAAGCTTAGAGTCATTGATGGAAGATTTGAGTGGGCGAATGTGACAGAACAACTGGGTCCTTCATACATCACTCCGGGACAAGGTGTGAGTCTTGGCACAAACAAGGATTTCATTGGGCTTCAATCTGGATCGGTCAATCTGTGGATCAATGTGACCTGTCGCTTCAAAACCAACCAATCAGCCTTCTGGAGATACAATCAGATTCCGCTAGGCAAGTTCTACTTCACACTGGAGTATCAAGACCTCAAGACAAGATACACGCTGCGTCAGACCAACGCGACTCAAGTATCATGGATGGTTAGGCTGTATTAACAGGATCTTCTTGGTCGAATCGTCACGCGCACCGTAACCGCATCGCTATGCGATCGTCATGTTCACCAGAATCCTGATCGATCTCGAAAGGAATCAAGCGCAAGGCTACATAGATCAAGATGGAGAAAGCGTTGAACGTCCAGGTTTTAGTTGGCCTCGCAAGAGCCCAATTCCCCACAATCGAGAAAGACGTTAAGCTTCCACGACAACTCATAAAGACCTACGACAGAAACGCACACAAAGCAAAGCGCAAGACTTCGAGAAAGAGCGCGTGGGATCCTACCCTCTCCGACCCTTTCACGGAAGATGCTCTCGATTAGGTCCTCCTTTTAAGCGACGCAAACCCTTGTGGCAGTGAAGCAGGCCTAGCGATGGTCGGAAGGAGAATCAGAGACCCAGACGCCATCCGTAAGGCATGCCGCCGATGTGATATCTACAAATTCAACAATTATCATGAAGTATGTCTGATAGTCAAATGCAGATACGCAGTTCCTCGAATACAGTCTGCGAGCTGAACCAGACAAGCCCCAGATGCCTCGGCGTGCGCTCTGACAAAAAGGTCCCTTTATGCTGTACTAGCCGTCACGAAGACGAACCGCATCTTGAGATTTGTGTTCGTCGTGAGCAACTGAGCTCATGAAATGCCTTTGGCAGCACAAGCCGGTTGCCAAGAAGGAACATGCCATCGTGACAACAGTCAAAATGCACTTTGACTCAAATCAAGGTGATACTTACGTCATCATGGCAGGTTCGAGAAAGCAGATCAGCGCGTCTCGCGCAGCAAATCTAGTGAAGCAATGCCCTAATTATCAGCAAGGTTCCAAGCAGCATAGCCCCGATCGCCAGAATTAGGCTCTTGGAAATCGTGATCCATCCTTCGTCAGAAGCTAGCCATACGAATCCAAAGGCTACCAGTAGAAGACCGAGCATCATTGTCGAAGTGTGTCTTCTCATATGATATGCCTGCCAGTAACTCAGTCACCCATGGAATACTAGATTTTCATACCCTGCGGCCCCGTCTGCCCCCTGGCCTTCTTGTGCCATCGTGAGGTATCGGTGTGACATCTTCAATTCTGCCTATCCTGAAGCCCGCTCTCGCAATCATTCTGATTGCTGCCTGGGCACCAGTTCCAGGAGTTCTCGCACCATGACCTCCAGGAGCTCTCACCCGGATGTGAAGAGCAGAAATCCCCCTGTCCCTCGCGATTCTTGAGGCAGCTGCTGCTGACTGCATTGCGGCATACGGAGAGCCTTGCAGTCGATCCGCTCGCACATGTTGACCGCCGGAACTCCTCGAAATAGTTTCAGCTCCACTTAGGTCTGTTATGTGAACAATTGTATTGTTGAACGAGGAGTATATGTTCGCTATTCCCCACCGTTCAACTTTCTTCTCAGCTATGCAGATTCCCTCCGTACGTCGTATTGGTAAGGGGCTGTACAGCTCTCCAGTTTTTATTTAACCTTTCTCAAGGATCTGTTGCATAGAGTAAGCATGAGAAGAATATTGAATTGTCGAGCGCAGACATAGAGATAACAAAGGTAAGAAACGAGTTCTTGCAAGCGATTTGTGAGATTGAACGCGAATCGTTTTCGGAACCGTACCCCCATTACATCCTCGCTGCTATGGCTATGGAGACCCCTGAGACATTCTTTGTTGCAGTTTCAAATCTCAGAGTTGTTGGCTATGTCTTGGCATCGCTGAACAAAGATTCCGGACACATACTATCAATCGCTGTGCGAACAAACCTCAGAAGAAGAGGGATCGGATCGAGACTAATGGCCGCGATTCTAGAGGCACTTCGAAAGAAAGGTGCCCAACATGTCATGTTGGAAGTTAGAATGTCGAATCTTGATGCGCGAATGTTCTATGAGAAGCTCGGATTCACGGAAGCAGGACGAGTCAGGGCATACTATCGTGATGGAGAGGATGCGCTGAAGATGGAGTCTCGCATTGGAGGATGCTGAGAAGGGCAGGTCATCCGAAACCATGAATATGTGCGCGGGAACTAGGCTTCAATTCCACGAACTAGAAAAGTATAGCGTCTCTAGATAAGTCGTATGCAGAAAGAGCCGGCCTAGTCACATCAAGATTGAGATAAGCGGCGTGCGTGTTCCCATAAGGGACCCCCTTTCTAGAGAAGATCGTCAGAATCATTCCTTTGTGAGATACTGAGACTCCATCTGAGCATGCTTCGTGCGCTCGTATGAGCGTCTTCACTCCCAGCAGCTTGAGAATGCGACTTGTCACATCTTCTCCAAAAAGCTTCCCTGCCCCTCTTGGAGACGGAGCTGTTCCCTCTATGTCCTCCGATGGATCGTTCCAAAGCATCTCCTCCAAATGTGATGCTTTGGGATGTGTCAGGTTGGCCTGAGCGATGTCATCGATGGATTCGACAAGACTGGGTATCCCTCCATGAAGGAAGAGATATTCTCCGTCGATAATGGCTGCATGGTGAAGAGCTTCCCAGAGCCTCTGCAATTCCTCATAGATGCCCTTGCCCCGGTTGCCAAACCTGTTTCGAAGCTGGCTCGGAAGATCATGAGGAATAGCTTGCAGGTCTTTTGGTCCTTCATGATTTCCTCTAAGAAGGATTACAGAATCCGGAAACATCATCTTCAGACGAAGCACTGCCACATATACCTCAGATGACTTGCTTCCTCTGTCGCCATAGTCTCCCAAGAAAAGAATCCTCATTCGTCCTTTTTCAATCCCTTCAAGAACATGACTGTCTACCAGAATCTGAAGTAGACCCTCAAAATCCCCGTGAACATCACCCACAACGACCAAACTGCCCGAGGGAGGTATGCGTACGAGTCCACCTTCGGTGGCAATGTCTCCCTGCTTTTTCTTCTTCGTCTCGGATTGCAGGCTGGACTCCACTTCTTGGACCAGATTCAGCATTTCCCGTGCAGTAATATTCTCAACATTTTCGAGAAATTCGTCCATGATTGCCAAGAGGGGATGTCACTTATCAAATCAAATCGAGATCAGCAAGCACTTTCCTTATTTCCGTTCGAGCTTCCTCTCTCAAAGCCGATAGAGGGCTCTTCGGGAATCCGGCGGGTTTTCTCATTATCGACAGTGCTTCTTTGCAAGCCACCACTCCGTATTTCTTTGTGAGAACATCATTTAGAGGCAACAATTTCAGCTGAAGATCCTTGGCTCTCTCGTAATCCCCTTTCAGAAAAGCTTCATGAACTTCACTACATTGGCGCGGTGCCGCGTTGGCTATGGCAACTATGGCTCCTTTTCCGCCCAACATCAGAGTGGGATAAATCAGGTCGCCAGTTCCTGCCAAGACCGATATCCTGTTTCCCACAAGTCGGATGATCTCTGCAATCTGCCCCAAGCTACCGCCGCTATCTTTGATCCCCACAACGTTATCCAATCGCGCGAGTTCGGCAACAACTGTTGGCTCAAGGTTGAATCCTGTGAACTTCGGAACATTGTAGAGAAGCATTGGCATATCTACCGATCGGGCGATTGCTGTGTAGTGTTCAACCAACTCTCTATCAGACAGTCTAAAGAAGAACGGCGTCACAATGAGAGCAGCGTCTGCTCCAATGTCTTTTGCAGCCTTCGTCAAACGGATTGTGTCCTCTGTGCTCAAGCTCCCAGTCCCAGCTATCACTGGTACCTTTCCATTTACATGGTCAACAACTATCTCCACGACCCTGTTGCGGTCTTCTATGCTCAGGTACGGAGCTTCACCGTTGCTGCCGCACGGGACTAAGCCTCCGATCTTGTTCTCAATCCAGAAAGTAACACATTGTCTTAGTGATTCCTCATCAACTTCTCCGTTCTGTTTGAATGGGGTTACGTGCGGAACCATCACCCCTTCTGGCTTGAACATTCAGGATCACACCATAAATGATAAACAGAGTGCTGACCCGTCAGGAGATACGAAGCTCATGCAATGAGACAGTGAATCCTTCAAGCATTTCTATCGTCCTGACAGCAGGTCGCTGATTGTCATCAGTTTCACATTCATTGGGGGTCTCACGCCTTCTGCCACTCTGTCCCCGATGATATACTTGACACCTTTCTGATCAGCCATGTCCAGTATCCTTTGGGTGATCACCCCGTCGAAGACCAATGTGTGTACTCCCTGTGTTTCAGGCAGCTTCTCAGCAAGTTCACTTACCGGAATGCGCATGAGATCTGTGCCGGACTCGTTGAACAGGACCGCCTCTAGACTTCCCCTCAACTGTGCCGCAGCTTCACTTATCTTCTCTGGCAATTCTATTGGAGGCCTCACGACGGGCCTTTCAACGGAAACCTTAGACGGAGGAAGCTTGTCTCTCAGCGCCTTCATTATTTCTTTGGGCGTTAGGTCCTCGACCTCTTTGCCCGACGGAGCTCGAGTGACGTAGTCGAGGTCAGCTACTTGCATGAGTTCTTTGAGAATGAGGTCTCCTCCTCGGTCTCCGTCAAGAAACGCGGTCACTTCTTTGTTCTTGCAGAGTTGGATGATTGATTGAGGGATCTTTGCTCCATTGATTCCAATGGCATTCTTTATTCCGCATCTGAGCAGATTGATCACGTCGGCTCTTCCTTCAACCAAAACAATCGATCCGCTTGTCTCCATTTCAGGTCCAGCAGGAAGATTCTCCGGCCCGTAGTTGACAACTTCAGCTGATCGGATGGATTGAGCAACCTCTTTGACAATCTCATCAGTACTCGGCTGATCTTCAACAACCCATTTTCTCAGGATCTCTTTGGCCTTGTTCATGATGACCTTTCTTTTTTCGTCTCGCATATCTTGGACTGTTTCGAGGACTACTTTTGCATCACATGGCCCTATTCTGTCGACGCTTTCAATAGCCGCTGCTATCAAGGCGGTTGAAGCTCTGTCGAGGCTTGATGGTATCGTTATGATACCAGAAGTCCTATCTTGCTTTGATTCAAGCTCAATCTCAAGTCTTCCGACACGTCCGCCTTTTTGGAGTTCTCTGAGATCTAGATCGGTTCCGAATAGACCTTCCGTCTGCCCAAAGATGGCCCCAATCACGTCTGGCTTTTCAACGACTCCTTCCACTTCGAACCTTGCCTTCACCACATATTTCGTGGTAGGCGTGTATTGCGAACTTTCTGCCATAATTTTCACCTTTCTTCAATTCTTATTCAATGAACCTGTATTGCGAAAGGCTCACAGTCAGCCTGTGCAAATACAAACTACTGCAAGCGTTCCTGCCTTATATCAAGTTTCTTTGAGTGTTCTTACAGACGAGCGGATTTGAGCAAAACGTTCTATGATCTGGCGTTGTTCTAGAACGTAGTCTCTCGTGCGCGCTCGTGAACCAAACCCTGACTGCAATAGCAGGAATCGACTCGTTTGGAAGAGTCAGAGTTGCTTATGCATGCGCTCCTGAAGTCAGGGCTCAGAACCCGCAGGAGATCGCTGTTGCTCATTCTCTGTTCTCATCTTTTCCACAAGACTGGACAGCCCTTCTACTGTTCTCAAGTCCTGTTTGATCAGGGCACCAAGTTGCCTCCGAAGCACATCATCTGTTCTTATCCTGAGCTGGGCAAGTTCTTTCGCCATTCGAGCCGAGAGATCTCTTCCTTCTCTGTCAAAGTCAGTGAGAAGCATCACCTTTTTTGCATGAATCTGACTTAGAAAATCGATAAGACCCCTCCCAGAGCTCTTGAAGCAAAGAATCGGCCCCGTCAGCCCCAGTTTGCGCAGCGTTTCCTTGTCCTTCTTCCCTTCGACTATGATGACAGTCCCTGAATTGGATTCACCCAAAATCCGGCGCAAGATCTTCTCTATCTTCTCTCGTCTTTTCCTTTGGCTTGACATTACGTCTCCTATCTCGTGATCTCGATCTTTTTCATGGCATCAAGGTTCTTGTTATGGCTTTCAAAGAATCCTCTCACTGGTTCAAGAATACGTATGAGAGACTCAGCCACACCCTTCTTCAGATCCAGAGGATGTAATTTGCCATTGGAATATTCCTTTTCAAGTTGGATAAAGGATTTGAGATCCACCGGCCCACCGTATTTGTCAGCCCGAGGAATGTGGATTCCTCCCTCCTCTGGGAATACTACGTACTTCGCGATCTCCAAGATTGGATTTCCCTCCGTGAGCCCTGCCGGGCAATATGCAGCTCTGAGCTTGGAGCTGATCTCGTCAGGGCTGTCGTGAATCAGGATAGAGCTTGCAGCGATGCTCTTTGACATTTTTGACCTAATCTTCCGGTCCATCTCCGAATCTTCGTCGAACCTTTCGGTGTCTTTCGATACTGGCTCCTGTAGACCTGTCAGGAGAGACGTATGAATGCATATCGGCTTCTTTCGGCCTATTTTGTCGGCGACATCTCTAGCGAGCATGTGCGCTTTGCGTTGATCCATTCCTGCGCATGCAACATCTAGATCCATGTGGAATATGTCTGCTGCCTGCATGCACGGATATATCATCGTAGCCGTGTCCATGTCTGCGGTTTCCATACTTCTACCCATAATAGGTAGGGTTCTCCATATGCGATGAATGGAGGACAGTTTCCCGATTCGAATGACTTTCTCCCAGTACGCCCTGTCCCCAGTCAGCTCAGAAGCCCAGATGTATCTGGTTCTCTCTGGGGGAACTCCTAGAGCGGTAAAGCAGTCTTTGAAGTAGTCGCCACATGTCCGTATGTTATCCATGTTTCCGCCCAACTTGTTGTTGATCCAAGAATGCCAATCGGCCAGAAATATGATGAACTCGAATCCCGCATTGATCATATCTCTGATCTTGGCGCCAGTGACTAGTCCTATCCCGATGTGCATAAATCCTGAGCATTCGAAGCCCCAATAGGCTCTCGGATTCGATTTCGTTTCCAATAGTGTTCTGAGTTCAGAGGAGGTGACAATTTCCTCAACGTTCCTCGAAACAAGATTGAGCCTCCGCTCGATATCCATTGTCGGAATCCTTCTTTGCAAACAGGTGCTTGTCTAGGGATGTTTTAAGTTGTTATGTCGCATCCCAATTCGTGCTTCGAGATGCGATGTCTTGCGAACCTAGAGCTAACCTGAGCAGTCTTGTCAGGCTAGATCTGTTGCCTACAACACTAACACCGAACGTCATAGAGGGGAAACTCCCCACTTAGCTGGCTCTCTCGGAGGTAGGCGTGTTATCGCACATCGCAACCGAGCTTGTCAATCCTTCCAGGTAGATGCTTGCCAATGTGAAGGTTAAGTCTTGCCACCACTGCCCCTGTCCACTCTCTCTGACAAGAGCTTCTCGACATCAATCTCGAACGCCGCAACTGGGTTCTCTACTGCAAATCGCTGAAGGATTGTTGGGTCGATCTCTCCGAGGATCCCCACTTTACTGCCGTGCAGACTCATCACAGCCGCTCTTCCACGAATGAAGGAGATATTGTCCAGACGATCAATGGACCATGCTTTGATTCCCAGATTGTACATAAGAGAATAGAGGACGGCCTGTATGTCTTCGTAGCTGACAGTGTGATCACATATCGCCCCTGAAAGCTTTCGCCGGTTCACAGTACGCGTTGCCTCATTGCCATCAATTAGAACCACATCTCCGCACTCGAAGACTCTCTGAGGATATGTCACATGCTTGTTGTAGCTTAGAAAGTTGAGGATACCCGGGAGGAGTCGGTTCCGCAAGACCGAATACTCCAAAGATACTGGATTTTCCACTTCTACAACTTTCTCTGCAGGCGTATTCATCTTCTCGAAAAGCACCTGTGGGTTGGCCATAACGAAGGTGAATACTTCCTGGAACCCAAAGCCAATCATGAGATCCCGAATGACTCTGGTGAAAGTCGTGATCTCTCTTTCGTGACCTATCGTCGCAGTTAGAGGAACAGCTGGCTCGAATCTGCTGAATCCGTATGCGATTGCAATGTCCTCGATCAGATCAACCTCATGAAGAAGGTCTCTCCGATATGATGGCGCAATGACTGTCAGAGTACCTCTGTTTTCTCCCTTCACGCCATATCTCATCTTCTTCAGGTGACTCGCGATCTCCTGGTTTCTGAGGTCGACTCCCAAGACATCCTTAACATTCTTTGTTCTTAGTTTCCAGGCTTGCGGAGATAGGTCGGGAGATGTCTCCTCTCCTCCTGGAGCTATCACTCTCACAGTCTTTATCATAGCTCCTCTCTCCGCCAGTGTTGTGGCCATCAGCGTGGTGACGTGAGCGACCAATGCTTTGTGTGTTCCCGTCACATCCAGCAGAATATTTCTCGTTCGATCTGTTACTCTTGTAAGAACACCATTGATTATTGGCGGTAGGGATAGGACGTTTCCATCAGAGTCGTAGAGTAGCGGGTAGCGACTGAAATGCGTGATTATGTCCCCGTATTCTCTTCCTTTCGGTGTGAGCTCCAAAATCTCTTTTCCGCTCATTGATCGAGTTTCGTCAAGGGGAATGAAACTGATTTTGCTTGGTTCCAGACCAGCGTAGGTGAGATCATGGGTTATCGTGTCAAGGTCATGAACCCCGATTGAAACGTTTCGTCGGTTTCTTCCGTATGTTGAGTGAAGTTTTTCCTGCATCTGCATAATCTGCCTGACAGCATCCCCACTTAGATTCACGTTTTCAATGACAGCAGATGACATGTAGGGCCTTATGTCTAGAACGCTTCGATCTATTCTTAGAATCACATCGCTTCGCGTTGCCTTGAACTTTCTCAACCCTGTTTCTATTCCGAGAAGGCCCCTCAGCTCCCTTGCTATTCCTTCAGTGCTCAGAAGATCCGGGCGGTCTGAGGTGACCTCGACCGTCATTTCGTCTCCGATCAAACTCTGAGCGCTGCACTTAGTTCGATTGAGCGTCTCAATTAGGTGTTCTTGGGTCATCTCTCTTCCGATGAGGCTGCAGATATCTTTGACCGAAATCGTAATTGTAGGCATTGTCTCACCTTACGGGTTTTGTCCTCAGCCAGTCTAGTCTTCTTGAGTAGAGTTCACGAATATCGTCTATTCCCAAAGCGATCATGGCCAATCGGTCAAAGCCTATGCCCCAAGCTATCACCGGAAAATCCACTCCAAGCGGTCTTAAGACCTCAGGACGAAAGACTCCAGAGCCCACGAATTCGACCCAACCAAGCTTTGGATGTTTCACATAGGATTCAACGCTAGGCTCAGTGAACGGAAAGTAGTGTGGTCTGAACTTCACTTCACCCAAACCAAGGACTGCTGCAAACTCTCTCAGAAAACCCAGCAGATGACGCAGAGTGATTCCTTTGTCTCCGACAATGCCATCCAGTTGATAGAACTCCATTGCGTGTTGGGCGTCCAAAACATCTGGCCTGAAGACCTTAGAAAGACAATACATCTTGATGGGGGGTTTTCGATGGGTTGAGAGATATCTTACCGAAACTGCAGTCGTCTGCGTTCTCAGAACCAATCTTCTCGCAACATCGTACTTCCATTCGTATCCCCACCCAGTTGATTTGGTTGTCCAACCGTTCTCGTGCGTATGCTTCACTCTTTTTGCTAAGTCATGGAGTTCGATTTCTCCTAGCCTCGGATTTTTCACTCTATAACTGTCGTGTATCTCCCTGGCGGGATGGTCCTGAGCTTGAAATAGTACGTCGAAGTTCCAAAACTCAGTCTCGACGAAAGGGCCCTCATACTCCTCAAAACCCATAGCCGTCAAGACTCGTTTTGCTTCATCTATGAACTCCACGAAGACATGCTTCTTTGCCGGGTAAAGTTCTGGTGGGGAGGCGGAAATGTCATACTCTCTCAGTCTGATGTTCCTCCATGTGCCGTTGGCAATCAGATCCGATGTCAGCGCCGTTATCTCCTCAGTAGTCTTGACTCCCTTTCCGACGACTTCAAAGCCAGAGCCTGTAAGCTCAATGCTCCTCTCAGTTCTTTCGTCTAGCTCAACTAGGTTCCGGCCTTTCAGCACTGCCAGGGCCTCTTTCAGTTCATTTGGAATTTGATCTATCTCCAAACGTTTCTTCTCGTAGATTATTCTGAGAAGTGACTCATCGGCAGTCTTATCTGGCTCTCTTGCGACTGAAAGAACAAGTTGGCCGTTTCTCTTAGTAACCTCTCCCCAGCCTTTTCTTCGAATCCAACCTATTGCTATGGTCATCATGCTCTCAGAGACATGTGTTTTCCTGCTGAGTTCTCCAACATCTGACTCACCACCTGCTCCAAGAGCAGCTTCAACCAGTCTTCTTTCAGGAACCTTCACTTCAGCGTAGGACATGCCTTCTTCAGTCAGTGTCACGAATGTTCTTTTTCTCTCCGAGATTGTCAGTAGCTTCTGGCTTTGCAAAGAGAGAGCTGCTCTCATAGCAGCCGAGAGTTGCAGTCCGCTTTCTCGAGCTACTTGATCTATCGTTCCTTTGCCTTGAATCCGCTCTAGCGCATTGAGCATTCTGGCTTCATTTTCTCGAAGTTCAGGCAAATCTAAGCTCCTCGAGCACCAATCCCGTGTCAGTTCGCTTCCAACGCTTATATTTATTTCAGAAGGCTCCATCTGTACAATCAGGGTCATCAGGGAGGGCTCGTCTGCGAATATGTCAAAGGGAATCACGCCTTGGGAGTTTGAGTTGGAGCAGGTGGACTATGTCAGGATTGTTGAGGAATTTGGCCTACAACCAATGACATCTGAACTCCTGAAACGAATGAAGTACAAGCACAGATTGTTCGAAAGAAAGGTCATTTTCGCTCATAGAGACTTTGGTCTGATACTTGACGCCCAAGACAAAGGCCAAGAGTTCGTAGTGCTTACAGGAATGATGCCTTCAGGCAAATTCCATTTCGGCCACAAGCTGATCGCCGAGCTCATGGCATGGTATCAAGAACAAGGCATCATGCTCTACATTCCAATCTCAGACATCGAGGCA
>Ga0315282_10006835_pt1 | contig 18945 bp, 14 predicted proteins | sample YL17G07_20_MG_FD_203693 | JGI IMG/M metagenome (GOLD analysis project Ga0315282, IMG submission 203693) | Sediment microbial communities from Yellowstone Lake, YNP, Wyoming, USA - YL17G07_20 | ecosystem: Environmental > Aquatic > Freshwater > Lake > Sediment | place: USA: Wyoming | collected...
TGATCCGCTTCATCAGAGTCGTCGAATCAAAGGCCAGATTTGCCCTCGTGCTCTTCTGCATCCTACGAATGAACAGGGACCTTTCGTAGCCGGTGTTTCTCGGGTTGATACTTGTCAGCGCGGAACGTATCTAGTCTGCGTCGCTCCTCAGGCTTCAGGCGGTTGAGGAGAGGTCAATCGGATGCTTACAGTAGTGTGGGTCAACGGCACGGAGACGCGTTCGCTCCTTCGGTAGCTGAGCCACAACGACCCGCTCCCTCTCAACTGAAGGCGTTCCTCATCGCCTCAGCTCTGAGTTCACGCTTGGACGGTGCCCACTTCGGAGGAATCTTCGTGACGTCACGCATTCCAGCCTTTTCGAGTTTGAGTAGGTCTTTGGCGGTGATGTAGCCACGGTCAGACCAGTTCTCCGCAATCGCACGTAGCTTCGGGAGATCATGCTCTGGGAAGCGGAATACGGCTCGAACCTCACCTAATCCGACGCTGATTGTGGTGCCCTCCAACTCATACTTCTCGCTGAGCGACATGAGTAGTTTGACGAGCAGCGCCTTTTCGGTTGGGATCGGTATCTCTTTGACGATGACCTTCTCTGTGTGGCATCTGTCGTAGTTCCATCGTTCCTCCTTCCTGTAGGCGTCGTCGTTCTTCTCCGATTTCCGATACTCCATATGGAAGCAGGTGTAGTCGCGGATTTGATGGCATGTGACGCAAAACTTCTTACCGTGATACTCCAGCAATTTCCCGCTACTTGTGATCATGCCATCGACGAGTCTTGCCGTGAACTATAATGGAAAAGGAGGACTGCCGAGACCGGAGTGAGTCCTCGATGAAAGAGACCCTTTCACATTCGATGCGTGACAAACCCCGCCTGATGGAGACTCAAAGTCGTATCTTGACGATCCTCAAGAGACACACGGGCGCTGGGACTCCACCACGGAGAACAGATGCAGCCCAATCTCGATATAGCAGCATCCAAGGAATTGGACTCTCATATCAGACGGAGAAACGCTAACACTAGCCTAAGGATCGTACAAATCAGTAACGCCACCTCTAACTGCATACAACACAGCCAAGAACACCGACATTCACCAACAAAACGACTCGAATTTTCAATTCCTTAGACTGAAGCGAACGAGGGACAGCACGCTCCTCGCTCTCTCGGGATCAATAATCAAACGATACTACGGATAACGTCAGCGATGTCCCACTTATCGGGAAAGATTCTGATCCCCTATCCCAGCGAGAACGACCACCTTCACTTAACGGAACAATCCGTTTTGTTCGTTCTCCTCGCCATTATTGTCCTGTTCATCAATGTATTCTAGTTCATTCTCTTGCTGGCTGTTCGGAATGAATGATCGAGGCTACTATGGCGTTAAGGGTTTGAATTGCTGATATCGCGATGTTCACCGAGATAATGCCGCGATTCACTTAGCCAAATTGTGCAGAGTCTTCTCTGTCATCGCGAAGGCCCTGTTGAAGTTCGTCCGCCACCATTCGCACATTTCCCGAATTTCTTTTCTTAGATATTCGAACCTCCAGGCGAGAACCGCATAGAAGAAATCCAGCGTCTCAAAGTAGAAATTCAATGAGCGTCTCAGCAAGCCATCGTTAAGCTTCTCCATCAGACATAATTCTGGGTCGTGTAAGACCGCTTCCAGATAGGCATACGAAAAGTGCTGATACTTCGACAACTCATGCCACAGTGTCCTTAGGTTCGTGATGTCTGCATCGTCCAGGCTGAGAAATGCCGCGCACTGCTCAATCATCTGACTGGTTCGCAAGTACAGTTTTTCGTCGCATAGTATCTGAGTATAGATTTCGATATAGTCCTGCATCTCGCCTTTTTTCGAAGCGTGGATCTTTCTTCCTACGTACTCGGTGACTAGCTCTTTGATTCTGTCGGCAGCGATTCTCCCGCTCCTGTAGACCCTTCTGCGTTTGCACTCCTCCCAAAGCTCGAAGATTTCCGCCTTCAGATCCAGACTGCTCAGTTTTTCCCACTTTTCAAAGACTGTTGCCTCAATTGCATTCTCGACTATCACTGCGTAGACACTGCCCTCGAACACGAATCTCAGGTTTCTTATGGCTTCGAAGTACTTGCCGCTCAGAATGCCGAAGGTAATCCAATTCGTAAGCCTCCATGAACTGATGAGGATTATTCCGGATAGCGAGTTGGTGGCTTCGAGGGATTTCTCCTTGGACACTTTGATGAGATCAGGCCAGTTGTCAACGAATTCAAACAGCATATCACTTTCATAGGGGTATTTTGCGAAGGTCTCTTTCCTTGTCAGCTCAGCGAGTGCAGAATATGTTTTCAAATAGTCCTCGAAGCTGGCAGCCTTCCTATCAGTACCGCTTGAGTCGCTCACTATTCACCGACGTCCTGAGTTGTAACCACGGAAAATGTCACGCTTCAAGAAGGGCCTAACCACTCTGTTTTCTTGCTTGTTACTCTGCTTGCTCTTGCTCTTCTTCTATCCCTTCTGTTTCACTCTCTCGTCCGTTTGGTGTGAACTCAACTACAGACTGGCAGCGCTGGCAGATGGCTGCGCCTGCATACCAGACAAAGCCCCATGCGTCGTCGCCCGTGTCTGTTCTGATTTCCTCGCATCTTGGACAGTATGCTTTCATGAACATCACCAAAATGAAAATGAGTTAGTGAAGTATTGCAGGTTGCCGAGGAGAAAGATTGCCGATACGGCAAGACGACTAGCTATGTTATGGTCGGAACTCGTTCGAAATACGGGCCTGTCTTCTGTTGCGGATTGATCCAGAAAGTCACCGTGTTTCCCTGCGTCAACCTTTTGAAGGCTTCTGGTACTTTTTCTCTCTTGAGAGTGAACTGAAAGGCAATCGTCCTTACGGGTAGCGTCATTTTCTCGGCGACTTGAACGAAGATTCGATTATACGCCTGCTTGATATCTTCAGAAAACGGTCCTCCATACACCAGCGCATGGGCCTTGTCATCTTCTCGTTTGGCGGGGAGGTAGTCCTGACCGCAATTTTCCGCCCACGTGAGATGATTATTCGTGACTGCAAACGCGAGTCCCTTGACATCGTTCAGAATCCCAGAGATTGTGTTGAAAGCGGGGTCGCTATACGGGATTATCTGCAAGATGTTGAACCATTCGAAGGGCGAGTTCAGCTTCTCCGTCATCGGTATGACCGTCCCGCGCGGTCTATCGGAACTGCGGTCGAAAGCATAGACTAGGGATTCGACTGGAGCCTGACCATTCGAGGGCAATCCTAAGAGCAGGGATAAGCCGTGCTTGAACTTCCCGTAGACAGTAAGATGATCGAGATAGAATTCTCTGATTCTGGTCAGAGCCTTGAGGGCCGTCTCTACATTCACGTTCAGAACTTCCATCACCGTCTTGCGGTCGTCTGCGGACAGCTGAAGGTACTTTAGGTTCGGGAATCCAAGTATCCGCCATAAGGCACGCCGGGCTTGTTGCGGACTAGCAATCAGTCTTAGGATTACATCGACCTGAGATAGCTGGTATCGAGTGAAGAAGCGGGGAAGCTTTCGGTAATCACGTGCGACAGCGTACATGAGCACGAACAGTCCTTCGATGCACATCATCAGCTTGCTTAAGGAATCGACGTATCCAAGGTGAATCGTCTCCCATCTCTGTGCTTCTGTCATCGCGTATTTTTCACGCCATGCCTCCGACTGCAGCTCCTTGAGCATGAGGCCTTCCGCTTCAATCAACCGAGTCATCGCTTGCACGTTCTGATTGAACAAAATCAGCGTCGTCCATGTTGCCTCGGTGAATGCCTTGCTCGCGATGAATTCTTTCCTGCGCTCCAGCTTCTGCTCACGAGAAAGCTTCTGCAACTTGTGGACCCTGCTACAATCCTTTGGCGGCCTCATTCAAAGGTCTATTTCAGAATTATCTTGACAATAACCCTGCGTGTTCTACGTCAGAGATAGGAGAGAAGCTAGGCACCTCCCTTCTTCCTTCCTTGCTCTAGTGGTGGCCAGCTGGAGAACTGCAATCATCTATCAGAGCTCACAGCTCACCTGGACACGTCTCGCGGACAGCCAAATTACAGAGTAGGTATGTCGCAGACTTCTCGCCCTTCCCTTGCTAATTTCTTATAGGAAAAATAGTGAAAGGTTAACTCTTGTCCATGAGATCCGTTAGAAACCAACGTCAGTGGAAGTGAGAGTTCCACTTGTCAATGGCGTAGTTCTCCAAAATGGGCGCATAAAGCGAATTACATGAACTCCGACTCTCTAGCAACTGAGCTTTCTAAGCCGAGAAAGACACGCAGAGAGACTGGTTCGGTTTTCATTCAGCTGAGCAGGCAAAATCAGCCGAACCCTCCCTGTTGCCGCCTTAGGTTCTCTTCTCAGATGGCAACGCATTCACTCAATATGGTGAGACATGAAGTGTATCCATATGGCGCAATTACCCATTTCTGCCAAAGCACGGACCAGCTCAACCGCATGCATCTTGACTTGTATTCTGGAAAGAATAGGTTGAATCACCGAAATCGATTAAACCACATTTTCACAAAATGATCATTGACTTTCTCCATGCGATGAAGGGCGAAAGCTCCGAGCTGTCTTCACAATACTCCTCGCACGATCGAACATGGGACAAGGTATCACGAAAGGAAGTAGTGAATATGACTGACATTCGCAGCTCAACAATCAAGTCCCCGATTAAGAGTTGGAGTCAAGCCCGGCTCATGGTGAGTAGATGAGTCTGCTTTCAAGACTAAAGCAGAAGCTCGGAGTTCGGTTTGAGACCGAGAGGCCCAACTTGGTCGGAGAGACCGAGCCGATTCATACGCCTTCATTTTTTATAGGCGACAGTCTCGGCGACATCAAGGTCGCTCTGATGGACTTGAAAACTAGGTCGCAGAGAATCGAGGGATCGATGCTCAGCAGGGAGTACTTTGATGAGTCATTGGTTAGGAAGGACAAAAGCGATTTGATAGTCACGAAACTCGACGAAGCTCTACGAGTTCTAGCCGAGTTTGAAGCGAGGAAGCCGAGTATCGAGCCGAGTAAGCCGAGTTTAGAGCCGAGTATACCGAGTTCAGCCGATAAACGTGAACCCCGTTCAGAGAGATCGTTGCTGAGTCTCAGGCTTCAGCAAGTTCTCGACGCATTTCAGACAAGGCAGAGAACGACCCCGAAGCAGCTAGCTAGACAGTTGGGGATTGCGACAAATACGGCCTGCGAACACCTGAGGAACCTTGAGCGGCTCGGTCATGTTCGAAGAGCCAGACGAGGACTGTACGAGCTTGTTCGATGACTAGAGAGCGCCTAGTCCGGATACAACCAAGCAAGAATGAGACCAGGGACGTTTCTGCTCGCGTACGCTGCAGAAGCAGATCTCGCATATGTCGATAATCCGAACAAAACGACCAAAGGGCTTGGTTTGCATGATGAAACTGAGCTGGGTCCTCTGTTCCGATGTCAGAGGCATTCTTTGGAAAACCCTTAAAGAACATCCTCAGCGCTTCATGAATCGACGGCGATTGTTTAAGCGAAGTCCCCTGCTTGGCGCCGCGCTCCTTTTGATGTGTCTCTTCCTATCGCAATTGCCCAACGTTAGAGGCCAATCAGCGAACATAACGAACAAGGGCGACCCGGGCGACTACCCTGCGGATGCGCATTCTGACCAGAAGCCCATAATGACTGGCCGATTGACACAGAACTTCAAGAGTGTTGACGCAAGAGTCTGGTTCTCTGCAATCGGCCCCGGCAGTGCAGTACCAGACACATCAGATATGGGACCTATGGCGCATGTGATGTTCCTCCCTGTAGCTCAGTCACAGGGTCGTTTCGATATCATTGGAACGATACAAGGAGGAAGGGGCTGCCAGTTTGATGCTACTGTGTTCGACGTTCTGGTCGAGCAAGTCATTTTGGACGAGGGCGGGACCTTGGTGGTTGGCACCCAGGCAGAGATCTTTGTCGGCTGGGGGCCGAACCCTGAGCCACCGGGATTCCCAACGGTTGGCGATCGCGTTGAGGTTTCCGGCGTATACGTTCAGGAGATCTGCGGCGCTCATCTATCTGCAGATCCTTCAAGCTGGACGAGATTGGAAGGCCCTGTGTGCAATGAGGGTACTGTCAACGTTCTGGAGATGTGTCCTAACGGTTCCACATGGACGCATAGACAGGTGTGCAGAAACAACGCTTGGGTAGACGAGTACCAACAATGCCCCACTCCTCCTCCAGCATGCTCAGGCGGGCAGTATTGGAACGGCCAACAATGTGTCTGTCCGTCAGGTCAACAGTGGAATGGGCAACAATGCGTCACTCCGCAGGTGTGTAGTGAGGGTGCTGTCAACGTTCTGGAGAGATGTCCTGATGGTACATGGAAGCATAGGCAGGTATGCAGAAACAACGCTTGGGTCGACGAATACCAACAATGCCCCACGCCAACCACAACCATCACGACATCAGCGGAACAGGGTGATCTCGCGCTTGAGAGAATAGAACTGGTTCAATCTGTATACGATGTTCCGCTCGTGACCATGAAGCCGACGGTAATTCGCGCGACCGTCAAGAGTTCATTCCCATCCAGTGTGCAGACGGAGTTCTCAATTTCCTTCGGGACAGAGCATAGAACTTCTATTCGTGAAATATGTCCAGAGAATAAGGGCACGTGTATCTGCCCCGGAACGTATTTTCTTCCTGCGGAAGGTTATTTCATCGTGCCGCAACCTGGCGATGTTACCGTAACGGTCGACATCAAGGTCGTCAACCAAGGGGAGACAAGACTTGACAACAAGAGACACAGCATCACGAAAACGTTCACGTTCGTCCAGGCCCAGGGTATTAAGATCCTGTTCATACCATTGGCTGTAGAAGGCAACTCACCTGGTCCCCCTTCTACTGAAGAGATGAATGAGATTATGCGCTCAGCGGTTCCTTACGTCCTCGGGCTCTACCCGTTCAATTACGTCACAACAAGCTTTTCAGTAATTAATGAGCCCATATATCTGTCGAATATCCTCCCTCGCGTATTGGATACCGCAGATGCTTACCTGCGCATGGATGGAATCCGGAAGAAGACAGGGTTCGATTACGTAATCGGAATAGTGAAGCCGGGATATTTCGATCCCAATGTTTTCGGTGTCGCAAATTGTCCTGATAACACGCGAATTTGCGTGGGGCCGCAGGCGGTGTCAGAGCCTGATGTCGTAACTATTGCGCATGAACTCGGTCACTGGCTTCTGGGGTCAGGGATGCATGAGGATGCGTCTGATTGGACCGAGGGTTACTGGCCCGAGAGACATGTCCAGTACTCAGCATGCTCAAGCCTAGAATATCCACTAATGTACTATGCAGTGGGCGGAGAACCGGTTGAAAGGATCTGGATATCGAGAAACGATTACTTGACCGTATTGAATCGATACAAGACTTCAGCAGCGGTGACAGGTCCTTCGGGAGGTACGATATTCAATTCACAGAGCATCCTCGAGCCGCTTGACATCCCGAGCGGGTTGGAGTCTCTAACGGCATCAGTCACCTGGGGCGGAAGCAGAATCGATTTCGTTTTGATCGACCCTGATGGTAGGACGCACATGCCAAATGGTGTGTCCCCAACAAGGTTGGATGCCGAGATTAGCAATCCCATCCCTGGAATCTGGTACATTGTAACGACGGGAACCGAGATCCCCCCAGCTGGGGAAGACTATCACGTAGACATTAGTATGCAGACAGCGGGCGGCGGTACTACCCATACCGGAGATCAACAAAACCTCGTTTTGACACTAGTCAGCGCTGTAATCACGGCAGCCGTTGTTCTCGTCTCTTCTGAAATCCTCTTGAGACGGCGAAGAAGAGACAGAAGCACAAGTGGTGGAAAGAGTCACTGGAGGGAAAGTGTTGCACAGGTTTGCCCTGGCTGCCGTTTCAAGGGGCATATTCCGCAACGGAACGGAGTCGGTGAATGCCCGTCTTGCCACCGGAAGATCTACTATTCCTAGTGTTCTGTTGAGAAAAGCCGAGATGAAATTGAAGGCACAAAGCGAACATCTTCAATCATCATCCTGATCCCCTCTGAGATTCTTCTGAGACTGCGTGAGCGGCGTTTGGGTAACGTCCCCTGAGAGGTACAGCTCCATTCACAAGGGTCCGTTGCTGCAATAGATCATGGAGTCTCTATCGGATTGGTTTCGTGTGTCTGTAGGACGAGATGGGCACCGATACTGCCAGACCGAGAAGGATTCCTAAGAGGACCGAGCGCCAATAAGATGGAAGTGGACCCACAATGCCTTCCAGTGCCATTCCCTGCCACGTTTGGGCGGTGTAAACGGTGGTCATAGTCGTTATGAACTGCTGAACCTCAACAGTCCTCGTAGCGGGCAACTTCAAGGCAGGTATCGTAAAGGTCGTCACAGGATCAAGGATTCCGATGGAAGGGATAATCACGGCCGGATAAGTCACGCCTCCAACGGTCTTGGCTGGAATAGTCCGGCCTTGAAGAGTAGTCCACGAGTACTGCACGAATGTTTCCTCCTCCCCTATCGGTTCAAACCCTTTCGAGATCGAGGTTGAGGTCTGCGTGAGGATCATGGGAGAAACGCCAAGAGGATGAGTCCTAACAACTTGAGCTGGTGCGGAAAAGGCAAGAAAGGTTGAGGCGATTAAGAGCGGAACAATCCAACTCATCTTGAAGCGCAAGTTTCCCCATCAAGTTAGTTGACGATTACGATTTTACTGTTTCCCTATGTCTTGTACACTCGTTACGATATAGATCGAACGACCAGAAAATCGCCTAGAATAGCACAGAATGAAGTCGGGTTGTCAAGCATTGGGTTGCGTGCTGCATCAGTGGCGAAAGCGATACTCATCCTTCGAAGGCACTTTGCTGAAGGCCCTCTCCTGTTGGGATGAGATACATCTACGTCCTGTGACGAAGCCCTATACGAATTCGGGTTTGATGCTACGAGAAAGCTAGTTCCCAGCTTGATAGGAAAGCGGACAATACCCTGTATGAGATGCCGCGCTTGTCTCGCTCAGGATACCTTTGCGCCGCACTTGATGCAGAACCACTCGATTTCCTTCGAGCCGGGCAAGATCCGCAATCTCGCTCCGCAATTTGCGCAGAGTGGCCCGATCCCTATCAGGGAACCATCTTTAGGACAGTATAGATGAGGACCCGTCTCTTTTGTTCGACAATATGGACAGTACTCTGGGACGAGGATTTTGCGTCCTTGTCAAGTGTAGGCGATGTATTTCTCTCCTCTGATAACCTCTTCTCTCCTCTGACGGCCATGTCGTAGATGAAGAGACGGCACGAAAATGTTGAGAACTTTGCCTAAAGGGTTCTCCTTCTCAACAATCTTGCCTGATGCCAGCAACTTCTGGAACGCCTCCTCCACTGCCTTCGTCAGCTCCACGTTCTTTCTGGGTGAGTGTTCTAAGAAGAATCTGGCCTTCGCAGCGTCCGCCGCTCTCTTCGAGCAGGGTATCCCAAGACGCCAAGCTTTCAGAAGGTTGGCAGGGTCGCTTCTTATGCTTTCGACAGAATCAAAACGAGGCTCAATTGTATCATTTTGTCTTGCTTGGTCTCTCCTTCTTGGAGGCACATATGCGAATCCTCGTCTCACTCTGGGTTTCTTTGGGCTCCTCCTCTCAGCTACATATGTTGCCTCAAAATGCTCAGAGTCCAGGACTGATCGGTACTGTTCGGGCTTTAGTTCATGCCTAAGCTGCTCTTCAAAGAAGATTATCGCGGAAGTTGAACCCGTCTCCGCATAGTTCTTTCTTTCAGCCTGTTTGAGGCGATGAATGAATGTCCTGAAAGCAGATTCAGTTAGGAATTTGATGCCGTCAGCGAAGAGGTAGGTGACAAATCTGTCATCAGAAGTCTGTACTAGGGTACCCCCAGCATTTGTCCTGTCCCTGATTACCAGTGGGGCGCCGTACGGCACGTTCTTTTTCCAATAGGAAAAAGAGATCACACGTTTCTTGGGGTCAAGAAGCGGCTTGTCGTCGTGCATGGAGTTGGCATCGTCTCAGTGAATCTCACCGAACAGAGAGATAGAGGTTTCGAAGACTTGTCAATCGCCTTCTAGATGCAACGAGTGTTACGCAATGTCAGCTCAATCATAGTGAAGAATGGGAAGGAATCCGCTTGAACCGGCAATCTGAACCTACATGACTCCAATGCCCTAGGTCCGCTCCTAGCCCCGGCTCAGTAATCGGTCTGCTACGCGAGCCAGCTCAACTACCGTACAGCGTGCCCGGCTTCCCACCGGCCACTCGCCTTGCACCGCCTCCTGCCATCTCAACGGGATCGCATTCAGTCCATAGGCTGCTCCGGCCAGCGCTCCCACCACAGCACCAGCAGTGTCCGTGTCGTTGCCGAGGTTCACGACTTGCACCACCGCCTCTTCAAATGAATCAGTGGTCAGGAGTCCCCAGATGGCACTCTCCAACGTATGGCGTACCCACCCTGTGTTCATCAGCTCCTTGCGGTGGCGATTCGAAGCAGCCTTGATAGTGACTGCCAGCGGTTCCGGCATTTCAACTGCATGAGCTGCCTTATCCACCGCCTCCACAGCAGACGCTCCTCGCAGCAAATGATAGATCAGTACGTTGACGAAAGCACTTGCGGCCACACACTCCGGATGCCAATGCGTGACCATGCTCTGCACGCGGCTGTCAGCTACAAGTTCGCCAAGATCATCCCAGTCTGCCAATGCAACAGGCCAACAACGCATGACTGATCCATTCCCAGCCGAATTAGGCCGATTTCTGTAGGCGATTCTAGCCGCGTCCTTCCAAGTGCTTCCGCTGATGATGTCAGAAAGGACGGCAGCGATCTGAAGTCCCACATCGGAGGGTGAGGCCCGATACCAGGCAACAAAGCGATTTGCGAGATCAGCGGGATCGAGAGGTCGGTTCGCCAGAAGGCTCTCTGCCAAAGCGAGAGCCAACTCCGTGTCATCGGTGAAGGTCCCCGCTGGAAGTCGCCCTGCGGTCATCTCCCGGACAAATGCACCAGGAGGAGAACGTGGACCGAACTCTAAGGGCATGCCGAGCGCATCGCCTACGGCGGCGCCCACTGAACAGCCCCTAGCCCGATCCAGCATCACCGGGTCCACTGACTCATTCGCCCTTGAAAGCTCCGCAAGAGATCTCGTCTTGCGACTCTGCTGAAGGATTGTGGTTCATCTTACTCTCCAAAGCGCGTGATCCAGCCCATCCGTAAACGAAGAAGATGTTCGGTCCAGAGTCACTTACGTCATAGGCTACTCTGGTGCCTCCGATACGCGTCTCCACGTTTCTACTTGCCTCTCTGGTCGTATGTTGGCTCCAGCATCGTTGGCTCTAGAAGGGATACGTCTTACGATTTGGGCCAATGATCATGTCAAGTTCCAAGTAACAGAGTACCTCTTTCGTCCATCTTCAGGAGTATCGATCTGTACGTTCGAAAAGACAACCGAAAGCGACAAAGCAGGAACCGAGCGATTGGGTACTATGCCAAACGGTGGGAGTGATTGCTGTGGAACCTGCTGGTTCAATAGAAAGAACAAAGGCGAGGAAAAAGCAAGCTATCATCGCTCCCATGACCCCAGGCCCGACTATTGTGTAATCAGGGACCTCGCAATTGAGGATCCATTCTACACGTATTGCGCGAACCACCCGCACAGAAACCCGCGCAAGCTTAGTCTTCCCATTGGACCAGTCTTCGTGGGCGATTCGTTTGGGCGTCGTGAGAGGTGGAAACCTTCGCCAGACAATGAAGAAATCAGGTTGCAGCTTCTGGAACTACTGAAGAGAAGAGCCGAGCGAGAAGAGCCACCTCTCGAGTACCATGCCGGATTCTACTTGGATGAAGTCTTGATTACGCAGCTGGCCGAGTTCAAGGAAGAAAGGGCCGTTGAGGACTTGAAGCGCCTAGCTGCTTTGGACACGAGACCGAGCCCTCATCCCATTTTCCGTGACAATCGACGTACGGTAATCGCGGCCGAACTCGCTCTGGAAACGATCACTGGAGAGAAGCGCCATCCTGGTCATTAGCCAGGTGCGAGGCCGCCAACTCTGCCACGGCATCAATTGTCATGCGTCTCTATTCACCCGGAGACCCAGGCGAGCAGTCTGTTCTTCTCACTACGTGGGGAGCGGATGTTCAGCTGGAGCATGCAATTCTGGGAATCGTGATTTGATCTTCTGTTCGGCTAGCACGTCTGCCTCGCGAAGTATCCCTTCGGCTTCTGGGGTATGAGCTTCCACCGCGACGTAGCTGTCTGTGATGTCGCCTGCCCCGACAACTATTCCGTCCAGGGTCTCGTTTATCTGACCTAGCTCGAATGATACTTCAGGCATGTAGTCGCGCATCTGTTTGCCTACTGCTTGGACGACGTTCTTGATGGGGCGCATCAGGAATGCCATGTCGCCAACCATCTCTGCGGTCTCCATCTTGAATGTCACCTGCTCCAAGGCCAGCTCAGACTGAAGAACAACTTTCACGATCTTTCTGATCTCAGCGCATTCGCCAGCGTACAGATTCGCCCTCAGGGAATCCCCGACGGTTCGCGCGGCGACGCATTTGTCGAAGAGTTCCTTGTCGCGGTGTTGGAGCATGAGCCCCATCGATTCGATCTTGTTTCGCTGCACTCGCAGTCGATATGTGAGCATCGCCAGTTGTTCCTTGAGTGGTTTCTGATGTATGCCGAGCTTGCCCTCTATCTTAGCACTCGTCACAAGAAATTGCCCAGACCCGGCGGGCCCGCCACTGTCGGGAGCTAGGCTGCCCTAGCTGCGACATGACGGAGCTCGTCAGGAAGTATCTCCGGCTCCCGAATGTGCACATGATCTGGGAGGTCTCGGATCTTTTGGAAATGTGTTTGCTGAGCAAGTCATATATCGAGAGCGGCGCGTACAAAGCACAGTTGGGAGGAGGTCTCTCGTGGCCCATGGGTTTCCTTTCTTTTTGGTCGCACTCTTGGGAATAGTCCTAGGCAGTATGATTCTTCCCGTTCACGCGCAGGAGCTATACTCACTTCCTATCGGTGCGAGATCTGCCGATGGGGGCATTGACTCCGAAACCATTCTGACTAGTATCTCCTTGAACGGGCAAGGGCAGAGCGTTGCAGTCTCGCCTGGCCAGACGGTTACCGGCTCTGTCACGTTCCAGATATGGAGTTCAGGAGGCCCAGGAATCAAGAGGCAAGCTTTCTTCATCGCATCTTGGAGCCCCGATTGGCCTCCGGTGTCCAGTGACTACTTTCCTCTCTACGACGGAAAACCGGGCGACTCCCCGGGCGTTGTTCAGACAACTGATTTCTGGTTCGCTGCTCCCAGCACACGAGGAACCTACTACCTCTGGTTCGCTTCCGGTGCGGAGTACAGCATGACCAATGCTGTGAACAAGTTCACCTCCTCTCCAGGCCTACCGGCGCACGCAAGAATTCTAGTTGACTCAACTTGTCCTGATGATCAATACTGGAGCGGATCGGAATGCGTCTGTCCCGCCGGCAAACACTGGAACGGACAACAGTGCGTCCAATGTTCTGATGATCAGATTTGGGATGGATCCCGATGCGTCTGTCCGTCAGGTCAAGAATGGAATGGGCAGCAATGCGTTACAATTCCGTCAACTTGTTCTGGTGGTCAGTATTGGGATGGATCCCGATGCGTCTGTCCGTCAGGTCAAGAATGGAACGGGCAACAATGCGTCACACGCACGCCAAGTGGTTGTCGTCCGAGCCTAACTTTGTTTTCCTCTCAAGTCGGAGGCTCTGGAGTTACCCTCAATGGCGTCACTCGTCCGTGCACTCCAGGTACATCCATTACGAGAATCCACTGGGATTGGGGTGACGGAGGTTCGGAGGACCATTGGTTTCCAGCATCTCACACCTATGGAAAAGGAGGCACTTACAAGATATGCGTAACATCCTACCAGAGCGACGGCTTGTCAACGGAACAGTGTGCGACAGTAATTATCCCATGCACGGGAGACGCTGTCAACGTTTTGGAGTCGTGTCCTGACGGTACATGGAGACACAGACAGGTCTGCAGAAACGGCGCCTGGACTGACGAATATCAGACATGCCGTGTGTGCAATGAGGGCGATATCCGAAATGTGGTGATGTGCCCTGATGGGGTCAACTGGAAACAGAGAGAGGTATGCAGAAACAACCAGTGGGCTAATGAGGATAACAGCCAATCGTGTCCTTGTACTGGGATCTGGTGCGACCCAAAGGTTCCTGGTCTCATTGCGATATGTGTAGTTGCCTTGATTGCCATTGTGGTGATTTTGCGCCGCGCTGAGAAGACCGGAACTGTGACAGAAACCACAAGAGAACAGACTAGAGATAGAAAGTACACAACGAGCCAAATCCGGGATATGCTCGACGCGCTTGATGAACGTCTTGCTAAGGGCGAGATCACTGAGGAAACATACAAACAACTGAGAGACAAGTGGACTAGAAAGGCCGAGTAGTGCCTGCCTCGTGCCGATATCGCTTCAGACCGGTCTTGCAATTCAGTGTCATACCCGTTTCTTGCCTTCCCTTTTTCCGTGGAGGCATTCAGGCTCGTCAGCGAATCGCGAACGGCCATCGAAGGCCATATAGATCTTCCAGGGTCATCTACAATTGGTGTCCTATGCTGCGTTTCCTTGATCTGAAGAAGGATCGCCCGGTGCTTCTGGTCGCTTTGGGAACCGCTTGCATAATCGCCGGGATGTTCATCGCTTCCTCGGCAAGGCAAGGTGGGATCTTAGTCGCTTGCGGCATTATCGGCATAGCCATCATAGTGGCAGGAGTGGTCTCTGAGGGTCGAGCAAAGAGACCAATAGCACTACAGTACCACTACACCTTCAGTAAGAGTGATGACGCAATGACCAAGAGCCTCAGTACGTCACTACAAACCGGTCCAAGCACTACGCCGAGGACCAGTCCGCCACCGCCTCCCGGAGGTATGAGAATTGAGGATGGTTGGAAGTGGGAGACCCCTGAATATCAGTCCGGCATGAAGAAGTGCCCGTCATGCGGGACACTGAACCCCAAAGCGGCGTGGAGATGTAGTAACAAGCGTTGTCAACGCGAGTTTTTCGCGTGAGCTTGATAAGTCGAGCGTACCCAAGGCAGATTTGTTCTCTGTCGGAATCGTCTGTTATTTTGTCATTTGAGTCAACACCAAGTTGCGTTTCGAAGAGCTTGAGCGTCCTGAAACTTTGTGGAGGCTGCCCCTGGTAGAAACCCGCGGCTCGCTCTTCGAAAAAGACCTGGCAGTTCAGGACTTCTCAGATGTTCACAGGCTGTGTGGCTCTCTGTTCCTGGCAGCCTTCCCAGATGAGGTAATACTGTGAGCTCAAAACAGTCGATCAATCTCCTTCAAGCCGTCCAATGTTTCAAGAACGGACAATGCGTGCAGGGCGTCGAATGACCATCCGCGCCCGAATCCGAATCTCGTCCGCTTTCCTAGAACGTAGCTGACACATCGGTCGGGTTTTCTTGGCCTCGAATCTAGTGTGGATAGTGCCCTGACTGCCTCATGGGTGCACCAAAGTGAAGGCTCTTTCATCTTTGTCGGTTTCTTTGCTCCAGTCAGTTCAGACCAACCGATTTCAGGCTCACCCGGAGCGAACCCACCGTAAGCTCCACCAAGAACTCGGAAGATCGGATCCAGCTCTTGGCGTGCTTGAAGCCATGAAATCGACTGCTTCGTACGTTTTGGTTTTTCTCCGAGTAGTTTCAAGGCCTCGACTGCGTGGAGCGTTGAAGACAAGAAGGATCTTGGTGTAGAGGACGGCCCGTTGTTGAATCCTCCATCCGGGAATTGGCGTGCGCGAAGAAACTCGACAATTGCCTTCCTGTTTTCCGGTTCAACGCCTAACATGTTGAGTGCCACGACAGCCCAATAAGCGGGTTCCACTTGGCTCTCTATGCAAGGGACAGCTCGGCACCGCCCGAAGATGGAGTCGACGTCACCATTCGGGTCGCTCTTCAGTTCTATCTCGCGAGTCCAGCCTCCGTCAGGGTTTCTAAGCTGCAATACGTATCCTCGGAGTCTGCTCCTCTCAGTCTCGTTGAGCGAAGCACCTAGAGCATCCAGTGCCTCCAGCGATTCGGCAAGGTTTCGGAGGAAATCCTTGGCTGAGTTGCCCGGCCCCGGCAATCGGCCGCATTTCTTCTGCAGATCTGCTGTGATGATCTCCGCCCACGCCTCAGGGTTATGCGGTGCATCACCCAAGATCCGCAATGCAAGAGTGCGATCATGCAGATTACGAGTTTCGGGGTCGCACAGGAGAGCTTCAACCATCCTGTCCCTGAATGTGCCCTGAAGTTTCTCTAGGTTAGGATTGGCGAATGTGGTTTCGCGGTGGTACCTGACGCAATCTTCTGCAGAGATCGAAGCGTGTGCCTTGCCGTAGAGTTCGTAGACCTTCACTAATTCATCCCCGACTCGTACGGTGAGGATATCGTCTGTCTGCCCCAGCACGCTTCCGGAGTATTCTATGCTAAAGTCGTGATCTTCTCCAATCAGGACGCGGTCGGCTCGATTGCACGCGGGACAAACGAGAACCTCAGAGAACACAGAGAAACCATAATCGATGCAGAACAGCTTCATATCGCGTCTGCAAATTGGACAGCGGCGGATAGAGTCCAGTTTCCTAACTAGGAGCAATTCAGTTGACTCTGGTATTCCTAGTTCGGATAATGGTTCATCTTCCTTGAGCGGCCTAGGAAGCCTGAGAGGTAGCTTCTTGTCTGTCCGCTTCCACTTTCCGGTCACTGGATCTTGAGCTGACGAAAAGGAACCTGGAATTGGTACGAAGAGCACTACTTCTAGTTGATGATCCTCAGAGACCAAGCCTAACTGCTTACACGCTTGGCCTTTCACTTCTCTGACGGAGGCGCCTGAGTCGATTTCCAACTGGATGTGTTCACGCTTGGCATGAGATAGTACGGCCTCTATGCGAGCTTTCATAGCATGCGACATCGCTTCCTTGACTGAGAAGGCTTCTTGAACAAGAGGGCAACATTTCAGGGCACTCAAACACGCGACTAAGACGCGGTTGCATCAAACGGACAAGCACCAGCTTCTGGTCTCTGATCCGGACATGTCCCGCAACACCCAGGAGTTGCGAGCGGTTAAGACGGAACTTTTCTTTCAAAGAGATAGACGACATGTTTGAATTGGTTCTTGGCGTGCCGATTAAGATGACGAATCACCAGACTTCATGTGCCGCCATTTTTCGCGTGTATTTTCCCGAAATCATGGCAAAATAAGCCCCTCGAAGACAGAGTTCAGGAACCGCCTCGAATCTGTGTGTGGGCAATTTGTTGAGCGACAACGAATGCGTCTGTCTGCTCCAACTTGAGAAGCAAACGCATGATCGCCCCAGCACAAATCTAAAGTTCGCACACGACGGCTTGTTTCTTGGGACTCTTGAATCGTCGTCGATTCCTGAAGTATGGAGGTGCCACTGCGGCTGTAGTGGGAGCTTCAGCGCTAGGACTCGACTATCTAACCTCCAAACGTACGTCCAATCAGCGGAGTCTCATCTCTCTGACAGAGAGCACGAGTAAAACGCCTACCACGCAGACCACAGGCGAGGTACTCACAACAGAGAGCAGCACGACCCAAGCTAGTTCGACCTCGATAAGCGGTGAGTTTGTGAAACTCCAAGGCGATAAGTTGCTCTACCAGAACCAGCTCTTCACGATCAAAGGTTTCAACTACTATCCTAAGGAACACGCATGGCGAATCTTCAGAGATTGGGACAAAGACGAAGTAGACTACGAGCTGCAATTGGGCAGCAGCATGCACGCGAATTCGATTCGTACGTTCATCAACTATCAGCATTCGACAGACAACGTGGATTACCAATATGATTGGCGAACAAAGTACGAAGCAAGCGAAAGCTACCTGGAGAATATGGAATCGTTCCTCGTCCTCGCTGACAAGTACAAGATGAAAGTGATATTCAGCCTGTTCGATTATGTCTACTGGGAACTGTTCAGTCCTGACGGGCAAGCGGTTGGCGAAGCATATCTGAATGATCTAGTCCCAAGGTTCGCGAATGATTCAAGAATACTTGCATGGGACGTTGTCAATCAGCCCGACGTAACTGCGTCACTTCTTGGAGCAAACGGTAAGCAAAATGTCGCAATCTTTCTGCAAAGAATGTCGAACCGGATCAGGAAGCTGGACATGAATCATCCCATTACGATCTGCTTCGGAGACCCGTCGAACCCACCAGTCGTTGACGTTTGGTATGACCTTCTGGTCGGAACACAGCCTCTTGTGGATTTTCTATCATTTCAGAATTATGCGCCGCCAAGTGAGCTACTTTCTCGCATTCGGGCACTGAAGAAGTTCATGAAACCAATCGTGATCATGGAGTTCGGGAAGCACACATGGCCGCAGGACCCGCAAGATCCATCCAATGAGACGATGCAGAGGCAATACTACGCTTCTCTGCTAAACAGCGTAAACGGTCAGAACATCAGCGGATCAATGTTCTGGACTCTGATGGATTTCCCGGTCGAACACAATTCCTGCAAGTATACGTGCTTTCCCGTGGACAAGGGAGAGAGCGAGGAGAACCACTTCGGCGTTTACAGAACAGATTATTCGCCGAAGCCTGCTAGAGATGTTGTGAAGCAGTACTATGCCCAGTGATTGCGTTTGAATCGGCGCCTTTTTCTGAAGTATGCCGGTGCTACTGCAGCGCTTGTTGGAGCCTCAGCAATAGGACTGGAGTACCTAGTGGGCCCGCGAATGGGCAACGTGAATCAGACGGCAACGACCGGAACGACATCCAGCCTCGATCGGATACCGCCAACAATCAAGGACTTTCAATGGCAGCCAACCCACGTTGTGAATGGGAAGGTATACGATGCAACCATTTCGTTCATAGTCGAAGACGCAGAGTCAGGAGTTGCCGACGCAAGTGGGTCGCTTGGAGGATATGCTCCAACTATTCCCGCAAGGGCATGTCCAGC